>Ga0214473_10004270_pt1 | contig 17177 bp, 9 predicted proteins | sample RVTome_7_FD_203509 | JGI IMG/M metagenome (GOLD analysis project Ga0214473, IMG submission 203509) | Soil microbial communities from uranium-contaminated site in the Upper Colorado River Basin, Wyoming, United States - RVT98D197 | ecosystem: Environmental > Terrestrial > Soil > Contaminated >... | reverse complement strand
CGCGATCAAAGTGAGCGAGGATGCGTTGGCTCGACTGCGATTGACGCCGGATTCCTTCCACGGAGATTGGAACTACGCGATGTCACCCCGTCGGTGACTTTGACCAAGTTATTTCTGAGCGGATACTCAGTTCGTCGCGGAGAACGCCAAGCCCACCGACCTGATCTCAATCGGATTCGCAACGGAGGATGAGGTCAGTGAGGCGGTAGAGCTCATCGAGAAGCTCTTCTAAATGGCCTCGCGCCCACAGTACACCACTGCTAACTAAGTAGAAACACATAAACTGTTATGCGGCCTTTTTCTAAATCGAGGCTAAATCGAGGGACGCCATGACTGTTTTCGTCGAGGAATTGTGAGCCAACCGTCTGGCCGATTCGATCCGTCGCCGGCGCGCCGGGATCAGAGCCGAAGGATTTGCGATTGACGATGGTTCGACTTCGCTCACCACAAGTTTACGATTTTCGATTGACTATTTACAATTGACAATTGACTATTCCTTCGAGTTCTTCGTGTCTTCGTGGTGGATTCAAATCCGCGGTTATCTGCGTCCATCTGCGGTTTCAATTTCGTGTTTGTTCGTGTTAATTCATGGTTACTTTCAAGAAACATACCCTATCCGGGAGCAACCCCGACATTCCCCGGTCGGCACGGGGGGATTTATCGGGCGCACGCACAAAAAATTTCTCTGGACAACTACGCCGACGAGCGTTTATATTCTCTCTTCAGTATAGAAGTCTTCATTTGAGAAAAGTGAGGGTTCGCTATGAACGAGAGCATATCTTTCACAGTCAACGGCAAACCTGTGAGCTTAACCACGGACAGCGAGCGTCCCCTTCTGTGGGTGTTGCGCAGCGACCTGGGGCTCACGGGAACCAAGTATGGTTGCGGCGAGGGCACGTGCGGCGCGTGCACCGTGGTGATGGGCAAGAGGGCCGTTCGCTCCTGCATCACCCCGCTGCAGATGGTCAAGGGCCAGGAAGTGCTGACCATTGAAGGACTTGCGAAAAACGGCCAGCTCCATCCGCTCCAGGAAGCCTTCGCGAAACATGATGCGCTTCAGTGCGGCTTCTGCACGCCGGGCATGATTCTCAACGCTTACAGCCTTCTGCTGAGAAACCCGGAGCCGACCCGCGAGCAAATCGTCAACGGGATGGAGTATAACCTCTGCCGCTGCGCAGCGCACATTCGGATTATTCGAGCGATCGAAACCGCCGCTGCGGAAATGAAAGGAGCCCGGTAACTATGAACCAGGACAAACTACAGCTCACCGAGCCCGGCCACGATGAGAATCGCAATTCTGTCAGCCGCCGTCAGTTCCTGCAAAGTGTAGGCGGCGGAATCGTCATTTTCTTCACCGTGGGTGAAGCCGCGACGGAAGCGGCCGGAGCCGCCGGCAAAGAACGCCCCGATTTCAATGCCTACCTTCGGATCGGTGAGGACGGCAAAGTCAAGTGCTTCACAGGCAAAGTCGAACTCGGCCAGGGGCCCATTACGTCCCTGGCGCAGAGTCTGGCCGACGAGCTCGACGTGCCGATGGAATCGGTTGAGATGGTCATGGGCGATACGGCCTTGTGTCCCTACGACGCGGGCACGTGGGGTTCAACAACCACGCCGAGGTTCGGGCCTATTTTGAGAGCCGCCGGCGCTGAGGCCAGGGCAGTCCTGATGGGATTGGCGGCCGTGCGCCTCAAGGTGCCCAAGGACCGGCTCGATGTCAAAGACGGCGTCGTGTTCGACCGGACCGCGCCGAATACAAAGGTCAGCTACGCCGAGCTGGCACAGGGCAAGAACATCGCCCGGCAGCTTGACCTGCAGGTCCAGGTCAAGAAGCCGTCCGAAATGAAAATCATCGGCAAACCCCACAATCGCATCGACGCCGTTGCAAAGATCACCGGCATGGCCCAATACACCGGTGACATCCGCGTGGACGGCATGGTCTGCGCCAAGGTCCTGCGCCCGCCGGCCCATGGCGCGACGCTCAAGAGCCTCGACGCCTCGGCGGTCGAGAGCATGGAAGGCTACCAGGTAATCCGCGACGGCGAGCTGGTCGCCGTGCTGCATAAGCATCCCGACCTGGCCGAGAAGGCCCTGAGCAAGCTCAAGGCCGAATACGACATCCCCAAAGCGCGCTTTGACGACAAGACTGTTTTCGATTATTTCGTCGATCATGCCGCCGAGGGCAAGGTGACAAGGAAAGGCGGTGATGTTGACGCCGGACACAAGCTCGCCCAGACCATGTTCGAGGAAAGGTATCTGGACGGCTACAAGGCACACGCCGCGATGGAAACACATTCGGCGCTGGCCATGTTCGACGGCGAGAAGCTGACAGTCTGGGCATCCACGCAAACGCCCTTCGGCCTCCAGCGGCAAATAGTAAATGATTTCAAGATGCCTATCGAGAACGTTCGCGTGATTACTCCGTTCGTCGGAGGCGGGTTCGGCGGCAAGATCAGCAACGGGCAGGCGATACAGTGCGTGAGGCTGGCACGAATCGCCAAAAAGCCGGTCCAGGTTGTCTGGAGCCGGGCCGATGAGTTCTTCTACGATACGTTCAGGCCCGCGGCGGTGGTAAAGATTAAATCCGGAATCTCGGATGCAGGCAAGATCGTTTCCTGGGACTACAACATCTATGGCATGGGCAGCAGAGGCGCCGACTTGTTCTATGACGTGCCTCACCATCGCACCAGCGTCTTTGGGAGTTTGCAGGGCGGTGAGAAGATGCACGACCTGGGCACCGGACCCTGGCGCGCGCCCGACAACAACAGCAACAGTTTCGCCAGAGAATCACACATCGACGTCATGGCGGCCAAAGCCGGCATTGACCCGGTGGAGTTCCGCATGAAGAACCTTACCGATGAGAAGATGAAGGCGGTCCTGAAGGCTGCGGCGGACAAATTCGGCTACACCCCCGCCAAGGCCCCCAGCGGGCGAGGTATCGGCGTCGCCTGCGGCTCGGACGTGGGAGTGCCCGTGGCCTTGATCGCGGAAGTTCAGGTCGATAAGCAAACCGGAAGCGTGCAGGTCAAGCGCGTCGTCTGCGCCCAGGACCTGGGGCTTGTGATCAATCCCGAGGGTGCGATTCTGCAAGTCGAAGGCTGCATCACGATGGGATTGGGCTATGCGCTGACCGAGGACATCCACTTCAAAGGCGGCGAGGTCATCGATCTGAATTTCAGCACGTACGAACTGCCTCGTTTCTCGTGGGTGCCGAAAATCGAAACGGTGCTGATAGAAGCCAGCGACCAGCCATCAAAGGGAGGCGGCGAGCCGGCGATTGTCGCCATGGGCGGGCTTATCGCCAACGCCATTTACGATGCAGTCGGCGCCCGCGTGCGACAGATGCCGATGACGCCGGAGCGAATAAAACAGGCGATGGCGTAAGACGACGTGTTCCGAAACCGCAGATGGACGCAGATGAACGCTGAGAATCAGTAGTTGTTGACAATACGCCTGATTTCAACTTTGGGTTTTCCGAAGTTCATCAGCAGACACAGGCGAAGGTTTGTGGCCTTGAGATAGTTCAGACATTGAGCAAGGTGGACGTCGTCCAGATCCTCATAGCCTTCAGCTCAATGAGAAGAACTCCTTCTACCAGCAGGTCGGCTGTGTACTCGCCTACAGCTATTCCGTCATAGTACACTGTAATCCCGTGTTGCTGCTGGACCTTTACACCTGCCTTGCGAAGTTCATGCGTCAAGGCGTTCTCATATATCTTCTCCAAAAACCCGCATCCCAACGTGTTACTGACGGTAAACGCGCATTGAATGACCTTCTCCGTAAGTTGCCTCATCTCATTTCTACTCAAATCCGTGTCCATCTGCGTTCATCCGCGGTTCCATTTCATTACTCGACGACGACTTGCACGCTCTGGATGGAGTTGTGGCCGGACTTGAGGAATGGGCGGGGCATGGGTTGGGCGATGCCGTTGGCGTCGATGGTGCGGCAGCGAAGGTCGTACTTGCCCGCCATTTGTGTGGCGGGCTTGCCGGGGCGCGAAGCCGTCAGAACTGTCGCCCAATGGACGATCGTGTTGGGGATGGGCCAGCGGAGAGGTTTACCGGCAGCGTCGAATTGACGCGGGATCGGCGGCAGCTTGCCGTCGGGGAGTCCTCCCCCCCACTGCTCCGGCGGCGGCAGGATATCGGCGTCTTTCCATTGTCCCTTGGTGAAGTAAGGATCGTCCGCATCGAGCGCCTCACCCTGCGGATGCAGCCAGTACTGGACCTTGCTCAGGCCGGACATACCCACCTGCGCGACGCCCGTTATCGGCGCCGCATGTCCTGCTTTGATCTGCTTGGGCGTGTAGATGAACCGCGCACAGGTCTTTAAGGGACTGACGGTGTCGTTGTTCCAAAGGGCGTATGTGTCGTTCGCCTGGAAACTGTTGGTGAGCATGATGCGCTGGAGCCACTTGACCGACCTGTTGCCATACTCCTCGGGGACTATCACGCGAACCGGCCCGCCTCGCTTGGGCGTGAGCCACTGGTCATTAAGCTTATAGCACAGGATCACCGGGTGCTCGCCCGGCGGGTCCTCCAGCACCCGGCCGATGGGCAGGGAACTCTGGAACCTCTGCCCGGGATCGTCGTTGTGGTAGCCGTAATAGAAAACCCGGCGGACGTTGCTCTTCGGGCGGGCCAGCCATATCACGTCCCTTAAAGGCACGCCCTCCCAAAGCCCCATGCCGAAAGGAGCTTTGCCATTCGTGCAGGACATCACGCTCATAAAACGTACAGCGTTCGTCTCGGCGAGCTTCATCAGGCCGTTCCAGTCCAGGGCTGTGCCGGAAGCTTTGGAAAGAGGCCGCTCGACTTCGGCATTGCTCTCGGGGTCGGGCAGCACTTCCAATTGCCACGTCTCTCGCGAGAGACCGACTTCCCGAAGTTTCTCAGGCGGCAACGTGTGCGGCGCGGGCTTTCCCCGGCCGGCGTTCTGGAAGTTCTCGTCGCGCGTGAGGTACTCAAGCCTGGAGATCGCTTCGGCCAGCAGCGAGTCGGCGTCACCGCCCTGCTCCTGGGCCCACAGCCGGGACATTCCAAGTCCCGCTACCCCGGCGGCGCCGAGCCGCAGGAAGTAACGCCGCGTAACGTCGGCGTGTTCCTCTGCTAATCGTCTTATTCTGTCCATGATCGAAAACCTGCTCTATTATCGGTAACCGACCCGCACGCTGTCAAGCATTTCCTCATGGGCGTTGACAATAAACAAACGCGGGCCTATATTCGGAGAGCAAATGAGGTCAAGCTATGAATAAGGTATTGATTATCATTGGCGACGCCACTGAGACCGTCGATACGCTGTATCCGTACTATCGCTTGCAGGAGGATGGCTTCGAGCCGGTGGTGGCCGGACCTGAGAAAAGGCGTTATCACATGGTCCTGCACGAGATTCCCCCCGACTGGGACGGTCAGGTCACGCGGGAGTTCGAGGGCTACACACTTGCCGCCGACGTTGCCTTTCGGGACGTAAAGCCGGACGAGTATCTGGGCATTTTCTTCTCGGGCGGCCGGGCCCCCGAATACATACGCTATGACCAGGACCTCGTCCGCATCACCCGGCACTTCTTCGAAGCCAATAAACCCATCGCCTGCGTATGTCACGGCGTGGAGATACCGGCGTATGCCGGCTGCGTGAAAGGCCGGCGGATGGCCACCGTGCCAAAGTGCAAATTCGACCTCGAGGTGTGCGGCGGCACGTTTGTGAACGAACCCTGCGTCGTGGATGGAAACCTCGTCAGCGGTCGAACCTACCACGATCACGGCCACTACGTCGGCGTGTGGATCAAGATGCTCATTAAAGCCCGCCGGTTGCGGCAAGGCTGACAAAGCGGAAATGTCAACCATGAAACGAGATTATCGTCTGACTTCGCGGCGCATTTTCCTCAAGAGCGCCGCCGCAGCCGTCACGGTGCCATATCTGGTTCCTGCCACGGCGCTGGGTGGGGCCAGCAAAGCCACGACAAGTAATAAGCTGACGATGGGGCTTATCGGCCTGGGCAGCATGGGAATGCGCCACGTGGAAGGATTCCTGCAGGAGGACGATTGCCGAATCGTTGCCGTCTGCGATGTCGATGCCCAGCGCCGGCTCGCCGCCGTCCAAGTAGTAAACAAACACTACGGCAACATGGATTGTTCGCAGTACAACGATTTTCGCGAGTTGATCGCCCGCGACGATATTGACACGCTGTGCATTTCCGTCCCGGACCATTGGCACGCGGTCATCGCGCTTGCGGGGATTCGCGCAGGCAAAGATATCTACGGCGAAAAACCGCTCGCATTGACAATCTGCGAAGGCCGGGCCATTGTCGAGGCGGTGGATCGCTACAAGTGCGTATGGCAAACGGGGAGCTGGCAGCGATCAACGGACCACTTCCGGTTCGCCTGCGAGCTTGTCCGCAACGAGCGCATCGGCCGACTGAAAAGAGTGGAGGTCGGAATAGAACCGGGTTATAAACCCGCCGGGGGCGCGGAAACCGTCTTTCGGATCGATCCGCAGCCGGTCATGCCCATTCCTGACGGCTTCGACTACGACATGTGGCTCGGGCCTGCGCCCCGGGCCCCATATACCGAGAAACGCTGCCATTGGAATTTCCGCTGGATACTGGACTACGCGGGCGGCCAGGTCACCGACTGGGGCGCTCATAACATCGACATTGCCCATTGGGGCATGAATTGTGACGGCACCGGCCCGGTCGAGGTGCAGGGCAAAGGCGTCTTCCCAGAAGACGGGTTATGGAATGCGGCGGTTGATTATGACTTCGAGTGCCTCTACGGCAATGGCCCGCCCATGCGGGTCGCCAGCAACAATCACCTTCCGCAGGGAATCCGGTTCATCGGCGAAGCCGGCTGGGTCCATGTGACGCGTGCCGAACTGAAAACGGACCCAGCCGATCTGCGCAAAACCAAAATCGGCCCCGACGAAATACACCTGCCCAGGCCGGCAGGTGACAACCGCGAGGGACACCGCCGGGACTTCCTGAATTGTGTAAAGACCCGAAGAGCCACCATAGCACCGGCGGAAGTGGGCCATCGGTCCGCCACTGTGGCTCATCTTGGAAATATCGCCATGATTCTCGGCCGCAAGATTCGATGGGACCCGAAACGCGAGCAGATAATCGACGATCCCTCGGCGAATCGAATGCTTGGCTACCCGATGCGCTCGCCCTGGCATCTCTGATTGCGAATGAACCCCACTCGGAAGGAAACATCCTGATATGTGTAATTGTCGTTATACCCGCCGTGAGATCCTTGCAGCCGCAGGTCTCGGTGCAGCGTCTATTATCGCTTCGCGCAGCGCCGGCCTTGCTCGGCAACTCACAGGCCCGTCAGCTTCAGCCAAACCCAACATCGTTTTTATTTTAGCCGATGATTTGGGCTGGAAGGACGTGGGCTATCATGGCGGCAATATCAAGACGCCCAACATCGACAAGCTCGCCGCCGAGGGGACGCGGCTCGAACAGTTCTACGTGCAGCCGGTATGCTCGCCCACCCGCTCGAGCCTGATGACGGGGCGCTACCCGATGCGATATGGATTGCAGGTGGGAGTCGTCCGGCCCTGGGCCAACTACGGGCTTCCGTTGGAGGAACGCACGTTAGCCCAGGCGCTCAAAGAGGCCGGCTATGCAACAGCCATCTGCGGCAAGTGGCACCTGGGTCATATGAACGGGCAATACTTGCCGACCGCCCGTGGCTTCGACCATCAATATGGGCATTACAACGGCGCCCTGGATTACTTCACCCACATTCGTGACGGGGGCCTGGACTGGCATCGCAACGATCAGCCCGTTCGAGAGGAAGGCTACACGACCGACCTGCTCGCCGACGAATCGGTGCGGCTGATCGAGCGGCATGACGCCGCTCGTCCGCTGTTTCTCTACGTTCCGTTCAACGCCGTGCACGCACCGTTCCAGGCGCCGCAATCCTACATCGACCCATACAAGCAGATCCAGGCCAAGAACAAGCGCATTTTCGCCGCGATGCTCACGTGCATGGACGATGCCATCGGACGAATCATCTCAGCTCTGGATAAACGCGGCATCAGGCAAAACACCCTGATCATCTTCTGCTCGGACAATGGCGGGGTTGGCAATGTCTCGGATAATGGACCTTTGCGAGGCGAAAAGACGCAGCTTTACGAAGGAGGCATACGCGTGCCGGCGGTTGCCGTCTGGCCTGGCGTGCTCAAGGCCGGTGCGGTCGTTGACGAACCGCTTCACATCGTTGACATGTACCCGACGCTGATAAAGCTCGCCGGCGCCACGCTGGAGCAATCCCTGCCGCTCGATGGCAAAGACGCCTGGCCCACGATTTCCCAGGGCAAGCCTTCGCCTCACGAAGAGATTCTCTTGAACGTCACACCCGCTAACGGAGCCATCCGCTGTGGCGACTGGAAATTGGTCTGCAACGGCAGCATCGGAGCAAACAACGCAGGCGAGAAAGCTGAGCGGAACGTCTTTGAGCTTTTCAATCTCGCAGAAGACCCATACGAGAAGAACGATCTGAGTGACAAGCAGCCGCAGAAGCTTGAGGAACTCAAGCGCCGTCTGGAATTTTGCGCCGGCCAAGCGGCTACTCCAAATGTCTCACTGAACAGCAAGCCCGATGGGTTCAAAGTTCCCAGGGCTTGGGGCCACCCGGACTAAATTCGGTTATCGCAAAAGACGCAGTTCCTGTCATTGCGAGGAGCGTAGCGACGCGGCAATCTAAAACGTTGAGCTACAGAGCGCAGGGCTTGCAACTTGTTGCAAACGCGGATTCAATCGGGCTATTGCACGCGGTGTGGCGAGGGCATCTTGCCCTGTTCCCTACCGCTGGCAAGATGCCAGCGGGACCCAAGGCCGGGACGGCCTCGCCACAATTTGCCTACCCGTACCGGCAAGACCTGTTTTCTTAGGAGGAGTGGCAATCTCCGGTCGAGAGAGATCACAATATCATGTCCGGCTTTCCGGCGCGTTCTGTTTCGGTCTCCGAGGTCTTGTATTATTTGTCCGGGCAGGATCATTTGTCAGGCCCGAAGCACAGGACCTCGCCGCCGGTAGTGGCCATGTACAATCGCCCGGATGCAGCGGCCATACCATCGAAAACGGGTGGGCGGTCCATGTCATAACGCGCCAGCTCGGCGCCGTCGGCCGCCGAGACGGCCATCAGCAAAGCGCCCTTGCCGCCGTCGAGAGCGACCTGCTGCTCAGCCAGATTGCGCTGAACCTGTGGATCGTCTATTCGCCTGAACGCCTCCGGCTCATCGACCAAATCCGGCGGCCCGGCGATAAAGAGCGTCCCGCCCACAAGAACCATCGCGCGAGCAATGACCGGCACGTCCACCGTCCAGTCGTGTTTGACGGCGAATCCCGCCACGGAGCCGGCGCTGCCGACAAATTTCATCGCGCGCCCGATTTTGCCCTGCGAGGGCACAGCCCCGTCGATCTTGCCGTCGTTCTTGTTGCCTGATGCGTCGGCGGCATCGTTTTCGTCGAACGAGTACGAGAGCACCAGGCCCGTCTTATCCCCGGCAGCCTGCCTGGTCTGCGAAGCGTGACCTCCTATTTCCGCCGCATTCAGCGCTCGATGGTAAACCGCGACTTCGTCGATCAGTCCCGTGAACGCAAACGGACCGGTGTAGTCCGCGACGATGGAGCCTTCATCGGCACCAATCTCCATCCCCTCCTGTGGGTTCGTTGCGACCAGCCCCGGGGCTTCGGCCGAACCTGCAAGTTTGCCGTCCACGTAAATCTGAACCTCTTTGCCGGTCAGCAGGCCCGCAAGGTGTACCCATTTTCCGGTGACTCTTGTCTTTGCAGCAACAGTGGCCAGCGTGCCGTTTACGCGGACGGCGAATCGCGGCTGGCCGCCCTGCAGGAATAGCACATAGCCCTGAGAGCTGCCTCCATGCGCGAGAATCACGCCGCCGGGCTTGTCGGCTTTGATCCATGCTTCCACAGTCAGCGGCTTGCCGGCGGGATTGAGAGTCCCGGACTTCTCGACGCTGATGAGCGAGCGGTCGAGACCTGCCACCGCCGAGCCGGACGAACGCTTATCCGCCGCGAATAACTGATGCTCGATGGGCGTGGTCCAGCGGTAGTACTCGGGCTTGCGGCCGAAGCCATAGACCTTTGAGTCATCGAACACAAGAATCTTGCCGGCGGGAGTCTCCTTGCCGGCCAGGAAATAGCCGCACCAGCCGCTGACAAACGTGCTGCCGTACATCCAATACGAGCGGTGCCAGTACGTGTCATCGAGAAAACCGGTCGGGCTGAACAGGTGGGCATGCTCGGGCTTTTGCGTGGCGGGCGGAGCGCCTTTGTCCGCATCCCCTCCTACCGGCATTTTCTCCAGCGGCAGGCGTGTACCATCCAGGTTGAATGGCTGCGATCGCATATAGATAAGCCGTCCATCGCTGGACAGGACATCAGGCAAAGCAGGCGGCATGTTCAACCAGCTTACGTATGCCTGCAGGTCCTTGCCCGTTGCAGCGTCGTGATCGTCGAGCACCGTCTCCGAAATGAGGCCGCCGGTCCTTGCATCGAGACGCAAGATGCTTAAACCCCCGTCAAGGAACATGGACCGGCCCGCGACGCAATACAGGACATCATTCTGAACAAGCACGCTGCCGTGAATGGGCCAGACGGACTCCAACTGCTCGAACGCCATCAAGCGTTGATCCATCGGCGCGCCTCGGAAACGCCAGGCAAGCGCGCCATCCGAAGCGTCGAGGCAGTACACCCACCCATCAGCGGAACCGAACAGCACCCGGCCCTGGTAGATCGTCGGCGGCGAGTCGATGCGACCGCCCGCCGTGCAGCGCCAGAGTTCCTCGCCCGAAGCAACATCGAGCACATAGAGGACATGAGCATCCACCGAAGCAACGAAGACTTTGCCATCGGCGATGACGGGACTCGTCAATCGCCCACCGATCTCAGCGCGCCATGTGCGTCTAATCTTCGCGGGAACGGTTGTGCTCGCCAAGCCGCTGCGCGCTGCATCGTGACGATAGGTGGGCCAATCATCTTTACCGGTCCCTGCCGAAATCTGTCTGCCGTACGCAGGACCCTTTTGCAGACGGGCCTCGTTCGCGGCCTTCTGCGGGACACGCGGACCCGCCGGCGAGGGCGCCAGCACGCTGAAGCCATCCAGCTTGGATTCAAGGTAGCACGCGCACGGGTGCGGCGGATTATAAATCAAGCCGTTGGCGGGCATCACGCCGTACAGACACGCCCCTCGTGTCCAGTGATTGGGAATCCAGTGCTTGTTGCGGACATCGACAAACTCCGTGCCGGCCCGCGACATCAGCAGGTAATTGTCGGTAGCTTTGCCGCGATAGCAGCGATGATGGAACCAGTAGATCTCGACGTCGGGGGAGAACTCACTCTTAACATCGCCCGTGAGCGGATCGCGGCCGGAAAAGACGCCGACCGCCCTGCCGCTGGTGGTCTCGCCCGTCCAGACAAGGCCGTTGGCCACCAGAAGGTCTTCGGGCGAGCGGTAACCCGAGGGGGGATGATAAGCCGTCCAGAGAACCTGGCCGGTCTTTGCCGACAGCGCCGTCATGGTGTCCTTTCCGCTGGTGTACCAGGATCCCGTTTGCAGGCCGGCGGTTTCTCCACCTGAGAAAAGAACCACGTCCCCGTAGAGCACGAGGATCGGAATATAGAACGAGCGAATCTCGTCGGCCCGGGCGACCGGCTCCGACCGCCAGATGTTGTTTCCGGTTTTTGGGTCGAGACAAACCACGCTGGCACCGTCGTGAAAAACAACGTGCCGGCTGTCCGCCGCGAGTGTGCCGGGCAGGACTCGCCCCTCAGCGGTCCACAGTATATCTCCGCTGTCGGCGCGCAGCGCGACGATCTTCCTGGTCTCCTCGTCCCAGAACTTCGCGCCGGCGCCTTTTGCGAAACGCCCGCTGCCGTCGTAATCAGGCTTGTCCGCCGCATCATTCACAAGAACGAACAGCACACCATCACAGAGGATGACCTCTTCGGCGGCGCGGGTGCCCTCATACGTTCGGACAGTCTCGCCCGTCGCCGCGTCCATCGCCGTCAGCGGCGCGTCGAGAGACAGTGTCACATAGACGCGGTCGCCATCCGCGACCAGACGGCGAGGCAACTGCGCCGGCCCGCTCTTGAGAGGCCACAGGTGCGTGAACCACTTCTCTATCGGCCGCTTCCAGAGGATCGTGCCGTTGAAGGCGTCCCGCGCGATCAGTGCCCATTTGGGCGGAATCAGGATCGAGACGTCCTGCGCCTCATCGAGGATGTAAAAGACCCGTCCGCCCGCCGTCACGGCCGCACTGACGCTCGACATGCGATCGTGGTGACGCGCGTACCTGGGACTGCCGACCCACTGCATCCGCCGGGGCGGGGCTACAATCTTGTCATGCGAGACGGCGTTGTTCGACGCATCGTGAAGATAGTGCGTCCATTCATCGATCTCTTTCGGTCGCGGCTTGATTGTCTTGGTCCATTGGCCGTTGTTTCGGATGTACGCGACGGCGTTCGGGCACAGGACTCGCATCACTTCGCTCGTCGCAATCGCACCGAGGTCTTCCGACACGACCAGGTTCACAAGATTGTCGATGTAGGGCAGGCGTTCGCCAGCCAGCGTTTCCACTGAAACCGGACCATAAACACCGAGTGATTGCAGATACTGACGGGCAGTCTGAACTTTGCTCTCGCTCGTATCCAGACCATGCACGAGATAACTTTCGTTGGCGTGCAAAGCAGCGGTCAGGCGACCGTCCCCACTGCCGATATGGGCAATGAGTCCGCCTTTAACGTCACAGGCTTTGAGAATCTGCTGCGCCTGTTGCTGTTCAGTTGCCGCTTGAGCCGCCGCGACAGACGACATTTGCGACATCATCAGAGAAAGGATCAGCGATACGCAGATTGTGATTCTTCCTGCCTTCATGATTGCACGTCCTTACTGCAGACCATTGCTTCGTGTGATTGGTGATCGCGCACCGCGCACCGTCCACCAGTCACTATTCACCAGTCACTCTGTGAACCACCGTCCACGGTGTCCTATGGTATGCAGAAGCGAGCGGGCCTTCAACGAATTTTCCGCCGCAAGGCGTCCCTGGCGGGAGATTTGCGATTTACGATTTTCGATTTCAAATCGGCAATCGAAAATCTTTCGCGGCGTCACTTGTCGTGTACTTGAACGTCGAGGTATTTGACGCCCCATTCGAGGGCCGCCTGGTGGGTATGGAAGAATGCGTCCAGCTTATCTCCGCGGATGGCGCCGCCTCTATCGAGGACTTTTACGATTTGACTGCTGCTGTAGCCGGGGATCACCATCTCGGTGCCGAATGAGTATCTTCTGTCGGCGGCCACGAAGGTGTCGCCGGGTTGGATTCTGTGTCCGTTGGCCGTTATGCCGTCGGCGGAATCGCCGCAGCACTTCGAGCAGGGACAATAGCCGGTGACACGCATTCTCACGGTTTGCCACTCGCCTGCCCCCGCGTCTCCCGACGCGAGTCGGGGCGGCGGGCTGGGCTGCTCATTCGTCTCAACTGCCTTTGGCTGATGATGGGTGGCAGCCTCAAGCGCAGCTTGGGGATGGCCACCCGCAGAGGAAGCATCCCCAAAGGCTTCGCCTTTGAGGCTGCCACCCGTCGTGCTGAGCGGAATTGCCGTTCGGTCGGCTTTTGTATAGGCAACGCTTGCGATGATGCTGACGATGCAGACAGCAGCCGCTATCCATTTTCGGTTTCCGATGGTTCGACTTCGCTCACCACAAGTTTGCGATTTGCGATTTGACAAGTCTGAATCCCCCCCTCGCTATTCGTCCCTCGTCCGTCGTCCCTCGGTGATTGTTCCTCATCCCTGAATTGTTGAGATAATTGTACCCGAAACGCCGCTCAAATTCAACCGAACAGCGGCCAAACCGCCCTTATCGGACCGCTCAAAGGCGATTAGGGAACAGGTGGAGGACTTTTATAGGTCCGGCGTGAAAAGTTTTTTCGGGGTGTCATCCTGACCGAGCCAACAAAAAAGGCCGACCCCCGTGTCTTCTGTCGAAGACAGAAACGGGGGCCGGCCCTCAAGTCTATTCCCGCGAAAACCTTGTAACTACGGTCTCACGGCCCGGTTGTAGATGCGGATGTCATCGATCAGGCCGGACCAGAAGGTGCCGGGTTCCATTCCCTTGCCGCTGCCGATGTACAAGCCGTTGCCTGAGTTCGGCAGAGCACTCTGCGTGTCCTCAGCCGCCACGACGCCATCGACATACAACATTCTTCGCGAACCATCCCAGACAAGACCTATCCGGTGCCACCGGCCGTCGGTGACGATCGTCTGCGACTGTAAGGGAGCACCGTCCCGGCCAGAGCCTTTAAGCTCCGTCATCAGCTTGCCTTCAGCATCGGCCATGAGCCAGTTGGCGGCCGTCGGTTCCGAGATAGCAACTTGGCCAGGCGCGCCGCCTTTGACCCAGGCCAAAACGCTGAACGGTCCTTTGGCCGGGTTCAATGCAAAGCTGCTGACAACGCAGTCATAAGTCCCGTTCAATTGAAGTGCACCATCGACTTGCCCGCCGGTGGGCTGCCAGAGCGGGCTGCCGAGAACGACATCGGCACGGCCACCGACGCTATCGTGAGCAACAGTGCCCTCTGTCTCATCCAGCGCCCAATGCGCGATCAGCGTAGGATCGTTGACTTCTTTGCCGAGGTACTCGGCCAGAACAGTCAAATCTTCGAGGCCAACAGTCCCGTCACCCCAGGCAAACGGGCCAATATCGCACAGCGAGTCGTCTGTACCCCAGTGTGCTACCATGCACAGCACGTCTTTTCCATCGGCTTTCCCGTCGCCGTTGAAGTCCAGGATGGGGATGATAGGTGTCTGGTAGACGCACTGACCGGCGATGCGGTTGGACCAGAGGTACAGCGTGGAGCCATCGGGAGAGATCAGCGCGCTCAGGTCGTGTCCGGGACTGTTGACTGTAGGGCCGATGTTCACCGGTGTTTGCCAGGCCGACAAAATGGACGCACGGCGCGCCATCCATAGGTCGGCGCCACCATAGCCGCCTGGCCGTACGGACCCGGGAAAGTCGGAGAAGGTGAGCAGCAATCCATCCGGCGAGAGGGCCGGAGCAGCCTCATGGTATGCGCTGTTCACCACGGGGCCAAGATTCACCGGATCCCCCCAAGGATCGCCGATTGTCGCGCGTCGGCATACGTAGATGTCGAAACCGCCGTATCCGCCGGGCCGGTTCGACATAAAATAGAGCTCCAAGTTGTCCGGCGCTACGCACGGGTGAGCATCGGTCTGAGGGGTGTTCACGTTCGGGCCCATGTTCACCGCCTGTCCCCAGGGCGCGTTCCTGGTCACGCGTGTGGTCATCCAGAGGTCTTCACTCCCGTAGCCTCCGCGAGCGGGGAAGGAGTAGAAGTAGAGTGTGAGCCCGTCACCTGAGATGGCTGGGTAGGCGTCTACTGCCGGACTATTGACAGCCGGCCCGAGATTCTCCAGGGGGCCCCAATCCGCGTCTACGGAGTCACGCTTTAGCACCCAGAGGTCGAAGCTGCCCTGCCCACTCGAGCGGCCCGGCGCCTCCTGGACGTACATTTCGAGTCCATCAAGAGTGCAAGAAGTGATGCCCTGGTCGTACGCGCCGTCCAAGGCTGGAATGGTGCGCTTGACGCTTACCGGCTCCCCGAGGGTGAAATCCGCCCGCGCGGTCGGCGTGTCCAGGCCCGACAGGAAACAAAGCCCAAGTAATGACATGGCCATGCCACGAGTTGACAAAATTGGAATCTGAAACGACTTCATACTACACCTTCCTTTCTTAGCTGTTTTTGTGTTGCTATCGCAGCCAGGTTGCACGAAGGAACCTGACGGTTTCTGCCCGAAGGCAACATTGAGTAATGGATTCTGATTCACAGGTCTTTCTGCAGAAAAGACAATTTGATAATTGAGTGGAGTGTTGATGACACGCCTGACCCCTGCTGCTTCGTTTGGCGAAGCAAGACGGCAGGGGTGCGGCATGGCGTCCTGGAAATCCGAAGGTGACTTGCCGCTTATGACGGCTGACCAGCGTCTCATGTCGGCTTTGGCTTCCTCGCGGTCTTCCAGATAGTCGTAGTAGCGTGCGCGGTCGGAATAGGTGGAGGCATCCTGGGGGTCAGCTTCCATTCTTCGGGTATAGAGGCGCAGCATGTCTTGCCAGTGCTCGTCCAGCGTTTGCCCCGGGCCAAGGGCCTCAATCGTAGAGACATTAGGGTCAAGGTCGGCGGTCCACAGCTCAAAGTACGGCGGACGCAGACCGAAGACAAGCTTCGTCCCATCTGGGGCCCAGGAAGCTGCCATGAGCTGACTGTCAAGAACCTTGACCGGTTCATTGCTATCGACAGGGTAAATCCACAAGCCGGTACTGTCCCCCACGCTGCCGGCGACGCCCAGGCACAGTTCATGGCCCGTGGGGGACCACGCAGGCCCGCCCCAGGTGTCGAAGGGCACACGCCACTGGGCCACCACAGTTTGCGAGGCCAAATCCCTGACCTTGATAAGCAACATATCTTCCACATACGCCACACGCTGATTATCGGGCGACACCGAGGGGCGGTAACTTGGACACGACATGATGCGTTTTGCCTCAACGTCCTGCCCTACGAGGGGGATAGAGCAGAGTGTCTGGTCCAACCGCGAATGGTAGTACACGCACGTCGAGTCCTTGCTCCACGACGGCCAGCCGCCAAGGGCCAAACGTCGGGGTTCTGTCCCATTGGCATTCATGATCCAGACTTCTTCGTCGGCCAGCCGCCGCTCCTGATCCTTTCGCTCGGCCGCGGCCAACTCCTCAAGGCGCAAGAGTTTGCAATCACGCACGAAGGCGATGTACCGCCCATCGGGCGACCAACGCGGGTCCTTGCCGGGGACGATCAGAAGCTCTGTTTCCTTCGTCGCGGGGTCATAGATTGCCACGCCGCTGTAGCCGTGCACGCCCGCACTGAAGGCCAGTTTCTTGCCGTCCGGCGACCATTGGGCGCTGAAGCCATTCGTGGCCAAGCGCCGGCCTTTGGCGGAGAGTGCGCGATAAGTCTCTTCTGCTTCTATCATTGGCAAGAAGGCCGCCCCTGTAGGCTCCGTTTGTAGTGACGCCGTAAGGCGTTCGCCCGAATATGCCCTTACGGGCACACTACGAACTGGATGCCATGAGCGTCCCGCCTCCAAGGTATCGAAGACGTATTTG
>Ga0214473_10004269_pt1 | contig 17181 bp, 15 predicted proteins | sample RVTome_7_FD_203509 | JGI IMG/M metagenome (GOLD analysis project Ga0214473, IMG submission 203509) | Soil microbial communities from uranium-contaminated site in the Upper Colorado River Basin, Wyoming, United States - RVT98D197 | ecosystem: Environmental > Terrestrial > Soil > Contaminated >... | reverse complement strand
GGACTGTCTGTTTCCGATTTTGGCGTATTTTCGGCAATTAATAATTTAATAGCCATAATCGGATCAGTCACTGATATTGGAATTTCAGCAGGATTGGTGAAATTTATTGCAAATTATGAAGCAAAAGGTAAACCCGATAAAGCTAAGGAAGTATTAAAAGCAGCTTTAATTCTGCGTTTATTCACACTTTCTATATTTGTTTTTGGATTACTGCTTCTGCCAAATTTTGTATCCCATAAACTTTTAGCCACTCCCGACGTATCTTTGGTTTATTGGACTGGCGTATTATCCTTCGTAATTATGATTTGGAGTTTCTTCCCTTCGGTATTTGCCGCCTTTAAAAGATTTAAAGCAGCTGTGGGAATGGATTTATCATTAGGCGTAGTGAGAGTTGCTATATTATTCCTCTTTTTACTAATAGGATTTGTTACAATCCGAAGCGTATTGTTTGCATTTATCTTAGGGGGATTAGTTGCCGGTGCAATATCATTGCATTTAACGGGTTTAGACTTTCTTAAAAAAAGACCTAAGAAAAGTTTATATATAAAGTTACTAAAATTCTCGGGTTGGATAGGTGTGAATAGGGTTGTATCCGCCTTTTCAGGCAGATTAGATGTGCAAATGTTAGCTGTAATGACAGGAGCAACAATCACCGGTCATTATTCAATAGCGGGAAGACTCGCACTTTTTATTTCGCTTGTTACTTCGAGTTTTGCAGCGGTTTTAGCTCCCAGACTGTCCTCATTTGAAAATAAGCAAAAAGAAAAAGTATATATATTAAAAGCGACGCTCATAACAATTCCGATTGTGTTGGGTACAATAATTTGGATAATTATTGCCGAACCGTTTATTTTAATTTTATTCGGGGATAAATACCTTCCGGCCGTGCCTATTTTTAAAGGACTTGCCGCGTCCATGATTCCCTTTATATTAACAGCACCAACTGTTACGGCAATTATCTATGCGATGAAGAAACCTGTCTATATCGGAGTATTTTCAATATATCAATTTGTGGTAATTTTTGCTCTTAGTATACTTCTGATACCTAAAATCGGGGCTTATGGACCAATAATCGCTTCAGCTATAGTTAATACCTCGCTAGCTCTTTATACATGGGTGATTGTAATTAGGTATTATTGGCTGAATAAAAAGTACCAATCACCATGACCATATACTCCCATACTCTTGTTAAGAACGAGGAAAAATGGATTTGGTATTCATTAATGAGCGTAATTCCTTATATCGATTGCGCTTTGATTTGGGATACGGGAAGCACCGATAAGACAGTTGAGATAATTAACGAAGTTATAAAAAGATATCCCAAAAAGATTATCTTCAAAGAAGTTGGGGATATAGACCCTCAAAAATTCACAAAGATTCGGCAAGAAATGCTGGAGGAAACTCATGCTGATTGGTTTGTAGTTCTCGATGGAGATGAGATATGGTGGGAGGAGTCCATCCAAAAACTTGTTGAGGCGATTGGGAATCTTGGGGAGAAGTACGAGTCTATAGTTGTTCCTAATATTTTACCGCTTGGAGATATTTTTCATTATCAAGAAAGTACAGCCGGGATGTACGAGCTTGCAGGTCGCAAAGGTCATTACGCTCTTCGAGCTGTAAATAGAAATATACCGGGTTTGAAGTCGGATAAGCCCCATGGAACATGGGGATGGGTTGATAAAGATGGAAAAATGATTCAGGATAGAAACTCTAATAAAATAATATTTGTTGACGCTCCATATTTACATACAACATTTTTACAGCGGTCATCTTCTCACGAAAAAGATTTATTGGTTCCAAAAAGGAAAAGAAAACTTAAATATGAACTAGGAGTTTCATTTCCTTACGACTTTTATTATCCTGAAGTATTATTCAAATCCAAACCAAAAATAGTGCCCTCGGTATGGATTAAAATGGACAAAGACTACCTTATTCGGGCAGCTATCCAAACACCATTCAAGAAAATTAAAAGAAGGTTATTTCATGGTAAAACCGGATATTAATATGTTTGAAAAAAGACAGGGGTTTATTTTAAGTGGTTTATTGCTTTTTCACCTTTTATTATTATTTAATTTAAGGTTTACCGCCTGGCCGGAGATGCTAACCTGGCCATATTTAATGTTAAAAGGTTGGTTGCCATACCGCGATATTGCAATTGCTCATAATCCCTTGCTTTTGGTCGATTTAACTATCTTCAACTATATTTTCGGTACAGGCGTTTGGCAGCTAAAAATTTATACGTGGTTGACAATATTATCTATCGATTTACTTCTTTATTGGATAGTAAAAAAGTTTTGGAACGCAAAGAATGCGTTTTACTCTTTGATTTTTTTCATACCACTCCAGCTTTTTTATGAAGGGAACGGTCTTTGGTTTGACTTGAGTTTAACTTTTGCAGCACTTCTTTCTTATTATTACGCCTCTAAAAAAAGTTATTTTAAGGCTGGGGTTTTTTGGGCTTTGGCTTTTTTAGTCAAGCAAACCGCATTTTGGTTCCTTCTGCCAATAATGATAAACACCTTTCAAGGACAGTCCTTGCAAGGTGGGATTACTAAACTGAAAAAATTCGCTACAGGTGGGTTGCTAGTTCTTGTGCCATTTATTTTAATTATCTGGATATCGGGAATATTGCCCGATTACCTTTTCTGGGCATATAAATTCGGTGTAGGTACTTTGCCACGCGCTTCTGGACAAGTAAACTTTCCCGAGCTTACTCAGGCTATAAAAGCTCTCACTCCCTTTTTAATTTTGTTGTTTTTTGTACTTGTATATAAAGGAAAGGGAAAAATAAGTCTTATGGTCTTTACAATCGCAGGCTTTATGGGAACGATTCCTCGCTGGGAACTATTTCACTTCCAACCTGCACTTCCTTTTTTGGCGATTTCAGGAGGTTTAATCGTTTCAAAATTAAGGAAAAACAAAAACGCAATGTTCTCTCTTCTGGTTTTATATTTCTTAACCGACATAGTTTTGATTGGTAGATTTATGGCTAGGGAATGGGCTAAAGGCGATAGGTTCTTTGAGCCCGATGTTACCAAAGCAGCAAATTTTATCAGGGAGAATTTAAATACCGATGATGAAATATATGTATTAAATTACTGGGATAGTCTTTATGCTTTATCCGACACATTGCCGGCTACAAAACCTGTAGTTCCGTATTTACCCTGGTACCTTGAATACGGAAATCTTAAAGGTGAAGTTATCCGAGATCTTAAGACAGATATGCCCGAAATTATTGTAAAAGGGAAATATAGTAAGAAAGAGTTAGGTTCTTACCGAATTTTTGAGATAGATGAGCTTATCGAAAGATATTATCATCTTACAAAGCAGTTAAACTCAGTTGAGATTTATGCACTAAACAAATGAAAATAGCATTAATAAATATATATCAAGGTGAAATAGAAAGAGGAGCGGAAACTTTTGTTTTAGAATTATCCAAAAGATTGGCTATTAACCATCTTGTAAAGGTTTTTTCTGGAGGAAAGAAACCTCAGAAAAGGTGGTCAATTATTTGGAGAGCATTTTTAGACCCTCATGGTATTCAGGTGTTTATTTGGACTCTAAAGATTCTACCGCATATTTGGAAAGCAAAATATGACATTGTTATACCTTTGAATGGTGGGTGGCAACCGGCTTTTTTAAGGTTGATAACCTGGCTTTACGGGGGAAAAATGGTCGCATCAGGTCAATCCGGAATGGGTTGGGATGATAGAAATAATTTATGGAGCTTTCCTGATGCATTCATTACATTAACTTCGAAGGCGAAAAATTGGGCAAAAAAGGCTAATCCTTTTCTAAAAAATATTGTCTATATTCCTAATGGCGTTGATTTAAACAAATTTAAACCACAGGGGAATAAGTATAAGACTGGCCTTAAAAAGCCGATTGTTTTGTGTGTAGGGGCTCTCACACCGCAGAAAAGAATAAATTTAGTAATCGATGCAGTTTCAAAGCTAAATGAGGTTAGTTTGCTTGTCGCGGCAGGAGATAAGGATAGAGTTAATATTGCAAAGTTGGGGCGGGCACTGCTTGGTAGACGTTTTAAGCTGATTAGCGTTCCGTACACAAACATTCCCGATGTATACCGAGTGGCTGACGTGTTTACGCTTGTCTCGGAAAGTACTGAGGCATTTGGGAATGTATTCGTCGAAGCAATGGCAACAAACCTTCCGGTGGTTGCAGTAAACGACGAGCAAAGACGCGAGATAATCGGAGATGCCGGCTTTTATGTTGACAACCCAACGGACTTAAATTCATATTCAGAAGCACTAAAAAAGGCACTTAGCGTGAATTGGGGGAATAAACCTCGAAAACAAGCCGAAAAATTCGATTGGGATAAAATCGCCAAAAAGTACGAAGAGCTGTTTACATCTTTGCTCTAGCGCTCTAGAGCACTGTAGCGACGAGAAATAGATATGATAAAAGTATCAGTTATTATCCCAACATATAACGAAGAGAACGAGATAGTTGAGTGTTTGGAGAGTTTAGGAGAGCAAAGTTATGACGACTTTGAGATTATTGTCGTAGATGATGGCTCGACCGACAGGACTATTGATGTTTTAAATTCACTATCCACCATCCACTATCCACCATTCACTCTCTTTCGTCAGAAACATAAAGGAGCGGGGGCAGCCAGAAATTTAGGGGCAGAGCAAGCGAGGGGAGAGATACTTGTATTTGTAGATGCGGATATGACTTTTGACAAGGATTTCCTTAATAAACTTGTAGAGCCGATTGTGATGTATCAAAAAGGTCTGCCTGCCGGCAGGCAGGGAACTTTCAGCAAGGAAGAATATGTTTCAAATTGGGATAATATTTGGGCGCGTTGTTGGAATATTAACCAAAACTGGCCGGAGAGAAAGCGACACCCAAATAATTATCCGGATGAAGACAAGGTATTTAGAGCAATATTGAAAAAAGAGTTTGACAAAGTAGGGGGTTTTACCCCGGGAGGATATACAGATGATTATTCACTCCATGAAAAGTTAGGTTACCACTCTTATGCAGCACCCGGTGCTAACTTTTATCATAAAAATCCCTCAAGTCTATCCGAAATATTTCGCCAAGCGGTGTGGTCCGGAAAAAGGCCCTATAAATTTGGTGTAATAGGTAATTTTTTTGCACTAGTTAGAGTATCTTTACCTGTTTCACTAATTATTGGTTTATACAAATCTATTATAAAATTTAAATTTGAATTTGTAATTTTTAAATTAATCTATGATTTCGGTATATTTGTCGGAATATTAAGCTATATTTTTACAGGTCGTGGTTCAAAGTAACATCTCCTATGGGAAAGTACCTAAAGTCAAAGTACACGATAATTTTAATTATTTTACTTGGACTTATACTCAGGCTTGTAGTTATTAATCAATCTTTATGGTTAGATGAAGCTATTGGGGCGCTTGTTGTAAAGGAACAAAGCTATCGTCAGATTTTGACTCAATTTCCCTTATCCGACAATCATCCTCCTTTGTATTATTTGACTCTCAAAGCCTGGACAGACATTTTTGGGTATTCCGAGATGTCTTTGAGATTCCCTTCGGTTCTCTTCGGAGTCGGCACGATTTTATTGACTTATACAATCGCAAATGCTCTATCGAACGGGAAAAAATGGAAATTTCCTGAAATGGCAGCAATTCTACTTGCCACTTCAGGGTTCCATATTTACTACTCCCAGGAAGCCAGAATGTATTCCATGGCTGCGTTTTTTGCCACGCTTTCTATATATTCGTTTGTTAATATTTTCAAAAGGATTAAGAAAAAACACTTAGTAAATCCGTGGGTTATGTTTTCGGTTGCGATAACCTTACTTATTTTTACCGACTACCTGCCTGTCTTTTTACTTCCGGTTTTTTGGTTGTATGCAATACTTGCCAAATCTAACAAATCGTGGTGGGTAAAATTTTTCCTTTCACACTTACCCCTTGTCATTGTAGGCTATCTCTGGCTACCTATCTTTCGAATTCAATCTGAGCATGGAAATTGGTTGCTTACTACACTTCCGGCCTGGAGAAACGTAGCTGGCGGTGCGACACTGAAGCAGGCAGCTTTAGTTTGGACAAAATTCACATTGGGTCGAATTTCATTAATTAAGAAGTTAATATATTACCTTCTTATTGCAGTTTCCACAATTCCTTTTGTAGTTTCCCTGCTTCGTGTCTGGGTAGACAGGGAGAAAACTAAAATATTGTGGTTTTGGCTTTTTATACCTTTGCTTTTAGGATTTGGGGTCTCTTTTTGGTTCCCTGCGTTCATCTATTTCAGGTTTGTTTTTGTCATCCCTGCCTTTTATTTATTGATTTCTTGGGGAATTAGTCAAGTAAAAACAAATAAAATAAAAAATATTCTAATAATATCATTGCTTTTAGTAAATATGACTGGCTGGTTAATATATGTATTTGCCGAAGGTCAACGAAGGGAACAATGGAGAGAAGCAGTCCGATTTATTGAAGAGAATGGGAAAGCGCAAGACGTCGTAATATTTGATTTTCCGGAACCGTTCTCTGCCTTTAGGTGGTATGAAAAAGAGGAAGTTTTGGCTTATGGTGCAACCGATTCTATATCAGCAAGTAGTGCATCATACGAGAAGACGAAAGATATAATAGATGGTTTCCATGGTGTATTTTACTTTGAATACCTATATGACCTTACAGACCCGAATAGGTACGTTGAAAAGGCTCTGGTAGATTCAGGGTTTATCCTACGCGAACAATATACTCAGTTTTATGGAGTAGGTTCGATAAACTACTACAAGCGCCCTTAATTAGGTATAATTAGGCTCATGAAGGTTGCCATCGATATATCTCAAGTAGTTTATGATACTGGGGTTTCTCACTATACCCGGAACTTAGTTAAAAGCTTACTTGAAATAGATAAAGTAAATAATTACTTATTATTAGGAGGTTCGTTTAGACAAAAAAAGAAAATCATCGATTTTTTTACAAGATTAAAGAAGCATTCATTTGAGCGTAAACTAATCCCATTTCCTCCCTCTTTAGCTGATATTATTTGGAATAAACTACATATTTTACCCATAGAGTTATTTACAGGAAAAATTGACGTTTTTCATTCCTCAGATTGGTCACAGCCTCCGACTAGTGCATTCAAAGTAACTACAGTACACGATTTAATACCTCTTATTTATCCGCAATTATCTCACCCAAAAATTGTTTCAGCGCACAAAGCTAGATTCAAGTGGCTAAAAAGTGAGGTAGATACAATTATAGTACCTTCGAAAGCTACAAAAGCTGATTTATTAAATTTCGGTATAAAAATGGATAAAATAGCCGTAATACCTGAAGCTCCCGACCCCATATTTAAGCATGAAAGCAAGGTAAGAATTGAAGAAATAAAGAAAAAATACAAAATTAAGGGGAAATATCTTTTGGCGGTGGGAATTACGCCCAGGAAGAATACAGAAAGGATTATTGAAGCATACGCTGAAATTAGAAAGGAAATGGAAATCGATCTGGTAATTATAGGACATTCATATATTAATATTGAAGCTAAACAGGGTATAGTATTGCCTGGTTTAGTTGACTTTGGAGACATACCAGCCTTATATTCAGGTGCCCAAGCATTAGTATATCCTTCGCTGTATGAAGGATATGGATTACCAATTTTAGAGGCGTTTGCATGCAAAACTCCTGTAGTTACCTCCAATCAGGGTAGCTTGAAGGAAGTTGCACAGGACGCAGCCATTTTAGTAAACCCAACAAGCGTAAAATCTATAATTTTTGGTATAAATGAGGCATTAGTTAAGAGGGAAAATATTATTGCAAATGGCGTGAAAAGAGTGAAAATGTTTAATTGGGGTAAGACTGCAGATATGACGCTAAAAATTTATAAAAAAGCGGTACTATTTAATAAATAATTTAAAGATGTTGATTGGAATTGACGGAAACGAAGCTAATGAAGTAAGAGCCGATATTGGTGAAAGGGTGGGTGCTAATGTTTATGCCTATGAATTATTTAGGGAAATATATCGCTTAAGAAAAATTGGAAAAATTAATCACGATTTTGTCCTTTATTTAAAAAATCCACCCGCTTTTGATTTACCGAAAGAGAATTCTTGGTGGAAATATAAAATTATTCCAGGAAGTGGCTTATGGATAATAAGAAAACTTATGCCGACTCTGTTATTAAAGAAAAAACCGGATGTTTTTTTCTCACCCAATCATTATTTGCCTCCCATTACCTTAATGCCAAAGGTTTGTACGATTCATGACCTTGGATACCTCAAATTTTCGGGTCAATTTAAAAAACACGACTTTTGGCAGTTAAAGTACTGGACTGCCATTTCAATAACTATATCAAAATATATCATCGCAGTTTCTAAAAATACTGCAGATGATATTGTACGACATTATCCTTTTGCTTCTAAAAAACATATTGTTGTACACCACGGTTATGATAAGAAACGATTTAACAATAATATTAGTTATGATGTTGTACGACGTGTTAAAAAAAGATATTTAATTAAAGGAAAGTACATTCTTTTTTTAGGTACTTTAAAACCGAATAAAAACATTGAGGGAATAATCGATGCTTTTAACATAATTTGTGATTATCATAAGGATAATTCTATAAAATTAGTTATTTCCGGCAAAAAAGGGTGGTTATACAACTCAATTTTTAATAAAGTAAGACATCTAAAGCTGGGTAAAAAGGTAATTTTCACGGATTTTGTTGACGAAAAAGACAAACCTGCATTATTGTTTGGAGCTCACCTTCTTATTTCACCGTCATTTTGGGAAGGATTCGGGTTACATATACTGGAATCTTTAGCCTGTGGTACACCGGTTGTGGCAAGTAAAGTTGCAAGCATACCTGAAGTAGTAGGAAAAGCTGCAATTTATGTTAATCCTATCAAGCCCGAAAGCATCTCCGAGGGTATTATTAAGGTTTTGTCTATGAATAAATTAGAATATAATAAACTAGTTAAGATGGGTATTATACAGGCAGGTAAGTTTTCCTGGGAAAAGTGCGCCAGAAAGACTATTGGCATATTAGAAAAAGCCGTAAAATGAGTTTTTTAAATGATAAACAAGGTAAAGAATTAACTATAAGACAAGTTATTTCTAAAATAGTCAACCGTTTAATCAATTACTTTATTGATTTTGAACTTATGATTCTTCGGTGGGTTGGCCATATTCCTTCACACTTGGTTAGAAAATTCATTTATTCACTTTCAGGCATCAAAATAGGTTCAGGCTCAACTATTCATATGTGGGCCAATTTTTTTCAACCTAATAATATTTCTATTGGTGAAGATTCCATTATAGGAGACCACGTATTTTTGGATGGAAGAGCAACTCTTTCCATTGGTAATCACGTTGATATTGCGTCTTCCGTGATGATATATAATTCCGAACATGATATTGAAAGTACAGATTTTCACGCCATCTTGGAAGCTGTGAAAATAGAAGATTATTGTTTTATAGGCCCTAGAGTAATTATATTACCCGGTGTTAAAATAGAAAAAGGGGCGATTGTAGCAGCCGGGGCTGTTGTAACACAAAATGTGCCGCCTTTTAAAATTGTAGGAGGCGTACCGGCAAAAGTAATAGGAGAGCGTAAAAATAAAAATTTGAAGTATAAACTGGGTCGAGCTCGTTTATTTCAATGATGAAGCTGATTAGGATAATATATATATTATTTTCGTTATACCTCCTTTTTTATGTAGTATTACCAAATCCTCAATTTCCCGAACCCCCATCGGATGCACTACAATCAAACGAGCCTGCGGATGTAGAAACTTCCGATAGGCGTGGTTACTATACCAACCTATCTCGCGTTCAAGTGCTTAATCATTATCAGAATCAGTTAAATAAATCTTCGTTTTTGAATTTGCCTGTTCCTGTTTTTCGGTTAAATTACCCACCTGAAGAGGCACAAATTCTCATTCGTGACCAAACCAGAAGTACATATTTGCAAGAAATAGTACACCCCTTTAGGGAATCGTTTTATATTAATGGATATGAGCCTAGCGAACCTCAAAATATTATTGAGGTTAATGAAAAAAATTGGAAGCAAAAAATAATTGTTAAATATGTAGGAAGCAACTCCCTTATTAGATTAATAGTCACATTTTTAGGATTAGGGATGTTTTGGGTTGTGGCTGGTCAATGGGTAGCGACAATAAGAGAACTTCTTAATGTAAAACATGTCTGATATTAAATAAAGAAAAGGTAGAGTTTATGATGGAAAAACTTTCAAGCAAGCTAGAAAAAGGATTAAAATACTTGATTGCATCTATTCTTCTTGCAATACCTCTCTATCCCAAATTTCCCCTCATTAATATACCTCAAACTTATGTCTCTGTCCGTTTAGAAGATTTTGTAATGGTTATAGCCTTAATTTTATTAGTTATACTGATTGTAAATAATATAAAACCTTTTTTATCGGAGAAAATTAATCAGGCAATTTTATTATTTCTAGTTGTTGGTTTAATATCGCTAGCTTCAGCTCACTTTGTGACACAAACTATTACTCCACATATAGGTATCTTACATTGGGCAAGACGGGTTGAATATTTTGTGCCGTTTTTTTTGGGCGTTATTGCGGCAAGAAGGAAAGAAGACCTGGAATTTTATTTGAAAGTAATAATGGTCACAATTTTAACATCTTTTTTATATGGTTTTGGACAAAGATATTTGGAATTTCCGATTATTGTGACTCAAAATTTGGAATATTCAAAAGGGATAGCGCTACGCTACATTCCTGGTAGCCACATTAATTCAGGTTTTGCAGGACACTATGACTTGGGTACGTATCTGGTATTTTTACTTCCTATATTAATATCATTATTCTTTTTAATAAATAATATCAAAACCAAGATTTTGCTATTATTTACAACATCCGGAGGATTGTGGTTGTTGTCATTTTCGGGTTCAAGAATATCGGCATTTTCTTATCTTGTGTCTTCAACTCTTGCCTTGATTTTTATTAAGAAATATAAAGCTATTCCGGTTGTTTTAATTTTCAGTTTAATATTTTTCTCTATGTCTCCAAATTTAACATCTAGATATTTAAGAATTATTCAGGTTACTGGAAAAAAATTAATAGGAAGTTTAATATTTGAAAAAGTATCTCCCGATTATATTTTCGCTCAAGATAAAACAGTTGGGGTACCTGTTAAACGAGAAGTACCATTACCTACACCTACTCCACAACCTATTTTTGAGGATAGGTCAACTTCGATAAGACTAAATGTGGAATGGCCGAGGGCAATTCGTTCTTTTTATAAAAATCCCTTACTTGGAACAGGTTATTCGTCAAATACACTTGCAACTGATAATGATTACCTTAGACTTTTTGGAGAAGTCGGATTACTTGGTTTTTTTGCATTTACATTGATATTATTACGTATTGTAAATGCGATTTTGAAGAAGTTTCCGTTAACACAAAGTTATAAGGGAATAAATCTGGCATTTATCGGAGGTGTAAGCGGTGGTTTTGTCGGAATATTAATTAGTGCTATTTTACTTGACGTTTTTGAAGCATCAAAATTTGCAATGATATTCTGGCTTATAATCGGTATAACCGTAGGATTTGCTAAAAATAAAATATATGAGTAGATTACTACTTCGAGTAAATATATTACTGAATAAAGAGCATATTATGTCATCGATAATATTAGTATTAGGCTTAGAGTAAGACTTTATAATTTAAAAGTCTCTTTTTACAGAATTATTTAGTTTTGAACATTTGAATTTAATAAATTGGAATTTGTTTAGGGTTTAGATATTAGAAATTAGTAATCGTATTTATATATGAAAATATTAATGCTCGTACCATATTTGCCGACGATAACTATGAGCGGAGGTCAAACACGCTGGTATAATATCATCCGCTTCTTAGCTAAAAGGCACGAGATTACTCTTTTTACTCTGATTAAAGATAAGTCAGAAGAAAGGTTTATTCCAGAACTTCAAAAATATTGTAAAAAAGTTAAAGTATTTAGACGACCCGAAAAACCGTGGACATTAAGGAATATTCTACTTTCTGAATTGGGTCCGTTTCCTCTTCTTGTAATTAGAAATTGGTCATTTGAAGAAAGATTTGAGGTAAAAAAAGAGCTTGAGAGGGAAAAATACGATTTGATACACGCAGAAACCTTTTATGTAATGCCTCATTTAAGCAAAACCAACGTTCCGACTATATTAGTCGAACAAACGATGTGGCACGAAGTTTATAGGCATCATGTTATTCATAAAATTCCGAAAATACTGCGACCCTTTTTTATGATAGACGTTTTCAAAGTTAAGTTTTGGGAAAAATATTATTGGAGAAAAGCTGACAAACTCGTTGCCGTATCCCAAGAGGATAGGCAAGAAATGCTTAAATTAATCCCTGGAGTTGATGTAGATATTATCCCAAACGGTGTTGATGTTAACTACTATAATAAAAAGAAAAATAAAAAATTATATCCACCAAGACTTCTATATGGCGTAACGAATTTCGAGTGGCTACAAAATCAGGAGACGACTGAAATATTAATTAATAAAGTTTGGCCAATCATAAAAAAACAGGTAAAAAATGCCAGAGTTTGGATTGTTGGCAGGCAAATTCCGGCTTGGGTAAAGAAAAAAGCGAAGCAAAAAGATATAGAAATAACGGAAAATATTGCTGAAGCGAGGGATGCATATAGTCGTGCTTCAATTATGGTCGCACCAATTAAGGGTGCAGGCGGCACAAGGCTTAAGGTGTTAGAAGCTATGGCAACAGGTCTTCCTGTTGTTTCTACTCCTACTGGAGTAGCTGGTTTGAATGTTGTTCACGGTAGGGAGGCAATGATTGCAAGTACAAGTTCGGGTATTGCCAGGGAGGCAGTAAAACTCTTGACGGATAAGGCGCTTGCCGAAAGAATAGGTCGTGCTGGTTACGAGCACGTGGCTAAATATTTTGATTGGAAATCAATAGTTAAACTTCACGATAGAATTTACGAAAAAGCAATAAGGACTAAATCCGCTTAAACCTATTCAATTATGAGAATATTACTTGATGCAAGGATGTATGGTTTAGAACACACCGGAGTTGGACGATATATTATTAATTTAACTGAAGAACTGAAAAATCCCTCGATATCACTCGGGACAAGCTTAAAAAAACTTGATTTTATCGTGCTTCTAAGGAAAAAGTACTATGATAGTCTAGAATTTCCCAAAAATTGGACGAAAGTCTTAGCCGATTTTCGGCACTATACAATTGCTGAGCAAATAAAACTTCCGAGATTAATATCATCATACAAACCGGACCTTGTTCATTTTCCTCACTTTAATGTTCCAATTTTATACCGCGGAAATTTTATTGTAACGATACACGATATGATAATGCACAATCAGGGAATAGACTCAACCACACTTTCCTTACCTTTATATTATGCAAAAAGAATTTTATATAGATTTATATTCAAAAATGCAGTTTTTTCATCAGCAAAAATAATCACTCCAACTAATGCAGTCAAAAAGCAAATTAATGATTATTACAAATTAAATTCTAAAAAAGTGCTGGTAATTTATGAAGGTTTAAGTGACGAATTTAACGGGAGAAATTTAAAAGGTAATGCAGAATTGATTTTAAAAAAATTTGGATTACAAATTCAAAAGTATTTTATTTATGTAGGTAACGCTTATCCTTACAAAAATTTAAATAGAGCAATAAAAGCGCTCATTTTATTAAACCAAAGAAATAAAGAGAAAATTCAATTTGTTATAGTATCTTCACGAAACGTTTTTACTAAGAGATTGAAAAATGATATTAAATCGCAAAATGCTGAAAGGTATATAAAATTGCTGGGTTTTGTAGCGGATAATGAATTGGTATATTTGCTAAAAAACTCGTGTGCTTTTGTTTATCCTTCTTTAACCGAAGGATTTGGTCTCCAAGGTTTGGAAGCTATGGCAGCGGGTACTTTGGTATTAGCATCAGAGATTCCGGTCTTTAGAGAAGTTTACAAAAATAATGCGTCTTACTTTAATCCTTACGATGTTAGCGCAATAGTCAAAACTATGGAAGGTGCTATTGAAATAAATAAGCAGAAGAAATCCGCCTTAATTAAACAATCTCAAGAATTCGTAAGACGATACTCTTGGACAAAGATGACTAAACAAACGCAAGAAGTATACGAAGAAGCTTTAAAGAAATGAAAGTAGCCATCGTCTATGACCGTGTTAATAAATGGGGTGGTGCGGAAAGGGTCCTTTTGGCATTAAATGAAATTTTTCCTCACGCACCCCTTTATACCTCTCTTTACAATAAGGAAACTGCTTCTTGGGCGAATGCATTTCCGCAAGTTATAACCTCCTTCTTACAAAAAATACCCGGCGCGGTTAATAAACACGAATATTTTCCTTATTTAATGCCTTTGGCTTTTGAGTCCTTTAATTTTTCCCAGTTTGATTTAGTAATTTCTGTGACCTCTGAAGCGGCAAAGGGAATAATCACAAAACCGGGGACAACCCATATTTGCATTATGCTTACACCCACACGATATTTGTGGAATATGTATGATTTCTACTTTAAAGGACAGCCCTTTAAAGCTATTACGAAGCCGATTGTGACTTACTTAAGAGGTTGGGATAGAATTGCTGCACAAAGACCTGACGTTATTGTTGCACAATCAACAGAAGTCAAAAAAAGAATTAAGAAATATTACGGAAGAGAATCTGAACTAATTTTCTCCCCAGTCGAAGTAGAAAAGTTTAAAATCTCTCCTCGCACTGTATACCGATCACCGTTCACCGAACACTTTTATCTCTATGTTTCCCGACTGATACCATACAAAAGGGCAGATTTAGCAATTGAAGCATTTAATGAACTAGGAATTCCATTAGTAATAGTTGGGATTGGAAGTGAGGAGAAAAAGTTGAAAAAAATGGCGAATAATAACATAAAATTTGTGGGTGAATTGACAGACAGGGAACTTGCGGGCTACTATCAAAATGCGCGTGCTTTAATCTTCCCGCAGGAAGAAGATTTCGGTTTGGTAGTCTTGGAGGCAAATGCGGCGGGAACACCAGTGATTGCCTATAAGGCGGGTGGAGCACTTGATACTGTAATTGACCCCGCAAAAGCGAAGCTTACGGGGCAAGCGGTAACAGGGATTTATTTTGATAAACAGGACGTAAAAAGTTTAATTACCGCGATAAAAATATTTGAGAAGATGAAATTTGATAAATGCGATTTAATTAAAAATGCCGAAAGATTTTCAAAAGAAAGATTTACAAAGGAGTTTAAAAACTTAATTGAAGATGTCAAACGGTAATTTTCAAAATCATTTATTTGTTCTTTTGAATGCTGGAGGCGGAGGTACCAGACTTTGGCCTCGTTCGAGGAACGCGACTCCAAAACAATTCTTAAAACTTTTTGGTAAAAAAACTCTTACCCAAATAACGGCAGAAAGATTTGCAAAGCTTGTACCTTGGGAAAAAATAATAATAGTTACAACATCAGACGATTATAAAAGGGAAATTTTAAAAGAACTTCCTGGCCTTCCCAATGCAAATGTAATAGTTGAACCAGCAAGAAAAAACACAGGCCCTGCACATGGTTTGGGTGCTTTATTTATATTAAAAAGAGATTCTGATGCAGTCATTCTGACTAGTCCGACAGACCATCTGGTTGCACCCGACGAAAAGTATTTAGAAGCTATGAAAGTTGCGGCCGGAGTTGCTTATAAAGGGGATACTTTAGTAACTGTTGGTATAAAACCTATGTATCCTCACACAGGTTACGGTTATATAAAAAGAGGAGGTAGATTTTCTGAAGATTCCGGGAGCAGGGTATTCAGAGTTGCCAAGTTTACAGAAAAACCTGACATAAACACGGCTAAAAAGTTTATCAAAAGTGGTAATTATTACTGGAACACAAGTCAGTTTGTATGGAGAGCAGATAGTATTTTAAAAGCCCTTAAGAAGTATGCACCAGATGTATCTAATCTTCTTGAAAAAATAGCTAAATCAATTGGAACCAACAAACAGGACGAAACAATCACCGAAGCTTATAAAGAAATGCCCGAAATTGCAATTGACTATGCGGTTGCAGAACGTGCTAAGAATTTCGTTGTCGTGCCGGGGGATTACCACTGGTCAGATATTGGGGATTGGAATGAAGTTTGGGATAATCTTCCCAAAGATAAATCAGGGAATGTGATAATTGATGGTGATGAACCCGGAGGTAGGGTGATCAGCCTTGATACGTCAAATACCATCGTCCACTCAGATGGAAGGTTAATAGTAATTATCGACGTCGACGATGTTGCTGTTGTTGATACGAAAAATGCGGTCTTAGTTTGTTCTAAAAGTAAAGCCCAGAATGTTAAAAAAATTGTCGAACAACTTAAGGAAGAGAAAAAGATTGAGTATTTGTAGTATACTTTTCTGCCCAGTATGTCCTACGAGGATACAAAAAGAATAATAGATATTGTTGGGTCGTTGTTTCTAATTGTATTTTTTTCCCCAATAATTATTGTTGTCAGTGTATTAATTAAAATTACTTCACCCGGTCCTATTTTGCTTGAAGAAACAAGCTTGCATAGCATCCGTACAGGGCGTGGTGGTAAGAAATTTAGAATTTATAAATTCCGCTCCATGATGGTTGATGCCGAGAAAATACTCAAAACTGACCCAAAATATAAAAGTCTTTATAAAAAGTATAAACAATCGAGTTTTAAGCTTTATAAGGACCCGCGCATTACGCCTCTTGGTAGGTTTTTCAGAAAACATTCAATTGATGAAATTCCTCAATTTTTTAACGTTTTAAAGGGCGACATGAGTATTGTCGGTCCCCGTGCTTACCTTCCGGAAGAGTTAGAAGAGCAACAAAAAAAGTACCCCTATACTAAAAAGTATGTTAAAGAAATGCTCAAAGTAAAGCCGGGAATAACAGGTTTTTGGCAGGTCTCAGGCCGAAGTGAAGTTAATTTTGATAAAAGAATTGAAATGGATGCATATTACGCTAGAAAAAAATCGATGCTTCTGGATATACTGATACTTATGAAAACGCCGTGGGCAATGATTTCCGGGAAGGGCGCAACATGACTCACGTAATAGAAATACCGCGAATAAGACCGGATGATGCAAGTACCCAAGAGGCAACTGAAAATGATAATGATAAAGCAAATGATAGATTGTTGGTAAAAAACAAATTTGGGAATTTTAAAACTATGGTTAATAAGCT
>Ga0214473_10004268_pt1 | contig 17185 bp, 12 predicted proteins | sample RVTome_7_FD_203509 | JGI IMG/M metagenome (GOLD analysis project Ga0214473, IMG submission 203509) | Soil microbial communities from uranium-contaminated site in the Upper Colorado River Basin, Wyoming, United States - RVT98D197 | ecosystem: Environmental > Terrestrial > Soil > Contaminated >... | reverse complement strand
TTTCGCCGCGGCGAAAGGGGAGACCATTATCCAGATCTACGGCATCGGTCCCTTCGAGATCAATTATGTTAACTCTGCGGACGATCCCCGCAACAAGAAGTAGCGACATCTGGGTGGATCCCCCCCCCACCCAACAGCGCTCTTTGTTAAATCCGTCTTTGTCTAATTTCAAGCATCGTGCGGAGGCTTCAATGAAGAGAACGTCGGTAATTGCGTTCCTGTCCTTTCTTAATGTGCTCATATTCGCCTGTTGTTCGTCGGCGCAAAATATGAATGATGATCATGCGGGAACTCATTCAAACAATCTGAACTCTACTCTGAGCGCCACCACTCCCGAAACACAGGATTGGGCCAAGGAGCTTATGGCAAAATCGCCTCGGCATCAGGAATGGATCAAGCTTAAGCATGGAAATCGCGAAGTCAGTGCCTTTCTCGTGTATCCGGAAACCAAGAATAAGGCCACTGCGGTGGTGGTCATTCACGAAATCTTCGGCATGACTGATTGGGTCCAAAGCCTGACTGATCAGTTGGCCGCCGCGGGTTACATTGCCATCGCGCCCGACCTGCTGTCAGGAATGGGTCCAAACGGGGGTGGCAGTAGCGCTTTCACAGACCGGAACGCAGTTGGACAGGCCATTCGGGATCTGCCAGCAGATCAGATCACCGCCGACCTTAATGCCGCCGCGGATTACCTCACAAAATTGCCGGCAGCAAACGGCAAAGTGACTGTCGCCGGTTTCTGCTGGGGTGGCAGCCAAACGTTTCGCTATGCCACCAATAACCCAAACTTGAAGGCCGCATTCGTCTTCTATGGTTCAGCGCCGGAAGAAAAGGAGGCGTTGGCCAGAATCAAGGCGCCAGTCTATGGCTTTTATGCCGGCAACGACGCGCGCATCAATGTAACTCTTCCGAAAACAATAGAACTGATGAAAGAGTTGGGAAAAACTTATGAGCCTGTGACATACGAAGGCGCCGGCCACGGCTTTATGCGAGCGGGAGATGCTCCTGAGCCCAAAGGTGCGGAAGCGACCGAGGCTGCGCTAACGGCCTACAAAGCGAACAAGAAGGCGCGTGATGAGGCCTGGGAAAGGTGGAGGAATATTCTGAAGGGGCTATGAATGAGACCCCAGTCATTTGACATATCACACTTGACATTTCACATTTCACATTTGTATCCAAAGTTTTTATACCACTTGTAGAAACGCGATCAGCAAAATTAGTAATTACAGTCTGGCGAGTGTTGTTGGCGTGCAGTCATCTCTTGCGGGCAGTCTTTAACGATGCCACAAAAATCCGGTAGAGTTGTTTATTCTCGCTGACAATGTCGCTAAGCACTTCGCTCTTTAGGAGTTGGCTACGCTCGATGACGCGGAGCCAGACGGATGTTTCATTAAGTTCTTTAAGTACGATGCGGATTTTATGAACAAAATCAGCGTGGCTTTCCGCGCCCCTCGCCTCGCCGTAGTTCGGTGCCGGGGACGTTCCCGACCGCAGAATCTGACCCGCGATATGTTTACCAACCACACTTCGAGGCAATCCAGCAGAAAGCTTTACAATTCGAACGGCGAAGTCAATTAATCTTTCTTCTAGCTCGTCCGCAGGGGATCGAAAGTCCTTTGAATTGTTTCGCATGTGAGGTTCCGTTGCGAATTATTGGGCCGGCGACGAGCTTCTGCTACACGACACTCAGCTTCATGTGAAGAGCCTGCAAGATCATAATTCTCTGCTGAGACATCTGTAAACCGCTAATCCAAATGTCAAATGTCAAGTAATGTCAAGTGTCAAATGTGGTATGTCAAATGATTTGCTTTACTCACCTAACTTCACTAATAAGCACAGCATCATTGGTCCAAAAGCCTCGTGACAGCACAATTCGACCATCACGTGAAAAGTCGAACGAGTAGAAGACCTCTTTGGAAAACTTCGTCAACGGCTGAATCTTGCCACTATCCACCGATGTCATCATCAGATTGGTAACACCACCGCGAAAGTCGATGAACAGAATACCTTGCCCATCTGGAGACCAGCGAATAACGCTGTTCGCCGTTGCTGGACTCTGAGGAACATCGAGTAGTTTGGTGGGTGCTCCGCCTTCACTCGAAATAATCGCTATACGCCAGAGCGCATTCGGCACGTTCTCTTTCTGCCAAAAAGCCATCTGTTTTCCGTCTGGGGAATAGTCAGCTCTTGTGGAATATGACGATATCACCGAAGTGGCTGCACCACCTGATATGGGCATTTTCCAGAGGGCAGGCGCGCCTGCCGTTGTGTGTTGATATACCAGCCATTTGCCGTCAGGAGAAATTTCTGGCCAGTTACTCTCCTCTTTATCAGTGGTCATCTGCATGGAATTGCTGCCATCGCGGTCCATCCGCCAGATTTGCCACGAACCGGAGCGATTTGAGTGAAAGAAAATGTAGCGGCCATCAGGCGAGCTCACCGGAGCATAATTTCTTCCTGCGCCTGCTGTGAGCTGTTTCTGACCCGTACCGTCTGCTTCCATCTCCCACAGGTCTGCACCACCACTCGCGTCAGATGCGTAAAGCAGCTTGCCATCCGGAGTCCATGAGAGGTCGAAGAACCTGCCGGCGCCGGAGCTGACCTGTCGCGGGTTGGTGGCATCTCCCTTTGGGGCGATAAAGATGTTTGTGATCGTCTGCCGCTGTACTGTTAAGACAGAATCTGAACTCGCCGGCATGCTGACTACTCGATAGTCGCTAACGTCGCTGGTAATGCGTTGCAACTCACCTGATGGGTAGTTCATGTGCCAGATGTGCATGAACGCGGAGCTATCGTCCTGAGCCGTCATTACTAAGCCACTACCGTCCGGAATCCAGGTAATCTGTCCAATTTCCAACCAGCGGCGGCTTTTTAGTTCGGTTTCTCTTCGATCTGACAAATTCAGCTGGATCAACTTCATGAAGAACCCGCTATCATCCCCGGCCTGGACCACGCAAACAATTCGCTTGCCATCAGGTGACCACGCTGGTCCCGTGGTTGCGGGAAAATGTTGCGGAAACTTCCGCACGGCGATCTGCTCTTCATTGGTACCGTCGGAACTGGTCACGACGAGCCAATCCTCACCCGGAGCTGCGTTGCTGCGAATGAAAGCGAACTTCTTCCCGTCAGGTGAGATGCTGATAGCGCTATCTACTCCGCGCCTCACCTGTGTGACGGAACCCCCGAGCGCTGGCACCTGATAGAGGTCGCCCGCTTCAGAGTCTTTGCCGGGAACAACGTAATAGACGTAAGTGCCGTCAAGTGAAAACGTCAGACCTCTATAATCTGTATCGGCCACCGGTACGATGCGTATGCTATTCCCCACGGCCATCTGACGCACCCAAACACCCTGCTTGCCGGCCTCGTCCATGACGAAAGCAGCGTACCGCCCATCACGCGAGATAGCGGCAGCGATGACGTTGCCACTCGCAGTAAGTCTGTCTGCCTTCGTAGTCTTGAAGTGCGTAAGCGGAGTTCGCCACAGACGGTAAGCGCCAAGAGCAGCCAGCACTACGACGATTGCCGTTACAGACAGTAGTAATAGAGTGCTCTTCCGCCATCGCTCCTTAGGCGCGGCAAGCGCTTCAGGGGCCAGCGACAGGGGTTCGGATAACAGCTCTCCGGTGGCTGCGCGCTTGTTCTCCCCAGTAGGCATGCCGCTGCGCACGTCAATCCCGTAATCACCCGAGTACGAGATTGCCTTTGCTGATTCATCGCCCCTCAAACCAATGCGGCGTAGCAGGTCCTGAAAACGCGGGTCAGAGCGCAGCGGGTCGAGCTTCGGTTCCACTCCCAACCAGATCAACCACTCGTCCCGGCTCTGGTAAGCGTGCTCCAGCCATTCAAATGCCGCATCACCGTCCTTGAGTGCGACGTAGACCAACGCGATAAAGTAAGGCGAAACGTAGCGTTGCTTACGTTGATCCTTCAACTGCTGAATAATTTCGAATGCCTCAGTGCGCCTGCCGCTTGCAGCCAGCGTATAGCCAAGCGCCCAGAGTGGCACGATTGAGCCTGCCATCAACTCCTGAGCATGACGCAATTCGTTGATCGACTGTTCGTAACGGCCGAGTCGTTCATAGACGAGACCAAGCATCAGGTAACTGTTGCTGAAGTTGCGATCAATTTCGAGGATGGCCAGTAGCTCATTCTCTGCGAGTTGGTACCGCCGGCCGTGATAGTAGGTCCAACCAGCAATGGATCGATCCATCAGCGAAAGAGGATTGATCTCCTGAGCGCGTTTGATCTCGTCAATGGCCTCAGAAAAGCGGCCCTGAGCCGCAAGCAAATTCGAGTACCATTGGTGCGCAGGTCCATAGTTTGGGTTGAGTTCCAGTGAACGCCTGAACCTGTGCTCAGCGCCTTCCCAGTCCCAGTCGTAACATAGATTTGTGAATGCCAGAGCCGCGTGCGCTTCAGCTAACTGCTCATCCAATTCAAGGGCTTTGATGGCTGCCGCTTTTGCTTGTGAGAAACAGTCGGTTGGATTGTCGAGGCCAAAGATGGCCGCCCAGTTGAAATAGTCAGCAACACCCACATAGGCTTGCGCGTAATTCGGGTCCAGGCGAATGGCTTCGCGAAATTGTTCCAGCGCCTTGGCAAAGTCTTCCGGCGTAAATCGGTTCCAGAAGAATCTACCCTTCAGAAAAGCCTGGTACGCGTCTGCCTTCTCCGTTTCGTGCCGCAGCAACAACTGTCGCTCTTCACCTGTCAGACGCGGCACGAGCGCATCGGCCACCTGCTGCGAAATCGAGTCTTCCACTGCGAAGATATCGGTAAAGTTCTCGTCAAACTTGGTGGCCCAAAGCGGCGCTCCGTCGTGAATCCTGACCAACTGAACGGTCACTCGAATGCGATCACCGGCGCGCTGAATTCGACCATCAAGCACATACCCCACATTCAATTCGTGACCTGCAGCAAGAATGTTGTGTGTACCGTCAAAGTACTTGACTACTGAGCTGGTTGGCCGAACCAGGATTCGCTGAATATTGCTGAGCTTGGTAATAATTGCGTCGGCCATTCCCATTCCCAGGAACTCATCACTCTTCTCCTCCGTGCGTAGCACCTGAAAGGGAAGCACTGCAATTGAGCGTGAGGTCGAGGCCAGGTCAACCGGATCCAGCTCGGATTTAGTAGCGAAGTAAGAGGGCGCGGAAACGGGATGGCCTTCAAGGTATCGTCGAACGTCTTCCGAAAGCTCACCAACGGAGTTGTAGCGTTGAGCAGGGTCCTTTTGCATTGCCTTCAACACGATGTTGTCGAGGCTGCCTGATAGCTCGCGCCGTAGTTGTTCCGGACTGGTGCTACGAGCGATGCTTACCCATTCGGGAGTGATTTCAATAGGTTCTCCGTCCCTGGTAGGAATCACTTCAATGAGATTTACTGCCACGCTCGGAAGCTCCGGCTCTTCATCGCAGATTACCCGGGCCAGCTCCAATGGTGAGTGGTTCGCCAGTCGATAGGGACGGTGATCGGTCAACAACTCATAAAGCATCACACCCAGACTGTATACGTCACTCACTACACTCACCCCTTCTCCGCGAACCTGCTCCGGACTGGCATATTCGGGCGTCATAAGCCTAATTGCCGCAGTAGTTGGATCCAGCGTATGTGTAGCCATCTCGGGATTCAGGAGTTTGGCAATGCCAAAATCCAGTAACTTGGGCACGCCCTCTGCTGTTACGAGCACATTGCTTGGCTTCAAATCGCGGTGAATAACCAGATTTTGGTGAGCGTATTGCACTGCGGAACAAACGTCGCGGAAGAGCCGCAGACGGTCGGGAATCGAAAGCTTGTGAGTGTCGCTGTAGTGATAGATGGGTTGGCCTTCGACAAATTCCATGACGAAGTAAGGAAGACCGTCTTCGGTGCTGCCGCCATCCAGCAAACGCGCGATGTTCGGGTGGTCCAGACTTGCAAGGATCTGCCGCTCATTGCGGAAACGCCGCACGATGAAGTCCGTATCCATGCCACGTCTGATTAACTTAATTGCCACGCGCTTTTGGAATTCATCATCGGCGCGGACAGCCAGGTAGACCGACCCCATTCCTCCACGCCCAATCTCTTGTACGATTCGATATGCTCCTAGCCGTTTCCCGAGCATAGAGGGTGACTCGACCACTGTTTCGGGAACTACAGCGCCGAACAGGGGAGAATCAATGGTGCTGCCCGCCTGCTCTAATGACAGCAGCAACGTCTCAACTTGATTGCGTAGTGACAGATCATCGCGGCAAACCGAGTCAAGAAAAGCGGCGCGCTCCGCGGGCGGCTTTTCGAGCACGGATTCAAAGACTTCTTCTACCTTTTTCCAACGCTCAGGTGTCAGCGCTATCACCTCTTCTAGCGAGATGCCGTTTGCCTCTATCAGAGGCCATGAGTAAAGTTGTGATGTTTTTAATCCGCGCAGCCATAGGGGATTTGCGGAACTAGGAAACTCAATACCTGACCGGAGACTAGATCGAGCATACGGTCTGCAACCCGACCAGTCAAATTCGACTATAAACGCTCGAACCCGGACAGTTTATCCTAAAACATAGAGGCGGGCACTTGGCACTTGCCTCAGTACCTGTGATTGCGTCAACATACTGTACGAGGTCCAACAATGAAGGCAGTAAAACGAGTCGGAGTGCTAACCGGTGGTGGTGATGCGCCTGGTTTGAACCCCGCGATTAAGGGTCTGGTCTATCGTGGCTCAGAACTGGGGCTTGAAGTGTTTGGCCTATTTGATGGCTGGCGAGGCCTACTAAATCCACTCCCTGAAGTGCTGCCGCTGGATCGAAATACAGTGCGCCGCTGGGATCGCGACGGTGGGACTAACCTGGGTTCGTCAAGGACAAATCCGTTTCGCGTGATATCAGACGACGGGGAACACGTCGACAGGTCGGATGAGGTACTCGAAAATCTCGAGAGACTCGGGCTTGATGCCGTGGTCGTTTGCGGTGGTGAAGACACCCTGGGCGTGGCTGCACGCCTGGCCGCAAAAGGGGTTAAGGTAGTTGGTATCCCCAAAACCATTGACAAAGACCTTGCCGGAACTGACTACACTCTCGGCTTTGACACAGCGCTGCGCAATGTCACCGAGGTGATTGAGCGTTCCCGAACACCAGCCGGATCGCATGGCTGGGTACAAATCATCGAAGTGATGGGCCGGCATGCGGGCCACCTCGCTTTCTGGTCCGGCGTTGCCGGGCAGTCTCACCTGATACTCATTCCCGAATACCCCTTTCGTTATGAAAAGATCTTCAATCTGCTTGAGGCGCGTCTGGGAGATCTTAAGCTGGTCCGGACAATTTGGGGGAGAGCGCGTTATTCTGTGGTGGTAGTCGCAGAAGGTGCTTATGCCGAAGATGGTGAAATGGTCACAATAGATGATCGCCATGACGCTTTTGGCCATGCCCGGCTCGGAGGCATCGGCGAAGTGCTGGCCAGAAGAATTATGAGTGAGACGCCTTATGATGCTCGCGCTGTAATGCTGGGCCATCCGCAGCGAGGCGGAGCGCCTAGTCCGGTAGATCGCATTATGGGCATGTTGTTTGGTGCTCGCGCTGCGGATGCGATGTGGAGCGGCGACTTTGGGATGATGGTCTCCTCGCGGGGCGTTGCGCCTGCTTGTGATCTCTCACTGGTAGATATAGCCGGAGTGCAGGGAAAGATTACCGTGCTCGATATCGACCGCTACTATGACACCGAACGCTACCATGCCAAAAACATGGGCATGAACTACTAACAACGTATACAAAGCCTCCAGTGTTTCGCCCAGGTCTTCAACGTTGCATCGAACCGCGTTGCAACGCCACCTACGCTCTTAATGATCAGCTCTACGTATGTTCGCTCTGTGGCGGCCTGCTTGATATCGAAACTGATTTCAGCGCGCCTCTCAACACCACGGCATTGAAACAGACATGGAACGAGCGGCTCGCATCGAGCGATACCAGGGATCGAAGCGGAGTTTGGCGCCATCGCGAACTGCTTCCATTTGCCGATCAGACGCCTATCGTTTCTCTCGCAGAAGGGAACACTCCCTTATATGACGCGCCGCGATCGGCCGCATATTGCGGCCTGCAGTCGCTACTGCTCAAACACCAGGGATGCAACCCTACAGGCTCCTTCAAAGATACTGGGATGACCACGGCGGTTACGCAGGCTCAGCTACTGGGTTCCCAGCTCGTTGCCTGTGCTAGCACCGGTAACACAGCGGCCAGCCTGGCCGCCTACGCCGCGCGCGCCTCAATCCAATGCGCCATAATAGTGCCTCAGGGTCAGGTGAGTAGTGCCAAACTTGCCCAAGCGCTTGATTATGGAGCTATCGTGCTGGAGATTCTCGGTAACTTCGATCGGGCGATGGGAGTAATCCGTGAGCTTGCGGAGGACAGCAGCATTTACCTGGCAAATTCGATTAATCCATTTCGTATTGAGGGTCAGAAAACCGTCGCAGCCGAACTAATGCAACAACTGGACTGGAGAGTTCCAGATCAACTTGTGGTGCCTGGAGGAAATTTAGGCAACAGCTCAGCACTCGGCAAAGGATTTAAGGAACTGCTTGATTTGGGTCTCATCGATTGCTTGCCGCAGATCAATATTATTCAAGCTGAAGGAGCGGCGCCCTTTGCTCGTCTTTTTGATCCCCGGGACAAATACAGACCCAGAAGCGATGCTCTGAGCAAATTCTTGCCGGTTGAACAGCCGCAGACGCGCGCGACCGCAATCAAAATCGGCGCACCCGTATCGTGGAAAAAGGCATTACGAGCCGTTGAATGGACAAATGGCCGCGCACTGGCGGTGAGTGAAGAGGAGCTTGCGGAAGCAAAGGCTATGATCGGACGCGACGGTATTGGCTGCGAACCGGCCTCTGCAACGACAGTCGCTGGAATAAAGCGGCTTGTAAGCGCCGGGATTGTTGGTAAGGAAGAGAAAGTTATCGCAGTGTTGACCGGTCATCTTTTGAAAGACACGGATTACGTGATCGGTTATCATGAGAAGAGTAACGCCGGACAACCAGAGCCGAGGACCGGTGCTTACAGCAATCATCCAATTGCGGTCGAGGCAACTCGGGACGCGATTCTGAAAATACTCGAACGCGAACAACAGAAACGACAGCTTCCATAGCCAGAGGCGATATCATGGCGATTGCAACAGAACCTTCCGGCGAGACCCGGGTGGGTGCTCGTGCAGTAGAGGTCCGTGTGCCCTCGTCCACCTCAAACCTGGGTCCAGGCTTCGACTGTTTCGGACTGGCTTTTCAGCTCTATCTCACCATTCGAGCCACAAGAATTGCGCGCTCCCGAGTGTCATGTCGGGTACGTACTCTGGGAGCCAAGGAGAATGCCAAACTACCTCGCACCTCTGAGAACCTTATCTTTCGCGCGATGGCCTACGCCGCTAATCGCGAGGGTGAAAAACTGCCTTCAGTGTACCTGGCCGCGCACAATGAGATACCGATTAGTCGAGGATTGGGTGGCAGCGCCGCCGCGATTGTAGGCGGGATAAAACTATTTTCGCTGCTCACAAACAAGCAGATTCCCGAAAACCGGCTGCTGCAATACGCAACGGAGTTTGAGGGTCATCCAGACAATGTAGCAGCCGCTTTGCTTGGCGGTTTTGTTGTTACTTGTGTCGGATCCCGGGGAAATATTATTGCGGTAAAACGGCCGTGGCCACCGGAGTTGAAACTGGTTGTTGTTTCCCCTGACACCAGAGTTGAGACAAGACTGGCCCGCGCCGCGCTCCCGCGAGTTGTCAACCATACAGACGCCGTTTACAACCTGCAACGAAGCGCGTTGTTCAATGCCGCATTGTCAGAGCGCCGGTATGACCTTTTGTGGGAAGCTGCACACGACAGATTGCACCAGCAAAGACGGCAGTCGCTGGTTCCAGGTCTCGCCGAAGCCTTGTCGTTACCGAAAATGCCCGGACTAATTGCGCTGGCTTTAAGCGGGGCGGGACCGAGCGTTTTGGCCATCGTGGAAGACCACTCCGAATCCATCAGCGAGGCTATTGCCAACTGCTTCCAGCACCATGGCATCAGCACTTCCATCCGCCGTGTCGAGGTTGATACAGATGGTTGTCGTAGTCGTGTCTTGAAGGATTAACGGTTTTCAACGACCCACCGCGTCCTGCCTTCCCGCCAACAACAGGTAAGAATAGAGTGCGGCGCCCGTCGCAGCCGCTATGCTCAACTTGATCCTTGGATCCACAGGGGCGGGCGAGATGAAAGCTTCAATGATTCCAGCAAGAACCAGCAGTGGAGCAATCCCCATCATCAATCGGATCGCCTGTTTGCCTCGAATCTTGAGAGCGTCGGCTCGAGATAAATCCCCCGGCATCACCAGAGCGCTGCCGATCAATAAGCCTGCGCCCCCGGCGATGAAGATGCAGGACAGTTCTATTACCCCATGGGCCGCCATAAACATGAGCAGATCCTTACCGAAACCGGCATGAAATGTAAGGGCGAGGATTGCGGCAAGCACCGCTCCATTAAATGCCAGGTAATATAAGGTGCCTACGCCAAAAGTTGCTCCGAAAGCAAATGTGTAGATTGTCACCTGTATATTGTTGGTGAAGATCCTGCTGGCGCCAATCTGATTAGCCTGATTGAGATCCTCCCACCAATGAGTTTTCGTTTCGATGTAGAGTTCACGAAACGCGGGGGGCACGCCCAGCAGCTCCGAAAACTCCGGGTCATAGCGTGTGGCAAGAAATCCGATTACTCCAAAAACAAGAAAGACGATAAAAGAGACTGCCGTATAACGCCAGGTGAGGCGAAAAGTGCGTGGAAACTCACAAGCAAAAAACTTTCGAAAACCCCCACGACCCTGTGTATCTGCTCGGTAGATTCGGCCATGAGCGCGAATTAATAGGCTGTTAAGGTAATTGATCAATCGGGGGTCACGCGACTCAGCGCGCGCAATGGCCAGGTCTGCCGCCGTGCGCCGGTAGATCCTCCCCAATTCTCGCACTTCGTCCCGGCTAAGTCGGCGCAAAGATGTTCGATTCAGCCGCTCAAGCAGTTCTTCTAATCTTTGCCAACTGTTCTTGCGCTCGTTAATAAAACGATCTGACGCCATAATTGGCCCTGAATTCTAGATTTCCTGGGTTCGGTTCTAAAATCTGTTTTTGAAGAGGCTCTCAATCCGGAGCGTGCGCTGGTGAAACGCATAATTGAGTGTGTACCAAACTTTAGCGAAGGCCGCAATACCAAGACCGTTCAGCGACTGGTAGAGGAGATCGCCGCAGTCGAAACCGCTTGCGTGCTCGACACTCACATCGATCCCGACCACAACCGTTCGGTGATTACCTTCGTAGCCACGCCCGAGAAGGTGGTTGACGCTGCATTTAGAGTAACTGCCAAAGCAGCCGATCTCATCGACATGCACACCCACCAGGGGGAGCATCCCCGTTTGGGGGCAACTGATGTTCTACCATTCGTGCCGATTGCGGGGGTGTCGCTTCAAGAGTGTGCGACGCTAGCACATGAAGCGGGCCGGCGCATCGGCGAAGAGCTCCGCATCCCTGTGTACTTTTACGAGAGTGCCGCACTCAGGCCGGATCGGGTCAATCTAGAGGATGTGCGACGAGGGGCCTTGGAACTCTTGCGCGAGGAGATTACTACGACCCCGAACCGTGCACCCGACGTTGGCCCACGGCGAGTGCACGAAACCGCCGGAGCAATCGCCGTCGGTGCGCGGCAACTATTGATTGCGTTCAATGTGAACCTCTGCACAGACGATCTGCGCATTGCGCGAGAGATAGCGCGCGTTGTGAGGGCTCGAAACGGCGGTCTTCCTTTTGTGAAAGCACTGGGATTTACACTGGCTACAAGGGGAATAGTGCAGGTATCAATGAACCTCTTAAACTATAAAGCCTCCGGGATGAAAGAAGCTTACGATGCCATCGCAGTTGCTGCTGAACGGCTGCGCGTTGAGGTTGCCGGTGCGGAAATTGTGGGACTTGTACCGCGCGATGCCATAGATCCCACGGCGGCCTATTTTTCTAAGCTGGAAAATTTCTCCGAAAATAAGATTCTGGAGCATCAATTGAAAAATTGTGTGTAATCGAGGCACTCCAAAGCTACCGGTCCTCGGTTTTGATCTGGGATGTCCGGCGAAGGCTTCTTTGGGGTTGCCGCCCCTACAGGTTACCCAGTCTAATAAACTCCCGTCGTAAGCGCTCGTGTCTTTGCATCGACTTCAAATATCGCACTTCATTAACACCAGCTTTTGCGCTGATTAGTTGTTTCAAAGTCGACTTATCGCGTTTAGACCATTGATTAAGATTGGGAATGAGCGCCAGCGCTACTGCAAAATCGCTCCATATTCGAGACTCATACGGCGCTAAATCTTTTCCACCTAAGCCCAGCACCCGCGCAAGGCGTTCCCCGGCTTCCCGGCGCATCCTGGCCGAATCTCCCATGTACCGTTGGGCCATCAGCCGCTGAACTGCCAAACCAATTCTCCTGATCTGAAACCGGTCCCAATCACCACTCCTGCTTTGCTCCAACTCTAGTATCATCGGGCCTTCAGCTAACTTGCGCAGCGTCTTTGCTGAAGTGCGATATGAGCTGCGCTGAGAGATCCTTCGCTCCTCGTTGAGCGTCAGCTTAAGCAATGCAGCCGTCATGGGGCGAAATCCGAGTTTACGATAGAACCAGAAGGCGCCGGATTCAATGCCTTCCTCATTTTCATAACCAATTTGATATGGATCGATCGAGAACGCGGTAACACCCAGCAGATGCCGAAACATGTTAAGAGTGCGTGCATATAGCCAGGCAGTCTCGCCTTCGCGAAACGTGTAGTACATGTTGAAGCCACTCTCCATGCGCTCGAACAGCGAGAGTCCTTCGAAGTAGCCGACCGGCACGCCATTCTTGAAGATTAGCGCTGCATGATAAGCCCTCAACGGCAGACGCTTCTCAGCGGGCACCCCCATCAAGAAAATGTCGACGCCACGACCGATACTCGCTCTCCACACACGCTTTGGATCCCCATGCGTAAAACCGTAAAGCTCGCGATACCTAACAGTGGAAGTCTCGCGGGCCATGTCGAGTATGCGCTCACCTTGACTTGCATTGAGCCGCACCAATTCTGGCGCGACGCTCTGCAGCACCTCACGGAATCGAACATCACGGCGCTGAATGAGTGGGTTCCGGTGAAAAAACAGCCTGCGAACCGGCAAGCGCATACCCGTTCGCGATGCCCTATATCCAGGCCGCCACCGCACGTAGAGTCGCAAACCGTCATAAAGCTCGGCCTGCTCTTCCACTGTGGCGACCATCCTTTGAAAGCGGGTAATCAACCAGGGAAGTTCCCGTTCACCATCTCGCGCCGCGCGCAACCAATCGCGGTAGAACACATTGGCCTCAACTTGCGCGTCCTCTTCAATTAGCGGCATGAACCGCGGCCACGTCGCCCCTAGCCTGTTTGGGTCTTCAAACCATTCCCAGTAGAACTCAATTTGTCGCGGGTGACGGAGTAACAACCAGGAGACTATGAAGTAGCTAAACGTGTCGGTGACGGCAGTACCAACGATTCCGGACACCTCTACGCTATTGAGAGAAGAAATGTCTGCTCCGTGCTTCACAAGCAGTTGAACACGAGCGCCAAAGTCATGCAGCAAGGATTCCGAAAGCTGGGCAATGCGTGAGCTCTGCGGGTAAGCACGCAGAAATAGGAGAATTTCGTGAAACCTGATTAGAGCATCGGCCGTGTTGAACTGCAGCTGCTTGACACGTCTAAGCACAGCCTCTGTTCTTCTGGCGCCAACCTCGTCGAAGCGGTTTTTTGATTCGTCAAGTTGAGCGAGAACGCGATTGATATTGTCGCCGGGCACTTTCGGTCCTCGACTGCGCTACAAATGTTTGTGAAAGAAGCGAGCTATCTTCCACGCATCGATGGCTTTCCAGGGTAGTTCGGCAGTTGTGTAATGCCCACACGGCAGCCAAACCACATCGAGCGGGAGATCGTGACGTTGAACTTCTCGGATGACTTCTCGTGACAGGTCCGCGGGAAAGGTGAGATCGTAGCGAGCGGAAATGAATCGCAATGGGCGCTGATTCATCTTTGCCGCGCGTGAGATAAAAGGCAACGGACTGATTGGCATCCAATATTCGCGCAGTTCCTCGAGAGTCACATGATCCGATAACCCCTCGCGCACATGCTGAGTGGAGATGCCCCGCCACACAACATCGGCAAAGTATCCCGACACATGATTGAAGACACCAACATCGAGCGCCGGTTCATGAGCAAATGCCAGAAACGCCGTGCATGAACCGATACTCGTGCCAAGAATTCCAACCCGCTCATACCCGCAACGCTTGAGCCATGTTACAGCTGCGCGCGTGTCGAGAACCGCCTGACGCATGGACTGAATGGTCTGTCCAATATTTGGGCTGACCAGGTAATCGGCCCGGGCCAGATCAGCCGGGCGACGTTGTTCGTGATAGGGAAGAGTCAAGCGCAAGGCGGAGACACCGATAAAGTTAAAGATCCTGCAAGCCTCGACATGACTTTGCGGCTGGGCATTCCATTGCGGCAGCACAACCGTCGCACGCCGTGGTGAACCCGACTTGCTTTTCACCGGGAAGAAGCGAGCTCGGGCGATGTTGTTCTCCCGATGAGCAGTTTGGACAGCGCTGGTCCAGCTCAGGTGGTTTCCGACCAAATTGAAGTCACTAATCTCCGGCAACGAGTAGAAGGTCTCACTGCTGGCGAGTGCCTCTGAAGAGTACCGGCGAAGCACATCCCGGGGATCATCGCCGTTGGTGTGATCGGTGATGAATTCCAGACCCCATTCGAAGGGACGCACAATGCGATTATTGTCGCGGGCATGATAGGCGCGCTCGCGCCGGTGCATAAAGGTTTTCCACAAGGTTTCTAACCCACCTCTGAATTGAATGCGAGATAAGTTACCTATCCTAATTGGTGGTGGCCCCAACGATCAAGCAGGTGCGGAGATGGCTTGCATTGCCTGAGTGACTTCCCCTGGAATATATTGTTCTTATTCTCACTATTTGAAACCGACCAGAAAGGCAAGTGGAATCATGAGCAAACCTGTTCCTATTACTGTGGCACACGGCGACGGCATTGGTCCGGAGATTATGGCCGCAACCCTCGAAATCCTGCAGGCGTCCGGCGCGCAACTCGAAATTGAAACCATCGATATTGGGGAGAAAGTCTATCTTGCGGGGAATTCCTCTGGAATTGAACCGAGTGCGTGGGATTCACTGCGGCGCACCAAAGTTTTTCTCAAAGCCCCTATTACAACCCCTCAGGGCGGTGGCTACAAGAGCCTTAATGTTACAGTGCGCAAAACACTTGGTCTTTATGCAAATATTCGTCCCTGCGTCTCCTATTTCCCGTTCGTGAAAACCAAACATCCAAAAATGGATGTTGTGATAGTACGTGAAAACGAAGAAGACCTTTACGCCGGAATCGAATATCGCCAAACGGATCAGGTGGCTCAATGCCTGAAACTCATTTCGCGTCCGGGTTCAGAACGAATCGTGCGGTATGCGTTTGAGTACGCGCGCCGCAACAATCGCAAGAAGGTGACCTGTTTCACCAAAGACAACATCATGAAATTGACTGACGGCCTCTTCCATAAGGTATTTAACGAGGTGGCCGCGGAATACTCTGACATCGAGAACGAACACTGGATCGTGGACATAGGCGCAGCCAAACTTGCAGATACCCCTGAGACGTTTGACGTGATTGTAATGCCAAATCTTTATGGCGACGTGTTGTCTGATGTTGCGGCCCAGATTGCCGGCTCAGTCGGGCTGGCCGGGTCCGCAAATATTGGCGACCATGTTGCAATGTTTGAAGCGATACATGGTTCCGCACCGCGGCGCGCCGGACAGAATCTGGCCAATCCATCAGGTCTACTACTGGGCGCCGTGATGATGCTGGTGCACATAGGTGAATCGAAGGCGGCTGAGCGTGTTCACAATGCGTGGCTTAAGACAATAGAGGACGGGGTACATACTTACGACATCTACGAAGAGGGCAAGAGCAAACACAAGGTGGGCACAAGAGAATTTGCTGAGGCGGTGGTCGCCCGCATGGGTCAGACCCCGAATACATTGAAGCCCGCGAAATATAATGTGCCGGCATCTGCGAAGCCCTGGGCACAGCTGGCTCCGCGTGAGCAACCACGCTCGCAGAAGGATCTAGTTGGCGTTGACGTTTTCCTCGATTGGACGAAAGGGTCAGCCGCTGATCTGGGGAACTCTATAAGCGTGCTGAGTGGAGATGGGATCAAGCTGACCATGATGAGTAATCGTGGGGTAAAGGTTTGGCCTGGGGGTCATGCCGAAACCTTTTGCTCAGATCACTGGCGATGCCGCTTCCGCCCCGAGACCGAGGGTGGCACCGTTTCTCATCCCCAGATCGTCTCATTACTAAGGAGAGTCACCGATGCCGGGTTCGACTTTATCAAAACTGAAAATCTCTACAACTTTGATGGCGAACGCGGTTATTCGTTAGATCAAGGGGAATAGACTGCAGAGATATGGCAACAAAAGGGTCCAAACAACAGAAAAGCGGCCGGAAAGTTGGTTCCGGCCGTAACTCTCAACCCTCAGCCCAGGTCGCGATTATTATGGGTAGCAAGTCGGATTGGGAAACGATGCGCCATGCGGACCAGACCCTCTCCCGTTTTGGCGTACCACATCTATGCCAGGTAATTTCCGCCCATCGCACGCCACAACTCGCTGCTGAGTTTGCCGATGGGGCTGAGGCTCGCGGACTCGAAGTCATCATCGCAGCGGCTGGTGGAGCTGCGCATCTCGCAGGAGTACTCGCCGCACACACATTAATTCCTGTCCTTGGCGTGCCTATAAAGAGCGAAGCCTTGAATGGTCTAGACTCGCTACTTTCAACGGTCCAGATGCCCGGCGGAATACCGGTGGGCACGCTGGCTATCGGCAAACCCGGTGCAACTAATGCTGCCCTTCTTGCTATAGCTATCCTGTCGAACAAACGCGGGGACCTTCGAGAGAAGCTTCGCGAGTTTCGGCGCCAGCAGGAACAGCAAGTGCGCGACGTTCGCCTGGACTGAAATTGTTGGGACCGCCCTCCTTAGAAACCAGAATCAGGAACCAAGCTGGATTTATTACGGCTGTGCCGCCTGATGTGCCGCGGTGGCTTGCCTCGCGGTAGCTGCCAAGAACGGAGTTGGGCTGCGCCCTTCT
>Ga0214473_10004267_pt1 | contig 17195 bp, 18 predicted proteins | sample RVTome_7_FD_203509 | JGI IMG/M metagenome (GOLD analysis project Ga0214473, IMG submission 203509) | Soil microbial communities from uranium-contaminated site in the Upper Colorado River Basin, Wyoming, United States - RVT98D197 | ecosystem: Environmental > Terrestrial > Soil > Contaminated >... | reverse complement strand
ATCGAGGTCATAGTCGTAGACAACGGATCCACTGACGGCTCGGCGGATTTTCTGAGATCGCGCTACGGTCCGAAGATCCGGCTGATAGAACTGCCGTCGAACGAGGGGTGGTCGGGGGGAAACAACAGGGGGATATCGAGCGCCATGGGGGAATACGTTCTGCTCCTGAACAACGATACCAGGCTGGAAAACGGTTTTTTCCCCCGCCTGCGCGAAGGAATTTCGCGGCATCCTGAATCGGGTATGTTCGCCGTTAAAATTCTCGACGATAAGGATCGCAACGTCATCGACAACACGGGGCATGTCATCTTCTGGGACGGCTCCTCCCGCGGACGGGGGCGAATGAAAAAAGACGGCCCGGAGTACGGCAAGGAGGAGGAAGTACTCTGCCCGAGCGGCGCCGCGGGAGTCTACAAGAGGGAGATATTCGAACGGGTCGGCCTCATCGACGAGGACTACTTTACCTACGGCGAGGACACCGAGCTGGGCTTAAGGGCGCGAAAGGCCGGATACGTGTGCCACTATATTCCTTCGGCGGTCCTGTATCACAAATATTCCGCATCCGGCGGAGCGTACACCCCGCGGAAAGTCTATTACGTCGAGAGAAACCGGATCTGGACGGTAATAAAGCTCTTTCCCTGGTATCTCATCGCGCTCTCCCCAATTCTTACGGCATCGAGATACGTCCTGGGGCTTTACGGCCTGGTTTCGGGAAAGGGGGCCGCGGGCAGGCTTCGTGAGAACCACTCGGCGCGGGAAGCCGTCGGATCGCTCGTTCAGGCCTATTCGGACGCATTGAAGATGATAGGTGCAATGTGGAGGAAACGGCGTTCGCTGCGCCGGGTGTCAAGGATGGGGGATCTCGAATTCGTCCGTATGCTGTCACGTTTTTCGGCGGGCATAAGTGAAGTCAGCTACGACGAATGAACCGATGACGAGGTCGCCTGCAAAGGACGACATCTGCGCCGTCGTCATCACATTCAACCCCGACGCCGGGTTCCCGGACCGCCTGTCCGCGGTTTCAATGCAGGTTGGAAGGGTTTTGGTCGTGGACAACCGGTCGGAGCCTCCTGCAATGGAACTGGTAAGAACCGTGTGCGAACGGTACGATGTCGACCTCATCTTAAACGACGAAAACAAAGGCGTCGCCGCCGCGTTGAACCAGGGTGTGGGTTGGGCAGGCAAGAAGTCCTTCCGGTGGGTCCTCGCCCTGGACCAGGATTCCACGGCGGAAGCATTCCTCGTTGAGGAGCTTGCGGCCGCATACGGACAGTATCCGGAGAATGACAAGCTTGCGGTTGTCGGATCGAACTACGTGGACGAAGCGAGGGGCAGGCGATTCATAAAGGATGAAGGCCCGGGTCCTCCGTGGATCGAGCAGACGACGGCGATCACGTCGGGAAGCCTCCTGTCGGTCGCCGCGTTCGAGCGCATCGGCCCTTTCCGGGAGGATTTCTTCATCGATCACGTCGACGACGAATATTGCCTGCGGGCCCGTTCTATGGGATTCAAGGTTATCCTGTGCCGCCGGCCCGTGATCCGGCATCCCATCGGCGCTGCAGCCGCTAAACGGCTGTTCGGGAAATCGGTCTGGACGTCCCGCCATTCCGCCGCCCGCCGCTATTACATGATACGCAACTTCACCGTCCTGGCTCGGCAGTACGTTTTTTCCAGGCCGGGGTGGATCCTGTCGCGCGCCGGCCGCCACATCGCATTCGCGGCCTTGGCCCTCCTGCTGGAACCCGGACGACCGGAAAATCTGCGATTGATGGCGAAGGGGATGAAAGACGGTCTTGCCGGGAGGATGGGGAGATATCCGGCCTGAAGCGATGCCGGTTCAGACGTGGTGCCGGCGCGCCGTCAACCTGGACCTGAACGCCGAAAACGCAAGGCGCGCGAAGCGGCTTCTCCTTAAAATCTCCATCCCGGTTCGGCGCACGACTTTTAACAGGGCTTTACGAGGCCGCGATATCCGGATGTAATCCTTGTCCACGTAATCGTTGAAAATCTTCCACGCGTCGTCGAAAAATCCCGGATCCTTGAGATGCTCCCAGGTCAGTTGGCCTCCGTGCCGCCGGAACCTTGAAAGGGCCTCGGGGAAAAAGACGAAATCCCCCTTTTCCAGCAGGTGGAACCACATCTCCAGATCGATCAATTGCGTATATCCGGTGGAAAAGCCGCGTTCCGCATCGGCTTTGCGGAACATCACGGAAGACGGCTCTCCTATGAGATTTCCCTTGAGCAGGCACCTTTCGATCACATTCGTGCCCGCATCCGTCACGAATCGGTCCGCGTAAGAGAGTACTTTCAGCGGTTCGAGATTTTCGTCCACAAGCAATCTTGCGGCGCCGACCAGGCTTGCGTTGGGGCGTGATTCAAATCCATGCAGGAGCTTTTCGAGGCAGGTAGGCTCCAGAAGATCGTCGGCGCAGAGAATCTTGATGTAATCCCCGGATGCATGCTTCAGGCAGAGATTGAAATTGTTCAGCATGCCCACGTTGGACCGGTTGGCGATGTATCCGATTCTGGGGTCGGATTCGGCGAATTTCCTTCCAAGCGCGGGCGTATCGTCCGTGGAGGCGTTGTCGACGATTATCAATTCGAAATCGCGGAATGTCTGGGCAAGGACGGAACCGACCGCATCCGGCAGAAACCGGCCGTGGTTGTAAGTCGGAATGCAAACGCTGATCGTGTGGCGATTACCTGCCGGCATGCGGGGGATCGAGCCGGTCATCCAGTGGATCGACCTGTTCGAAGACTTCCAAAATGTTGTTGAACCGGCGTTCGTTCATCTTGCGGTTGACGTTTAGGAACCTCTCGAACGCGGCGAACGGTTTGGCGGCAATTTTCCATCGTTTGATTTTTCTGTACAAGGAGTGAAGTGCAAGTTCGACCGTCAGGGTGCTTGCAAAAACCAGCTTTTCCCAAGCATGCATGTGGTCCAGTAGGTTGCGAAGGTCATCCTTTGAAACGGACTTCCCCAAAAAGTACTCCCTGAACACATGCGAAATCTGCAGGTAGCGATACCTGCGGTGATTGATGCCGGAATCCAGATCGGAACCGTAATTGAGCTTGAGCGTTTCCATCGCCAGCAGCCAGGAGGTATTCATGTCGGTGCCCGGCAGTATGATATCCCGCAGGTGGCCGATATCGATCTGCGGCGACAGATTCTTCAGGAATTCGGTTCCTTGCCTCTCCCTTTTGTTGAAATAGAAATACCCGAAGGATTTGGGGCTTATGCCGATCGCGACCAGCGGCTTCGGGATGATGAGAATGGTCTTCGCTTTCAAAAACAGCACGTTGGACGCGTAGTAATCCGGGTATGGAGACTGGAAAAAGCTTCCCTTCGCGCGAGTGGAATCGATAAACTCCCGGCGGACCAGCGAGTATTGCATGTTGTAATCGAATGACAAACGGAAATTCATCGAATCCCGCACGAGCTTTTTGCCTTCCCTCCGATCCAGTAAAAACGGCTCGTCCGACAACCGGAAGAAACGCCCGCAGCCGGTTTCCACGAGGAAGCCGTCCGGGTATCCCGGCATGACGCCGGGATAAGCGTAAAGGTACGCCTTGGAGTATAGAAGATCCGGGAATTTGAACTTTTCGATCAATGAACGGGCGGTCGCGAAATATCCCCTCATCAGTCCGTCGTCGTCGCCCAGCATGATGACGTAATCGCCGGAGGATTTTTCCAGGGCTAAATTCCAGTTCTCCGTGACGGGCACGAACCGGTCCGTCCGGTAATATTTTATGCGCCGATCCCCGATCGACCGGACGTACCCTTCGACGTCCTGGTCCGAAAAGTTGTCGGAGATTATCGCCTCCCATTCGCCGTAGTCCTGCCTTCTAACCGTTTCGACGGCAAGCTTGAGAAGGTCCAGCCTGTTTCGGGTGGGCAGCAATACCGAGAATTTCATTTGTCCGTCTTCTTCCGGAAAATGACCGTGTAGGCGCTTCCACGGCCTTCGCTTCCCTCGACGGGGCTGACGATCCGGCCGATCGCGCCTCCGGCCATGCGCATTCCGATCTTCGCAAAGCGGTTAGCAAAGCAATTCGACAGAGCCATTTCCCACCCGAATCGGTTCCAATACAGGCTTCCCTCGTCCGTGGTCGTCGCCAGGGCGGTTTCCAGGCCGCAGGCCCGGGCGCGGTCCGCCAGGAGGTTCAATGGTATCAATTCCAGGTGCCGCGGCGCATCAACGTGCGGCCAATATCTACCCATGACGCGAAACTGCCAGGAGTCGGGATTCGGCGCAGCCACGACCAGGATCCCGCCGGGGAGCAATTTCTCCGCCGCCGCCGCGAGCGTTGCCCATGGGTCGGGCAGATGCTCGATCACGTGCCATAGGGCGATGACTTCGAAAGGGGCCAAGGACAAAAGCGCGCGGGGAACGTCCGAGGCGTTGGTTACCCGTATGCCGACGACCTCCTCGAGAAACCTGCAGCAGCCGGGATCCATTTCGATCGCCTCGACCTCGAATCCCTCCTGTTTTGCGATGTTCGCAAAGCCGCCGCTTCCCGGACCGACCTCCAGGAGACGCCCGGAAGGAACGAACCGCTTGACCAGTCCGATTTTATATCGCTCCTGCCCGGCCCCGGCTGTCAACTGCTCCAGGGACGAAGGGATAACGTGGTACCGATCCGTGTAGTAGAGATGCAGGTCATGCGGTATGGGCCATAAAAAAATGAGATCGCACGCCCTGCATCGATGATAATTGAAGGATTCCCGCGTGACCCTGCGGTTGTAATCCTTCGCACGGAAGGCGAGAGTCGCATCGGCGCCGCAAAGCGGGCAGGGGGCAGTCATCTATCGCTCACCGATTCCTTCCCCCATGCATGGCGGAACAACCACTTCCTCGTTTCTTCGTCGCCTTCGGAATAATGACGGGTCTGGTTGTCCGAGATCAGCAGGTTTTGCTGTCCGTCCCGCCAGAAGGTCTTGCTACGGCACCAGTCCTCCATTTCGTAACCGGTACCGTCCTTGCCGACCACGAGAACCCGCAGGCCCATCCCCATTATTTGCCGCGTCAGGCTGTCCTTCCCGCTTTCGAACCGGTATGCCTCGAACTTGAATCGGACGGGCCCACGCCTGATTTTCAGCATCAGGGCGCGGGGGATCATGTAGGCATTCGTACGCAGGTGAAAGTTCGGGAACGGATGATAATAATGCCGGAGGATCTTCAGCAGCAACTTCTCGATTTTAAGCGAGTACCCGATCCTTGCATAAAGCGGTATCCGTGAATTGTTTTTATCCAGATGGTCGAGGTAGTACAGGTAGTCGTTATAGGGGCTCTGGTAAGAACCGGTAGCCCCGACAAGCCCGACGCCGCTTTGCGAGATGCATCGATGCATTTTCAACAGCCAATCCCTGTCCTGGAGTACGCTGAAGGAATTCAAAAAACAGAAATACCGGTGATCGAAAGACTTGGCGGCGATGAAGTACGGTTTTATGTCGAAGCCGGTATCGCGTACGAAGATCGATTCGTGGGGAAGGCCATTCAACGATCTCTCGTATTCGGCGACGGCACGCTTCCCGCTGAACCCCTTGTAGATTATCAGGAGGTCGTGTTCCTTCCCCCCGTTGTTCGCCGCGTACGACTCGAGGAATCCCAGGAACGGCTTCAGCCCGTTCCTGGCCCTGACCAGGTGTGCAACGCATATCTCCGGCATATCGTCCATGGCTAGAGCGTCATCATTTCAATACGTATCTCCGAAGCCATTCCCTTGCGTCCGGCAGGGATGCCGCCGAAAGAAGGAACATGGTGGCGATCGTGGAAAGGATCCAGTAAAAAGCGACCTGGTCGGATGAATTCTCCGGCATCGCGATCCTGGAAAACATGCCTATGCAGGCCGCGCCGGCGAGCGGAAGCCCGACATCGACGAAATACCAGCGCCACATTTCTTTTTTGAGGAGCCTGGAATGCATCAGGGGGATTTCAACCAGGAAATATCCGGCATTCAGAAGAATCCACACGATCGCCGCCCCGGTCCCGCCATAGCGTGCGGTCATCCATATGAGGGAAGGAACCAGCAGCACGACCGCAACCAGGTTTTTCCAGAAGGATAAATTCGTCCAGCCATACGCCAATTGGAGCGTGTACGGAAGGGTCATAACGGAGTTAAGCGTCGTGCCGACGAGGATAAGGCTTAGCAACGTGTGGGTGTGGTTCGCCGTCAGGCTGTCGCCCATCCAGATCGTCAGGATCTCCTTGGAGAAAAGCGCCAGCGTGATCGCGACAGGCACGACGACTGCGGACAGCAGCCGGCATCCTTTGTGATAAAGCACGGATAATTCCGCCTCCTTCATTTCCGCTACCAGTTGCGAAAAGCGGGGGAACAACGCCGAAAATATGGGGTTGACGATATGCGTCAGGGCGCCGGCCACGCTGAAAGCCAGGACGTAGTACCCGAACATTTCCAGCGTGAGCAACCTGCTCAGTATGACCTTGTCCAGCTGGGTAAGGACGGTGACCAGGACGGAGATGCCCGTCATCCCCGCGGCAAACTTCCAGTTCTTAAGCAGCAGTTCTTTGCGGAATGCGCTTTTTTCACCGGTGCCCGCAGGGAGCGCCGACCAAAGGCAAATGCCAAGGAACAGAGTCTGAACGGCGCTGACCAGTATCTGCCACTTGAAATACGCCGTTATGGTGGGGGAGACCAGCCAGAGTATCAGTACCGCGCCCCCGGACTGGACCGTCGCCATCCCCGCGCGAACCGCGTTTAAACTCACTTGACGCTGCAGGCCCATCAGGCCGCCGGTATAGAGGGCGACCGGCCATTCCAGTGCGGCGACGAATCCCATGATCGTCACGGCTTCCTCGACCGTCGCAACCGAGGACGGCTGGACGTTGACCCAATAGCGGGCGATCGGAGATGCGAGCAGGTAAATAACTGCGCCGATCGCAATCCCGATCCCCCAATAGATGAGCTCCATCGTTCGGACAAGGTTTCTTGCTTCGCGTTCGGTATCGGGCGACGCCGACAGGCGGGCGAGCTCCCGGCTCAAGGTTGCGCTCAAGCCCATGTCCAGGACCGAGAGCAGCGCCACAAGGGAAAGGTAAATGCCGATCAGCCCGTACGCCTCGATGCCCAGGAATTTGATGTACAGGGGGACGAAGACCAGGCTGATCAAGCCGGTCCACGCCCTCCCCGCATAATTCGCGATGATATTTTTCGTGACTGTCGACAACGTCCGGGCCGGTTGGGCAGCTTGCTTAAACGCCGGATCTTTTCGCAAGATATCTGCCCAAGCCATCCCTCCAATCGGGTAATGCTATGCCCAGTTTCCTGGCCTTCGTGTTCGCCAGCACCGAATAGAGCGGCCGGCGCATGGATCCCGACATCCCTTTCCTGTCAACCGGGGTAACGGTCACATCGAGCCCGAGGATCTCGTAAATGGCCTTCGTGAATTCGTACCAGCTGCATTCGCCCTCGTTGACGAGGTGGTAGATGCCGGGCGCGGCTCCGCGGTGTTCGATCAACGCGAGGACGGCCTTCGATAGATCGTCGGTAGACGTAGGGCAGACGACCTGCTCGCAGCTCATTTCTAGTTCGCGTACGTTGGCGGCGTCGGCGATCCGCTTGTCGACGAAGTTCCCGCCCTTGGATACCGCGCCGGAGCGGCCATACAGGCCGCACGTCCGGATGACGACGGCGGAGTCCGGAGCGGTCGACAGGGCGGCATGTTCGCCGGCCAGCCTGGAAATGCCGTACATCTGCAAGGGGGCCGGCCGGTCGTCTTCCAGGTAAGGCGTGCGTTTGTCGCCTCCGAAAACGTAGTCGGAGCTGAAGGTGACGAGGCGGCAGCCGGCGTCGCGGCATATCGCTGCAAGGTCGCGGACGGCGACGCAGTTGACCCTGAACGCAGTAAGCGGTTCCGATTCGCACAGGGGCACGTTATGGAAGGCCGCAGTGTTGATGACGACGTCGGGCCGCAACGAAGAAACGGCCTCCCGGACGGCATCGGGGACGGTTATGTCCAGGGTGGTCTCGTCGTGGGCGTGTATCTCGTGGCTTCCGCCGTTGCGGATGATATCGCCGCCCAGCTGGCCCGTCTTGCCGATGAGGAGAATTTTCATCCGGAAGGCTGCTTCCCGACAAGAGGGTAGGACAGATCTTTCCGGGAGATGACCGGGTTGTCCAGCGGCCACCGGATGCCGAACGCCGGGTCGTCCCAACGGACCCCGCTTGCATGCTCGGGGGAGTAGTATTCGAACATCTGGTAGAAGACCTCGGTGTCGTCGGCAAGCGTCTGGAAGCCGTGCGCCATCCCTTCGGGGATATAGAGCATCTTGAGGTTGCGCTCCGTCAGCTCCACCGCCGTCCACCTGCGGTACGTGCCCGAATCGGCGCGAAGGTCCACGATGACGTCGTAGACCGCGCCGCGCGTGCAGCGCACCAGTTTCGCTTCCGCTTTGGGGGGAAGCTGGAAGTGCATGCCGCGCAGGGTCCCCTTCTTCCTGTTTTGGGATACGTTGCATTGCGCAACTTCGGTCTTGAGCCCCATCCGCCCGAACTCATCGCGGCAGAAGCTGCGGGCGAAAAGACCCCGCTCGTCCTCCATCGGCTGGAGGTCGATGACGAACGCCCCTTTGAGAAGAGTTTCCGCGAAGATCATTCGACGATCCGGACTTCGGGTATGGGGAGGATGAATTTGCCGCCCCTTCCCCGGTAATCTCTCTGTTGCTCCATTATCTCTTCCGCGAAGTTCCACGCCAGGAGGAGCACGTAGTCGGGCATGTCGGCAAGGAGCCGGCCGGGAGGATGTACAGGCAGGTGCATGCCCGGCGTGAACAGGTTCTGCTTGTGGGGGCTCTTGTCGACCGTGTATTCCACCAGTTCCGTGGATATGCCGCAATAGTTCAGGAGGGTGTTTCCCTTCGCCGGAGCGCCATACGCCGCTACGCGTTTGCCCGTGGACTTAAGCTCGCGCAGCAGATTCAGCAGATCGGTTTTGATCTTCTCGGTCCTGCGGGCGAATCCGGCATAAGTCTCTTTCCTGTGGAGGCCCTTCGACGCCTCCTCCTCCAGGTGATTGGGCACGGCGGCGGCGACGGGCCTGGCTCCCCGGTGACCGATGAAGTAAATCATCGAGCCGCCGTGGATCGGCACCCGCTCCAGGTCGAACAGCTCCATCCCGTACAGGCCGAAGAGGTAGGACATGGATCTCACGGACAGGTAGGAGTAGTGCTCGTGATAGACCGTGTCGAATTCCGTCTTCTCAACGAAATCCACCAGGTACGGGGCTTCGACGGCGATCGCTCCCAGCGGCGCAAGAAGGTGTTTCAGGCCTTTTACGAAGTCGTGGATTTCGGGGACATGGGCGAATACATGGCGCGCGAGGATCACGTCGGCGGGGCCGAATCCGTCCCTTATCGCTTCCGAGGTCTTCGCGTTGAAGAAATCGATGAAGGTGTCTATGCCCGCCTCGATGGCGACCCTGGCGATGTTGGCCGCAGGCTCGACCCCGAGGACCTTTACGCCCGTCTTCTTGAAGTAGCGGAGAACGGTCCCGTCGTTGCTGGCGATCTCGACCACCCGCGAGCCGCCGTCCAGCGCGAAGCGCTCGCGGAAACTTCTTGCCAGGTAGTCGGAGTGCCTGTGAACCAGGTCGGACGTGGCGCTAAAATAGATGTAATCGGAGAACAGCGCTTCCGGCGGCACCACGTGCCCGATCTGTACGAGCCCGCATTCGTCGCAGAAATAAAGGTCAAGCGGGTATTTAGGCTCCACCCCCCTGCGCAAGGACTCCCCGCTTAAGAAACTGTTCGCCAGGGCCATCTCGCCGAAGTCGATGATCCTGTAGGGAGATCCGTTACCGCAGAATCTGCAGCGCACAGGCGTTCCCGTTTCCGCTCAGAAGGGTTGGCTCAACGGACTGCGTTCATATCGTTCGATCTGGCTGAAACAGGCTTCCAGGAGATCCCCCTTCTTTTTGTATGTCTTCGTCCATTCCACGACGCTGTCGATGGCGAGTTCGAGGCTCCAACGCGGAGTCCAGCCCAGCCTGTCTCTCGCCTTGGAGCAATCGAGCTTCAGGAAATTGGTTTCGTGGGGATGCTCTCCCCGGTCCGTTTCATGGGAGGCGCCCTCGCCCCACGCCTCGCAGAACCGGCGCACGATCCGCTCGACGGGCCATGCGTCGCGGTCCTCCGGGCCGAAATTCCATCCTTCCGCGTAGGCGGGCCCGTCCTCGCACAATTTACGCGCGAGGACAAGGTATCCGCTCAAAGGCTCCAGCACGTGCTGCCATGGACGGACCGCCCCGGGATTGCGGACCGCGATCTTCTCGTTGCCCAGGACGGCCCTGACGCAGTCAGGGACCAGCCTGTCCCGCGACCAGTCGCCTCCACCGATGACGTTTCCGGCCCTTGCGGACGCGACCCCGACGCCATGGGTCTTGTGGTCGCGGGGATTGAAAAAGGAGCTCCGATAGGCGGAGGTGACCAGCTCCGAGCATGCCTTGCTGCTGGAATAGGGATCGTACCCTCCCAACGGCTCGTTTTCCCGGTATCCCAGGGCCGATTCCCGGTTCTCGTAGCATTTATCCGTCGTGACGTTGACGACGGCGCGGACTCTTGCGCACTTTCGAACGGCCTCGAACAGGTTCACGGTTCCCATGACGTTGGTCGAGTACGTTTCCACGGGGTCCCGGTACGACTCCCTCACGAGGGGCTGGGCCGCCATGTGAATGACGATCTCCGGACGGCACGCCGCCATCGACCCGGCCAGTTTTTCGCCGTCGCGGATATCGGAAATCGTCGACCTCATAAGGGCATCGATCCGGCATAGATCGTAGAGGCTGGGTTTGGTGGGGGGCTCCAGGGCGTAGCCTGTGACCTCCGCCCCCAGGCGGTGCAGCCAGAGCGACAGCCAGGCGCCCTTGAAGCCGGTGTGCCCGGTCAGAAAAACCTTCCTGCCCTTCCAGAAATCGGTTTTCAATCCCAAACTTTCCAGGGCGCCTTGCCGGTTCGCCAAAGGGCTTCAAGCTGGTTCTTGTCCCGCATCGTGTCCATCGGCTGCCAGAACCCTTTATGCTTATAGGCCACCAGGTTTCCGTTCCTGGCAAGACCCTCGAGCGGCTCGTTCTCAAAGACGGTGTCGTCGCCTTCGATGAAGTCGAATATGCCGGGCTCCAGGACGAAAAAGCCGGCGTTTATCCATCCCCCGTCGCCCTTCGGCTTCTCCCGGAATCCGAGCACCCGGTCGTTTTCGCCCAGGTCGAGCGCGCCGAACCTTCCCCCGGGCTGCGCGGCGCTGATGGTGGCCAGCTTGCCGTGTGACCTGTGATAGGCGACAAGCTCCCGTATGTCGATGTCGGAAACCCCGTCGCCGTAAGTGAGCAGGAACGGCCGGTTGTCCGTATACTTGCGGATTCTCTTGACCCTTCCGCCGGTCATCGTTTCGTTGCCGGTGTTCACAAGGGTCACCTTCCACGGCTCCACGGAGTGAGCGTGGACCTCACGCAGGTTCGAGTGTCGAAAGTCGAAGGTCACATCCGATTCGTGCAGGAAATAGTGGGCGAAGTACTCCTTGATGATGTATCCCTTGTAACCGAGGCAGATGATGAAATCGTTGAACCCGTGATGCGAGTACTGCTTCATTATGTGCCAGAGGATCGGCTTCTCCACGATCTCGATCATCGGTTTCGGCTTGAGATGCGATTCCTCGCTGATCCGCGTGCCGAATCCCCCGGCCAGAATGACCACCTTCATCCCGAAGCATCCTCCTTGAGGTCTTCCTTGAGCAGAGCCAGCTCCTGCGCCATCCTCTTGTTCATCTGGTGAAGCTTCGATATCGCGATCGAAAAGTGGACAAGGATCAGGATGATGAACAGGATGCCGACGAGGAACAGGAAGGTGGGGGGGTAGGCGATTCCTGCCGCCAATGACAACCATACCAGCCAGTCCCTCTTTACGGACAGGATAAGGATCACCAGGCTGCCCGCAAGCCACAATATCGAGTATTCCTCCCGCAGCCGCCTCCTGCGCACCATTTCCAGGATATAGACAAGCAGGGCGACGGACATGCACACGGACAGGAGGGCGACCCTGTTCAACCGATTCTCCTTATGGCGTTAATAATGAAAGAAAGCGTTACCTTGACCATATAATACATCGCGTCGAAAGTGGTTATGGAGGATTTTCCCTCCGTCCGCGCGTGCATCCGGGCCGGGACCTCCGCGGTCCTGGCGCCGAGGCGATGCATCAGGATGTACGCGTCCACCTCGGGGTAGTCGGAAGGGTAATGCGAGGAATAGAACTCGATCAGCCGCCGGTTGATGGCGAAGAAGCCGGATGTCGGATCCGTGACCCGGTACCCGGTGAAAAGGTTCACCAGGAGACGGAAGAAGTGAATGCCGAATATCCTGGGGATCGAGCTCCTGTATCGCGTCTCACCCAGGAACCTGGAACCGATCACGGCGTCGGCATTTCCCGCTAGTATCGGTTCAAGGACGCCCGGGATGTCCTCTATCTCGTGCTGGCCGTCCCCGTCTATCCGGACGAGCGCGTCGTAACCGTTGTTGTTTGCGAAAATGAAGGCGGTCTGCACCGCACCGCCTATCCCCAGATTGCAGGGGAGGTCGAGAACCTTGGCGCCCGCCCTCCTGGCGGCGGAGGAGGTATCGTCGGGAGACCCGTCGTTGACGACAAGGACGTCGTAAGGGAATTTTTCCCTGATCGACGCAACGACCGCCCCTATGGATTTCCCTTCCCGATACGCGGGGATTGCGACCAGCACTCGCGGGGGGGCGTAGTTGTCGGATGGATTCAAGTGGGCTCTTTCGCTCAGGCGATTTCTAGTTTTATAACATAGCCGTTACCCCATGTGGAATTTCCGCAAGGACCCGCGTATCATTACTACTCTTTTTATGCCGGCGATTCCGGCATTCCGGCAGGCGGGAGATTCGATGAACAAGTGCCTTTGGAGCCGCAGGAAGTTCCTCCGGATGGCGGGAGGAGCAGCGGGAATTCTGGCGGGAGGAGGCGCCGGCTGGCTGCGGGGTGGAGGCTTGAGCGTCCCGGAAGCTTCCGCGGCGCAGGAAATCGGCCCCAAGGTGTCTGCGGCGCACGGGAGCGACCCCGGCGGGAATGTCCGCAGGGCAGTCGCGGCGCTTGGCGGCATGCGATCGTTCGTATCGCGCGGCGACGTCGTCGTCTTGAAGCCGAACATCGGGTGGGACCGCACGCCCGAACAGGCGGCCAACACGAATCCGGACGTGGTCGTCGCGCTGGCGGAGATGTGCCTGTCGGCGGGCGCGAAGGAGGTGCGGGTCTTCGACCGGCCCTGCAACGAGCCCCGGCGGTGCTACGCCAACAGCGGCATCCAGGCGGCGCTCGAGGCATTCGGGAAGAGGCACGGCGCGTCGGGTTCAGTGAGGATATACCACGTCGAGGACCGGAAATTCCGCCGGACGTCGATCCCCGGAGCGCTGGCCATGAAGGAGTGGGACCTCTACCGCGACGCGCTCGAGGCCGACAGGATCGTCAACATCCCGGTGGCCAAGCACCACTCGCTGTCCACCGTCACCCTGGGATTGAAGAACATGATGGGCGTTATGGGGGGAAACAGGGGGCAGATCCATTTCAACCTTTCGGAGTGCCTCGTGGACCTCAACCGGCGGCTTCCTTCGAGCCTTACGGTCATCGATGCCACGCGCGTGCTCGTGCGCAACGGGCCGACCGGCGGCAACCTCGCCGACGTGCGCGCGCCGGGGATCATCTTCGCCTCGGCGGACGTCGTGGCGGCGGACGTGGTCGCCGCGGAGAAGGTCTTCGGATTGAAGGCACGGGACGTGGCGCATATCCAGAAGGCGCTCGACGGCAGGCTCGGTGTGGCGTCCCCCGCGCAGATCCGCGTGGTGGAGGTGTGAGTGCGATGAAGCCCAAGAGGAATCCGGAGGTTGTCTGGCGGCTGGAAAAAGGGATGCAAGCGTTGGCCTGGGACAAGGCCCGGAAGGAAGACGAGTACGAGGACATGGGGGTCCTGACCCTTATGGTCGGCGGGTCAATACATCAGCTTAACCTGGTGGGGGCGGAGATCTGGACCCGTATAAACGGCATCAACTCGGTCGAGAAGATCTCAGCGGAGATCGCCACGCTGTTCGGCTGGGAGCCGGGAGAGACCCGGGAGGCGGTAATCGAGTTCCTCGGGGGCATCAAGGAGCGCGGATGGGTTACAATCGAGGAACAATGATCAGGGGGGTTGCTTTGGGTGAATGCATGCCGGCATGCGTCCGGTGGGACGTGGATTTCCACGGCAAGGCCGGCCGTACAAAGCGCATCGCGCGCCAGATCCGCGAGGCGTCCCCACGGGTCGTCGAGCTCAGGGTCGAGGGGGAAAAAGGGCTCGGCGAACTCCCCGCGATCTTCACCGAAGTGCAAAAGGGCAACTCCCGGGTCGAGGCCACGTTGCGGCTTTTCCCCGGCGCGACCTCGGCCGCGCTGCGCGGATATGCGATGGATTTCATCTGGCATGTGAACCCGAGCGCGCCGTTCCTGGATTTGCTTCCGCCCGGGGGGGCATCGATCTCCATGACGGTCGACGCGGACTCGCTTGCCCATCTTCCCGATGTCATGGAAGAGTTCTCCGAGAGCGAAGCGCGCTCGATTCACCTGACGAACATCAATGCCATACGCGCCCTGGCGGAGGTGGGGCACGTTCCCGTCCCGGGCCGGGAACTGCTTCAGGAGGCGGCGGAGAGAATCTCGCGCCTTGCGATCCCACTGGCAGGCAAGAAGCTCGTCGTGCACGATTATTTCTTCTGGAAGCTTCTCCGCGGCGTTTTCGGCGGCGGGGCGGGGGAGGAGGTCGGTTTTTCGGGATGCCGGGCCGCCTCGGCGCTCGCGTACGTGGACTGGGAAGGCAATGTGTATCCCTGCGACTCCCTTCCCGTCCGCCTCGGGAATCTGCAGGAGAGGACCTTCGAGAAGATTTGGCGCTCGCCCGCCAGGGTGCAGATCCTGAACGTGCTCCGCGCCGTGCCTGCATCCTGCGAGCCTTGCGACCAGTTGAAGGGTTGTCTTTCCGGCTGTCCCGGGCTTGCTTACCCTGTATCCGGCTTGACCGCCGGGTCGGAACCTTCGGGCCCGGAACGGCCCGCAGCCGATGGAGGCCGAAACTTCTGACTTTGACACTTGGCCGCGATGGTTTAAAATCACATGAACCTTCGGACTGTCGCGCGCCCTGCGCTCCATCCGCTGCGGCGATCGTATCTTCCCGCCATGAAAAGGTCTTTCCCGCAGGCGAGGCGGCATCGCGGACCGTGCATAAGATTGCGTTCAGTCAACCGAGAGGAGAAAAAAAGTGAGGAGAACATTCCGGAGCGCCGTCTTGCTGCTTTTCGCCGTGGCGCTGGCGGGGGTCGTTGCAGGCTGCTCCAAGTCGGACCTGAAGAACGAAACGGTGGCGTCGGTGAACGGTGAGGACCTCAAGGTTTACGAGCTGCGCGAAGTGCTCGGCTTCCGTGGAGGAGATGCGCCGGCGGAGAAGGTGCCCGCCGAAAGGAAAAAGGAGGCCCTGGACAGGCTGGTCGCGGGCCGGCTCCTGGCGCAGGACGCAAGGGCGAAAGGACTGGACAACACGGCGGAGTTCCGGCAGGCCCTTGCCCAGAGCGAGCAGGGCGTCCTGATCACGGCTCTCTTCCGCAAGGAGATGGAGTCCAAGGGCAAGGCGCAGGACAAGGAGATCCAGGAGGAGGCCAAGAAACTGAGGGCAGCCGACAACAACATTTCCGAGAAGGACGCCGGCGCGCGCGCAAGCCAGATATTGACGGAGAAGATGAGGCGCAAGATCGAGGCGGACCTAATCGCAACGGTGAAAAAGGAAAATCCCGTCGACGTCAACCAGGGCGCCATACAGAAGATCGGCAAGGGTGAAAAGGTTGACGACAACGCGATCCTGGGGACCGCCGGGGTCGAGAAGGTCAGCTACGGGGACGTGAAGCGGCTGATCGGCACATTGGCTCCCGACATGCACGGCGCGCAGGACCTGTCGAAGAATCCCATGTTCATCGAACGGGTACTGGACAGGGAACTGACCGGAAGGGCTCTGGCCGCGCACGCGAAGAAGCAGGGCGTCGAGGGGTCGGATGCGGCGAAATCGATCAGGAAGGAAATCGAGCGTTCGATTCTCATAAGCCAGCTGGCGGACAAGGTCGTGCTGAAGGATATTTCCGTCACGGACAAGGAGATCGGGGAGGCCTATACCGAGCATGCCCAGATGCTGGTCCGGGACGGGAAGAAGGTTCCCCTTGCGGCGGTCAAGGAGCAGCTGCGGGGTTTTCTCCAGAACAACAAGAAGAAGAAGGCGCTGGAAGACTATATCCAGGAGCTGAAGAAGAAGGCGAAGATAACCGTCAACGAATCGGTGCTTCCGAAGGTGTGAAGAGGGCATTCGGGGGACGATGGCGATGCGCGTTCCCGTCGGTAAAGTTCTGATCGTCGCCGTGTGCGCCTGCATCCTTTCAGGCGGCGCGGGGGATTCCCGGGCACAGGAAAAGGACAGGGCGATGCCCCATCCGACGGCCGGCGCCCCGGCTGGCGATGGGATGAAGATGCTGGAAGCGGGGGCCGTTGCGCCCGAGTTCAGCATAAAGGACACCGCCGGGACCACGTTCAATCTCTCGGAGCAAAGGGGCAGGAAGCCGGTCCTCCTCGTATTCTGGTCGATGTTCTGCGAGAAGTGCCGGTTCGAGATGCCGATCGTCCAGAAGATCCACGCCCGGTACAAGGACGCAGGGCTGGAGGTCGTCGCCGTCACCGTCGACGGGGAGCCGCTTAAAAAAAGCATCGTGGGCTTCGCAAAGCAGGAAGGGTACACGTTCAAGGTTCTGATAGACGAGCTCGACTCCAGGGAATCCTTCAAGGCGGCCGATCCTTTCGGGGTTTCCGGGACGCCGACCCTCTATCTGATAGACAGAACGGGTAAAATCGTGCTTGCAAGGGCCGGGCACGTGAGGGAAGAGGATTTGGAAAAAGCCGTCCAGGCCGTCCTGAAGCGATAAGGAGGGACGGCCCTGCCTTCCCCGGCGCGTTTTATCATGTTCGATCCGACGGGGGAGGGATGGCCCGGGGTCGCGTTGCCTCAGGTGGCGTTCGCCGGCCGTTCGAACGTCGGGAAATCCTCCCTGTTAAACGCCCTCGTCGGGCACAGGCGGCTTGCCCACGTAAGCAGGACCCCCGGGCGGACGAGGG
>Ga0214473_10004266_pt1 | contig 17196 bp, 13 predicted proteins | sample RVTome_7_FD_203509 | JGI IMG/M metagenome (GOLD analysis project Ga0214473, IMG submission 203509) | Soil microbial communities from uranium-contaminated site in the Upper Colorado River Basin, Wyoming, United States - RVT98D197 | ecosystem: Environmental > Terrestrial > Soil > Contaminated >... | reverse complement strand
GTCAGGGAGCTACCGGAGCTGCCATGTCAGATAGGTACCGGAGAAATACACGGGGCCAGGTGTACATTCGGTGAACATCGGGGCCAGCACCGCCCTCTACGGCTCTTCCGGCGACCTCCCCAGAGATGCAAAAGCCCCGCACAATCGGGGCTTTTATCAATGAGCCGTGCTGGACTCGAACCAGCGACCATCGGATTAAAAGTGCGAACCAGGCCGCAATACGGGCACTCTGCAGAAATGGGCGCGTGCGAAGAGGCTGCACAGGGGGCGAATCAGGAATTAGGGCGACCAACGGCGACCGCGCCCGTCACTCCCGCGTGTACATTTGGTGGACATGTTCAAGCAGGGCCGCGAGGCTGGAGCGTTAGTTATCCAGATGTTTGGGACCCTTTTCCGAAGTTGTGAGCACGAGGGCAAATCTTTTGGCGCGTAAATGATGCGTTACCTGGCACGGAAAATGGCCCATAATGAACGTGTGTGCGGTCTCAAACGTGCCCACTACCCCGGGAATTGACGCTTATGGCTCGGGAAAAGGTAGAGGATAGCTTGGTCCTTGACGTGCTCGACTTTGCCCGCAAGGGCAACCTCGCCGAGGGCGCTAGGGGCACCAAGCGCTGGGCCCGAGGGGACCGGATAACCGACGGCCTCAGCTGGCAGGTCGAAGATGATGGCCTCCGTCTCATGTACACCTCCACCGGCCGGGATGGCAAGAAGACCGACTACTCCGATTGGGTGCTCTTAGACCACACGCCCGCTACCTACGGAGGCGAGCGGGTGTGGTTTACCTGTGGGTGCTGCGAGAGGCCGGTGCGCAAGCTGTACCTGCCCCCCTCCGGGGGGCACTTCATGTGCCGAAGCTGCCACCACCTGACCTACAAGAAACGCCGGAAGCCCCGCTCAGCCTGGGAACAGGTGGTTGAGCGGATGCGTAAACTAGAGAAGGAGCTAGAGACTCCTAGACTGGGGAGCATACGCGGGCTCAGGGCGCTCGCGGAGTATCAGCGGCTCCTGGAGGTCCGCCGGGGAATGGACTGCCTGGAGGGGCTGCCACCGTTTAAGGAACATCGACACCCGGGACGCCCCTCCAAGGTGGAGCTGCGCGAGCGAGCAAAGGCCCGGCGAGAGGCGGCCCGGGCGGCTCTTGTGAAGCGGCCCCGGGGCCGGCCCAGGCTGAAGCGCACCTATACCCGCCACACACCGCTACTCATGAGCGAGAGGAAGGGCGATATGGAAGGCTACTGTGTGAAGTGCCGGGACCGGCGCGAGCTCAAGAATCCCAAGCCCGTAACCCTTTCGAACGGGCGCCCCGCTATCCAGGGCAGGTGCCCGGTGTGCCACACGAAGGTGACCCGGATCGTCAAGGCGCCTGAGGGGACTCCCCAGGGCTGAGCTCCCTTTAGTCGGGCACCACCAGGGCGGCCACCCGGTAGGCGGCCTCCTCTGAAAGGGCGGGCAGGCAATGGGAGTAGCAATCCAAGGTGATGCCGATATTCGCATGCCCCAGGCGCTCGGAGACCACTTTAGGATGGACCCCGGCCCCCAGGGCCAGGGTGGCGTAGGTGTGCCGGAGGTCATGCAGACGGATGCGCAGTAGGCCCGCTTTTTTAGAAGCTTGGGTAAAGAGCTTGCTCACTCGCTCCGGGTGGTAGGGGTCACCGTCCTCTCTTGTAAAAACGAAGCCGCTGTCCTTCCAGAGCTGGCCCCCGCCCAGGCGCTCCATCTTCTGCCGGCGGCGATTCTCCCGTAGAGCAGCCACCGTGGCCGGATCCAGGGCCACCTGTCTTCTTGCTCGTCTGGTCTTAGGAGTGGAGAGCAAGGCTTCGTAACCGGTCATCACTCGGGTCTGGCGGATGGAGATGGTCCCGGCTTCCAGATCGACGTCTTCCCACCTCAGTCCGAGGACTTCTCCCCTACGCATGCCGGTGGTAGCCAAGGTGAGCCACAGAGGGTAAAGACGAGTCTCGCGCTGGGCGGATAAGAAGGCCCTCAGGTCCTCTACGCTCCAGACCTTCATCTCATGATCGGCTGAAGCCGCGCGGGGAGGGTCAGCCGCATCGGCGGGACTGCGGATGATCTGGTTCCACCTGACCGCGTCCTTCATGGCCCGGTGCAGGGTGGCGTGAATCCTTCGCACGGTGGAGGGCGAGATCTGGCGCTTCTCCTCATCTCCGTTCTCGCTTAGAAGCTTGGCGTAAAAGGCGTTGATGTGCGCGCCGGTAAGCTGCTGCAGGGGGATCCGCCCCAGGGCGGGAACGAGGTGGCCTTCCACGTGTCCTTTATAAGAGAGGAAGGTAGTGGGACGGATGGTGTGCCTGATAGCCGGCAGCCACTCACCGGTAAGGAAATCTGAAACGAGCATCTTGGAAGGCTCGATATAGCAGCCCGAGGTGATCGCCGTAATGGCTTTGGCCAGTTCCTCTTCGGCTTCCCGCTTGGTCTTATATCCAGTGTGAAACTCCTGGCGGCGCTGGACCAGGTCCTGGAGGCGACCAAAGCAGCGGGGGCACCCCTCTAGACGCCTGCCTTCGGTCCAGTAGCGCTTGCGGCAGGTGGGGCAGCGCTGCAAAGGACGAGGGCCGAGATCGATCACAAACTGCCAGGTGGAGCGCTTGTTTATGTGACCGCGCATACCGGCGTGAGTCCCCGCAGCTCTTACTCAGGCGTGATGGGTTGACTCGTTCATGGTGTCCAGTACTGCTCACACGGCCGGGTAAAGCAAGTGAACTCAAGTAATAGAAGCAATAGGGGCGAGGCAGAGGCGACACTCGCCCGGGCTGCTACGAGCTGGCCGGCAGTCCCCGCTACTTAGCCGACGCTCTCCGGCTCGACCGCGCCTGAGAGCGCTTGATAGGCCAGTTTGGCAAAGTGCTTGGCCACGGGGACATCCTCGGGCGTTCTCACCCGTACCCGCAAGTTCCCGGTCCCGAAGTGGCCCAGGTCGGTGACATCACTGCAGATGGCACATCCCTCCCCCAGACGAGGATCCAGGGTCAGGTGCAGAAGGATGTGCTCCTGGTGGATCTCAAGACAGCAGAGGTTCCTGGTGGTGCGAAAGGCGATGTATTCGCGGGTCGGTGACGCGCTCACATCCGCGCCCAGACTAAGCAGATACCTTCTGAGCTCTTCCGCGATCTTATGCGTAGGTCCCTTGGCCCGGTTCAGGTGCTCTTCAACCGAGCGAGAAGCTACTAAAGGACGAGAGGTGCCCCGTCCCCTCGTCCTTGCCGGGCGCGCGTCGCCGAGGACGTTCATAAGGAGCAGCCCGGACTCAAAGAGCCTGAACTGCACCAGTTGCACGCTTCGGCCGAGCTGAGCGACGGCGCTCAGGTCATAGGGGGCAAACCCGTCGGCCACACACAGGACCCGGGGCTCGGTCCAGTCCACCGGCACCTCGCTTCCCAAGCGCTTGTGGACCAAGATCTCGAAGTCACCTTTGTGATCCAGAAGCCAGTCTAAATAGAAGAGGCTCTGGGTGAGGACGTTCACGCTACTGGTGAGCTTGTATTCGATGATGACGGGGGTGCGGTTCTCGTCTATCCCCAGAGTGTCGATGCGTCCGGCGTGCCTCTGCCCGGTGGAGTATTCACTGGCCAGGAAGCGGATGCCGAACACCGTCCCCAGATTAGCCTCTAGGAGCTTCTGAATCTCGCGCTCGAGCTTGGGCGCCACTCGCTTTAAAGGAGACAGCTTGGCGTCTTTAACCTGGAAGAGATTCACACCTATTGCCCTTGATCCCAAAAGTGGATACTCAAAAAGCCCTCCAGCTTCATCGTATCCTGTTTTGGGATATGAGGCTATGGCTCTCTATGGTCAGCAGATGGAACGGATCACCTCCCCTGCTGATCAGAAGAAGCTCCAGGTTCTGCTTAGGCAGGTGCGGATCAAGGCGGGGCTCACCCAAGAAGAGGTGGCGAGAAGACTGGGCCGGCCGCAGTCGTTTGTGAGCAAGTACGAGACCGGGGAGCGAAGACTAGATATTCTCGAGCTGCGGCAGGTCTTGGCTGCCGTAGGACTACCCCTGAAGGAGTTCGTGCGGACGCTCGAGGCCCTTCTGGGCTAGTACCGGGACCTTCCGCGCGGGCCTGACTCGCGTCGGGGGGACACGACTGTTCCATAGTGTTCACCTAGTGGATTGGTGGCAAATATGGTGGCAGAGGACCATCCGATTCTCCAGTATGGAAGCGGCAGCGAACCGGGCACCAGCAACAACGTCCCCCGGCAGCACGACCAGCTGCCGGGGGACTCGTTTCATCTCAGGTGCCCGCGAAGTTACGGCCTCACGCCGCTCTCCCAAGCACGGGCACCCCTGCCGCCGTTGCTCACGGCGGTCGTGGGGACGTCTACGGCACTACAATGTCACCCGTTGTGCCGTAGTCAAAGTTATTCCATGTTTGGCTCCTGTAGTGGTACGTCCAACCCCAGTTCAAGTAAGTGAAATCAGCGAAATCATCGGAACTAGTGAAGTAAGTACCCAGCCAGTCGAAGGACGGCGTAGAACCAGTTTGCCCAGCTCCGTAGGTACCAAGAAGAACATCGGCTTTGGTTCCCCCGAAGTCATACGTTCCGATATTCCCAAATGCAGATGTAAAGCTCCCAGCCGTGAAAGTAGGCGTAGAACTCCTAGCCATGAAAGTAGGTGTAGAACTCCCAGCTGTGAAAGTCGCCGTATAGCCACCTTCAAATGTTCCTGAGGCATCGGCCCCTTGAACTACACCAGCACCTGGGCTCAACGCGCCGGCAAACGTGGTCCACTTGCCGGTGTACCTGGCTATCGCGTAGAAACTGCCGTCCGGTACCTGCCAGACTTTCACCTGCTTGTTGTAGTCCGACAGCGCCCAATACCCAACCATCCCGCTGTCCTCATCATTGGTGACCTTGTAGGTGATATTCAAGACCAGGACCGAGCCAGCGGGCACGTCCCCAGCATTTACAAACGTGCCAAAGGTGGGATGGGTCGGGGCAGCAAAGGCAACAGTTGGCAAGACGACCAATACAATCGCAACTGCCAGAACGAGAGCAAACAGATACTTCCTCATTACATCCACTCCTTTTCTTCTTGACCCTCGATACCAATCTCCAGCCCGGTCCAATTGGCCCGCCCGAAGACACGCGCCTGTCATTTCTATCGGCACAAGGGAACCGCGTCCTTAGCCTAATAATCCTTAGCCTAATAAGAGAGTGATTTCTCTAAGACGACAATGGGGCGCGCCGGCCGTCCGGAGTGGTGCGGCCGCGGGAAGGCCGTTTTGCAGATTGCAGCACCCACCATCTGGGCGGACCCCAACCTGCACCGGCGCTACGACCCTATCCACGAGTGACGCTCTTATGGCCAAGAGGTAGGGCATATATTGTTCGATCGTGAGGTAACCTCGGCCCAGGCCGCTCAGCCCAAGCTGCACCTGCACCAGCCACTCGCACATTTCGGATTGGGCAGCGGTGGATCTTCGAGCGCCTCAGCCACGGTCCAGCCCCGGCGACGGTTGGCAAGCGCCCGGCAACTGGGACAGACGTAGGAGTCATTCGCCGAATACGCGTGCAACCGATGCGCAGGGTTCCGGCTCGCCTCGTACTTTAGCCTCAGCTGCGCAGCCTTCCTGGCCAGCTCGAGATAGGGACTACCCTCCTCCTGGTAGAGAAGATGCGCCTGCTCCCGGTAGATCGCCGACTGCTTCAAAAGGTCGCCCCTTTTCCCTGCTTGGAGCAGCCCGTCGTTCATTAACCGCCACAGAACGTCATGGGGGGAAGGTTCACGTCCCCAGCGGCTGGCCAGCTTCCCTTGCACGCGCTGAAAGTCAGACTGGGAGAAGCCCAGTGATTCGGCAATGCGAACCGACTCGTCGTGGGCGTGGTAGGGTTCCCAGGCGTCATCGTTTTCTGCCACCTCGGCTTCTGTCATGAGCCGTCGCTCCTCAGTGCCCGCCACCGCATTCCGGTGTATCTTCTGGCCGCAGTGGGGGCACTTCTTGCTTGCCTTGGGAGGTGGGACAAGCTCCACAGCGCAGTAGGGACAGAAGGCCGCCGAAGAGGCAACCCCTGTCTCAACCTTCCCGACTTCCGCATCTGGAGTGGTTACTAAAGGAGTCACGCGTGCAGCGGGCGGAGAAGCCACTGGGGTGGCGTGCTTTTTACGGCCAAAGAGACTCATCGCGTATTTCCCTTCCCGCAGACCTCGGCCTAGGAACTGCCGACAACCTTGACTGGTTGGGCCGTCCGGGCAGCTGGTTGGGGTCATTTGTCTTGGTGTAGCAAACCACTTAGCCGATCAGAAGACCTGACGACTTCATGCCTGTGACAATCTGCCGGGCGGTGAGCTGAGCGGGCGACAAGACCGTCGGTGGCCGAGCAGTGCCCCTTAAGTTGCTGATGCTCCACTCTACTCCGCAGCCATTTACTTCCGGGTTTTCTCTGCCTCAGCTCTTCTAAAGAAGCCCGGGGAAGACGCGCTACGTCTCTGGGACTCGCAAGATCATTATTGCCCACCTGCCGCGGTCCTAAACGTCTGGCCGAAGGGAGGGGCGGCATTGACGACAGCGAAGCCGGTGCGATTCCGGTGCTGTCCCGCAACTGTGTTTCCCCCTTGGGGGGATGAGCCAGGTCGCCTGCGTCATGCTCATTACGAATGCGGCCCTCGGAGGAAGGGCGGTTCGGGCGGCTAGAAGAGCCTGCCGCCGAGCCTCCTCCCTCCTGAGGGGTCCATAAACCCTGGGCATGCCCACTTGAGCGGCAGCATCCGCTAGGATCAAGGTTCCCCAACCACCACCTCGCTCTGGAGTTCCGATGCTGCTGTCGCCTCTCTACTTCGTCGTTCGCCGGCTTCTGCGTCTTTTGACCGCAGGTGGCGATCATGACGATGTTGCTCGCGATGTTGAGATCTTGGTCCTGCGCCACCAGCTGCGGTTGCTCTCAAGAGGTCGGCGCCTGCCGCCGCGGCGTGGGGATCGAATCCTCCTGGCGGCTGCGAGCGGGCTGTTGCCCCGCTACCTGTGGCGGTCTTTCCCGGTCTGGCCACAGACCCTACTGCGCTGGCACCGCGAGCTCGTGAGACGCAAGTGGACCTACCGACGCAAGCGGCAACCCGGCCGGCCGAGAATTGCACGTGAGACGGCGATGCTCGTCCTCCGGCTTGCGAAGGAGAACCCGCGCTGGGGGTATCGGCGGATTCAGGGCGAGTTGAAGAAGCTCGGGGTGTCGATCTCGGCTTCCGCCATCTGCTCGCTGCTTCGCCGGCACGGCCTGCAGCCTGCCCCACGACGAGAAGGACCCTCGTGGAGAGAGTTTTTGGCCGAGCAGGCCGCCGGCATGGTAGCCTGCGACTTCTTCTGTGTGGAAACCGTCTGGCTGAAGACACTCTACGTTCTCTTCTTCATGGGGATCTCAACACGCAGAGTGCACCTGGCAGGCGTCACCGCCCATCCTGATTCCGCCTGGGTTACTCAGCAGGCCCGCAACCTCGCAATCGAGGATCGCTTGGCCGGAACCCAGTTCCTGATCCGTGACCGTGACGCCAAGTACTCGGGGCCGTTCGATGAAGTGTTTCGCTCTGAGGGTGTGCGCGTTATCCGCACCCCGATACGCTCGCCCCATGCAAATGCCGTTGCCGAGCGCTTCGTGAAGACCGTCCGGCGGGAGTGTTCGGACCACATCCTCGTCTTCGATGAACGGCACCTCGAGCGAATCCTAAAAGAGTACGTCACCACTACAACAAGGAGCGTCCGCATCGTGGGTTGTCGCTCGAAACACCGGAACCCATGCTGGCTCCAAACCGCACTGGCGGTGAGATAGTCCGTGTTGACAGGCTCGGCGGATTGATCAATGAATACCACCGAATAGCAGCGTGAATTGGAATAAATGTACCCCTCAGGTGGCGCCGCTCGCGTCTGGTAGCCATTCGGCCGGTTTCACGGGGTGGCGGTCTCCAGCTTCGACTTAAGGAACTCGGGGCCCAGATGCACTGGCGGAGCAGACGACTCCGAGAGATCCTTGAGCTCCCGCAGGAAGTCCCGGTTCTCCCCGACGTGCTCCCAGGCCCGGCTGATCAGGTATCCCTGAAGGCGGTGCTTCCGGTATACCGGGACGGTGGCGCCGATGGCCGAGATGCGCCCGACAGTGTAGAAGCGCTTGTTGGCCTCCATCATCGCCCCTTGGAGCTCATAGGGGGTCATCTGTTTGGGCCAGAAAACCACGTGAAAGCCATCGTAGAGAGTCCAGTTGCGCGTGAAGATGCGGCCCTCGGCTTCCAACTTGGCCGTCTGGGGGGTGCCGGGAAGCGGGGTCAGGGCTATGAACTGCGCGCTGCTGAGCCCGCGCCGTAGCGCGAAGTCTGCTGTTTTGGCGAGGGATTCGCGAGTATCGGAGTCCGCCCCGAAGATAAACATGCCGTGGGTCTTGATCCCGGTCTCCGCCAACGCCTCCATCCCCCCAGCCATATCCTCGACACTCGATTCCTTGTGGTACTCCTTGAGGGTGGCCGGGTTGATGGATTCAAGTCCCAGGTGGGCCATACGCCAGCCAGCATCCCACATGAGGTGGAGCAACTCCCGGTCCACCTGGCCATCCTTGCATACCGAGTCCGCGCGGATCTGGCCGAAGAAGGGGATGTTCAGCTCTTGTCGGATCATTTCCTTCAGCAGCTCCCTGCCCCGGGGCTTGCTGATGAAGAAGTTGTCGTCGCAAAAGAAGATCTTCTTGGGACGCGCCTTCTTGAGGGCTTTGACCACCTCTACCGGCTCCGTGGTACGCACCTTGCGCCCGAACATGAGGACCACCGAGCAGAACTCGCAGCCATAAGGGCAACCCCGAGAGGCCAGGATGGGAAACGGGCTGACGCCTTCCCCGCCCACAACCAGACTCATATCCGGCCAGGGCAGGTCCGTGAGCGATGTGAGGAGAGGCCGCGTCTCGTTGTGGACGATCTCGCCGCTGCCGCTGCGGTAGGAAAGCCCCAGGATGTTCTCCAGAGAACCCTTGCCGAGAAGGTAGTCGACCAGCTCAAGGAGCGTCTGCTCCCCCTCGCCCCGGACCACGTAGTCGCAGAAATCCAAGGCCTCATCGGCAAGGAAGCTCACATGGGGTCCCCCCATGACCGTGGGGATCCCCGCCTCCCCCACCCGCTTCGCGTAGCGATAGGCGCGGATGGCGGTGGAGGTGGTGCTGGAGATCCCCACGAGGTCCGAGGAAAGGACGTCGTCCCAGTCGACCTCCCTCAGGCTCTCGGCGTAGACACGTACCTCGTGGCCGCGCTCCTTAAGCAGCGTGGCCAGGAGCGGCAGGCCAAGCCTGGGCAGCTTCAGGAAGCTGTATACGTGGAAGCCTGGTGCCGCTGGCTCGATCAAGGTCGCGCGCATCCTAATCCTCACAGGTTAGGAATTGGTGGCCCGAGTGGCGCCCGGCCTGTCTACGTGCTGGCAGTTTTCTGTCGCAGCCATGTGACCGGCCCGGGGTGATAGCCTTCAAGCCCTCGCGCCGGCTGATGCGCCCCGCCGCTCGACCTGCGCTGGCCTTCCGTCGTAGCTACTCCCCAGCGCAACACGGACTTCCTCATTGTATTCTGGCCTCTGGTGGGCCGCAACTCGATGACAGCCACACCGGGCAACTTCAGGCCCGGCAGTTGTTTTTCCGCTTCGACCCCTACTTCACGAGTTACCATAGGCTGAGCGAGCAAGGCCACACACCATTCGCAGAGCTCTTCGACCGCGTTTCTAGTCTGCCGGCCAGAGAGGGAGACCGGAATGGTCGTCGTTTTCCCATCTCCTTCGGCCCGACAGCAGCCTCCAAGACCCTTTTCGCCCTCCGCCCCCGCGTTTTTTTGGCTTGGGACGAGGCCATACGACAGAAATTTGCGGCCGACGGCTCCGGCGCATCGTACATCGGCTTTCTGAAGGGAGTGCGCGACCAATTGAGGGAGATCGCGGAGGAATGTTCAAGGCATGGAATTGACCTCGAGAATGTGCCGAAGACACTCGGCCGGCCTGAGTCGACAGCCGCACAGCTGATAGGTGAGTACTACTGGATAACCGTCACTCGGAAGCTCAAACCACTTGGCCCCACGACGCTGGCAGAGTGGCTCGCCTGGAGCTAACAGACGACCCAGCTTACAACCCCCTTGGTTCCCACCCGGGAACGAACACTTCCATGAGAAGGGGGCCGCAGAAACCGGAGGGGATCCTCGAGGGTAAACATGTATGTGGTAGCGCTGTGACGGGCTCAACGCCGGGCACTGGCGAAGAGCGGCAATCTCCGGGTACTTCGTCTGGGCTATCTCCTCGATTATTCAAGAATCACGGAGGCCGCATCCGGCTCAAGTTCATCCCCGCGTCAGTCCGCGGGATCCTCGCGGAAAACTCGCACCTCTCTCGGGGCCGTGAGAAGAGGCTCTATCATTTCCTCGATGGCCAGACGCTGCCTGGCCGTTTGCCATGCTTTCCAATATTCGAGAGTCGTCCACGTACTGATGACGACGAAGTTCAAGGGATCGCCGGTTTCCCGGAGCGTCTCCCCCGAAACATATCCATGTTGCTGCAGTGCCGCGGTCCTCAGTTCGATCAACAGGTTCCTGAGTTGTTCTTCTCTTCCTGGCTGGCAGTGTCTGTCAATCATCACCCTGATCATGTGTTCACCTCCCTTATCACGCCGGATTCCAGAAGATTCTCCCGCGACACGGACTGATCGGCGTGTGCGATACAGGTGAGCGTCGGAGCGGCTTCGATCCGGTTTTTGGCCGTCAACGACCCGATCTTGATCGGTTCAGCAAGAGACTCCCGCCATATTCAAGCCCCCTTCCAGGCTTTGTAGAAGAGCCCTCAGCACCGTTGCTCAATGAGCGACCATTCAATAAGGACCGCCAGACGGTACGGGCGGCTGTCGTCCGTGTCGAAACAAGGGAGAGGCTGGCGCAACTAAGAGCCGGAAGATGCCTCGTCACCACCCGAGCTAGCCCGGATAATTCCCGGGCCCGCCTCATTTCAAGGGTCGCAGCAGGGAAGAGGGAACCAGCCACGATGCACAGCACCTGCTAAGCAGCTGACTCCCACTTCCACTCGTTCCTTTCGCCGCGAACGGCTGCTTGGTCGGCAAAGGACCTCTTCTTCTACTGGTATACCAGCGGCTCGCATGTCGACTGGACCGTGGTGCCCGGGGCCGCGGCGTTGCTGCAGACCACGACCTCGAAGGGCCACTTCGTGCCCTTTCTCCACTGGCCGCCGCCGATGTTGCACTTGTAGTTGTTCGCGACCACGTGCCGGCCATTTGGATCCACCGGCTCGGTGTAATCGATGTAGCCCTGCTGGAAGGTCCCCTTCGTCGTCTTGATGGCTTCGACGACGGAGTTCTTGTCCTCGGCGTTGGTGGCCCGCTTGTACACGTCGACCGCCCACTCGAACTTACCGTAGGTGCCGATGGCCGGTGTCCACTGCTGGCCCGTTTTCGCCTCATAATCGGCGGCTAGCCCTTCGGAATCGAGATCCGAGAGCGTGTCCTTGATTTTCCAGGTCGGGTGCCACGCGACCTCCCCGATCAGCCCGAGACCGATATTCTTGGGAAGGGACTCGATGACCTGCGGGAAGATCAAGGCCTTGCCCGAGCTGCAGCACTTGGGCTGGAAGCCCTGCTGGAAGCACTGGGTCCAGAAGTTCGAGAACCACGGCGGGTCGTTGGTGCCGCAGACGATCTCGCAGCCCTCGCTCTTGAACTGCCCGATCTGCTTCGTGAAGTCTTCGGCCGGCACGTTGTAGTACTCGGGCACAACCAGCGTGTATCCCTTCTCGGCGAAGACCTTGGGCGCCGCGGTCGGATCCATCCAGCCCTTGGCATCCACGTCGTTGGCGAAGAGCATCCCGACCTTCTTGTTGGTCTGGACCTGCTCGAACATCTCCGTGAAGGAGGCGATCGTCAATTCTGAACCGAGCAGGTTGCCATAGGCCCACTTGAACTCGACGGGTTTCCCATCCTGGCCGATGAACAACGCCTGCCACGGGCTGAAGCTGTGCAGGCTGGGGCACCCCAGCGTTTCACCTTGGATGGCCACCGGGTTGACCGTATCCGGGGTGCCCGAGGCCAGAAGCATGTCAACCTTATCCAGTGTGACCAGATCGCCCGCCACCTGCGACGCGCGGTTCGAATCGGACTGGCTGTCTTTGACGATGATCTCTATCTGGCGGGACTTGCCGTCGCCGGTGATAATCCCGTCCTTGACGGCCTCCTTGGCGTGGCCTATCCACCAGTCGTCGGAGATGGCGAAGACCGCAAAGTTGCCGGTCTTCGGCGATACCACCCCGATCTTGATGGCCCGGCCGGCCTCCGGCCCCGCGCTGACGGTTGTGGTGCTCTCGGCCATCGAGGTGGTTGTGCTTTCGCCCGCTGAACTGGTAGTCGTGGTCTCTTCGGTACCTCCACACGCCGCGACCAACCCGCCCATTCCGGCGCCTACACTCACTGCTGCACCGGCGACGCCGGCGATCTTCAGGAATTCACGGCGACTCACGGAACGGCCGGTAAGCAGGTCGTCTCCGTCTCTATCCCTAGAGATCCGTTCTTCTTTTGACATCTTACTACCCCCTCATCAAGACTGAGACCCCGCGCAATAACGGCCCTCACGCACGCTTTTGGCGAGCAATCGCCGAGAATGGTGGTTGGAAGGCTGAGAGCTAGTCACCTTCAGTTCTCCTCACCTCCCTTCACCTCCCTTGCCCAATGAGCAAGCCTGCGATCACAGCTCCGCTGGTGGCCCACGTCGTGCTTCCGGCTCGACAGTGACATATGCCTACATGTGATGTAGGTAGCGAACCTACATAAAGTATAGGCGCATGCCTATATGAAGTACAGGCGCGGCGTCAACCGATGTCCATCTTGCGCTATGGAACCTCGTGACGGGGGGAATCAGCGGCCGATTTGGGCCGGGATACGCAGACCGGAGGAGCCCCTTTCCCGCCTCCGGGCAGTGCACCCTGGGGCGATCTCCCGGGGCACGCCGACGTCGGTTTCTCTCAGTTGCCGGCCACCACGTTCTCTCCTTGAAGAGATGGTCAAGTTTTCGGTTGACGAACACACCCCCGCCTTCCCTCGTGGCTAAGTCTGGGCTCGCTTGCCTTCGACTTTACTCCTGGGAACAATCAACATCTGCGAGTAGTGCCGCAGGTTCCTGGCCGACGTGAACGAATACCATGACCAACTGGTACAGCCCGCCTATGAATAAACCCGCCTTCCCTCCACCTGGTCAAGCCAGGAGCCCCCAACGGCCGAGCTTGGGAGCTACCGAAGGGGCCCCGGGTCACACACATTGCAGCCCCCTTCTGGCTGGCGGTCAGGCTCCAGGCTCAGTCGACTCACGCTTTGAATCAACTGCGCGGCCGCCCGAGTCTTCCGACGCGGTATCCCTGGCCTTGGCATCGCGGTCTGGGCTTATCCGGCCTGTCTCCTGGCTCAATGCGTCGGGGCTCGGTTCCGCAGCGGGAACCATCACCGGCTCAGCGGCCGCCTTCCTCCACGGCTTCCGGAAGTACAAATACGTGCTGACTGTAACCAGTGTCCAGAAAACAAGCAGTCCGACCACAACCTTGGCGCTTGTCTCGGCAAATGCTGCCCCGTACTTGCTGTTCTTGTTCAGAAGCACGTGCCAGAAGAGGAAGACGGCTACCCCGAACACGCCGCCCCATACCCACTTGTTCCAGCGGAAGAGAGCGCCGCCATCCATGAAGCTCAAGGGGACCAGCCCGAAGAGCAACCCTTCCAGCCCGGCCACGAAGGTGGCCACGCAAATACCCTGGATCACCTTCAGCCAGGAAGAGCCGGCGTCGACGGCGTTCGTAAGAGGTATTGCTAGGAACCAGGCGGCCAGGCTCACCACGAGAAGACAGCCGGCCGCGAGAAGGACGAGTCGGCCCTTCTTCCGGTCGTCGGGCTCTCCCGCTCCGAGGAAGGCCAAGCCTCCGACGAACCCATAAAGGTATCCAGGCCTGAAGCCCGTGATCCTCGAGAGGAGGACGCATAGGATGGCGATCCCGATGGCGGCCGGGAACAACTTGAGCCTCGCGGGCACGTGATAGCCACGCGAACTCGCTAGCGCCTGGACGCCCTCGTAGGCGTAGGTTACGGCGGCTACAGACACAGCGAGGGAGACAAAGATCATCAGCCCATGCCCGGAGAACCCGAAGCCGGGATCGAGGAACGCGTAGATGAGGCCGGCGATGAGAACGATGGCGACCCGCTCGAGCCACCGTCGGCTCACGTGGGGCAATCGCGAGGCAAGTCTTTGCAGCGCTGCGGGCTGACGGATGACGGCCCGTACTCGGCTGTCAAGCTTGCCGAGAAGTAGGGTGGCGCGCTTCCCGACCGCCTTCAGCCGGCGGGTGACGGGCCCGAGCGTGTCTACTATCTCGACGTTCTTGGTCTTCAGAGTGTTGTTGAACAGCGTCGAGGTGAAGCCGAATATCGCTGCGAAGACCAGTGCCAGGACGAAGTTCGTGCCGATGACCTCGGGATCTTTGGAGATCTGGGTGGGTAGAGGCACCGAGGGGATGAACCCGGGGCCGGCGGATGGGGTTGCCGTGGCCCAGGTGTCGCTGAAGAAGGCCCAGGTGTCGTTGAAGAAGGCGATACCGTCCGTGCCTCCAAACAGAATCACCTTGCCGCTGGTCGAGTCGTAGACCATCGACTCGCCCGCGCGCGCAGACGGCAGGCTACCGTCGGGGCTGAGATTGGTCCAGGTGTTGGCGGCAGGGTCGTAGGCCCAGGTGTCGTTGAAGCAGACGCGATCATCCCGTACTCCAAAGCTCCCTCCAAAGAGAATCATCTTGCCGGTGCCCAAGTCGTAGACCGTGGACTGACCACTGCGCGCAGAGGGCAGGCTACCGGCAGGGCTGAGATTGGTCCAGGTGTTCGCGCTGGGGTCGTAGGCCCAGGTGTCGTTTAAGTCGTTGACACCATCTCCGCCCCCGAAAAGAATCATCTTGCCGGTGCCTACGTCGTAGACCATGGACTGCATATAGCGAGCAGACGGCAAATCGCCGGCGGGGCTCATCTCGGTCCAGGTGTTGGCGCCGGGGTCGTAAGCCCAGGTGTCGTCTAAGTAGGTGGTACCGTCAAACCCTCCGAACAGAATCACCTTGCCGCTGCTCGAGTCGTAGACCATCGGCTGGGCCGCGCGCGCAGACGGCAGGCTACCGTCGGGGCTGAGATTGGTCCAGGCGTTGGCGGTGGGGTCGTAGGCCCAGGTGTCACTTAAGTCGGCGTCACCATCAAACCCTCCGAACAGAATCACCTTGCCGCTGGCCGAGTCGTAGACCATCGGCACGCCCGAGCGCGCAGACGGCAGGCTACCGGCGGGGTTGAGAATGGTCCAGGTGTTGGCGGTAGGGTCGTAGGCCCAGGTGTCGTTGAAGTAGGTGCGATCATTCTGTACTTGAAAGAACCCTCCAAAGAGAATCACCTTGCCGCTGGTCGAGTCGTAGACCATCGGCACACCCGAGCGCGCAGACGGCAGGCTACCGGCGGGGTGGAGATTGGTCCAGGTGCTGGGTGCTGCTGTCGTCGAGGTGGTGGTCGCTTTGGCGCTGCTTCCCGCAACGCCCAGAACAAGAGCACAGCAGAGCAACAGCGAGAGAACGAGGCATGACTTCTTCATAGCGCCGCCCCTCTTGTCGACCTGACCCCGGTGCTTGGTCTACCCTTCATTCTAGGCCGAGAGCGGGCCTTGGTAAACGGGTGGCACGGAGCAAGACTAGGCGTAAGCAATGCTCCCATTTGCTGGTTCTTTTGGCAACAAGCGAACAAGGCCGACGGGGGGAATCGAACCCCGGACCTGCTCACTACGGCGTGCCAACCTCACCTGCAAAACCTCATGTTTTGCCCAAAAGGTAAGCATGTGGTAAGCCATGCACAGCCATTTCGCACCACAATGGGTGGCCCCCGTCGGCCGAGCTTGGCAACTACCGAAGGGGACTCGCGCTCGTGGTAGCCGCGTCGAGACCGCCCAGTGCCGGAAGGATGGATCACTGGCCGGTGGCCACATCCCACAATCTAACTGTCGTGTCGATACTCCCTGAAGCCAACATCTTCCCGGCCGGCGAGAAGCCCAGACTCGTCACGGACTTGGCATGTCCTTGAAGGACGCGTAGCACTTCCCCTGTCGCCACATCCCAGAGTTTCACGTGGTTGACCTCCCCCGAAGCCACCATCGTCCCGTCCGGTGAGAAGGCCACGCTCGTCACCGAATCGTCACCGCTGAAGGTGTTTAGTGGCTGGCCTGTGGCCACGTCCCACAGTATCACCGTACGGTCGCTGCTCCCTGAAGCCAGGATCTTCCCGTCCGGCGAGAAAGCGACGCCGTTGACAAAGTCTGTATGAGCATTCAGGGTGAGCAGCGCTTGGCCCGCGGCCACATCCCATAGCACGACCGTGCCGTCGTAGCTCCCCGAGGCCAGGAGCTTCCCGTCCGGAGAGAAGACCACACCGCTCACGAGGTCCGTGTGAGCACTGAGGGTTTTCAATATCTCTCCAGTGGCCGCATCCCACAAGTGCACCGCGCCGTCACCGTTCCCTGAAGCCACCATCCTCCCGTCCGGAGAGAAAGCCAGGCCGTGAACATCCAGGTATTCGTCGGAGCTGAAAGCGAGCCGCTCCTCCCCGGTCGCGACATCCCAAAGCCGTACCGGCTCAGTCTCCGGATAGAGGGATTCCCCCGGTAGGGCTAGGGTCTTCCCATCCGGCGAGAAGGCGAGGGCGCCCACGTATAGCAAGTCCTCGCCGACGGTGAGGGAGCGTGCCTCCTCCCGCCTGGCCACGTCCCAGATCCTGGCGATGTTGCCGTCCCCGCATGCGGCCAGCAGCTCCCCGTCAGGCGAAAACGCGACGGTATAGACCCCCAAGCCATGGCAAAAGACCGTCTCGTCGCCCAGCGAGGAGAACAGCCATTGTAGAAGACTCCCCTCCGGACGATTCCCGTACCACGGCGGGGCCATGTATGCTTTCATCGTCTCCCACGTCTCGGCGGTAGGCGGCGGCTCGCCTTCGAACTTCTGCGCACCCACCACCTCGCCACTCGGGTACAGGACCAGACGGGCATCCCACACGATGCGGTAGCCCGCTTCTCCATCAGAGTAGGTGATTTCCTGCACTCTGCTCTCCCTAATGCACAGCAGGGTATTGATCTGTGATGTCGGCTCTATGGGTTCGACGTGGGGAACCAACATGGTGTTCGGGTCC
>Ga0214473_10004265_pt1 | contig 17199 bp, 15 predicted proteins | sample RVTome_7_FD_203509 | JGI IMG/M metagenome (GOLD analysis project Ga0214473, IMG submission 203509) | Soil microbial communities from uranium-contaminated site in the Upper Colorado River Basin, Wyoming, United States - RVT98D197 | ecosystem: Environmental > Terrestrial > Soil > Contaminated >... | reverse complement strand
TCCAGCGCCGGCTGGCCGAGGATCTCCCCTACGTCCCGCTCTGGCATCGCGATGTCGTCGCGGTGGCCCGCGATCGGGTCGAGGGATTCCGGTTGACCCCCGGGGCCGACTTCCATGTGCTGCGCGAGGTCCGGCTCGCGCCGCGCTGACCCCGTCGCCGTCCGTCAGCCGAGAGTCCGGCCGAGGACTTCCACGATCGACCCGACCGGGACCGCTCCGCTCCGGATCAGGCGCGGGGGGTCGGCGTCCAGATCGACCACCGTCGACGCCGATCCACCGGCGCACGGTCCGGCGTCCAGGATCAGATCGACGGCGTCACCGAGCGATCGTTCGACCTCGAGGGCCGTCGCCGGCGGGACCTGGCCCGACCGGTTGGCGCTGGTGGCGACGATTGGCCCGCCCAGCAGGCGCGACAGCGCCGCCGCGACCGGGTGCGGCGACACCCGAATACCGATTGTCCGCCCGCCTCCGGTCAGCGGACCCGTCAGGTCCGGCGCCGACCGCAGCACCAGCGTCAGCGGCCCCGGCCAGAACCGTTCCGCCAGGCGGGCGGCGGCGGCGGGAAACTCCGCCACGCAGGCCCGGAGCGCCGCCTCCTCCGAGGCCAGGATCGGCAGCGGCTGACGATCGGGCCTGCCCTTGACGAAGAACACCCGTTCCACGGCCGCGGGGTTGCGCGGATCGGCCGCCAGCGCGTAAAAGGTCTCGGTGGGACAGGCCACCAGGCCCCCGGAACGGAGCATCGCGGCGGCGCGCGCGAGGATCGCCGGTTCGGGGTGGAGCGGATCGATGAGGAGACGCATGCAGATTCCCGTTCAGCCGTTCTGGCGCGACCACTGTACCAGAGCGCGATGAAGGACCGGACCATCAGCAGCGCCGCGAACCCCGAGGTGCGGCAGGCGCGTCGTCTCGAGGAGGATCGCACCCACCGGGAAGCCGCCGGTCTGTATCTCGCCTGGGGCACCCATCTGGCGCAGGAGGCGCTGCGGGCGGGGGTCACGGCGCAGCGCGCCTTTATCGGGCCGCGGATCGAGAACACCGACGAGGGGAGGGACCTCCGCGCCCGGTTCAGGCAGTCGCGCGTGCCGCTGATCGTGACCACCACGGCCGTCCTGGAATCGATCGTACCTGGCAGCGGTGATCAGGGAATTCTCCTCGTCCTGCCCCGCCCCGACACCACCCTCGTCCTCGACGCAGGCGGGGCGCCGGTCCTCTGGCTGGCGGCGCACGGCGTGCAGGATCCCGGCAATCTCGGTGGGCTGATCCGGAGCGCCGCCGCGCTCGGTGCCTCGGCGGTCTGTCTGCTGGAAGGATGCGCTGATGCCTTCTCCAGCCGCGCGGTGAGGGCGGCCATGGGGGCCCATTTTCGAATCCGCATCGCCCGGTCGACGACACCCGGATGGATCGCCCGCCTCGAACACTCCGGTGTCGCCATGGTGGCGGCCGATCCGCGCGCCGGCGACCGGATCGAAGCGGTCGACCTGCGGGGCCCGACCGCGCTGATGGTCGGCAGCGAGGGGGGCGGCCTGCCGGCGGCGATCCTCGCGGCGGCGGCGCGCCGGGCCCGCATCCCGATGGCCGCCGGCGCCGAGTCGCTCAATGTCCACGCCTCCGCCGCCATCCTGCTCTATGAAGCGGCGCGCCAGCGCGGCTTCCCGGTGCCCCCGGTGCGGCCCGGGCGGAAGTGAGACCCGGGCGTGGGTCAGCGGGGTTCGCGTTCGCGCTGGCGGGGGGCCGCCTGGGGCCCGGATCGTGACGGCGCCGGCTCCTGATCGCGGGCCAGCGGCAGGGTGACCGTGAAGACCGACCCCTTGCCGACCTCGCTGGCCACCCGGATGGTGCAGCCGTGCAGGCGCAGGATGTCGCGCACGATCGACAGGCCGATGCCGGTCCCCTCGTAGCGCCGTCGCGGGCTGCCGTCCACCTGGTAGAAGCGCTCGAAGATCCTGGACTGCGCTTCGGGCGGGATGCCGATGCCGGTGTCGGCGACGTCGAGCTCCAGGAAGCCCTGCGGGCCGCGCCGCGCCGTCAGGGTGATCTGGCCGCCGTCGCGGTTGAACTTCACCGCGTTGGTCATCAGGTTGGTCAGAACCTGGCCGACCTTCACCCGGTCGCAGCGCACCGTCAGGTCGTCGGTTTCGTACTGCGTCGTCACCGTCAGGTTGCGCCGGCGGACGCGCTCCCCCACCAGGTCGATCGCCTCGTCGACGAGCTGCCAGAGCGCGACGTTCTCCAGGTGGAGCTGGGTCTCCCCCTTCTCCATGCGGGAGAAGGACAGCAGGTTGTCGATCAGCTCGATGAGCCGATCGATGTTCTTGAGCGCCACCCCCAGGCCGCGCTCCTGCTCGGGGGTCAGCGGGCCGAGCTTCCGCTTCAGGATCATCTCGGTGTAGCCCTTGATCGAAACCAGCGGGGTGTGCAGCTCGTGCGAGACGTTCGCGAGGAGGCTCGATTTCATCTCGTCGAGCGACTTCAGCTCGGTGTTCAGGGCCTCGAGCCGGGCGTTGCGATCCGCGAGCGTCTTCTGGGTCTCGGCGAGCTGCCGGTTGGCCGCCTCGACTTCCTGCCGCACGCGCGCCGCTTCATCCAGATCCTGACGGAGATGCCGGGCGCTCGACTCGCGCGCGGTGACATCGCGGACGGTGAGGATGGTCCCGAACGCCTCCCCCGAGACCAGGCGCACCGGTCCGGCGCGCAGGTCGACGAACGCCCGCCGGGGCGCCTGCAGCTCCAGGCCTTCACGGGCGCTCTCGCAGCCCGAGACCGCCTCGCGGATCCAGACGTCGAGTTCCTCCGGCCGCGCCGCCGCGGCGCGCAGCCGATCCGCCAGCCCCGCCGCCGTCAGACCGACGATCGGCTGTCCCGCGACACCGAACAGGCTGGCGAACGCGGGATTGGCAATCGTGACCTCCGGCCCGCCGGCGCCCGGCGCCAGGACCAGGATTCCGTCACCGGTGGAGGCCAGGGTCGCCTGCAGCCGCGCCTCGCTCTCCCGGAGAGCGCGCTCGAACCGGGCCCGCGTTCCGACGTCGGACGCCGTCGCGATCAGCGCCCGCCGTCCCATGTACTCGCCCCGGGTCCAGGCCAGCCGGACCTCCACAGGGACCCCGCCATCCCCCTGCAGGAGGCAGGAGAACTCGCCCCCCGTCCCCTCGCCGCCCTCGGCGCGTCGCACGAGATCGACGACGCGCAGGAGATCGCGGGCGTGCACCAGGTCCTTGAAGACCTTGCCGGCCATGGTCCCGGGAAGCATCCCCGCCAGCCGCGCCAGGGCAGGGTTGGCGTAGACGATCCGCCCCTCCTGGACGATCAGGACACCGTCACCGAGCCCTTCGGCGACCTGCCGGTAGCGGGCCTCTCCGTCGCGCAGCCGGCGCTCGAGTTCCGCCTCGTCGCTCAGGTCGCGGGCCACCAGCAGCGTGCCGTCGCCATCGCCGTCGCGCAGGGGCGCCGCGATCGACAGGTGCGCCGGCCAGTTCCCGCCGTCGCGGCGCACCAGCAGCACGCGGTCGGTCAGGCCGGATTCGCGCAGCGTCCGCCGGGCCAGCTTCGGCAGGATCCGTTCCCACTCGCCGGGCGCGAACAGCACCTCGACGTGCCGGTCGAGGACCTCGACCGCCTCCCAGCCCGTCAGCCGCACGGCGCCGCGGCTGAACGCGGTCACCCGCCAGTCGGGGTCGAGACCGATGAACGCCAGGTCGGGCGGGCCGGCCAGGAGCTGCTCCGCTCCGGCTGCACCGCCCCGCGCGGCGGCCCGCCCCCGCAGGTTGTCCACCAGTCGGTTGAATTCGGCCGACAGCGACCGGAGGGGCGGGTCCCCCTCGACGGGCAGGCCGCCGACCTGGGGGTGACGCGCCAGATCGCGGACTCTCTCGGCCAGCCGGCGTACGGCGCGGCGCTGGCCCGCCACCGCCAGGACGGCGAGCAGGACGGCCAGGAGGCCGGCACCGGCGGCAATCGCCGCCAGAATCGCCACCGGTTCTCCGGACCACAGGTCCATCGGCATCCCCCGCCGACCCGCTGCCGCGCCGGGTCCCAGGCTCCCTAGATCGATCCCGCGCCGCCCCGCACCTGAGTGGGGAAGGGCGGGCCCGGCGGCGCGAGATAGAACCCCTGGCCATAGTGCACGCCACAGGTGCGCAGCGCGCGGTACTCTTCTTCGGTCTCGATCCCTTCCGCCACGACCTTGGTCGCGGTGCGTGACGCCACCTGCAGGAGGGAGTGCACCAGGTCCTGCTTGATCAGGCTCTGGTGGATGTTCCTGATCAGCGACATGTCGATCTTCAGGAAGTCGGCCTGCACCTCGGAGACGGTCTGCAGCGAGGAATATCCGGTGCCGACGTCGTCGATCGCCACGAGGAACCCCTGGCGGCGCAGCCGGTCGAGCTCCCGCCCGAAGACCTCGAAGTCGTGGATGGCGGTGCGCTCGGTGATCTCAAGCACCAGGTTGCGCGGATGCAGGGCGACCTCGTCGAGGACGCTCTGCAGGGCCGGGTCGAGAAACCCCGGGCGGCCGAGCGATTCCGGCAGCGAGTTGAGGAACAGTTTCTTCCCGGGATCGAAGCCGCGGGCGTTCTGGACCGCGCGCCGGCGGCAGACCCGATCGAGTTCGTACGAGAGCCGGGCGGTGTGCGAGCAGGAGAACAGGGCCTTCGGCACGGCGAAGTGGGTGTTCGCCGGACCGCGCGTCAGCGCCTCGTAACCCATGATGAGGCCGCGATCCATGTCGACGATCGGCTGGTACATCGTCGTCAGCCGCTCCTCGCGCAGGATGGCGCGCAGTTCCAGGGCGCGCTCCTGCTCGATCCGCTCGGCGGCGCGCAGCGTCATCCCAAGGGCCTCCCGGATCCCCTGGTGGACGAGGCGCTCGAAACGCATGGTCGGCTGCAGACAGACGAGGGCATAGCCCAACGAGAAGTCGACCGGCGGCGGGGAGGGCGCCCACGGGGCGGACCCGAGCCGGGCCCGCATCACCCGGCCGACGTCATCCGCGGCCGTGGCGAGAGCGCCGGTATCGAGGTCCCCTCCCTCGACCGACTCCCACAGGAAGATCGGAAAGGTGTTGCTGTGCACGCCATCGAGGGTGACGACGGCGCTCGCCGGCAGCCCGCGACCCCGCAGCGCCTTCAGACACGAGGCCACGCCGGCCAGCAGCCGATCGACGACCTCCCAGCCGTGGGCCGCCTCGACGGCGCTCAGGCCGGGCAGTTCCAGGACGATGATGCCGAGACGTCGCCCGTCGGCGAGCGCTTCGATGCGATCGAGATGCACGTGATAGGCACCGAGCCCGGTGATGCGGTCGAACAGGGCGCTCTTGAGCCGCAGGTAGGAGGTGCGCAGACGCCGGGTCTCTTCGGGTGTCGGCTCCCCGGCCGGCCGATCCGGAGCCCTCACCCGTCCACCCGCCGCTCGAGATTCTGAAAGATGCGGCTCACCCGTCCCAGAAGCTCGTCGCAGGAGAACGGCTTGGTGATGTAGTCGTAGGCCCCTTCCTGCAGACCGAGGAGCTTGGCGCGCACGTCCATCCGGATGGAGAACATCGCCACCGGGATGGTGGTGGTGCGCTCGTCCACCTTCAGGACCTTGAGGACCTGCCAGCCATCCATGTCCGGCATGTTGATGTCGAGCAGGATCAGGTCGGGCCGCGCCCGCTCCACCGCCTGCAGGGCCTCGGAACCCGAGCGGCAGGGGATGACGCGATACCCGCCCCCCTCGAGGACGAGACGCGTCATGTCGACGATGTCGCCATCGTCGTCGCACACCAGGATGGTGCGCGGCGGCGGGGTCATCGGGCCTCCGCGCCGGCCGCGCTCTCCGGGGGGTCGATGGCCATGGCGACGAAGCGATCGATGCGGGCGGCGTCGTCCGCGCCGAGATCCACGAACTGCAGGCCGATGCCGGCGATCAGGTGGGACTCGGAGTCGTCCTCGACGCAGCGGACCACCCGGCCATGCGCCGCGAGGCCGCGGACCCCGGCCGCGGCGGGAATCCGCAGCACCACCCGGACCTCGGCGTCAACCTCCGGCGCGGGACGAACCGACAGGAACAGGCCGCTGCGGCTGATGTCCTTGAGCCGGCCGCGGGCCCGCAGCGATCCCGCTTCGATCCGTGCCGTCAGCCGGGCCGCCCGGCGCGGCGCCCGCCGCCAGCACAGCCCACCCAACGTCCCGAGCGCGTTCTCCAGGTCCGCGCCGCTCACGGGGCGCGCCAGGGCCGCGTCGGCGCCGGCGGCCGCGCATTCGTCCACCGCCGGGCCGGAGGCGAGCACCAGGACCGGGGTGCGCTGGAGCGCCGGGTCACACTTGAGCGCGCGCACGCACTCGGCGCCGGCAGCGCCGGGCCGATCGGCATCGAGCACGATCAGGTCGGGGGCGATCGAGCCGGCCCGGGCCAGGACCTCGCGGGTGTCGCGGGCGCGCACGATTTCGCACTGGAAACGGCGGAACAGAGTGGCAGCGAGCGAGCGGAACAAATCCGCGTCGTCCACCATCAGGATGCGGGACATGGCGCGCGCTCCGGGCCCGCCCCGAAGGCCGGCGGCGCGGGACTGGGACCTTCCGGGGATCGCCGCGGTGGGCCGCGGGTTCCGGGCGCACGATACCATAGTGCCTCCCCCGCCACAAGGATGCGGGCGCGGCGTCAGTTGTGGGACACGGACCCGGAAGATCCGCTCGTCCCCTCGCCCGCCACGATCCGCGTCTCGTCGCCGCCGGGATCGGCGGCCCCCTTGAGCGGGATCCCGAGTCGTTTCATCTTCTCGATCAGCGTGGTGCGTTTGATCTTCAGCAACTCGGCCGCCCGGGTCTTGACCCAGCCCGCGTGCTCGAGGGCCTGGTAGAGCATGCGCTGCTCGTAGCTCGCCAGGACCTCGTCGAGGGAAAACCCGTCGCCACCGACCTGCAGCGGCGGCATCTCCACCAGCCCCTCCTCGAGAATTTCGCGCGGCAGGTCCTCGCGGCCCAGTTCGTCCTTCCCGTACGACAGCGCGACGGCCCGCTCGACGACATTCTCGAGCTGCCGCACGTTCCCCTGCCAGCCCGCCTCGCCGAGAACCCGCAGGGCATCGGCGTTGAACCGCTTCGGCGGCAGATTCATCTCGCGGCAGTGCCGCGACAGGAAGTGCTGCACCAGTGGCGGGATGTCCTCCCGCCGTTCGCGGAGCGTCGGCAGGTGGAGATGGATGACATTCAGGCGGTAGTAGAGGTCCTCGCGGAAGCGTCCTTCGTCCATCGCCTTCTTCAGATCGACATGGGTCGCCGCCACCACGCGCACGTCCACGGGGACCTTGCGGGTGGCGCCGAGCGGCTGGACCTCGCGCTCCTGCAGGACACGCAGGAGGCGGACCTGCAGGCCCGGGCTGAGGCTGCCGATCTCGTCGAGGAACAGCGTCCCGCCGCTGGCCGACTCGAAGCGACCCGGCCGATCCGCGAAGGCGTCGGTGAAGGCCCCCTTGACGTGCCCGAACAGCTCATCCTCGAGAAGCGCCTCCGGGATGCCGCCGCAGTGGACCGAGACGAACGGGGCGCTCCGGCGATCGCCGTTGAAATGCAGGGCCCGCGCGATCAGCTCCTTCCCCGTGCCGCTCGCCCCGGTGATCAGCACGGTGCTGCGGCTCGAGGCGACCTGATCGATGAGCGCCAGCACCCGGCGCATCGCCGCACTCTGGCCGACGATGTTGTGCACGCCGTAGTTCCCTTCGAGCTGGCGGCGGAGGCTGACATTTTCCTTCCGGAGCCGGCTGCGCTCCAGCGCCTTCCCGACCACCAGCTCGACCTCGTCCGTCCGGAAAGGCTTCACGACGTAGTCGCTCGCCCCCATCTTCATCGCCTTGATCGCGGTTTCGACCGAGGCGTAGCCGGTGACCATCACGACCGGCATGTCCGGCCGGAGCGTGCCCATCTCCCGGAGGACGGCGAGACCGTCGACGCGGGGCAGGACCATGTCGAGAATCACCAGCTCGAAAGGGACCTCGCGGGCCGCCGCGATCGCCTTTTCACCCGAATCGGCGCCGGTGACCACGTAACCGGCCGACTCGAGTATCTGGGTGAGGACCTGGCGCACTCCTTCGTCGTCATCCACGATCAGGATCTTCTCCTTCACGGGCGTCTCCTTCTCCTCGAACCTGTCACGAAGACAGCAAGGCATGTGCCAGAGTTCCGACGCCGTGGGATCGACACAAAGCCTTTGCGGTCACGGGAGATGACCGGTCTCCGGAGACATGCCTGTCAGAAAGGTGACGTAAAACGTCAACCGCGTGGAAAAAAACCGTCAGAAGACCGACTGGAGAGAGGAGGATCCTGAACCCTGGTTCAGTGCGACAGTCCGCGACGCTCGCGCACCGGGACCCCGGCGATCCGCGCTTTGCCCCGCAGGACCGAACCGGGCTGCAGATCGAGGATCGGCGTGCCGAGCGTTCCCTCGACCAGCCCCGTCGACCCGACGCTGACACGATTCGATGCGACGATCGAACCACGCGCTTCGCCCGCCACTTCGACGACCGGGGCCTCGATGTCGGCCTCGACGGTGCCGGTGTCGGCGATGGTCACCCCGCCACCGACCGCGATCTTTCCCTCCACCCGTCCCTGGATCAGGATGGAACCGTCCCCCTCGAGGCGGCCGCGGATCTGCGTGCGCGGGCTGATGATGGTGACCCCGAGACCCGGGATGCGGACGGAAGGGGCCGGGGCCGCGTCGGCCCGGGTGTCGCGCGCCGGCGCAGTCTCGACGCCGGGGGTGTTGGCGGCAGGCGGGACAACGGCCGGTGGCTGCGGATCGTGGCGCCTGCGGAAGAGCATTGGGTCCCCGATCCTCACGAGAGCCGTGCCCGGAGGAAGTTTGGAGCGGGCAGCGGGAATCGAACCCGCGACACCGAGCTTGGGAAGCTCGTACTCTACCAGCTGAGCTATGCCCGCGACTGGCCCGGCGAATCTAGCATCGGGCGGCGGAGCCTGTCAAATAGGACGCGTGGTCGTCCGCGCTGCGCTCGATGGTGCCGCCCCCCAAAAGGAGGTCGCCGTCGTACAGGACCGCCGCCTGCCCCGGCGTGATCGCCCTCTGGGGTTCCCTGAACACGGCCTGGAACCGATCCGGTCCGATCGGCTCGATCCGGGCGGGCGCGCCGGAGTGGGTCGAGCGGATCCGCACTTCGGCGTCGAACGACGACCGTGGAGGTTCGATCGACACCCAACGGGCACGGCCGGCGACCAGCCGATCGCCAAACTGCTCTCCCGCCCCGCCGACGACGACCCGGTTCGCCGCCGGGTCGAGATCGACGACATAGAGGGGGCGGCCGGTCGCCAGACCGAGACCGCGCCGCTGGCCGACCGTGAATCCCGAGAGCCCGCCATGCCGGCCGATGACGGTGCCGCGCGTGTCCGTGATGTCGCCGGGAGCGTCCCCGGCCTCCCCTTCGCGTCGCAGGAAGGCGCGGTAGTCGCCGTCCGGCACGAAACAGATGTCCTGGCTCTCCGGCTTGCCGGCGGTCGGCAGCCCGCGCGCCGCGGCGATCCGCCGGACCGTCTCCTTGTCCAGGTCGCCCACCGGGAAAACCGTCATCGCCAGCTGATCCTGCGACAGGTCATACAGGAAATAACTCTGGTCCTTGGCCCGATCGTGGGCCCGCCGCAGGACCCGGCGTCCGGTGGCGGGGTCGCGGCCGACACGCGCGTAGTGGCCGGTCGCCACCCGGTCGGCGCCGAGCGCCCGGGCCCGATCGGCCAGGTGCAGGAACTTCGGGCCGCTGTTGCAGCGCGCGCACGGGACCGGCGTGCGGCCGGCTCGGTACGAGGCCACGAAGTCCGCGATCACCTCGTCGCGGAACTCGCGCTCCATGTTCAGGACGTAGTAGGGAATCCCGAGCCGGTCGGCGACCACGCGCGCATCGAGGAAATCGCGGGGCGAGCAGCACCGTCCCCAGGACGACCCGCCGTCGCCGGTCCGGTCGTAGAGCTGCAGCGACAGGCCGACGATCGACTCGCCCGCTTCGTGGAGCAGCAGCGCCGCCACCGACGAATCGACCCCGCCGCTCATGGCGACGGCGACGCGGCTCATCCCTGCCCCTCCGGATCGCTCTCCTGGTCGGCGATGATCAGCATCAGCCGGGTCCCGCCGAGCCGGAACTCGGCGCGGTTCTCGAGTTCCGCCTGCGACACCTTCACGTCGTTGACGAACACCCCGTTGGTGCTGCCCAGGTCCTTCACGACGACCCGCGCACCGTGGACCTCGATGGCGGCATGCTGGCGGGAGATCTCGCTGTCGTTGATCACGATGTCGGCCTCGCCGCGTCCCACCACCGTCCGGGGCCGGTCGATGGTGAAGATCCGGCCGCTGTCCTGGCCCTCGAGCACCGCGAGGGAGAGACGGCGCTTGGTCGGCATCACCAGGCTGCCGACCGGCACCTTTTCGGCGCGAGAGATCTGCAGGGCGTCGACGTCGAGACGGCTGGTCTGGTCGCCGGGTTCGGGCGCGCTGATGGTGATCGGCGTCTGGCAGTTGGGACAGGTGAGGCTGACGGACGGTCTGCCGGCCAGTTTCCCCTCGTCGAACTTGTATTTTTTCGCGCAGGCGGCGCAGGTGACGATCATCGGGCCCTGCCGGCGGTCGTCATCCCGTCCGTCACCCCCGCCGCCGTCCGGCGCGCGCGGGTCACGACGCGATCGAGGGCCACGACCAGGGCGGCGACATCGGCCTCGCCGGTCGCCGGACCAAGACTGACGCGGATCGAGGTGCCGGCCGCATCCACGGCACCGATCGCTTCCAGCACATGCGACCGTCGCAGGGTCCCGGCGGAGCAGGCCGATCCGGCGGAGACGGCGATCCCCTCGAGATCGAGACCGATGACCAGGGTCTCGCCGTCCACACCGGCAATCGCCAGGCTGGTGGTGTTGGGCAGACGCGCCGCGCCCCGGCAGTTGACCCGCGTGTCCGGGATGTCGCGCAGCACGCGGTCTTCCAGATGATCGCGCAGGGCGCTCAGCCGATCGGCCTCGCGCGGGAGAGCCGCCCGCGCCGCCGCCGCGGCCGCCCCGAAGCCGGCGATGGACACGGTGTTCTCGGTGCCGGGACGGCGGTTCTGCTCCTGGCCCCCGCCGCGGACGAGCGGCCGGAGGACCACTCCCCGCCGGACGTAGAGGGCGCCGGTGCCGGCGGGGCCGCCGCATTTGTGCGCCGACAGGGACAGGAGGTCGACATCCAGGTCCGGGACGTGCAGCGGGATCCTCCCCGCCGCCTGGACCGCATCGCAGTGGATCAGGGTGCCCCGCCCGCGGAGTCCCCGTGCCACCTCGGCGACCGGCTGGATCGTCCCCACCTCGTTGTTGGCGAGCATCAGGGAGACGAGCGCCGCGCCACCGGAGCAGGCCTCCAGCACGTCGTCCGCCACCACCACTCCGCGCCGATCGGGGCGTACCTGCACCACTTCGAAGCCGCGATCCGCCAGGTCGCGACACGGACCGAGCACCGAAGGATGCTCGATCGCCGAAGTCACGATCCGGCGCGCGCCGGCACCCGCGTCGCGCAGCACCGCACCAAAGATGGCCAGGTTGTTCGACTCGGTACCGCCGCCGGTGAAGACGATCTCGTCCGGGTCGGCACCGACCAGGCCGGCGACCTGGGTCCGCGCGGTCTCCAGCGCCATCCGCGCGGCATGACCTTCGGCGTGCACGCTGGAGGCATTCCCGGGAAGATCGAGCAGGCGCAGCATCGCGGCCCGTGCCTCCGGCCGCAACGGTGTCGTCGCATTGTGATCGAGATAGGTCCGCGCCATGCGCGGAACCTAGCACAGGGCGCGATTTCTTGACAACCTTCGCAGGCGGGTGCTAGAGTGCGCACTTCCTCACGACGGGCAAGTCATTGAGCGACAACAGGATGGCAACTCCCCCCGCGATGAAAGAGCGCGACTACCGGCAGACCCTGAACCTTCCGCGGACCGACTTTCCGATGAAGGCGGATCTCCCCCGGCGCGAGCCGCTGTTGCTCGAAGCCTGGGACCGGGCCGATCTCTACGGAACCATCCGCAAGGCGCGCGCCGGCCGGCCGCCCTTCATCCTGCACGACGGACCCCCTTACGCCAACGGGCACATTCATCTGGGCCAGACGCTCAACAAGATCCTGAAGGACATCGTCGTCAAGTCGCGCACCATGATGGGCTTCGACGCCCCGTATGTCCCCGGCTGGGACTGTCACGGCCTGCCGATCGAGCACCAGGTGGACAAGGACCTGGGATCGAAAAAGAGCGGCATGGGACCGATGGAGATCCGGGCCGCCTGCCGCGCCTACGCGGAGAAGTTCATCGGCATCCAGCGCGACGAATTCCGCCGCCTCGGGGTCCTCGGCGACTGGCGGGCCCCCTATCTGACGATCGATCCGGCGTACGAGGCGGAGATCGTCCGGCAGATCGGCCGCTTCGCCGAGAACGGCCACATCTACCGTGACAAGCGATCGGTCCACTGGTGCCCGACCTGCGCCACCGCCCTGGCGGAGGCCGAAGTCGAGTACGAGGACCACGTCTCGCCGTCGATCTACGTGCGTTTCCCGTATCGCCCCGACCGCCCGGATCGGTTCCCGTTCCTCCAGGGCCGGCGGGCGTCGGTGCTGATCTGGACGACCACCCCCTGGACGCTGCCCGCGAACCTCGCCATTGCGTTCCATCCCGACTACGAATACCAGTGGGTCGATGTCGGCGACGAGGTGCTGCTGATCGCGGCCGACCTGGTCCCCCAGGTCCTCTCATTGACGAAGACCACTCCGAAGGCGGTGCTCGGCAGCGTCCGCGGTCTCGAACTCGACCGCGCCGGTTCGGCGACCAGCCCCTACCCGTTCGCCGCCGGGGGGGTGTCGCGTTTCGTCCTCGCCGATTACGTGGCGCGGGACACCGGGACCGGCGCGGTGCACACGGCGCCGGGGCACGGGATGGATGATTTCTTCACCGGCCGGAAGTACGGTCTGCCGATCTTCTCGCCGGTGGACGATCACGGCCGCTTCCTGCCGGTCATCACGCCGTTCGCCGGCATGCGCGTGGCGGACGCCAACGCGGCGATCCTCGCCGATCTCAAGGCCCGCGATCTGCTCTATCACGCGGCCACCCTGACCCACAGCTACCCGCACTGCTGGCGCTGCAAGAAGCCGATCCTGTTCCGCGCCACCGAGCAGTGGTGGATCGCGCTCGACCACGCGGGTCTGCGCCGCCGCTGTCTCGAGGAGATCCGCCGGGTGGTCTGGATCCCGGCGGCCGGTTCGCTGCGGATCGGCGGGATGATCGAGGGCCGGCCGGACTGGTGCATCTCGCGGCAGCGTGTCTGGGGGGTGCCGCTGCCGTTCCCCTTCTGCACCGGCTGCGGCCGCGAGGTGGTCGACCCGGGGTTCATCCGCCGCACCGCCGACCTGTTCGCCGAACGGGGCAGCGACGCCTGGTTCGACCCGCCCGCTTTCGCGCGTCTCGCCGCCGGGACCGCCTGCGCCGCCTGCGGGTCGCACGACCTCAAGCCACGCAACGAGATTGTCGATGTGTGGTTCGAGTCCGGGGTCTCGTTCCTGGCGCTGCAGGGGCCGCACGGCTACCCGTGGCCGAGCGACCTTTACCTCGAAGGGACCGACCAGCACCGCGGCTGGTTCCACTCCTCGCTGCTGGTGGCGGTCAATGCCCGCGACTCGGCCCCTTACAGGAGCGTGCTGACCCACGGTTTCACGCTCGACGGGACCGGCCGAAAGATGTCCAAGTCCCTGGGCAACGTCATCGCCCCGCAGGAGATCATCCGCCAGCACGGCGGCGATGTCCTCCGGCTGTGGGTGGCGACCATCGACTTCCTCGAGGACATGCGGCTGTCGCAGGAGATCCTCAGCCGCAATGCCGAGGCCTACCGGAAGATTCGCAACACCTGCCGCTTCATCCTCGGGAACCTCTCCGATTTCGACCCGGCGCGCGACGCCGTGCCGCTCGATCGTCTGGACGAGATCGACCGCTGGGCCCTGCACCAGTTCAACGCGGTCGCGGCGCGGGCGCGGGCCGCCTACGAGGCCTACGAGTTCCATCTCGCGACCCAGGCGGTGCACCGGTTCGCGACCGTCACCCTCTCAAGTCTCTACCTCGACATCCTGAAGGATCGGCTCTACACCAGCCTGCCCGGCGCCCCGGAGCGCCGTTCGGCCCAGACCGCGATGCGGATCATCCTCGACGGGCTGGTCCGTCTGATGGCGCCGGTGCTCTGCTTCACGGCGGAGGAAGTCTGGCAGACGCTCCAGGGGCGGCGCGACGGCGAACCAATCGTTTCCTCGGTGCATGCCCAGGAGCTGCCGGGCCCGGTTCCCCTGCCCCCCGAGGAAGGCCTGCTCGAACGCTGGGAGATCCTGCTGCAGGTCCGCGAGGAGGTCTTCAAGGCCCTCGAGGTGGTCCGGGCCCGGGGCACCATCGGCACCGGGATCGAGGCCGAGGTGACGCTCCAGGCCTCCCCCGACCTCGAGGCGCGCTTGCGGCCCTACACGGCGTTCCTGCCGACCCTGTTCATCGTCGCCCGGGCCGGCCTGGCGCCGGTCCCCGATCCCCCGGCACACGTCGCCGAACGGCTCGCCGGCCTGCGCATCGGGGTCGGTCCGGCGGCCGGGAGGAAATGCGCCCGCTGCTGGGTGGTGCGTCCGGAGGTCGGCTTCGACGCCTTCGATCCGGACCTGTGCGGGCGCTGCGCCGCCACGGTCCGCGCCCTGCCGGCGGCCCCGGGGGCCACCGGGTGAGCCGCGACGGTCTGGCCAGGGTCCTGTTCGGCCTGCTCACTCTCGCCGTCGGCGTGACGGACCAGGGGAGCAAGGCGATCGTCGTGCGGCATCTCGATCCGTCGCTGTCGATCCCGGTCATTCCCGGCCTGTTCAACCTCACGTTCGTCACCAACCGGGGCGCCCTCTTCGGCCTGTTGCACGATCTCCCCGATCCGTATCGCGCGGTCCTGTTCACCATCGTGCCGACGCTGGCGGTGGCCCTCGTCGTCCTGTTCCAGTACCGGACCGACGTTGCCGAGCGCGTCACCCAGGGCGGGCTGGCGCTGATCCTCGGGGGGGCGCTCGGGAATCTCGCCGACCGGATCCGGTTCGGGCATGTGATCGACTTCCTCGATGTCTTCATCGGGACGCATCACTGGCCGGCGTTCAACGTGGCCGACTCGTCGATCTGCGTCGGTGTCGGTCTGCTGCTGTTCGATCTGCTGGCGCGTTCCCGGCGCGCACCGTCACCCGCGCCGCCGGAGGGCTGAATGTACCCGGTGCTGTTCGAACTCGAACTCGGCCGTCTCGGGACCTTCACCATCGGGACCTACGGCCTGTTCTACGCTCTCGGCTTCCTTCTTGCGCTGCGTCTGGCGGTCGGCCTCGCAAAACGCGAGGGGATCGAGACGGCCCGGATCATCGATCTCGGCATCGTCACGCTGATCGCCGGCTTCCTGGGCGCCAAGGTCCTCCTCTATCTCATCGACTGGCGCTACTATCTCGAACATCCCTTCGAGATGGTGCGCAGCCTGCGGTCGGCCGGGGTTTTCTACGGCGGCTTCCTGGCGGCTTCGCTTTCGGCCGTCTGGTACATCCGCCGGCACGCCCTGCCGCTCGGGCGGGTGACCGACCTGGCGGCGCCGGCGATGGCGCTCGGACAGGCGATCGGCAGGATCGGCTGTTTTGCCGCCGGCTGCTGCTATGGCCGCGCCTGCGACCTGCCGTGGGCGGTGACCTTCACCGATCCCGACGCCTTCCGGCTGACCGGCGCCCCCATCGGGGTCGCCGTTCACCCGACGCAGATCTACCACGCGCTCGCCGATCTCCTGATCCTCGGGGTGACCCTCCTCGCCCTGCGGCGCCGCACCCGCCCCGGCCAGGTCTTCTGGATCTATGTCCTGCTCTACGCCGTCCTGCGCTTCGTGGTCGAGTTCTACCGCGGCGACACGGCGCGCGGGATGTTCCTGGGCGGCCGACTCTCGACGTCGCAGATCCTGTCGGTGGTCGCCGTCGCCATCGCCACCGTCTGTCTGGTTCGACTGCGGCGGCGGGGGGCGACCGACGGACGCCGCCGCAGGGCATGACCGCCGGCAACCCCGGTGACCCGGCGGCCGGCCCGATCCGGATCGAACTCCCGGCCCGGCACCAGGGCGATCGTCTCGACCAGACCCTCGCGACCCTCCTGCCCGACCAGAGCCGCGCCGCGATTCAGCGGCTGATCCGGGGGGGCCATGTCCGCGTCGCCGCCGGGCCGGCCCGCGCCGCCTACCGGGTCAAGGGCGGCGAGGTGGTCGAGGTCGACCTCCTTTCCCCCGCGCCGGCCGGTCTGGCGGCGGAAGATCTCCCGATCCGGGTGATCCACGAGGACGACTCCCTGATCGTCATCGACAAGCCGGCCGGCCTGGTGGTGCATCCCGGCGCGGGGCGACATCACGGCACGCTGGTCAATGCGCTCCTGCACCACTGTCGCGACCTGTCGGGGATCGGGGGCCGGCTGCGCCCCGGAATCGTCCACCGGCTGGATCGCGACACTTCCGGGGTCCTGGTGGTAGCCAAGAACGACCAGGCCCACCGATCGCTCGCCGCCCAGTTCAAGTCACGCGAAGTGCGGAAGCTCTACGAAGCGGTCGTCTGGGGCTCGCCGCGCGCCGCCGCGGGGACCGTCGATCGGCCGATCGGACGGCATCCGACGGCCCGGGTGCGGATGGCGATCGTCGCCACCGGCCGCCCGGCTCGGAGCCGCTGGCGGGTGGCGCGGCGCTACGGACCCGCCACCCTGATCGAGGTCGAGCCGGAGACCGGACGCACGCACCAGATCCGTGTCCATCTGGCGTCCCTCAGTCACCCGATCGTCGGCGATCCCCTGTATGGAGGACGGCGGTCCGCCCCAGGTTCGGACCCGGCCCTCGCGGCCGCCCTGGCCGGGTATGATGGGCTCGCCCTGCATGCCCGGCGGCTGGGGTTCCGGCATCCCGTCCAGGGCCGGTGGTGCGAGTTCGAGGCGACACGGCCTGCCGATCTCGAGCTGCTGATCGAGGCGCTGGAATCGGCCGCCGCGCGGGCGACGAGGAGACCATGAGGATACTGCGCTTCTCGGTCCTGGGAGCCGGCAGGATCGGACAGACCCTGGGGCACCTGCTGGCCCGCCAGGGACATTCCCCGATCGGCCTCACCTGCCGCACCCTGCGGTCGGCACGGCAGGCCGCCGCCTTCATCGGTGGAGGCGAGCCG
>Ga0214473_10004264_pt1 | contig 17206 bp, 17 predicted proteins | sample RVTome_7_FD_203509 | JGI IMG/M metagenome (GOLD analysis project Ga0214473, IMG submission 203509) | Soil microbial communities from uranium-contaminated site in the Upper Colorado River Basin, Wyoming, United States - RVT98D197 | ecosystem: Environmental > Terrestrial > Soil > Contaminated >... | reverse complement strand
TCTGTTCCCATCCGTCGCCCGGCCTCCAGGCTTGAAGACAAAGGGGCAGGAAAGGGCCTTCTTTCAAAAAGAGGCTTGTGTTCTTAAGGATGGAATAGGGGATTTCATTGTCGATGAGTTCGCTTTCGACCTCCGCCCTGTAATGGTTGGTCCGGTAGAGGATAAGAATGTCTCTCGGCTGAAAACCCTGCTGAATGAGGTCTACGGCGATCTCCCTGGCGAGTTCTGCTTCCGCAACCTCATTGGCCACCCGTACCCATGAGGGATTTGATCCCTCTTCTCTCGTAGGTACCGAGGAGTTCTCACTTCCGTTCAAACGAATCAGGCGGTTGGCGGATTCGAGGATTTTACCTGTAGAGCGGTGGTTTTTGAGAAGGTAGAACTTGCTGGTTTTAGGATAGTGTGTCTCCGATGCGGTTGATCTCATCAGGGAGGGCGCCTTTGAAGGAAAAGATGGCCTGGTTGTAATCGAGGAAAAAGGTGACGTTGGGCTTTTTCGCGGAAAGACGCTTGATCAGCCTTATCTGAACCGGATCCAGATCCTGCGCCTCGTCAACCAGGATGTGAGTAGGAGATAGTGTCGTATTCTTTTGATCCTTAAGCCTTTTGAGAGCGAAAAGAAGGAGGTCATCGTAGTCGAGTCTCAGCCCCTTAAGTCTTTCATATTCTTTGAGGAGCTTTCTTATCTCTTCGCGTTTTTCAATTAATCCGAGTTTAGCCTGGCTGATAACTGTGGCGGTCTGTCGCAGGTCGGTGTCGATGCCAGCGGCTTGCGCTGCCAGTCGTACGATAACCCCGTGGTCATAATCGGAAAGGATTCTGATCGGTTGTCCAAGGCTTGTCTTAAGAATCCTGTAGCAAAGAGAGTGGATCGTAGACACTTGAGTGCGCGAGTTCTCATGTCTACCGATTCTCGCGCGCATCTCGTCAGCGGCCTTTCTCGTATGGGTCACGCAAAGGATTCTGGCGTCTGGATAAAGCCTGCGAATGTACCTGGCTTTGACGGTCAAGGTTCGTGTCTTGCCTGATCCTGGCCCTGCTATCACCAGAGATGGACCATCGACAGCGGTTATCGCGGCTCTTTGTTCGGGGTTGACTTTCTCGAAAGCAAAATCGACGTTCATGAACCGCCTATGCCGTTGTTCCGGGCATTCGCCTTTTCAATATTCGAACAAGCGAGTGCCTTCTTTCCTTCCTCCTCTTCCAATGCCGGAAGCACGGATCGCAGAATCCCATTCACGAGCCGTGTCATGGGCATCTTTTTGAGTTTCCGCAGGCGATAAAGCCGTGGAATGAGTTCTTCGTCGATCTTTGGGCTGTACATTGCAGTGGGCAGCACTCTCAGGGAATTTGCCTGAGGCTAGAGTGACTTTGAACGAACACTCGGGTTTTATGAGATCGGATCGGAGAGATCAGATAGCGGTGCAAAGGACAATCGCACTCAGAATGGGATGTCGTCGCCGTCTGGATCGACCTGGGGAGGCTGTTCTCCTTTTGCCTTTCCGTTTCCACCGCCGAGAAATCGAACCTTCTGAGCCACGATCTCAGTGACGTGCTGTTCCTTGCCGTCTTTGTTGTCGTAGGATCGGTGGCGGAGCGCCCCTTCGACATAAACCTGACGCCCTTTCTCCAGGTATTGGCCGCACGCCTCTCCCTGCTTTCCCCAGACCACGACGGTGTGCCATTCGGTTGCCTGCTGCTTTTCACCGTTCGCGCCTATCCAGGTGTTGGACGTGGCAAGGGAGAATCTTGTCACGGCCTTGCCGCTGGAAGTGAAGCGGGCGTCCGGGTCTTTGCCGAGATTTCCAAGTAGGATCACTTTGTTGATCATGATTATCTCCTCCTTGTTTAGGTTCCGATTTTCACAGAGTGTTGAAAAAACCAGTTTTCAGGCTGGCCAAAAAAATTCAGCTGCGAGGCGCGCGGGAAATCGACGAGCAGAGGCGTACTTAAGCGGTACGTTGGAGTGAGGCGATCGAGGGCAACGAAGCAGATGAGCTTTTTTCACCAGCCTGGTCGTTTCCTTTTTGAGTTTCGGCAGCCTTTTGTGCGAGCGAGTCGGCAAGCTCGTTGCCCCGGTTTCCGTTGTGTCCCCTGACGTAGGCAAAAGTCAGCTGTGGAAATTCTTTGAGCAGGCTCCTGATCTCCATCACCAGCTCTAGGTTAGCTCTAGCTTTCCAGTTCTGGGAGAAGATCCCGACGACGAGTTGAGAATCTGTGAAAATGCTAATCGCAAGTTCCAACAGGCACCGCCTTTTTTGTTCTATTAGGGCGTGCTTCAGGGCGAGGAACTCCGCCTGATTGTTGGTGACAGATCCCAGTGGGATTCCCTGGGCTCTGAGTATCTCCTGTGTAGAGGCGTCCACGATCACGATTCCCGCACCTCCCGGACCAGGATTCCCTTTTGATGAACCGTCGATGTAAACTTCGATCATTCTTTCACCTCCCCTTCAATTTCTGCGCTCGATGGCGGTCGCTTCCTTTTTGGTTTTCTAAATTCAGATGGAGTTGAGGTTTCCGTTTTCGTCTTCGTTGCCAGGGGTTGAGGCACTGAGGCTACTCCGTGGGGAATTTTTGAAGTCGGCCCGCCCGGCGCCGGGCACACCCGTGCGTGGAAGCAGAGATGAGGAATCTCCTGCTTCGTTTGTCATCCCGAATACGCGGGAGAAATGTGATTCCATTTTATTGGGGTGGACTGCCGTTGGGATGGAAGCGGGATGGTACTGTTGTGGCAGAAAATCAAATCTATGACGTGAAGAGTGATATCAGGGGGGGAGGGGGAGGAATCGAGTGCGTGCTACACTCGTGACGACAAACGGGACCGGCAAACTCGTCGAGCCCAGTACGATGGCCGTGATTCAGCTGGTGGTGGTGAAAGGATGGCTCCAGCTCTATAAATATAATGGAAATTTGTTACAGAACCGCTCGGTGGCCCGTTCAAAGTTGCCGCGGGCGGCACAATCTATCGCCGGCAGAAACAGATTGTTCGCCAGCAGAAACAAGAAGTATGCCGGCGGAAAATGATTATTGCCGTTTACAGAAACCTCGTAAAGTGATGATACGAAATTTATTGTTACATCGTCCGCGCCACTGGCACGTTTCGCTTTACTCGCGGGCCTTCAGAGCAAATTGCGTTACAGAATGGGCTCCAGGTTCACAGAAGCATGGTTGTGATCTTTTCGCAGGTTGTTAATCCTATAAACGGCGATTGAAGCGGTTAGAAATTTGTAATTGGGTGATAGAGTAGCGATAAATTGTTTTCGGGAGGTCACCCGATGGGTGAAGCTAAACAGCGGGCTTTGACAGCACGCCCGCCGGTGGTAGAAGCGCTAGGGCTAGAGACGGCTGGAGGTCAACTCAAAGTGCGCTGGGATGGTAAGGCACAATCCAGCGCCTTGGGGCAGATGGCATTTTTCATCGAGTTTCTCACGGTCACGGGACTGTTCGAGGATTGGGTGAAGGAGTGTCCGCTGGATTACAAGAGTCCCAACGGATCGAGCCGGCGCGACATTTTGGGAACGTGGTTTCTGTCGATTGTTTCAGGACATTGGCGCTATGCGCACGTGAGCGCAATGCGCTGCGATGGAGTGAATCCGGGGCTTTTGGGAATGAGCGGTGTGGTGGCCGAGGACACGCTGCGTCGGGGGCTTAAAGCGATCGATGAGAGTGCGGGAAGTGAATGGCTGAAGCGCCACATCGGGCGCACGGTGTTGGGGCTATTGGATGCGCCGTGGATATTAGATGTGGATGTGACGATCAAACCTTTGAACGGCAAGCAGCAAGCGGCGGTGGTGGGATACAATCCGCACAAACCGGGACGTCCCTCGCATGCCTACCACAGTTATCAGGTCTCGGGACTGAGATTGATGCTTGGGGTGGATGTGCTGGCGGGAAATGAGAGTCAGGTGAATCACACGCTGCCCGGACTGTTGCGTGTACTGGAGGGTTTGCCTGGTGAGAAGCGTCCGCAGCTGGTGCGTGGGGATGCGGGATTGGCGAGCGAGTCGATGCTCCAAGCACTGGAGGAGCGCGGGCAGAGTTCTCTCTTTAAGCTTCGGCTGACCACCAACGTCAAGCGCTACGTTGAGAAGCTATTCTGGGAACAGGATTGGCGAAAAGCCGGACAAGGTTGGGAAGGTCGAGACGGGGAAGTTAAGCTCAGCGGTTGGAGTCGCACGCGTCGGGTGATTGTGTTGCGCCGTGCGCTTAGGGGAGAAGCGCTGTTGGCCGATGAGGTGCAGGGTTGGCTTGCTTTTGTTGAAACCGACGTTCCTTCTAAGCGCTATGAGTATGCAGTGCTGGTGACCGATCTTAAGCACGAGTTACTCACCATCGCCCAACTCTATCGTGATCGGGGCGATGCCGAGAACGCTTTCGATGAGCTTAAGAACCAATGGGGTTGGGGCGGGTTTACGACCCAAGACCTCGCGCGCTGCCGGCTCTCGGCGATGGCGGTGGCCCTGATCTACAACTGGTGGAGCTTATTTGTGCGTCCGGGAAATCCCAAAGCCCGATTGGAGGCGATCACCAGCCGACCCTTTCTACTCTCGGCCGTGGCGCGCCGGAGCAATCATGGCGGTGCGCAGCATCTCACCATCACTCCTCAGCACGCCGAGGCGGACAAAGCGAAATCGCTGCTCACTGGTATCCATGGGTTGTTGGCTCGATTCAGAGTAGTTGCGGAGCAATTGAAAACCAAGTCGATCTGGCAACTCCTCTGTGAGCACCTTCTGTCCACTGTGGCCAGTTTTAAACCGAAAATTCTCCGATTACTGTCGCCTCCAACACCCGCCAACTGCTGTTTTTAGGTTAATAGGACTGGACTGACGCGTCTTTCAGTTCAATCCTGGGACCACGAAAGTCCCCTTTGCGATAGATGGGGCACTGGGACGCACAGCTACCGTTGGCAGGCCCATCGGAAAGCGTCAGTGACCGGACCTGAAGCGATCCAAGACTCTTGGAGTTTCCCACCGAGTGGTCACTAAAGCTAATGATTCTCATTTCGCCTGAGCACTTGGGGCAGACAAGAGGATCTCTTATATCTCTCGGAGTGAGCCAAGGCAAAATTCATCAATATCGTTCCTTGCGCACCTCCTCGATAAACGTCGCGTCGAATAAGCTCTCAGCTTTAAGCTTGGCCGCCGCGGGATTTCGCTTCTGTTCAAGATCCAAGATGAACTCGATCGCCGCCCGGTCCGGCGCCAGAGTTTGGCTGAGCCGCGGAAGGATAATTTTTCGGTGGTACTCGCGGAGAAATGCCGTATCGGTGATCTTGGTGTATTGAGCCAAGATCTTGAGCGCCGCTTCTTCGTTGGCGAAGATGTGCCGCACCGCATCGAGATGAGCCTTGACGGCCCGCTTGACGACGCCGGGACTTTGGCGGATATAGGCCCGGGTGGTCGCCAAGCTCGCCAGCGGAAACGGCAAGATCGTCGAGTAATCGGCCAACTGGTTGAATCCTAACGTGACCGCCTTGAGGCTCGTGGGCGCTTGGAGAAGGATGGCTTCGATGGCACCCGCCTGGAGCGCCGCGAGACGCCCTGAATCGGGAACAAGCATCTGGATGATGCGAACGTCTTTGTCGGGCACTAGCCCGTTCTTTTCCAGCACGATACGCGAAGTGAAATCCGGGCCACCGCCGAATTGACCAATGCCCAACCGTTTGCCGCGCAGCTGCTTGATGTCGGTGATCTCCTTGGTCGCGAATAGCGCATAGTCGGTCTTGCTGCCGAAGAACGCCACATAGGTTAAATCCCCGCCGGCGGAATTAGCCTGCAACATAGCCGCCATGCTCGTCACGCCCATCTGCACCTCACCGGCGAACATTGCCTGGCTGATGACCCGGCCCCCGACGATGAACAAAACCTGGGCATCGATATCGTGCTTCCTAAAAAAACCCGCTTCCTTAGCGACCCACAGCGGCGCCTGCAGTCCGCTCAGAGCGCTGTAAGCGAAATTGATCTTATCCGCTGCGACGCAGTCTCTCGACATCAAAAAGAGCACAACCAACAGCGTTAAATCCCGAATCACAGGTCTCATGAGCGCGCGCCTCTCCTTCTCTCGTCCCGGAAGTTACCGCCGAGACTCACTCTGTTTCACCGCAATTAAAAACCATTCGGAACAGCCCAGGCGTTTGGAGACTTTCTCATGCAAGCTGTTATCAAACTTGCATTACCTAAAGCAATCCCCCGGTAGTGGTTTCACCATTTTCTGATCCGAGAGCATTGCGACACATCATTCGGGTGGCTTTGGTGGAAAACCCAGCGGCGCTTCTTGAAAGATTGTCATGGTTCGCATATATCCGATCTATGGCAGAAAAAATCGTTCATCATCAAGCGGATGTTCTCATCGTCGGCGGAGGGGCGGCGGGCGCCATGGCGGCGATTCGAGCCAAAGAATGCGGCGCTGACGTTCTTTTAGCCGACAAATCGGTATTTGGCGCCAGCGGTTGCGCCGCCCTCGCCTCCGGCGCCTACATCACCTACATGCCCGGCGATGATCTTGCATTCCATCTGGCTGGCCGCGGCGTCCTGGTCAATCAGACCCAGGCTATCAAAGCGATCTACGCGACCTATGATGTGCTCAAGATTCTCGACGGCTGGGGCGTGCGTTTCGTCAAAGAGAACGGCGAAATCTGGCGCGGGAAAGGCTTTAGCGGCGCGGCGGCAAGCGGTGGATTGGCGGCAGGACTAGTCGGCGGCGGCACCGCGATGATGAAGGTCGTGCGCAAGGAAGCGTTGCGCCGCGGGGTGCGGGTGTTGAATCGCACGCCGATCACCGATCTGCTCACATCCGATGGCCGCCTGCCCACCGCCGGTCAGGTCATCGGCGCCATCGGTTTTTCCGGGCGGGAAGAAGAAATTCATGTCTGCCAGGCGAAATCCGTGGTCATGTGCGCCGGCGGATTCAATTTCGGCTACAAACGGCCGGGGCAAAACTTCGCCGGCATGCCCCTCGACATCACCAGCGACGGTGTCGCTATGCAACTGCGCGCTGGCGCCGTGATGGGCAACATGGCCGTGGGCAGCAAGTATCTTCAAAGTATGGAGTTCTGCTGCGCTCCCGGCATCGAACATTTCACCACCATGGGCACCGGGTGGGTCAACAAGGACGGCGTCGATGTCATGCGCCGCTTCGGCGAATCCGAAGCCGAGTTCACCCGGCGCTTGTCCCTGGGCCACGCCGTTGCCCTGGAGATGCTGGAAGGCAGATCGGTCTACCTCGACGGCAGTCAGTTGACGCCGGACAAAGTTCGGCTCTTGTGGAACGTCATTCCGATTATCATGCAGACCTTCGAAAACGCGGGTTACGAGATCACCCGTGACCGCATCCCATATATCCCGGTTAACGCCGCGACCTACGGGTCGAGCCACGGTGGCGGCGCCGTGGTCAATGAAAAATTGGAAACGTCGCTCCCCGGACTTTTCGCGGCCGGGGCGAGCAGCGACGGCATGAATATCTCGCCCAATCTCAATCTCTCCTGGTGCATGGTGCTCGGCTGGTGGGCCGGCGAGCACGCGGCGAAATACGCGCAATCGGCCTCGCTCCGCGACGCCATGCCGGAGCAGGTCGGCGACCTATCGCGCAAGGCGCTAAAGTATCTCAACAGCGATGGCCTGACGTTCAACGACGTGCATGGCAAGGCGGCCCAGGCGCTCATCGATCTCGGCGTCATCACGAGCGATGAAAAACTCACCCTGGCGCGCAACACGCTCCTCGACCTGCTCGCCGTCTACGACAAGGTCAAGGCCAAAGACCGCCACGATCTGGTGAAAGTCGTGGGGCTCAGAAATTCCCTCGAAGCTCTGACCGTGATATTGCAGTACCTGCTGCACCGCCAGGAAAGCCGCGGCTCGGTGATCAACAGCGATCACCCGGAGACCGACAATCAAAACTGGCTCACGTTGACAAAGTCAAAATTGGAACCGGACGGCAAAATCAAACTATGGGACGATCCGATCCCGCGCGAAACATTCTACGTCCACTACAAGCCCAAGCCCGGCATGAGCATGCACCCGTTTTTCAAAGTCGTCGGCAGGCAAGTGGACGCCCCGAAGTGAGGCAATGACCTATGGCTGGCCAACCCAGATATCCGACCATCGAAATCTACAAAGAAGTCTGCATCCGCTGCGGCGCTTGCGATCCCGCCTGTCCCGAAGACGTGATGCGCATCGGCGCCGATGGCTATCCCTTCGCGAAGTACACTGAAGATTGTCAAGCCTGCTTTCTTTGCGAATGGGATTGCCCGGTGAACGCGATCAAAATCTCCGTCCACAAATGGTGGGAAGAGGACCAGCCCGCGGCTTAATCGTTCAGCTCGAGGAATAGCTCATTCAGCTTGGGCCCGGCGGGAATCAGGCTTTGCTCCACCGCGTGATCGAAATATTTTTCGATGTTTTTCCGGTTGCGCTCGAGCCCGTAGGGAAAGGGATCGTCGCCTAGCACTTCCCGCATTTGCTTTAAATAATCATATAGCCAGGGGAAAACGTAGGTCCGGTCGACTGAAGCGACCTTCCGGTAAAATTCCTCTTTAGCTGATTTGAAAATTGCAAAGATGCGCGCCGCGATCTCCGGGTTTCTTTGATGCACATCCTTGCGCAACACAATCGTGTGCATGATCGGAAACACGCCATGCCTGCGGTAGTACGCTCTCTCAACCTCGGCGCAATCGGGAAACAGCCGCCGGATCGGCGCGGGGCTTTGGCTGAGCATCGCCGGCAAATTCGGCGCCAGCGCCGCATCCAGGCGTCCGTCGGCTAGCAGCCCGAACAGGGTTTCCCCTTCGCCGATCGGGCTAACCTTGACCCCCAACGATTCCGGCAGCTTCAGACGCTCGCGCCGGCCGGGCTCGTCGACGCCGCCGGTAAACCAAGTAACCTCGCGCGGATCGACGCCAAAATCATCTTTAAGAAACCCCCTGACCCAAACCGCGGCGGTCATGTGATATTCAGGAATACCGACCCGACGCCCTTTAAGCTGCGCGCCGTTTATAATATCGCTGCCCGCGCGCACCCACATAGAAGCATGGCGAAAACATCGCGACGTAAATATCGGCAGCGCGATGTAATGGTCCCACCTCTGCTGGCGCAAAAGCGTGTAGGTCGATAATGACATCTCGGCCAACTCGTAGGGACTCGCATCGACAAGCTCGCCGAAGAGTTTGAACGGCGGATAAATCTGCCGCGAATGAAAGGTAATGCCTTGCGCGGTATGTTCCGCATTGAGCAAAGGGCCTAAGAAAGGATAGAGGTAGACGTAGACAAAGTTGATGTTCACCCTCCCCGTAGGCTCCTTTCACAATAGCGCGAAGACCCGGCCTATTTTCCCCACAGCTGGCGGTAGAAACCCGACGCTTCGAGCTCTTTTACGTAGCGATCGTCGTAAAACTCCTCGGGTTTGGCCGATTTGGCCTTGGGACTGCGGTCGGCGACTTGGTTCAAGACTTCCTGGATGCCCTCGCGGGTGTTATAGGGAATCCGGTCCACGTAATCCAGGGCATATTGGTAAATACCGTCGACCAGCTTGGGGTCCGTAACACGGGCGTATTTTCTCAGCGTCCGCTTGCTCAGCTCAGGATCGGTGTGAAGTTTATGCACCCCTTCGGAATAGGCCATCAAGACTCTTTTTACCAAATCAGACCGCGTTTGAATGAACGAGCGGCGCGCCATCCAGGCATCGTGAGGAAAAAACAATCCCGCCTTTCCCATGTTGACCAGCACCCGCGCGCCGACTTCTTGAGCTTGCACATTGGTCGGGCTGGAAAACGGCGCTGCCATAATCTGACGCGTCTTCAATGCCGCCACCGCGGCGAACAAATCGCCCATCTGCAAAATCGTTACGTCTTTTCCCGGCTCAAGCCCGGCCTTTTTGAGCACGTAGCGCATGGTGAAATCGGTCGACGAACCGAAACGGGTCACGCCCACCGCTTTGCCGCGCAGATCTTCGACGGACTTAATCTCGGGAAGAGCCATGACGTAGAATGCCGGCACCTTCGCCAGCGCTCCTACCATGACCAAGTCACCGCCTGCCAAATTGGCGTCCACCGCGGCGTTACCACCGGCAGTGGCAAACGGCACGTCGCCGCCGAGCATCGCCTGAACCATCCGTGATGCAGCGAGTATCAATACTTGGTCGGTGTGGACCCCGTACTTTTCGTAAAGGCCGGCCTCTTGAGCGATCCACTGGCCGGCGAAAATGCCGCTGGTGCCGGTGTATCCTAGAATGATCTTATCCTTAGTCTGAGCCTGAATGTTCTGCGCTAGTCCGAATAGCGAACCGATCATCAGCGCGACAACCCATCTATTCATGTGCCCCTCCTCCCACTGCTCTGACCATGCTCTAAACCGCGCCCGGTGACGGGATATCAACGGTAATCCCGCGGCCCTGCTGCTTGGCCAGCTCATAGGCGCGCATGGCGATGCCGGCGTCTGCGATTCCGAGCCCAACGTTGTTTTTGTGCAAAGTCACCTGCTCATCGCTTGTGCGCGCCGGCCGTTTGCCGTTGAGCACTTCGCCCATCTCGTGAATCTGCTCCCATTTGAGCAGACCCTTCTCAATCGGCTCGAAAATATCGCCCTGCTCATCTTGCACGATCGCTTCGCGCATGTTGACCATGATTACATCGGGACGCTGCATCGCGCGATCGTCGATTTCTCGGCGGCGCTGTTTGAGCCAACCGCCCTTGACCAGGCTGGCATTGGAACCGATGATACCCGTGATATGTTGCCCCGGCTCGATCCAATCGGCCTCGAACACCGGGGCGTTGCTATTGGTGGCGATGACCACCACATCGACGCCGCGCATGACTTCGCGGGGATGATCCACCGGCGCCACGTCCAAATCAAACTGTTGCGAAGCTTTTTCGGCGAATTCGCGGCGATGATCGGGGTCTCGACTGTAAACCTTGACGGTATGAATGCGCCGCACGCATTTGAGCGCCAGCAAATGATTGAGCGCCATGCCGCCGGTCCCGTAGATGCCGACGCTGCTGGCATTCTTGCGCGCGAGCAGGCGAGAACCAACGCCGCTGGTGGCCGCCGTGCGTAGCGCCATCGCGCTCGTATAGCCGATCGTCTTCTCGTCGATCTCGCCCACCATAATAGCGAGAAGCCGTGCATCGGTCGAGCTATGGAGAATGTATACCGGATGCTCACGGTACGGGTAGTGCTGAACGGCTTCGGAGTGTTTGACTAACTCCGTATGCTCGTTGATGGCGATAACGCCCAATTCATGCACGCCGCCGGCAAAGGTGCTGATTCTCACCCCGGCGGGAGAGTGAACGCGCCGCCGCGGGCTATTGATGACCGGATAGCCATCGGCGCTCTTGTACGCCAGTTCGATAATATCGATGGCCTCGGCCATCGTGACCAGGCCCGCCAAATCTTGAGGCCGAAGGAGGAGAAAACTCATGTGTTGCTACCCTCGTTCACAAATCCATCAGAGCATATAATACCAACATCGTGGGTTTCAAGGGGGGGCGTTTCGAAGATCCGGCTGTCGTTTTTTGCCCAACTTATCAACTTTTATCACTCCGCCTTGCGGAATGACCAGCTAGTTCGTTCCGTGCGTCTCTGGTCTTATTTGGAGAATGCACTCCGCCACCTCATCGGCTTCTAGAAAAATTCGCGTGCTGGTGATCAATTTGAAGACTGCGAAGCAAATCGGTCTGAAAATCCCGCCTGAAGTGCTGGCAGGGGTGAATAAAGTGATCAGGTAATCGAAGAAAACGAAGCGGCGATGCTAGGATTGAATTGTATTCTCCATCAACTCAATCGCTTCTTTGTGGGTCGCTGCTAGATAAAAATGTAATCGTTTTTAGTCCTCGTCCCACGTGCTGATCCAGTCGAGTTTTTCACTTTGTTTCTGATCGCTCGCTCTTGGCCCGCTTTCTTCGCTCGTTTCAAATAATTCCGGTGAACTCTGCACTTTAGAGGAATCGAGCTGGGTTGCGGATTGCTTTGAGGAGTTTTCTCTCAGTCCGTCGGAACCAGAAACTTGGTTGTTTATCTCCGCAGCGCTCTCTTTTGCTGTAATTTCGCGAACCCTGTTTGGTGGCTTTTCGGAACCTTTGCCATTTCGTATGTGCTTTTGTTGCCTGGGTCCGCGGGTTTTTTGAAGATCGTGTGGCGCTTCCTTCGGGTTATTTCTCGCAGCGCGCATCCTGTCCATCACCACCCGGTTTACTTTTTCAGTGAGATTGAGCGGCGGCTCGTTTCCCTGGCTGAAACGGGGAAGATCCTCGGACAGTTCGAAATCTCCGGGAGGATTGATGTCGGCGCGGATGAGTTTCACTTTGGCGGGTCTTCCGTTATGCCGCAGGTAAGCTTCGCCGATGCCAAGGCAGTGGATGAACTCATCAGCTTTAATCCTGGGCTCCCATCCTTCGATCCAGCCCTTTCTATCCTGAAGGTTCTTGCTCCGTTGCGGATTCAAGTATCGCATGGGACTTAGATAACGACCGGAATCAGTGTAGCCCTCCGACGTCTGGTAAGATTGTTTGCGTGTGATCTCTTTGCCCCAGTACCTCTCCGCTTCCATCGCCGTCTGAGTGCTCTCCAGGGACATGAAAATCTTATTGGCGTTGCCAAGGATTCGCTCTGCAAAATCCCGTGAGAGCATCTTATGTCCATCGGTCAGGTTGGAGAGGGACTGGATGGCACCGACTACAATGATGTTGGCCTCGCGGGATTTCTCAAAGACGACCGAGAAATCAGGGGTGGCATAGGAGCCGAACTCATCCAGGACGATCAGAAACGGCGGGTTCGGCTTGGAGTTTGTTCTGCTCAAGACTTCTGAGATGGCAAAGCGGATATCGGTGAGGATCAATCTTCCCAGGCCCGCGGCGATGGACGGGTCTCGGTCCATAGGCAGGCCGATGTATACGTTCTGGCTTTTGTGAATGACATTGTAGAAATCGATGTCCGATCCGGGTGAGCAAAGTGCTTTCGTTGCTTTGGATGCAAGAAGGGAGTTGATTTTTGCGTCGAGTCCCTCGAATTTCTCTTCCCTGGCTTTGAGCACCTCCTTATGAAAGTACTTATGATATTCGACGAGATCTCGCATCATGTGGGCGTCTTTAATTTCTTCGGCTAGTATCGGGTAGACCACGTCCATGTGACTCAAGACTTCCAGCAGGTCTCTTATGGTCGCCGCCTTACCGATGGTGTGAAAAACCTTGACGACGCGGTGGAGCAGATTCAACGTCAGTGTTTGGTAATGCTGCGCAAGGGAGCCCTCGGGGATGGGATCGAGGAGTTTGATTAAAGTTTCCGCAACGTTCGACTTGTCGATGTTCTGAACGGCCTTTATGAGCGGATTGTACGTATGCGTGATCAACGGGTCAGAGGGATTAAAGATCCGAAATAACGATTCCCTCATGGCGAGCTTGGACAAGTAATAAACCTGATCGATGGTGGACCGGCTGACCTTGCCGTCGATGAAGATGTATCCTCCACCCCTCTGGATTTGCTGATAAAGCAGCCCGAGCAGAAAACTGGTTTTCCCGCAGCCCGATCGCCCCAGGACAACCAGGTGTTTCAAGTTGTCGTCGTCAGACAGGCGTACTTCTTCGCCTTCCAAGGTGACGCCGAGACAGAGACTTGTCGGAAAGGGAGTGTCAGATGTCAAAGTGGCAGGCATAGATTTCCATCATTTAGTTTTATTGCTGCTCAATGCCCGGCCTAGTAGTTTGATTCCAAGGAAAACCAACAGAGCGCTATCTGCGATGATTAGCGCGTAACCGAGGACAAAAAGCTCTGCCAAATCGAACGGCAGATAAAAGGTCGGACCGAAGTAAAGGACCGCGTGCGCGACAGCGATGATTATAACGACTAAGCCGGACTTGCCGCTTTTATTGTTGCCGGCGTTAATCGCATCCAGTGAGGTGTCTTCACGCATGATTTCAAAAAAGGTTTTCGATAATCTCTTCCGGGTCGATAACTTCTGGACCGCTTACAACATCTGGCGTTGGTGGTTTTAACTCAGCGCCCGCGTCTTTTTTCTCCAGAGCGTCAAGCAGAATTTCCTTGATAATCTCCGACCTGGTTCGCCTGGGGAGTCCCGAAAGAAAATCCAAGATCACTTTGTCACCCGTTAATTCACTGTTGAGTGATAGAGTGATCCGTCTTCTCGGCATTACCACTTGGTTTTCCGCGCCAGTTTTAGATAACCGCGAACATTCGATAACGAGGCTTCCCCTGGAATGTGCAGATTGGGATACCCGGTAAAATAGGACCTGAAAATATTGGCGCCGCCGCCCGAAAGAATCAGCCGGTCAAGCCTTTCACCCCGGCCCCACAGTGAATGCGCGAAAGAAAGAATAACTTCGGCAACCTCTCGCGTCCTGATTTCGATCATTTCAGAAAGATCGATATTCTCGCCGAAGATTTTCACTGATCTCTGACGTAAAATCTCCTCGGCCTCGGTGGTGTCGAGCGTGATGGAATGGTTTCGAGCTAGATCTCTGGAGAGCTGGTCCGAAACACTTCTCACGCCAACCTCCAGCGAACCGGAAGACGCTTCGACAAACTGCGGCGTGGCCAGCGCCAGATCGGTCGTCTGAAAGCCGATATCGATGATTCCCACTCGCTCGCGGATCTTCTCGGGTTCTTTCAGCTTGCCGTCATCGTTAAGGACAAGATCGAAATAGGAGCCGAAGGGTTGCGGAATAACCTTGACCCACTCAACTTTCCCCGAAGTCTCGCCGGACAGGGTTTGGACGTTGTGAGCCTGGCCCAAAAGGTCCTGGAGCTGTTTCACCCTATCCTGGGTGTAATGGCTTACCGGTAGGCCCGTGACTACGGCCGCGGGCTCCTCGGCCGCTTTCTCGACTTTCATCATTATCAGAGCGGAAACGAAGAGGAGAAGATAATAGGGGCTCTCCACCCAGGTGGAGTCAAAGATGCGGTAGCGGTGCCGGCTAAACCGTTTCGCCGCCTCACCGACCAGATAGGAATGGCCATTCAAGGTAAGCGGCGCGATCTTGATCCGATCGCCGATATCGCTCCTGTAGGAAAGCTCTTCGTTCGATCCAACAATGGACGGAATAACCCGCGGGATTCTGTCCACCCCGGCGACCTTGGTAAATCCGTAGCCGATATCGACTCCGTATAACTTCATGACGCTATAAAACCTCGATCTTGGGAATATTGGTTTGCAGCCATCGATTGGTGAGATGCGGCGCCAGGCTCGTGACCGGAAGCGCGATGACCTTTTCTTGGCCCTGGGGCGTTTTGATCGTGAAAAGACAGCTTTTCTTCCCCGCCTCTTTGGCGCCGGCCTTGGTCGTGATTAACCCTGCGCCGGCAAGTGCCAACGCCATTTCATTCCAGACCGGGTCTTGACCCTTAAAGACAGGGGCGTTTTGAACATCAAGACTGCGCAAAAGTTTTTCCTTCACAGATTCCTTCATTAGATACAGATACCCATCGCAGAGATAACCCTCGGCTTTTCCTCCCATACAGCCGTTCACGTTCAGCTCGGGAACGATGTAAGGAAACAGCTCTAAGACTTTCGGAACCAATTCTCTCATCTTTTCCGCGGCTTCCCGGCTTTCCTCAGCCGACGCGCCGAGATCGGCTTTCTTTATGAACTGGAGAATGGTTTCGGTCAGAGGCGGGGCATTTAGCGGTATCTCGGCTTTGGAGTGCTGGTGCCGGATAGCCAGAATCATCGACCGCGCAGTCATCTCGTCAAAGTCTGCCCGCAGTTCCGGTAACGCTGCGACGAGATCGGCGGACGGAATATCGTGTGGCTGGCCCTCTCGATCGTTATTAAGAGTAAAAATCTTCCCGATATCATGGGCGAGGATGACCACTGGTGCGATCCGCGGATCAGGAACCGTTGGAAGCAGGGATTCTGAATGTTTGAGAACCTTGGCCGTATGGACAATGAGACCGCCAGACTCGTTTAGATGGTGCGATCGCGATGCCGGTGTTTCCGGGTAACCTCCCAAAATGGACGCAAGCTTTAGGGCAGTCATTGTCCTGGGCAGCGCGTCCAGGACTGACGATATCGACTCCGGGATCGGACCGGTCTTGGGTTGGAAGGTAAAATGAAACGCAGCATCCGCTAATACCGGGATCTCAACCGGCTTAACCAGACCGGCTTGGCGCGGTGCTGTTGCAACAAAACCAAGAGGTGTCGTGAATGGCTTTTTACCGGTTGACAGTTTTACTGTGGACCAATTTCCGGCGGCTACGCTCACCGCACATACCACAATCACAATTCCTGCCGTCAGCACGCCAACCAACAGCGATCGCTTGAACCATTCCGTCAATGCTTTTTGATTTAAAACGCGGCGCTGTTCGGAAAACCGATTGAGCGACTGGGAAATCTCACGCGTTTTCCGATCCAGCTCAGCCTGTAACGCTTCGATCTCGGTATCCAATGGAGACTTAGCCAGATCAAAGAAACTTCGCTTGGTTTGGTCTCGGAGCGACAGCTTCGACTCCAGCGATTGCGCCATTCTTTCGAACCCCGGTCGCTCTTGGTCAACGTAGCCCATCATGGCCTTAGCAGTTTCAGTTCGGTCGGTTTGTATTTTCTGAACCCAATTCTCATAACCGCCGCGGCTGATGACTGCGTCGAGTTTCCGATACGCCCGCATAGTCCATGAGTCCTGCAGGTAAGAGCCGATGATTTCGGTCTCATGATTGAACGCGGTGAGTTCGATCTGTTGGTTCTTGATGATGGCAGCATAAGACGGCCCGCGCAGAATTCCGGTAATGAATTTTGGGAATAGGAAATAAATCAGGGCTCCGACGATTCCTAAAAGTACAAGTCCGCCGATCGCTAGATCAGAATCGCGCATCTTGCTCGTTCTTTTAGCCGAGAACCGTTCCTAGCTCCCCTCGATAATTAGACCTTTACCGACGATTTCTTTGCCTCTTTTCGCGCGGCGCGAATTCCATTCGATTTGTTACTTTCTGCGCCGATGTCGCTACCGCAGTCACTACTGAAGCAGCTCTGGCAAGCCGGATTCGGCGGCCAGGTCGTTCGCGTGCCGGTCAAAAACGACCGGCTCCAACTCAAGCTGATCGCCAATGAGGTTCTTAAGGACGCCGAGCGGCTTTACGAGTCGAAGGGAACGACCTTCGTATTGGAAAGAAGAGGGAGAGCGGATTTTTACCGCTCGTTTGGCGCGCTCAAGCTATGCCGCCGCTTTCACCTGAGTATCGAAGAGACCAGGAAGGTTCGCCGCCGGGCC
>Ga0214473_10004263_pt1 | contig 17206 bp, 13 predicted proteins | sample RVTome_7_FD_203509 | JGI IMG/M metagenome (GOLD analysis project Ga0214473, IMG submission 203509) | Soil microbial communities from uranium-contaminated site in the Upper Colorado River Basin, Wyoming, United States - RVT98D197 | ecosystem: Environmental > Terrestrial > Soil > Contaminated >... | reverse complement strand
CGTACCCGTGGCGGAGACGCTGTACTGCGTGGCTCCGGTGGTAGCTTGAAACTGCAGGACGCTTTCCACCACCGGAACTGCTGCGCCCTTGACCTCCAGCCGATCGGGATCGAACGGCACGGCGATCAGGGCCCCGTTTTGCGCAAAAAGCAGGTGCCTGGAGGGCGCATAGCGCGGGTATGTTCCTGCCAAGCCCAGATTCCGGCGTTCGCCCGTGGTGGTCGAGACTGCGATCTGCCCGCTCGCACCCTGACCTCCCGTATCAAAGAGCACCGCCTTCCCTCCAGGCAACCAGTCGGGCCAGCGATGGCCGGCCTCTCCTTCCTGAAGACGAGTCAGAGGCTGCGAGGTGCCTCCCGCATTCGAAACTTGCTGGAGAGGACCGAGTCCTTGCGGTGAGAACGCGATCACACCCTGGCTCTCCCAGGTGGCACCACGGGTGGCTGTGGTGGAAGTAGCACCGGCAACAATGGCTGCCGCTCCGCCGTTCACAGAGATTTTCTTCAGGACGCCAGCCTGGTAATAGCCGAGCCATTGGCCGTCGGGCGAGAAAAATGGGTTGAAGGCCCCTTCAGTACCGGGAATGGGCCAGGCCTCCGTGCTATCCATCGCCCGCAGATAGATCTGTTGGTTAGCGCCGCGGACGGCGGCAACATAGGCCAGGCGGCTGCCGTCAGCGGAGAGAGCCAAAACGGGCTGACCCAAGTCCGATGTCAGTGGAAGCTGCTGCCCCGGCGGGAGGGTTATAACGGTGCGCGTGACGGGCTGCGTCGGCGCGGGCCGCAGATTCCACATGGCCAAGCCGGCGATGATAGCGCCTAACAGCAACGCCGCCGCGCTCAAGAGGAATGATCGCCGCCCGAGCGCACTCGCTACTTTTGCCTGCGCCGGGGGAGCCTGAACTGGTACAGCCTGAATGCTGCTGTCAGCGACCCACCTCAATTCCACTTCCAGGTCGCGCGCCGTCTGCCAGCGGTCTTCTGGATCTTTCGCCAGGCAGCGCTTGACCACGCGGTCCAGCGCCGGCGGAGTCATGGGCTGCAGCGACGATATGGGCGGCGGATTATCTTTCAAGATTGCGCCGATCAGGCTGACTGAACTCTTCCCCTCGAAGGCCTTCTTGCCCGTGGCCATTTCGTACACCATGGCGCCGAAAGAAAAAATGTCCGTGCGGCCGTCTATCTCATCTACTTTGCCTTCGAGCTGTTCCGGCGACATGTATTGCAGCGTGCCTAGTATCGTCCCCTGCACCGTCGGGTTTTCCTTCAGCGTGGGGAGCTGCGAAAATGGTACGTCCGGAGCCGCCTCTTGCTTCAGCTTGGCCAGGCCAAAATCGAGCAGCTTGGTGCCCGATTGGATGAGCATGACATTGCCGGGCTTGATGTCGCGGTGGGTGACGCCCTTGCGATGCGCCTTATCGAGAGCATCGGCAATTTCACTGGCATACCGCAACACCTGCTCGATTGGCAGCGGGCCTTTCAGCAGGCGCATCGCCAGCGTCTCGCCTTCCAGATACTCCATCACCAGATAATTAATTCCGTCCTGGCGGCCGATGTCGTGAATCGTGCAGATGTGGGGATGATTCAGGCTGGCAATGGTTCGGGCTTCGCGCTCGAAGCGCTCGCGCAGATCGGGCTTATCGGCCAGATGCGCAGGCAAGACTTTGATCGCTACGATGCGGTCCAGGCGCGTATCGCGGGCCTTGTAGACCTCGCCCATTCCGCCCGCGCCAATCAGCGCGACGATTTCGTACGGGCCCAGCCTGGTATTAGGACTGAGCATGAGAGATCCCTCGCTTCGCTCGGGATTTCGGCTGGCGGCTCAGACGCCGCCAATGCGCCTCAACTTCGCCCATGCCGCCGGCACCGATGAGCGAGAGTATCTCGTGGGGGCCAAGCCGTGTTCCGGAAGCCAGACTCATGGTTGTGCGGGATTATACTGCCATATCGCCGTCGCACGATAGCGCGGGGACCAGCACTTCGGCGCGCCGCGATGGCGCTGAACCGATTGACCGGCTAGCTATGAAGCGGGGCGGGCATCTCCTGCAATCCAAGATGCCGCCCTGAAGGGCGGCGCTACACAAACCTTTGCGCTACACAGTTGAAAAGGGGAGTCTAGCTTAGCGGGGTGCGCAGGGCTCCGCGGCACGCATAAATATAGGCCGGAGGAAAATTGCGCCAGACGATGGTGCGTTCTACAGAGCGGAAATGCTGATGCAGGACGCGCGCGCCGGGAAACAGTGCCGGCCGCCCTTGCTGCCACTGCAAGCCGTGCAGGTAAAGATACTGCGTGAACACGCCCGCGCGGTGCAGAACGCCGGCCGACGCGCTCAGGATCGCGTCTCTCAACCGGTCGGACATCAGCGTCAGGGCCAGCGAGGAGGCCACCGCGTCCGCGTGCTCGTAGCCACGGCGCCGCACTTCTTCCTGCACCGTTTCGGCGCTGGCATTGATCAGCACCAGGCGCGGGTCGGAGATTTTTTCTTTCAGGTAGCGCGAAAAGCGCGGATTGATCTCAAACGCCAGCAGCACTGCCTTGCGCGGCATCTGGCTGAGCAGCATTCGGGTCAGGGCGCCGGTGCCGCAGCCCAGCTCCACCACTACCTGCGCGTGTTGCAGCGGCAGGGGATCCACCATCGCTCGCGTCAGGTAACGCGAGCTGGGAGCTACCGCGCCGACGGTGCGGAAATCGGCCAGCGCCTGCATGGCGAACGTGGTCAGATGCACCTTCGTTCCGCCTCTCTGGTCCGGATGACCCCGGGGGAAATGTTGCGCCCGCGAGGGGGAGTCTACAGCAGGGCGAAGAACCGGCCAAGCGCTTTTCCCCGGCGCGCGCGGCGCCAGGCATTCGCGTCCGACCTACTCCAGCTTGCTGTCGAGCAGGCCTCTGTCCACCAGTTGCTTGTGCTGTTCGTCATCGTGCGAGACCACGATGGACAGGTTTCTTTCGGTGCGGTCGAGTTCGTTCAGCCATTGCAATTGGGCCATCACCGCGACTTTGTCTTCAGTGACCCACGGCGCATCCTTGCCCTTGATCTGCCGAACGCCGTCCATGTGCCAGGCCGCGTCGCCGACGAGCAGATACTCCCGGCCGGATTCGAGCACCACGTAGATCATCTGCGATCCGGGCGTGTGCCCCGGCGCTTTGATCAGCGCGAAGCCCGGGCCATAGGGCAGATACTTGTCGTAGTCCACAACGTTGTAGCGGGCGGCCATGGCCGCCGTCAGCTTGATCTCCGGCATCTGCGGCGCGGTCAGGAGCGTCTGCACCTGCGTTCGCGTGAGCAGCGTTTTCGGCGCGATCTCCTCCGCGAAAGCGCCGCGGATCACCCCGGCCACGTGGTCGCCGTGTTCGTGCGTGACCACGATGGACTGCGCGCCGCGCACCGCTCTCTCAACCTCTTTGGCGGCGTCGGTAAAGTACGGCTCCACCACGCCACGGCCAAAAAACTTGTGCACTTGCTCATCCATGCCCGCATCCACCATCACGTAACCGTCGCGATAGACCACCTGAAAGACCGTGCGGGCCTGCACGCTGGGCTCGGCGGCGGCGCCCTGAACGGAGAAATTCTTGGTGCGGCGGCTCTCCGCAAATTTCAGCGTGTTGATGCGCAACGGACGCTGGCCCGGAATCATGGCCGCCACTCGCCGTATCTCACTCAGGCTGGCCGTCCAGGCCGGCGCCTGCGTCTGGGGCCGCTCCGCCTGCGCAGCGGCGCCGCACACTCCCCCTACAACCAGCAAAGCGGCTATCGAAAGAACACCCGGCCTGTTCCTGTTTGTTCCCATCTTGGGGGCCTCGTTCACAGCCTGCGTTTGATCTCGCGCTCGTATTCGGGGAAGTATCGCCCAATGAGCGGCAATTCAAAGCGCGCGAGTATGGACTCCTTGGGCTCCCGTTCCAGCAAGAACTCGAAAGACCGCCTCACCAGTTCTTCCGGTTCCGCCTTACCGCCCGCCAGGCGCTGGTGGTCATCCGGACGGAGGGTCACTGCATGCGAGGTTTCGCTGCGGCCCTCGATCACCCGGACGCGAAACTCGTTTGCCCCTGATTTTTCTACTTCGATGTTCGCCGCCATCCGCACTCCCGACGCTACCATCCGCCCACACGTGGTTAGCGCGAGCCAACGGGAGTTGTCAAGCCCCGTTTACTTTGGCGGCCTGCTGCGGCCGCGGGCGGTAAGCAGTAATATGATGCAGGACATGCACGTAAGCCAGGATCCGCGAAACATTCTCGTTCTCGATTTTGGCCAGCTCGGAGACGTAGTTCTGAGTCTGCCCGCGCTGGCTGCGATTCGCGGACGCTTCCCGCAAGCGCGCATCACCGTGGCCACCGGTTCTGCGGCCGCGCCCGTGGTGGAGTTGAGTGGTTCCGCCGATCTGACCATGCCGGTGGACCGGGTCGCCTTGCGCGACGGTCCCAAGCTGCGCGCCATAGGGAGCCTGGTCCGGTTGGTCGGCGATGTGCGCCGCGCGCGGTACGACCTGGTGATCGATCTGCACAGCCTTTCCGAGAGCAACCTGCTGGGCTATCTCTCCGGAGCGCCGGTGCGCATCTTCGCGCAGCGCGGGGGCCGCTCCCTGGATTTTCTGGCGACGGTTCGGACCCCCTGGGAGGACCGCGGCGAACACATCGTGGACCGTTATCTGGACGTCCTGGCGCCCCTGGGCATTGCCGGAGGCCCGCGCGTTCCGCGTTTGCGGACCCGCCGGGAAGATGATGAAGCCGTGCAGCGGATGCTTCGGGAGCGCGACGCAGCCGGCGAACAGCCGCTGGTGGGACTTTTCCCGGGCGCCGGCTGGCCGCATAAACGCTGGCCGCTCGAGCGTTTTGCGGATTTGGCATCGCGCCTGGAAAATAATGATGGCGCGCGCATGGTGTTGTTTCTGGGACCGGAAGAGGACGCCATGGCCCGGCAGGTGCGCGCCGCATTTTCTTCCTCGGCGGTGGTTCTTGAAGGATTGACGCTCTCGCAATTAGCTTCGGCGGCTGCCAGGCTGGCCCTCCTCGTTTCCAACGATACCGGCCCCATGCACCTGGCCGCAGCCGTGGGCACACCGATCCTGCTTCTCTTAGGCGCGCCCACACGCGGTCCCTACTGGTTCGGCCCCGTCGGGGAACATCACCGGGTTATCACTCGCCCGTCACTCCTGCAGATTACCGTCGCCGAAGTCTACGGCGTGGCCCACTCCATGCTGCAGGCCGTCGGTCGTAGCCCGCGGCAGCTGGCCCAAAACGCCTGAGGGCGTTTCTGTCTCGGCGCATGATAAACTCTGCGGGCTTGGCGAATCTTTGAACCGGAGCGAGGGCCAGCGGAATGCCCGACATGTACCCCTACCTCGAGTGGCTCCAGGGCACTTGGCCGAGTACCGTGGTGCGCGACACGACCTGGGCGTTTCCGATGGTCGAGATGGTCCACCTCTTCGGTATTGTCACGCTGGTGGGGACGACCCTGGCCCTGGATCTGCGCCTGATGAATTTATGGCTTCGCCCCTGGCCGGTGTCGCTGCTGATGAGACGCCTCTTGCCCTGGTCCTGGGCGGCGTTTGTGGTGATGGTGCTTACCGGCTCGGCCCTGTTCGTTTCTGATCCGTTGCGCTTCTTCTATAACCCCAGCTTCCGAATCAAGATGGTGCTGATCGTGCTCGCAGGTGTGAACGCATTCGTCTTCCAAATCACGGCCTTCCGCTCGCTCGAGAATTGGGACCTGAACACCAGCACACCCCGGGGCGCGAAAATAGCGGGTTTTTGCTCGCTGGTACTGTGGTTCGGCATCGTCGCCGCGGGGCGTTGGATCGCCTTCGTTTAGAAAACGGGCGCTTGGTGGCCCCGCCGAGCCCGGGGCCGGCGGGCCGGCCTGACGGGGCTCCCGGGGCCCGTCCACCAACTCCTCCCGGCAAGTGTCCAATCCATAATGCTGCTCACATCTCTACACCTGTCCTCTTGGACAGTAGAGATTTTTCCGCGCGCCCCTGATAATCGAGATGCAGGGTGACTCACTGCCGGGACCGGACCCAACGTTTCGTCCGGCACGGGAAAATCGCAAGCCTCCAGGCACTGGGAAGGGCGGGGATCATGGCCAGGCGCGCAACCAATTCTGATGGCAGCAAAGTCGAACGCAGACGAGACCAGCGTTTCCCAGTCACCATACCTTTGGAGGTGAGCTGGCGCGGGCCGGGCAACGAAGTGGTCAAGGAAGATGCCGTGGCCCGGTACGTCAATTGCAACGGCGCCCTGCTGGAAATAATGAGACAGCCGGAGTTTGGCAGCCGGGTGACCATCGCCAACCTCATCTCTGCGGAAACGGCCGAGGCGCGGGTGCTGGCCACTCCCAACACCCGGGAGGGCGTGGCGCACGGGATTGCCGTCGAGCTGATCGTTCCCAATGAGAGCTTCTGGGGCGTGGACCTGCAGGTCAAGAGGGCCAGCATCGAACTCCAGAAGCTGGAAAATTCCCTGCGAGCCGGAGGCATTGATCTTCGCCTGCTCAATGAGTACCGCGATGCCGCGGAATACGTGCGCACGGCTGCCGCCGCGGTCAAACAATTGCGGGACTGCCAGTTGGCGGGGCGTTCCGATTCCGAAGTAGTCTCCTTCCTCTGCTCTGAACGGATTCGCCGAACCACCAGCCTCTGTCTTGAGGTGCTGGCCGATCTGGAGGCCGGCAGGGTCACCGCCGACACCAAGGGAATCGAGGAATATTGCCGCTCGCTCCAGCAGAGCCTGAATCGCTTGAAACCGCTCCCCAACCAGTCAGAGACCCTTACTCTACCAGCCAGGCGAAAATAGCCTGGCTCCCGCCGCGAATCGATTCATCCACACTCCCAAGAGGGCGCCGCTCCCGCCGGACCCATCCTATTTATGGTCCACGTCAGACCAGCGGGGCAAAACGGGATAGAATTCCTGCATGCACCCTGGTGCGCCTGGAATATCGGATGGGCCGCTCGCGGAGAAGCAGCGCGAGGGCGGCGCCGCGCCGATGCCGATTGCGCCCGGCCCCCTGGTGGCCTTGCAGCACGTTGGCAAAGTTTATCGCAGCAACGGCCAGGCGGTGCACGCGCTCGAAGACGTATCACTGGAAATTTGTCCGGGATCGCTGGGCGCACTGGTCGGACGCAGCGGCTGCGGGAAGTCCACACTTTTGAATCTGGCCGGAGCGATGGATTTTCCGACGTCGGGCCAGGTCTTGTGGGAAGGTGTTTCCACTTCTTCGCTGAACGATGCCGGGCTCACCCGGTTGCGGCGGGAGAGAGTCGGCTTCGTCTTCCAATCCTTCCAGTTGCTGCCCACGCTGACCGTCATTGAAAACGTCGAGCTGCCTCTGTTGCTCGCAGGACGCGCGGGTGCGCGCGCCGCGGCCACCGAGCTGCTGCAATGGGTGGAACTCGGCGGTTTCGAGGAGCGTTATCCGCACCAGCTCTCGGGCGGCGAGATGCAACGGACCGCGATTGCCAGGGCGCTCGTTCACCGCCCCCGGCTTCTGCTGGCCGACGAGCCCACGGGCAATCTCGATACGGCCACCGGAAATGTGATCCTCTCGCTGCTGTCGCGAATTGCCGGCGAACAGAAGACGGCGGTCCTGATGGCCACCCACAGCGCGGAGGCCGCTGCGATCGCCGGCGTGATCTTCCAGATGCGCGACGGCCGTGTCGAGCAGGTTCTGCGGCGCTGACATGGGCGCCTCCGTTCTGTTTTACCGGCTGATCGTGCGGCCTCTGTTTCGCGAGCCGCTGCGCACCGCCTTGACCATCATGGCCGTGGCCCTCGGCGTCGCGGTGGTGCTAGCGATTGCACTGGCCGGAAATGCCGCCGCAGGTTCGTTCCGCTCGTCCCTCGAATCCCTGGCGGGCGATTCCGATCTCGAAGTGATCGCCGCCGGTGGCGTCCCCGAGCAGATTGTGGGAACCCTGGCCGCGCTGCCGTACCCGCTGCGCGTCCGGCCGCGCCTGGAGGGTCTGGCAACCGCAGTGGACCTGGGACGGACGGCGCCGCTGATCGGCCTCGATCTGGTGGCCGAAGCCGGCACCAGCGCCCCCGCCGGACCCATGCTCGGATTCGGCGACTCGACGGATTTTGCCAATCTCGATGGTGTTTGGCTCAGCTCCGACCTGGGACTCAAGACGGGTGAGCAAATCCGGCTGCGTATCAACGACCACACCCGCGCCTACACCATTCTCGGCTTGCTCGAAGGGTCCGCCGAGATGGGAAGCGTGATGGTGATGGATCTGGCCGAGGCCCAGCGCGAACTCGGCAGGGCCGGCCGGGTGGACCGCATCCACCTAAAGGTTCCGCCCGATCCATCTCTGGCTGAGTGGCAGCAGCGCTTGCGAGCCGCATTGCCGGAAGGCGTGGAAATCCGGCCGGTGGGCAGCCAGACGGAAGAAAACCGTCGCATGCTGGGCGCGTTTCGTTTGAATCTGCGCGTGCTCAGCTATATCGCGCTAGTGGTGGGCGCGTTCCTGATCTACAACACCATTTCCGTTTCGGTAGTGCGCCGGCGTCCGGAAATCGGCATCGTCCGCGCCCTGGGCGCCAGCCGCCGCACCGTGCTGGCTGCATTTCTGGGGGAGGCCGCCTGCTTGGGCGTTGCCGGCGGCGTTGTGGGATGCCTGCTGGGAAGGCTCATGGCCATCGGAGCGCTGCGGCTGGTGGCCGCAACGGTTGAATCCCTGTACGTCACCAGCCGGCCAGCCCCGCTCGAGCTGACCTTTTCTTCCTGGATATTCGCGCTGGCTATCGGAACCGGAGTAGCCGTCGCGGCGGCGCTGGCGCCGGCGCGGGAAGCGTCGCTGGTATCGCCCGTGGAGGCAATGGCTCGCGGCGAAAGGGAATTGGCCGCCCGCCTCCACCAGCGGCGCGACCTGTGGCTGGCGCTGGCACTGGCAGCCGGCGGTGCGCTCTGCGCGCTGGCCCCGGAAGCCGGTGGCATGCCGCTATTCGGCTATGCCGCGGCGCTGCTTCTGGTGGGAGCGTCCGCCTTCGCCATGCCCGCGCTGGTGCATGGGCTGACCGACCTAACCGGCGGCATCTTGCGCAAGCTCCTGGGCGTCGAAGCCATGCTCGCGGCGCGCAGCATGAATGGCTCGCTTCGCCGAACGGCGGTCCTGGTGGGCGCGCTTTCCACAGCCATCGCCATGATGGCCTCGGTGGGAATCATGGTGGGCAGTTTCCGCGAGACGGTGCGCTTGTGGATGGAAAATCAACTTCAGGCCGACTTCTATCTCCGCCCCGCCGGCGCCGCGGCCGCGGGCCAGCATCCCACGCTCGCGGCGGACGTGCCGCAGCGGCTCGAAGCCGTGCCCGGCGTCGCGTTCGTGGATCGCTTTCGCGCCTACGACATCAGCTACCAGGGCTTGCCCGCCACACTGGCCGGGGCCGACATGCGCGCCGCCGGCGGCTATCGCCGGCTGACGTTTCTCTCCGGCCGCTCGGCGGCAGAGGTCTACGCGCAGCTATTGGATACGGATACCGCGATTGTCAGCGAGCCGTTTGCCCACAAGCATCGCTTGCGCGCCGGCGATGCCGTCACTATGCCGCTGGGAGGCGCGCAGCGCTCGTTTCGCGTGGCGGACGTGTATTACGACTACTCGACCGAGGCCGGCTACATTCTCCTGGACCGGAACACGCTGCTGAAGTATCTGCCGGACCCGGCGCCGTCGAATGTAGCCGTCTATCTCGCGCCCGGCGCCGCCCCCGAAGCCGTGCGCGCCGGGATCGAACAGGCTACCGCGGGCCGCAGCGTTCTGATCGCTGCCAATCGCAACCTGCGCGAACAGGCCATACGTGTTTTCGACCGCACCTTCCTGGTCACCTACGCGCTCGAAGCGGTCTCCGTCCTGGTGGCGGTCATCGGAATCGCGGGAGCTTTGCTGGCGCTGGTGGTGGACCGGCGGCGCGAATTCGGGGTCTTGCGATTTCTGGGAGCTTCCACGGGGCAGGTGCGCAAGTGGATTTTGGTCGAAGCGGGATTGATCGGCCTGCTGGCCAACGTCGCCGGCCTGCTTTTGGGTTTGGCTCTGTCGCTCATCCTCATCTACGTCGTCAACAAGCAGTCGTTCGGATGGACCATCCAGTTTCACTGGCCCGTGGCCGTTTTGACCGGTTCCCTCACGCTGGTCTATCTGGCCACACTGGCCGCCGGGCTCTATCCAGCGCGAATCGCCGCGCGGCTCAATCCCATCGAGGTCATTCATGAAGAGTGAGCTGGCCGCGCTGCTGATACTGGTGCTGCTGCCGGGCGCGGCAACGGCGCAGTACCGCGCCGCCTCGCCGGGTTACCGTTACAGCTTTCCCCGCGACCATTTCAATCACCCCGACTTTCAGACTGAATGGTGGTACTACACCGGCAATGTGAAATCCGCGAGCGGCCAGGCCTTCGGCTTCCAGATGACTTTTTTCCGCCAGGCGGTGCGGCGCAGCCAATCCCAGGATTCACCTTGGGTCATCGAGGACCTCTACTTGGCCCATCTGGCGCTCAGCGATCTCTCCGGCGGGAAGTTCTATCATTCCGAACGATTGAATCGCGCCGGCCCAGGCATCGCCGGCGTCAGCCAAGAATCCGGCCGAATTTGGAATGGAAACTGGCAGATCCTGTGGGAAGGGAATCGCCAGACGCTCGAAGCCGTTGCCGATCAGTGGAGTCTGCGTCTCGCTCTGGATACTCGGAAGCCGCCTGTCGTTCACGGACAGCAGGGGATCAGCCAGAAAGGGGCGGGTTCGGGTCAGGCTTCCCACTATATTTCGCTCACGCGGCTTGCTGCTGCCGGTACGATTGAAGTGAGCGGCAAAGTCTACACCGTCGAGGGCGCGGCCTGGATGGATCACGAGTTCTTCACCCACCCGCTGGCGCCGGAACAAGTTGGGTGGGATTGGCTGAGCCTTCAGTTGAATGACCAGACGGAATTGATGCTGTTCCGGCTGCGCCGCCAGGATGGCTCACTCGATCCTTACTCCGCGGGCACGTACGTGGATGCGAGCGGCATGTCGCAGCACCTCTCCGCGCGAGAGTTCACGCTGCGGCCGCTGGAGGACCGCCGGGAGTACAGATGGACCAGCCCATCCACCGGCGCCACATATCCCATCCGCTGGCAGGTAACTGTTCCTTCTCTCGGTCTGGAGATGGAAATCAGCACACGGCTGCCTCAACAGGAGGTGACCACCTCCGGCCGCTTGGCCCCCAACTACTGGGAGGGCGCGGTTGAGATCACGGGCACGCGTGGCAACGCTCCGGTCAATTCTCCAGTCACGTCACCGCTGACGGGCGCCGGCTACCTGGAAATGACCGGCTACGACCGTCCCGTGCGCTTGGGGCCGTAGGTAGCATCGCCCGCCCAACTGCCGATTGAACGGGCGGAGTGATATCATCAGTTGGAGTGTGCCGCGACTTGGCTAGGTAACGATAGGGAGAAGCGCCGGCCACTCGTCCCGCCGGATTCTCATGGGCAAAACCATTTCAAAGTTTTCGACGGAAGCTTGGCTTCCGACTACCAAGCGGCGCGTCTTGGTCATTATTCTGTTGGCTGCGGCGCTCGCGCTGGTAACCTCGTTTGCCGAATTGCACGCCCGGCTGATCAGCCTGCTTCCCGCGGCGGAGGCCATCATCCGGGAACAATCCGTGTTGGGCGTGGTGGTCTTTGTCGTGTTTGCGGCGTTATCGGCGATGCTGGCTTTCGTTTCGAGCGCCGTCATTGTGCCCGTCGGCGTCTACGTGTGGGGAAAAGCCGCCAGCCTGTTGCTGCTGTGGGTGGGGTGGATTCTGGGCGGGGTCACCGCCTACACTCTCAGCCGGTACTTCGGCCGGGCCGTGGTCCAGGTGCTCCTCCCGCGATCGCTGATTGAGCGTTATGAAAATCTCATCCCGCGCCGAGCCCCGTTCGGTTTCGTGCTGCTGTTGCAGCTCGCACTGCCCTCCGAAGTGCCCGGCTACCTGCTGGGTCTCATGCGCTACCACTTCTGGCGATACATCGCCGCGCTGGCGCTGGCCGAGCTTCCCTACGCCGTGGCGACCATCTACCTGGGAGCCGGTTTCATCGAGCGGCGGACCTACCTGCTGATCGGCGTGGGGATTGCCGTGGCGGTTTTTGGGGGTGTGGCTCTTCACGCGCTGCACCGGCAGATCGCCAAGAGGAAACTGATCTAACCCTTACGGCGCGCCTTCCACCGCGGACGGGGAGTTTCACCCGGGGCCCGCTTTCCGCTGCGAATTCGCGCGAATTGCCGAGACTAGCGGGCGGCGGGGCGATTGTTGCGGATGACGGCGCCATCTTTCATGACGAAGAAGACGCTCTTCAGTGTGTGGATGTTTTCGAGCGGGTTGTCGGGTGTGGCGATGATGTCCGCCGCCAGCCCCGGACGAATCGCGCCGCGCTCGCCTTCCACGCCCAGCAGGCGCACCGCGTTGGGGATCATGGCTTTCAAGGTGTCCTTGGCCGGAATGCCGGCTTCGATCCAGCTATCCAGGTGAGAGATGGCCAGCGTGCCGCGAGTTTCGCCGTGGTAGGCGAACATGGTGTCGGTGCCAAAGGCCATGGTCACGCCGATGCGGTAGGCGCGCCGCAGGCGGTCCACCATCGTGGCATGCCAGCCGGGAGCGCCCATCTCCCGCTCGGCCAGTTGCGTAAACTCGGTGCCCACCAACAGCACGCCGTTTTTCTTGGCCAGCTCGATTTCCTCATCGGACATGGCGAAGCCGTGCTCGATCGAGGCCACGCCAGCCTCGGCGGCGTTGCGCGCGCCCGCGTGCGTCCAGCAGTGCGCCGCGACCTTCAGTCCCACCCTGGCCGCCTCGTCAACGATGAATCGGATGTCCTCCGCCGAATAGATGTAAGGCTGATCGTCCACTACGATCTTGATGACCTTGGCGCCGAAATGAATGTTTTCGCGGATGGCCTTGCGCATCTCGTCGCGCGAATCGGCGAAGAAGTATTCGGGCTCGCCCAACTCGCGCCGATTTGGCTGCAAATGAAATTGCCCGCCGTAGGGCGCGATGATGCGCCCGGCGTTGATGATGGTGGGACCGGGCACCAGGCCGCGCTCGATGGCCTCGCGCAGGGCGGTGTCGGCGTAGCTGCCGGCGTTGCCCAGGTCGCGCACGGTGGTGAAACCGGCGGCCAGCATGTCGCGCGCGTTGGCCACGCCTTCGATGGCTCGGTAGGAGTCCGAACGTATCAGCGTGGTGAAAAAATAATCGCCGTTATCGAACTGGCGCTGCACGACGATGCACAGGTGCGTGTGCGCATCCACTAGGCCCGGCAGGACCGTGGCGTTCGACAGGTCCACCACCGTGGCGCCCTGCGGGATGGCTAGGTTGCTGCCCACAGCTTGAATCTTCTTGTCACTGATAAGAATGATCTGGTTGGCGGAGGTCGCGCCGATCTCCGGGTCCACCAGTTTGCCGGCTCGGATGGCGGTAATCTGCGCGTGCAGCGGCAGCGCCATAGCGAAGAGAGCCGCCAGCAGGGCGATATGGGCTGCACATCGGGTTCCCAGGTGGCGTCTCATGCTCTCGCACCAAACCAGGAGAGATTCTTCGCTTCGCTCAGTATGACGGCAAGAAAGCGCTTTCGAGACTTCCACTACAGCATCTGCCGCAGCACGTACAAGAGAATCCCGCCGTGGCGGTAATAGGAAACCTCTTCGGGTGTATCCACCCGCACCAGCGCCTCGAAACTCTTTTCCTGCCCGCCGTCTGCCCGCGCGCGGACGCGCAGCTTGGCGCGCGGCGCCAGCGCGGCCACGCCTTCGATGGCGAAGGTCTCCCGGCCGGTAAGCCCCAGCGATTCCGGCGTCTGGCCCTCGAGGAACTGCAGCGGGAGCACGCCCATGCCCACCAGGTTGCTGCGGTGGATGCGCTCGTAGCTTTCCGCGATCACCGCGCGCACGCCCAGCAGCAGCGGGCCCTTGGCCGCCCAGTCGCGCGATGAGCCGGCGCCGTACTCCTTGCCCGCCAGCACCACCAGCGGCACCTTCTCCTTTGCATAGCGCACCGCGGCATCGTAGATGGTCAACTTTTCGCCGCTGGGCTGGTGCAGTGTCCAGCCGCCCTCGGTTCCCGGCGCCAGCAGGTTGCGCAGGCGAATATTCGCGAACGTGCCGCGCACCATCACCTCGTGATTGCCCCGGCGCGCCCCGTAGGAATTAAATTCACCGGGCTTGACGCCGTTGGCGATCAGGTACTGGCCCGCGGGCCCTTCGGGCTGAATCGAGCCCGCCGGCGAAATGTGGTCGGTGGTGACGCTGTGGCCCAGCACCGCCAGCACGCGCGCCCCGCGAATGTCGCCCGGCTCCGCCGGCGTCTTGGGCATGTCGTCGAAAAACGGCGGGCGCTTGATGTAGGTGGATTTTCCTTCCCACACGTAACGGTCGCCCTCGGGCACGGGCAGCGAGCGCCAGCGCTGATCGCCTTGAAAAACTTCGCCGTACTCCTTGTCGTACATCTCGGTCTTCACCGCCGAGCGGACGGTGTCCTCGACTTCCTTGGGCGTCGGCCAGATATCGCGCAAGAAAACGGGCTTGCCGTTTTTGTCGTTGCCCAGTGGCTCGCTGGCCATGTCGAAGTCCATGTGGCCCGCCAGCGCGTAGGCCACCACCAGCGGCGGCGACGCCAGGTAGTTGGCCTTGACGAGCGGGTGTACGCGGCCCTCGAAATTTCGATTGCCGCTCAACACCGCCACCGCCACCAAGCTGTTGTCTTTGACGGCCGCGCCGATCGCTTCCGGCAGCGGTCCGCTGTTGCCGATGCAGGTGGTGCAGCCGTAGCCCACCAGATGGAAATTCAACTGCTCGAGATAGGACATCAGCCCCGACGCGTTCAGATAGTCGGTGACCACCTTGGACCCGGGCGCCAGACTGGTCTTCACCCAGGGCTTGGAGCGCAGCCCGCGCTCGACCGCTTTTTTGGCCACCAGTCCCGCGCCCAGCATCAGCGACGGGTTGGATGTGTTGGTGCAACTGGTGATGGCCGCGATGACCACCGAGCCGTTCGATAGCTCGAATCGGTCGCCGTTGCTTTTCACCTCGATGCGCTTTTGCGGCGTGCCTTCCATGGCCTTGGCGAAAGACGCTTTCGACTGGCGCAGCGGCACGCGGTCCTGCGGCCGCTTGGGTCCCGCCAGTGTGGGCTCGACCTTGGCCAGGTCCAGCTCCAGCGAATCGGAATAGATGGGGTCGGGCGTCTGGTCGGTGCGGAAAATCCCTTGCAGCTTGGTGTAGGCCTCGACCAGCGCGATGCGTTCGGCGCTGCGGCCGGTGAAGCGCAGGTACGCCAGCGTCTCGCTGTCCACCGGGAAAAAACCCATGGTCGCGCCGTACTCGGGCGCCATGTTGGCCAGCGTGGCGCGGTCGGGCAGGCTCAAGCTCGATAGGCCGGTGCCGAAAAACTCGACGAACGCCCCGACCACGCCTTTCTTGCGCAGTATCTCGGTGACCGTCAGCACCAGGTCGGTGGCCGTGGCGCCTTCGGCCAGCCGCCCGTGCAGCTTGAATCCCACCACGTCGGGGATCAGCATCGAAAGCGGCTGGCCCAGCATGGCCGCTTCGGCCTCGATGCCGCCCACGCCCCAGCCGAAAACGCCCAGGCCGTTCACCATGGTGGTGTGCGAGTCCGTGCCCACGACGGTATCGGGATAAGCCACTGCGCGCCCGTCCGGCGAGGTGTCGCACACCACGCGCGCCAGGTATTCCAGATTCACCTGGTGCACGATGCCGGTATCCGGCGGCACCACTTTGAAATTCTGAAAAACCTGCTGCCCCCAGCGCAGGAACTGGTAGCGCTCCACATTGCGCTGAAATTCGAGTTCGGCATTGAACGCAAAGGCTCCGCTGCTGCCGAACTTGTCCACCTGCACGGAATGGTCAATCACCAGCTCGGCCGGCAGCAGGGGATTGATTTTTTTCGGGTTGCCGCCCATGCGCGCCATGGCGTCGCGCATGGCCGCCAAGTCGGCCACCGCCGGCACGCCCGTGAAATCCTGCAACAGCACCCGCGCCGGCATGAAAGCGATCTCCGAGCGCGTGGCTGCCTTGGGCTGCCATTCCGCCAGCGCTTCAATGTCCGCGGTGCGCACGAAGCGCCCGTCTTCCTGCCGCAGCAGGTTTTCCAGCAGCACGCGCAGCGAAAACGGCAGCTTGCTTACGTGGCCGATACCGCGCCGTTCGAGCGCATCCAGGCGGTAGATTTCGTAGCTGCGGCCGCCGGCGGTAAGCGTATCGCGCGCGCCGAGTGAGTTCTTGGAGACGGGGGACATTGCTTCAGAATCCTCTCCGGAAGTAGGTGCAGCGAAGCATCATAGCGCAATTCCTCCGGCCCGGCACGCCGCAGAAGCCGGTGATGGCGGCCAGTTTCCGAAACGGGCGCTTATGAAAGCCTATCCGATTCGCCTTGGTGACGATGCCGACCGAACAATGGGTGGCTCGGCGGAATAGCTCATCCCACAATGACTCTGTCTCGCCCTTCAGACTTGGCGCGATACAGGGCTTGGTCCGCCGCGTGCAACAACTCTTCGGTCGTGGCGTGACCGGGATAGTTCGCGATGCCGATGGAGAGAGTCACGCTTCCGAGAACCTGGCCGGCGTGCTGCACGGTCAAATGTTTGAGGTCTTCGCGCAGCAGCTCCGCCCTCCTGCACGCGGATTCAGCGGATGCACCCGAGAGAATGAGAGCGAACTCCTCTCCCCCGTAGCGGCAAGCGGCATCCTGGCCTCGAGTCCGTTGAATCAGAAAATCGCCCAACGCGCGCAGAAGCGTATCGCCGGCCTGGTGGCTAAACGCATCGTTGAACCGTTTGAAGTGATCGATGTCAAGCATGAGAAGCGCCAAGGACTGATTGTTTCGGACCGCGCGTCGCAACTCCCGCTCCAGCGACTCTTCCATGTAGCGACGGTTGAAAAGCCCGGTCAGGGGATCACGAAGAGACTGGCCGCGAAGCACCTCACGAAGTCCCAGATTCGCCAAGGCCAAAGAGATCCGTTCGCCGACGGCGGCGGCTTGGCGGCCCAGGGTTTCCATCTGATCTTCTGGTGCTCCTGTTGAAGGAGCGGCGGACGGACCCCGGCACTCCAAGTAAAGCACGCCGAGTGTTTCACCTTGTGCCGCCAGCGGGGCACAGAGATACCCGTCCGCGGGAATTCCCTGGACGTGCGTGCAGCGCAAGGACGACCTGGGATCCTTTACCCGGTGAACCTTGCCGCGCCGCAGCGCCCAGCAATC
>Ga0214473_10004262_pt1 | contig 17210 bp, 14 predicted proteins | sample RVTome_7_FD_203509 | JGI IMG/M metagenome (GOLD analysis project Ga0214473, IMG submission 203509) | Soil microbial communities from uranium-contaminated site in the Upper Colorado River Basin, Wyoming, United States - RVT98D197 | ecosystem: Environmental > Terrestrial > Soil > Contaminated >... | reverse complement strand
CCCGACCCCGGATCTCCACGGTGATTGCGCCCCCGGCCTGCGCCCGCGCGGCCGGGAGATACGCCATGCCGATGTTCTTCTTCACCGTCGGGCCGGGCGACCCCGAGGTCACCGCCCCGACCGGCACCGAATCGATCAGGACACGGTATCCATGGCGGGCGATGCCGGCATCGAGCATCTCGAACCCGGCGAGCCGGCGCGCGGGCCCCGCGTCGCGCTGGCGCCGGAGCGCATCGCGACCGATGAACTCCTCCTTTTCGAACCGGACGATCGACTCGAGCCCGGCCTCGAGGACCGTGGTCGTCCCGTCCATGTCGTTGCCGTACAGCCGCATCGCCGCTTCGAGACGCAGGGTGTCCCTGGCCCCCAGCCCGCAGGGTCGCAGCCCACGCGAGCGTCCCGTGCCGATCAGACCACTGAACAGATCGGCGGCCGCTTCCGGGCGGCAGAAGATCTCGAACCCGTCCTCGCCGGTGTACCCGGTCCGCGCCACGACGGAGGGCGACCCGCCCACCGTCACGTCGGCGAACTCGAAGGGACGGAGGCGGTCGGGCGATGCCGGTGTCAGGTCGGCGAGGATCTCGGCCGCGCGCGGTCCCTGCAGGGCGAGCAGGGCCCAGCGCGCCGACAGGTCGGTCACCTCGGCGTCTCCATCCGCATGGCCCCGGATCCAGTCGAAGTCCTTGGCGGTGTTGGACGCGTTGACCACCAGGAGGAACTCCCCGGCGCCGCGACGATAGACGATCACGTCGTCGACGAAGCCCCCGTTCTCGTTGGTGAGGACGGAATATTGGGCCCGCCCCGGGGAGAGCCGGGCGGCGTCGTTGCAGGTCAGGCGCTGCACCAGCGCCAGCGCGCCCGGACCGCGCACCTCGATCTCCCCCATGTGGCTGACGTCGAACAGGCCGGCCGCCGTGCGGACGGCATGGTGTTCTTCGAGCACGGAGGTGAAGTGGACGGGGAGCAGCCAGCCGGCGAAATCGATCAGTTTCCCCCCGAGGGCCCGGCACGCCTCGGTAAGCGGCGTGGTTCTGGGTGGCTCCGTGACCATCCTGATCTCCCGGGAAAGGAGCGCTAACCCTAACACAGCCATCGGGGTGCGTCAAGGATGCCACCTCTGGCAAGTCCTTGAGTTTCTTGCATATACATCATGCCGACCCTATATTGAAACACGTTCGAACGGGCGCTACCGGTGCGCCATGGAGGGCCGTTGCCGCGCGATTACCCGGTCCAGTGCTGGTCGTGTCTCGGCGAGTTCGATGCCGTCGGCGCCGTCTGGTGCACCTGCAGCGCCCGGACACCGACCAAGCTCTGTCCCTTCTGTTTCCACTGCTTCTGCCAGGCCGACATCGAGTACCAGGAGAATTTCTGGAACAACGCCCCCGACGATCTCAAGGAAGAGCGCGGCATGCTCAAGGGGGCCGGCGATCCGCTCGGCGAGAAGCTGATCCGATCGAACCTGCTCAACACCGACCAGCTGGTCTCGGCCCTGAAGTGGCAGCAGTCCCACACGGGGCTGCTCGGTGAGGCGCTGGTCGATCTCGGGCTGGTGTCGCGCGAGAACGTCGACCTGATCGCCCGGGGCCGGGGCCCGGAGAGCGCCGCGGTGGACCTCGGTCAGCGGATCGTCGACGCCTCGCTCATCACCCTCCTGACCGTCGATCTCTGCTACAAGAAACGGCTTCTGCCGATCAGCCGGGAGGAGATCGGCGAGAAGGCGATCCTGACGCTGGCGATGGCCGGACCGACCGACATCGAGACCATCGACCAGATCCAGACACTGACCAGCTGTACTGTCATCCCGATGAGCGCCGGCGCCGACGCGATCCTGACCCGTCTGACGGAACTCTTCCCGGACGAGGTCGCGGCGCTGAGCGCCGGCGAGGACCGCGCCGCGGTCTCCCTCACCGCGGGTCCGGGGCGCGACGCGCCGCCGCCTGTGCGCCCCAGGGCCGGCACGGTGTCCGCGGCGGCGCCGAAGGCGGGACGGGCGGCATCCGGCCGCAAAGGAAAGCACCGGCCGGCCGCGGCCGCGGCGGCGATCCGCGAGCCCGAGCCGGCACCGGTGGAACCGGCCGAGCCGGCGCCGGATCCGCTGGCGCTGGATGATCTCGATGCGGTTCCGGGGATCGACCCATTGGCGGAGATCGACCGGCCGCCGGCGCGCGGCGCGGAACGGGCGCCGGCACCCGCGGTCTCCTCCCCCACGAACGCCCCGGCGCCGGGACGGGACGCCGACGCCACGCCGGCGCTGCAGAAGGTCCTCGGCGAGGCGATTGGCAAACGGGCTTCCTCGGTGAATTTCGAAGTGCGCGGGGGCGACGCCTCGATGTTCTTCCGGATCGACGGGATGCTGTTCCGGGCCCGCCCCCCCGCCGGCGCCGATGCGGCGGCCCTGGCGCGGGCCGTCGCCACGCTCGCCTCGCTGCCGCCCGGCGAGGGGACCGGCGCCGGGCGCATCGCCGTGCGGGCGGGCGATCGGAAGATCGACTTCGTGGTCCGTCGTCTTCAGGGGGCCGGCGGCACGAGCCTGCTCATGAAGAAGGTGGACCCGGCGCACTTCATCCGCGATCTCGATGCGCTGGGTTTCAGCGGCCACGATCTGCGGCGCCTGCGGGCGGTCCTCGATCTGCAGCACGGCCTCGTGGTCCTGAGCGCCCCGCCCCACAATGGCCTCGAATCGACGCGTGTCGCGCTGATGGCTGCGCTGGCGCGCGGCGGCAGACGGGTCTCGTCGATCGAGCCGCAGGCCCTGCTGTCGATCGACGGGGTCCGGACCGAGGAAATCCCCTTCCCCGCCGCGCCGGAGCCCCTGCGCGCCGCCGCCCGGCGCCTCCAGGGAACCGAGGTGCTGTTTCTCCCCGAGATCCAGGACGCGACCCTGGCGGCGCTGGCGGTCGACACGGCCTCCAGCTGCATGGTCGTGACTTCGATCCAGGCGCGCCGCGCCGCGCAGGTCCCGGGTGCCCTGCTGTGGCACCGTCTCGACCCGGCCCTCCTGTCGGATGCCCTCCGGTTGGTGGTCTCCCAGCGCCTGGTGCGGCGCATCTGCACCGGCTGCGGCGGGGCCGTGCAGGTCGCCGACAAGGTGCTGAAGATGATGGGTCTGACCGGCGACGAGGCGCTCGATCTGAAGGTCTGGCAGGGGTCCGGCTGCGATCGCTGCAACACCCTGAGCCCCGGCTACGCCGGACGGGTCGCCCTGTTCGAGGTCCTGGAGATCGGGCCGGAGATCGCCGCCCTGGTCGCGAAGGGAGCGCCCGCTGGAGAAGTCGAGCGCGAGGCGCGTCGCGCCGGCATGAGCCCGCTGCGGGCCGCGTGCCTCGCCGGCGTCGGCGCCGGGGTCACGACACTCGAGGAGTTCCAGAAGGGGAATTTCTGAGGGCCCGCACGATCGCCTCCCCCAGCGCCGGGATGGTGTAATCCCGCGGCATCACCCGCACCCGGAACCCGTGGCGGCGCGCCGTCGCCGCGGTAATCGGCCCGATCACCGCAGCCGCCCTGCCTCGCAGCAGGCGCCGATCGCGGAACTTCCCCACGAAAGCGGTCACCGTGGAGGACGAGGTGAAGGTGATCAGGTCGACCTGGTCGCGGCGGATTGCCGCCGCGACGGCGCGCGCCCCTTCACGCGCCGGACGCGTCCGGTAGACCGGCGCCACGTCCACCCGCGCCCCGCGGGCCCGCAGCGCGCGCGGCAGGAGATCGCGCGCCACCGCCGCCCGCGGGATCAGGACCCGCACCTGCCGCAGGCCCGACCGCCCCGCCAGCCGGACCATCAGCCGAATCACTCCTTCGGCGCGGTACTCTTCGGGGACCGCTTCGACGCGCAGACCCCGGGCCCGGACCGCGGCGGCGGTCGCCGGCCCGATCGCCAGCAGACGCGCGCCGGCCAGGTCCCGCAGATCACCGCCCCGTCGGAGCAGGCGGTCGAGGAACCGTTCGACACCGTTGACACTGGTGAAAACCACGAAGCGGTAGTCGGCGATGCGGCGCAGCGCCCGATCGGTCACGGCCCATGAGTGCGGCGGATCGAAGGCGATCGCCGGGGCCTCGATCACGCGCGCGCCCGCCTCGCGCAGCCCGGCCGAAAACTCCTCCGCCTGGCCCCGGGCCCGGGTGACGACGATGGTGCGGCCGGCGAGCGGCCGGCGGGCCACCCAGTCGAGCCGCCGTCGGAGCCCGACCACGGCGCCGACGATCAGCGTCGCCGGCGGTCCGATCCGCGCGCGCCGGGCAATCCCCGGCAGCGTGCCGAGGGTCCCCTGGACCACCCGCTGTTCGGGACAGGTCGCCCACTGCACGAGCGCCGCCGGCAGCCGCGCGTCCGCGCCGGCGGCAATCAGCTGTCGGGTGATCGCCGGCAACCGCCGGGCGCCCATGTAGAGCACCAGCGTGTCGGCGCCTGCGAGGGCGCGCCAGTCGATCGGGCGGCGATCGGGGCCGGGATGACCGGTCGCCAGGACGACCGTCGAAGCGTGGCGGCGATGCGTCAGCGGGATCCCGGTCCAGGCGGCCGCCCCCAGCGCGGCGGTGACTCCGGGAACGATCTCGAACGGCACTCCGGCCTCCGCCAGGGCCTCGGCCTCCTCACCGCCCCGGCCGAACAGGCAGGGGTCGCCGCCTTTGAGCCGGACGACGGCGAGTCCCCGCCGCGCCCGCGTCACCAGCAGACGGTTGAGGCGATCCTGGGCCCCCCGCGGTCCTCCCGGCCGCTTGCCGGCGTCGATGCGCTCGGCGCCGGCCGGGGCCAGATCGACGAGCACGCGCGGCGCCAGCGCGTCGTAAACCACCACGTCGGCCCGCCGCAGCAGGTCCCGGCCACGGACGGTGATCAGCCCCGGATCACCCGGCCCCGCTCCGACCAGCCAGACCCGCCCGGCGCGCCGCCGGCCCATCAGACGATCCGCACGGTCACGGCCGGCGCGCCGGCGGCCGGAAGGGGGCGACGGGCGCGGGCGTGCCGGCGAGGAGCGCCGCCGCCCCCCGATCCAGGAGCGCAGCCGCCAGGGCCGCTCCGAGACGATCCGCCTCGGCCGCCGAACCCTCCCGCCTATCCCGCAGCAGCCGCTCGCCACGCGGTTCGGCCACCAGACCCTGCAGCAGGAGGCGGCCGTCCTCGACCTGCCCGTGGGCGGCGATCGGCGCCTGGCATCCCCCGCCCAGCCCGCGCAGGAAAGCCCGCTCGGCGGTCACCGCCGCCGCGGTCGGCGCGTGGTGGATCGGTTCCAGCGCGGCGGCGATCTCCGCGTCGTCGAGCCGCGATTCGATCGCCAGCGCCCCCTGGCCCACCGCGGGCAGCATCTCCGCGAAGCTCAGGACATGACCGGGGACCACCTCTCCGAGGCGGCGCACACCGGCCACCGCCAGGACGATGGCGTCGTACCCGGCCTCCCGGAGCTTCCGGAGCCGGGTGTCGACATTGCCGCGCAGGTCGCGGATGGACAGATCGGGCCGCAGGGCGCGGATCTGGCAGGCGCGTCGCGGGCTCCCCGTGCCGACGACGGCCCCGGCCTTCAGCCCGCCGGGGGGGACGCCGTGAGCCGAGGCCAGGAGATCGTGCGGGTCCTCGCGCGCCGGCACGCAGCAGATCGTGAGTCCCTCCGGCTGGGCGGTCGGCAGGTCCTTGAGGCTGTGGACCGCGAGGTCGATCTCGCCTGCGATCAGCGCGTCCTCGATCTCCTTGACGAACACTCCCTTGCCGCCGAAGGCGGCGAGCGGCCGATCGGTGATCTTATCGCCCGAGGTCCGGATGATCTTCAGACTGCAGGGACGGCCCCGTTCCAGGAGCCGGGCCTTCACCCACTCCGCCTGCCAGAGGGCCAGACGACTGCCACGGCTGCCGATGACAAAGGACCGCACGCCGGGTCACCCCTCCCCGGGCGCCGGGCCACCGCGCGCGGTGACTTCCGCGGTATCGCGGGAGGGCCGCTCCTGCCCGGTCGTCTGCCGGGCCGGTGGCTCGGCATGACCGTCGAGACCGAAAATCTCGCGCAGCAGCCTGACCCGTAGTCCGCCGAACCCGGTCTGCGCCGCGTGCTTCAACGCCACGGTCGGCGGGTGGAGGAACTTGTTGGTGATCCCGGCGACGATCTCCTCGACCAGTCGCCGGGGCTCGGGGCCGAGCGCCGCGAGTCTCCCCTGGTGACGCTGCAGCTCCGCCCGGCCGAGGGCCTCGATCCGCCGGCGCAGATCGACGATCGTGGGACCGACCTCGAGCGTCCGGCGCCACGCCAGGAACGCCTCCGTCTCCCCCTCCACGATCGCCTCGGCGGCGTCGGTCTCACGGCGCCGCCCTTCGAGATTGGTGCGCGCCACCCCCTGCAGGTCATCGATGTCGTACAGGTAGACGTTGTCGATGCTGTTGACCTCCGGATCGACGTCGCGCGGCACGGCGATGTCGATCAGGAACAACGGCCGGCCCCGGCGGGATCGGCTGATGCGCTGCACCTGGTCGCGCCCGAGGATCGGCTGCGGCGAGGCCGTCGAGGTGATGACGATGTCGGCGCGTTCCAGCTCCTCGAGCATCCGGTCGAAGGGCACCGCCCGTCCCCCCAGCTCGCCCGCCAGTGCGGTCGCGTGGGCGAACGACCGGCTCGCCACGACCACCGACTGCACGCCGCCCCCGATCAGGTGCTGCGCCGCGAGGCGGGACATCTTGCCCGCCCCGAGGATCAGGATGGCGTTGTCCCGCAGATCCCCGAAGATTTCACGCGCCAGGTCGGCGGCGACGTGCGCCACCGACACCGGCGTCCGCGCGATCCCCGTCTCGGATCGGATCCGTTTGGCGACCTTGAAGGCACGCTGCAGCAGACCCTCCAGCACGGTCCCGACGCCGCCGGCCTCGACCGCCATTCCATAGGCCTGTTTCACCTGTCCCAGGATCTGCGCCTCCCCGAGCACCATCGAGTCGAGCGAGGCGGCGGTTCGCAGGACGTGGCGGACGGCCTCCGCCTCCACATGGGTGTAGCAATGGGGTTTCAGCTCCTCGCCGGTCACGCCCTTCTCCGCCGACAGGAACGCGCCGAGGGCGCCACCGGCCCGCTCCGACGCGGCGCTCACCAGGATCTCGGTGCGGTTGCAGGTCGACAGGATCAGCCCTTCTTCGATCTCCGCGACGGAGACCAGGCGCCCGACCGCCGTCGGGATCTCGTCGCCGAGGAATGCCACCCGCTCGCGCACGGCGAGCGGCGCGCTGAGGTGATTCATACCGTAGACCAGGATCGCCATGCCCTGTCAGGCCCCCAGGTAGACCCCGATCATCCGCATCAGCAGGGCGCAAACCCCGCACAGCGTCAGGATCGCCGGCTTGCGCCCGCGCCAGCCCCAGCCCAGGCGCGCCACCAGGACGGTTCCCAGGATCGCCCAGGCGAGGATCGCCAGGTTCTCGCGCGGCTGCCAGGCCCAGAAAGTCCCGTACAGGCTGGCGCTGACGATGGCGCCCGTGATGATGCCGAAGGTCAGGAGGGGGAACGCCCAGAGGAGCGATGCCTGGCCGACGGCGTCGCACTTTTCCAGCGAAGGCAGACTGAGAAAGAACCGCGCCGGGCGTTTCAGCTTGAGGGTCCGATCGACGAGCACGTAGACCAGGCTCGCCGCGAAGGTCACCAACAGCCCGGCCACCGCGAGAATGATGGCGGTGAGGTGGACCCGGAGGACCGGAATGCGCAACCCCTCCGAAACCGGCATGAAACCGGCTGGCAGCAGGTTCGAGATGAACAGGACGACCAGGACCAGGGGCAGGACGATGATGTGCAGCACCGCCAGCCGGTAACGCCAGGCCACCCCCAGGTAGACGAGGACGCTCGCCCAGGCGACCGCCGACAGGACTTCCGGGAGGGTCTCCAGGGGACAACGTCCGAGCCGGACACCGAGCGCGACGAGCGCGGCGGTGTGCAGCCCCGCCCCCAGCAGCACCATCCAGCCGGTCAGAGGCGGCGGCCGGTGCGCCCCCGTCAACAGGGGAACGAAGGTGACCAGGAAACCCAGGACATAACAGAGGAGAGCGGCCCTGAGGAGGAGCAGGCTCCAGTCCATCGGCACTCCAGCGGGCCCGCGGCAGGACCGGTCCGGCGCGGGACTGCATTTTATGAACCTGCCCGCGAAATAGCAATCTTCGGCCCCGAAGGCCTGGTCCTTGATCGTGAACGGGGCCCAGTGCTAGAATCCGCCGCGCTTGAGGAATCCCTCTTGATCCGCGGGATCATCTTCGATTTCGATGGCACACTGATCGATTCCTACGAGGCGATCGCGGAGAGCCTCAACCACGTGCGCCAGTCGTACGGCCTCGATCCGGTCGGCATCGACGAGGTCAAGAACCTCGTCGGTCACGGGCTCGAACACCTGATCCAGACATCGGTCGGGCAGGACCGCATCGACGAAGGCGTGCAGCGGTTCCGGCAGTGCTATGCCGGCATCTGCGAGCAGAAGACCCGCATCCTTCCCCAGGTCAAGGACACCCTCGAGGAACTCGATCGCCGCGGCTACCAGATGGCGATCGCCACCAACAAGCCGTCGTACTTCGCGCGTGACATCCTGCGTTCGCTCGAAATGGAGCACCTGTTCGCCGAGGTGCTGGGACCGAACGACGTGGAACGACCGAAACCCGATCCCGAGATGCTGGAGATCATCATGATGCGTGTCGGGCTGTCGCCGGAGGAGGTCGTCTACGTCGGGGACATGCTGCTCGACATCGAGGTGGCGCAGCGTGCCGGGGTCGCCGTCTACGCCGTCCCTACCGGATCGGCGACCCGCGAGGCGCTTCTGGCCGGACGTCCGGATCGCCTGCTGCACCGATTTTCCGATCTGCTGACGGTGCTCCCCGCCCTGTGAAGCGGGTTCAACGGCGCCAGCCTCCGAGTTCCCGGTCGTAGCGCAGGGTGCGGATCCGCCCGGTCCCGCCGTAGAGGACGACCGCGAACAGCACGCGGCGACGGTCGCTGACGTAGAACGATCCGCTGCTGGAGGTGCCGTGCGGCGTGAAGCTGACGATTTCCGATCGGCCGAAACGGACCGGGTCGGAACCGGGCGCCAGTCGTCCGGTGCCAGGCGGGACCTCGGGCACCGACACCTCCAGCAGGCCGAAATCGACCCCCTCGAAATGATCCGCCAGCCGGACCAGTCCCCCCGTCCGCCGGTCCCGGCCGGCGGCGATGTCGTCCGATCGCAGACCGTCCCCGTCGCCATCCTCGAAGAACTCGTAGGACCAGGTCTCCCCCGTCCGGGTCATTTTCAGCCCCTGCACCCGGCCGGTAGTGATTGCCGCGCTTCGGAGGCGAGCCAGGTCCATGGTGACGAGCCGTCCGGCGGCCGCCACCCGGCTCCGAACCAGCGACCCGGCCAGCGCCGGCGCCGAGGCGGCGACGACGAGCCCGAGGAGGGCCAGGACGAGGGCGGCCTCGACCAGGGAGAAGCCGCCCTCGCCGTGTCTCAGGTCCTGCCGACGGTGATCCGTTCCTTGATCCGCTCGAAGGTCTTCTCGCCGACACCCCGGACATTCAGGATGTCCTCCGGCTTCTTGAACGGACCGTTCTTCTGCCGGTAGTCCAGGATGCGCTCGGCGTAGGCCTTGCCGATCCCGGGCAGACTCATCAGCTCGTCGACCCCCGCCGTGTTGATGTTCACGCGCGCCGTGGTCGTCGCGGCTCCCTGTTCCGGCGGTGGCGCCGTCGCCGCCGGACGCGGGTTGCCCGCCACCAATGCCGCCGCCAGCGTCAGGATCGTCACCCACCGTTTCGTCCCCTCGTGTCGCATGCTCCCTCCGTCTCGAAGAGGAAAAACTTGGGGGAGGGGGGATCATCGGATCCCCGTCCGCGTCAGGATTGAGAGCGGGCCGTCGGGATGGAGAGCCGATCGGTTGTTGTGGCCCACCCTGCACCTCCCCCAAGGTCATGGTCGCGTCGTCTGCTTCGGCCCGAGGCGCCGCGCGCCTCGCCCGGCCCTCACTGCAGCCGCCGTGCCAGCAATCGATCGGGGTGGTGGCGCGCCGGGGAACCGGGCTCAAACGCTTGCCGGAAGCGGACTGCGGGAGGTCGCTCTGCGTCGCGGCCGGCCGGTGGACGACGCGGAAGTGAACGCCGGAGGACAGACGGGCGGGCGGCGTGCCCGCCGGCGGACACCGTCAGAGAGTGACGCGCTCGGCCCAGAGGACGCCGTCGACGGCGGCGATCCGGGCGCGGACCGCCTCGTCGAGAGGCGAGTCGAGGTTGAAGATGGCGATGGCGCGACCACCGGAACGGTCGCGCCCGAGGGAGAGATAGGCGATGTTGACCCGCGCGTCCCCCAGGACCGTGCCGATCCGGCCGACCATCCCCGGACGATCATCGTTGCTGACGATCAGCATCGAGCCCTGGGGCAGGGCGTCGAGGTGGAATTCGTCGAGCCGGACGAGTCGTGGATCGCGCTTTCCGAACAGCGCCCCCGCGGCCGAGTGCAGCGTCCCTTCCCTGCCGCGCAGCGCCACCGCCACGAGGGCGGTGAAATCGGGCGGCTCGGCGGCCCGCTTCTCCTGCACCCGCAACCCCGCTTCGCGCGCCAGCAGGTGGGCGTTGACCACGTTGACCGGATCCGACAACCGGGCCTGGAGAAATCCCTTCAGGAACGAAGCGGTGAGCGGCCGGGTCGGGTGGTCGAGGACCGCGCCGGCGTACTCGATCCCCACCTCGGTGACCGGTTCGCGGGTGAGCGAGGCCAGCAGCCGTCCCAGCCGCTCACACAGGTCGCGGTAGGGCTGGAGGATCGGCAGGATGCGTGGATCGACCCCCTCCATGTTGACGGCGTTGACCACGGTCCCGTCCCGGAGATAGGCGGCGATCTGCTCGGCGATGCGGGCCGCCACCTTCTCCTGGGCCTCCTGGGTTGAGGCGCCGAGATGCGGCGTCAGGACCACGTTCTCCAACCCCAACAGCGGGCTGTCAATCGGCGGCTCCTGCTCGAAGACATCCAGCGCCACGCCGCCGATCTTCCCGGTCTTCAGGCCTTCCACGATCGCCGCCTCGTCCAGCACGCCGCCCCGCGCGACATTGATGATCCGCACCCCGTCGCGGCAGCGGGCGACCTGGTCGCGCCCGATCAGGTGACGGGTCGAGTCGGTGAGCGGCAGGTGCAGGGTGATGAAGTCGGAGCGTTCGAGGATCGCCTCGATCGAGGCGAACGTGACTCCCAGACGGGTCGCCACCTCCTCCGAGACAACCGGGTCGTACCCCAGGATCTCCATGCCGAAGGCGCGGGCTCGGGAGGCCACTTCGCGCCCGACCTTGCCGAGCCCCAGGATCCCCAGGGTCTTGCCGTACAGTTCGACGCCAAGGATCTTCCCCCGTTCCCAGCGGCCGGCGTGCATCGATCGGTCGGCGCGCGGGATCTGCCGGGCCAGGGCCATCATCATGGAGAGAGTGTGCTCGGCCGCCGAAATGGTGTTCTCCCCCGGCGCGTTCATCACCACCACACCATGACGGGTCGCCGCCGCGACGTCGATGTTGTCGACCCCGGCCCCGGCGCGGCCGATGACCCGCAGGCGCGGTGCCGCGCGGATCACTTCCTCGCCGACCTTGGTGTCCGACCGGACCACGATCCCCTCGACGTCCGCCACGGCGCCCAGCAGGTCGCCCCCCTTCAGCCCGGTCCGGTGATCGATCGCGATCCCGGCGGCCTGCAGCACCTGGCCGCAGGTCGGTGAGATCTTGTCGGCGATGAAGACCTTCATGCCGGCATCTCCTTCAGGACTTCGTCCATGGCGCCCAGCAGGCCCCGGACCGCGGCCACCGTGTGGTCGCCCATGTGCCCGATCCGGAATGTGGCTTCCTTCAGCTTCCCGTAGCCGTTGCTGACGCCGTAACCGCGCCGGCCGAGACGGGCGACAAAATCGGCGACCTGCATCCCCCGGGTGTTGGCGATGCAGCTGATGGTGTCGCTGCGAGCCCCCGCCTCGGCGAACAGGCCGAAGCGATCCTCCGCCCAGGCGCGCGTGACGGCGGCCATCTCGCGATGGCGCGCGTAGCGCGTCTCCAGACCTTCCGCCTCGATCCGCTGCAGCTGCAGCAGGAGAGCCGCCATGTGATTGACCGACGGTGTCGCCATCGGCAGGTTGCGGTCGAAAAAACCCTTCAGACGCACGAAATCGAAGTAGTACCCCTTGCCGACCCGGCGGCGGGATCGATCCAGGGCGCGCGGCGAGACCGCGCACAGCGCGAATCCGGGCGGCAGGGCCAGGCATTTCTGCACCGACGCCAGACAGACGTCGATCCCGTGCCTGTCCACCTCGACCGGGATCCCGGCGAGCGACGAGACCGCGTCGACCAGCAGCAGGACATCGTCGTGACGGCGGACCGCTTCGGCGATCGCCGCCAGCGGGTTGGTCACCCCGGTCGAGGTCTCGTTGTGGACCAGGGCGACGGCGTCGTAACGGCCCGAGGCCAGGAGATCGGCCACTGCCTGGGGCGGGACCGCGCGGCCCCACTCGACCGGCAGCGGGTCCGCGTCGACCCCGCAGGCGAGCGCGACTTCGTGAAAGCGCTCCGAGAACGATCCGCAGACCGGCACCAAAACCCGGCGGCCGACGCAGTTGCGGATCGCCGCCTCCCACAGGCCGGTCGCGGAGCAGGCGGTGAGGAAAATGTCGTGGGTCCGGGTCCCGAACAACCGCCGGGCGCGCGGCACCAGGTCGGCGATCAACGCCTGCATCTCGGACCCCCGGTGTCCGATCACCGGGCGGGCCATCTCCCGGAGGATCTCGGGGGCGACCTCGGTCGGACCGGGGGTGAAGAGGACCTTGTGGGACGGCGATGTTTCGGTCATGGTCGGGGCTGTCCTAGGGGAAGAAGATCTTGTCGATGTCGAGATAGATGACCGCCACCATGAACAGCAGCAGGAGGATCAGGCCCGCCTGCGCGATCCGCTCCTTGAATTGCATCGACAGGTCGCGCCGGATCGTCCCCTCGATCAGCAGGGTGAAGACCTGGCCGCCGTCGAGGGGCGGGATCGGGAAGAGGTTGATGATTCCCAGCTGCAGGCTGACGAAGGCGATGAACTGCAGAAACGGCACCAGTCCTTCCTGGGCGGCGCGACCGGTGACCAGGTAGAGCTCGATCGGACCGGACACCGCCCGCAGCGACAGCTGGCCCGTGAACAGCTTCTTGAAGGTCAGGAACACCAGGCCGACCGCCTCGACGTTCGCCGCCACGCTTTCCCGCATCGCGGCGATCACGCCGTAGGACCGCACCACGGTCGGAGGGCTCGGCACGAAACCGATCAGACCGCGATCGCCCTCGCGGATCGGGGTGATGGTCCGCGTGTACGGCGCCCCGTCGCGTTCGAGGACGAACTCCAACGGGCGCTCCGGCGACCCCTGGATCAGCGTCAGGACCTTCCCGATCGTCGTGATCGGGACGCCGTCGATGCTCACCAGCCGGTCGCCCGGCCGCAGCCCGGCGCGATCGGCCGGGCGTCCCGGCTGGACCTCCAGGACGGTCACACCGGTGCCCGGGAGGATCCCGGCGCGGCCGACCTCGCCGCGACCGGTGGCGATCTTCAGGATAGTGGTACGGCGCTCGCCGCCCCTCTCGAAGGCGATTTCCTTGATCTGCCGCGGGTTCAGGAGGATCGCGAGCTGGAGATCCTTCCAGGTCCCGACCGGCCGGCCGTCGAACCCGACGATCCGGTCGCCCGCCAGGATCCCGGCGGCGGCCGCCGGCGACTCCGGCTCCACCTCCCCGACGACGGGCGGCTCGTAGAGAAACGCGTGCTCCCGCACGCCGGTGGTGAAGATGACGGCCGTCAGCACGAAGGCGGTGACCAGGTTGAACACCGCCCCCATCACGAAGACCAGGAAGCGCTGCCAGCGCGGGCGCGACAGGAGGTCGCCCGGTTCGCGCGGGCCCGCCTCGTCGTCGGTCTCCCCCTTCAGCTTGACGTAGCCGCCGAGCGGGACCAGGGACAGGCGGTAGTCGGTGCCGCTTTTCCGGTAGCCCCACAGGCGGGGGCCGAAGCCGACCGAGAACACCTCCACGGTGATCCCGAAGGCCTTGGCGACGACGTAATGGCCGAACTCGTGGAACAGGACGACCGTTCCGAGCACGACCGCAAAGGGCAGCGCGTACTCCCAGATCCAGCTGACGTTCACATCCCCTCCGCTCGCGCGATCAGCGCTTCAGCTTCGGCGCGGGCGCGCCGGTCCGCATCCAGAACCGCTTCCATCGAGTCCGCCGGCTGCGGTCGGTGTTGGTGCATGACCTGTCGGACGACCTTCGGGATCCCGGTCAGCCGGAGCCGCCGATCGAGGAACGCCTGCACGGCGATCTCGTTGGCGGCGTTGAGGACCGCCGGGAGCGTCCCCCCGCCGTCCAGCGCCTCGTACGCCAGTCGGAGGCTCGGGAAACGTTCGTGGTCCACGGGGAAGAACTCCATGGTGTGCGGGTGGGCCAGGTCGATCGGGGGGACCGGCCCGGCGAACCGCTCCGGGTACGACAGGGCGTACTGGATGGGGCCCCGCATGTCGGCCACGCCGATCTGGCAAATCACCGACCCGTCGATCATCTCGACCATCGAGTGGACGGCGCTCTGCGGATGCAGGACCACGTCGACCCGGTCCCCCTCGATGTCGAACAGCCAGCACGCTTCGATCACTTCGAGCCCCTTGTTCATGAGCGTCGCCGAATCGACGCTGATCTTCCGGCCCATCTCCCACACCGGGTGGCGCACCGCCTCCTCGGGTGTCACGGTTTCGAGCTGCGCCATCGGCAGGGTGCGGAACGGTCCGCCGGAGGCAGTGAGGACCAGCCGCCGCACCTCCTCCATCCGCGCCCCCCGCAGGCACTGGTGCAGGGCCGAGTGCTCGCTGTCGACCGGCACCAGTCTGCCGCCGGCGTGGCGGGCCGCCTCGCGCATCAAGGGGCCCGCCATCACCAGGCTCTCCTTGTTGGCCAGGGCCACGGTCTTCCCGGATCGGAGGGCGTGGTAGGTCGGCGCCAGCCCGGCGGCCCCCACCACCGCCGCCAGGACGACGTCGGCCGCCGCGAACGCCGCGGCCGCCATCAACCCTTCCTCGCCCACCACCACCTCCGCGCGCACCTCGCGCGCGGCCGCGGCGACCTCGGCCCGGCGATCCGGATCGACGATGGCGACCAGGCGGGGCCGGTGACGCAGGACCTGCTCGGCCAGCAGCGTGCCGTTCCGGCCGGCCGCCAGGGCCACGACCTCGAAGCGATCCGCGCAATGGCCGATCAGGTCGAGGGCCTGCACCCCGACCGAACCGGTCGAACCGAGAATGGAAATTCCGCGTCTGCCGCCCGCACCACCCACCCTAGCGCGCTCCCATGCCGAAAAGGTAATAGTAGTAGAGCGCCGGCGCGGCGTACAGCAGAGAGTCGACCCGATCGAGGATCCCGCCGTGTCCCGGCACCAGGGCGGCGCTGTCCTTCTGCCCGGCTCCACGCTTGAACATCGATTCGACGAGGTCTCCCACCATGCCGATCACGCCGAGCCCGGCGCCGAGCAGGAGACAGTCGACCGGCGTCAGCCGGTGCATGAACCAGGCGCGCGCCAGGAACGCCGCCGCCAGCGCGCCGGCGATTCCGCCGAACGCCCCTTCCACCGTCTTCTTAGGGCTCACGCTCGGGGCCAGGGGACGCCGTCCCAGCAGCCTCCCGGTGTAGTAGGCCGCCGTATCGCTCCCCCACACCACGAGGACCAGGAGGAACACCAGATCGGCCCCGAGCTCCCGGCCCTGGATCGCGTCCGCCACCTCCCGCAACCCGACCATGTAGCCGAACAGCAGCCCGATGAACACGGCGATGAAGAAGCTTGAACCGATGTCACCGAAGGCCCGCCCCCAGTCCCCTCCCCTCACCAGCGACGCCACCGGCAGGGCGAACAGGGCGATGGCCAGCGCGTGTTCGATCCGGACCCGGGGGGTGAGGAACGCGGCCATCAGCAGGAAGGCCACCAGGACGGCGACCGGCCGGTGACAGCGGTGGCCGCGGGCCTCGGCGAGGCGGAACAGCTCGAGGATCGCGAGACCGGCCGCCGCGGCTATCAGAAAATGATAGACGGGGGGCGGCGCCAGTCTGACGATCACCCAGAACGCCGGCAGAAAGACGACCGCCGAGAGGATCCGCTTCATCGTGGCGGCGCCGGTCTCAGACGATCACCTTGCCCGAACTCCGCAGGGATTCGCGGCCGGCGGCCGCCAGGGTCCCGGCACCGGCGACCCGCCCGTAGCGTCGGTCGCGCTTCTGGTAGTCGACGATCGCCTGCAGGAGCTCGCGTCGCCGGAAATCGGGCCACAGCGTGTCGGTGACCCAGATCTCGGCGTAGGCGATCTGCCAGAGGAGGAAGTTGCTGATCCGGAGTTCCCCGGAGGTGCGGATCAGGAGGTCCGGGTCGGGCTGGCCGGCGGTGTACAGGTGGCGGGCGAACTCCTCCTCGTCCACCGCCCGATCCCCGGCGCCCTGCCGGCGGCGGTCCTGCAGGATGCGGTTGCAGGCGTCGACGATCTCCGCCCGGCCGCCGTACGAGAGCGCGATGTTGAACAACAGCCCGGTGTTGCGCCGTGTCGCCTCCTCCGCGGCGCGCAGCTCGCGCCGGACCGCCGGGCTCAGTTCCTCGATCCGCCCGATCACCCGGAAGGCGATATTGTTCTCCTGCAGGGTCTCCAGCTCCCGGCGCAGGTACTCCCGCAGGAGACCCATGAGGGTCGTGACCTCGGCCCGCGGGCGGTTCCAGTTCTCGATCGAGAAGGCGTACAGCGTCAGGACCGGGAAGCCGAGACGCGCCGAGGTCTCCACGACATCGCGCACCGCTGTGATCCCGGCGCGGTGCCCCGCCACGCGCGGCAGGTTCCGGGTCCGCGCCCAGCGCCCGTTCCCGTCCATGATGATCGCGATGTGGCTCGGCAGCCGGCTGAAGTCGATCTGCGCGAGCAGACCCGCCTCGGGCGAACCCTTGGCGATCAGTCCTTCGAAGTCTCGGGCCGGGTGCGGCATGGCGGGACGTCGCAGCTCCCCTGCGCGCGGCAGGGCCCGCATCCTAACACACGCCGCTTGGCAGCGGCAAGAACGCGCCCCACGCACGCCCTCAATCACCCCCGCGGGGCGGGGGGGCCCCCCCCCCCGGGCGGGGGCCCCGGCCCCGGCCGGGGGGGGCCCCCCGCCCCCCCCGGCCCCCCCCCCCCCCCCCCCCCCCCGCGGCGGCCGCCGGGGGGGCCGGGGCCGCGGGGCCCC
>Ga0214473_10004261_pt1 | contig 17210 bp, 6 predicted proteins | sample RVTome_7_FD_203509 | JGI IMG/M metagenome (GOLD analysis project Ga0214473, IMG submission 203509) | Soil microbial communities from uranium-contaminated site in the Upper Colorado River Basin, Wyoming, United States - RVT98D197 | ecosystem: Environmental > Terrestrial > Soil > Contaminated >... | reverse complement strand
TCAATGAACTAAGCGAATTCGTTTTGCCCCCGGTTCAGGCGGGTACCTATAAACTAATTCTGAAACTTACGAATATTGATGTGGAGATTGATGAAATCAGGATAGGCTTCTAGCATGGATCAGACGCATTTAGCAGAGTTCCTCGTTGCAGCTAATGAGCATGAACGAAACATGCTCTTGACTCAACACGTCGAACTCGCCGATATCAAACTGGCATGGGTACTCAAGTCGTTATATGACAGCGTTGAAAGCAGCGACCCGGCTCGCGCGGCTCAGGTGGCCATGGCTTTGTCGTCATTGGCTGAAGCCACAAAGGATCCTCAGGTGAGTGCGATCTCCGCCTGGACACAGGGAATGGTGACGCTGGATGAGGGACAGATGGAAAAAGCCATCGTCCATCTTGAAGCTGCTGAGGCGCAGTTTCTGACCCTGGGACTACCTGTGCGAGCAGCCGCTACTCAGGTTAGCAAGCTCCGAGCATTGGCGATGCAAGGTCAATATGAGGAAGCGCTTCAATGTGGACTACGAGCCCGGGATGTGTTCCTAAGTCACAACGATGTGTTGGCCACAGGCAAAATCGAGCAAAGCCTGGGCAATCTCCATTTTCTCCTCGACCACTACGTAAAGGCCGAGCAACACTACCTGGCGGCTCGTGAACTTTATGAGATTGCAGATGATCAGAAACAATTAGCACAGATCGATAATTGTCTGGCTACGACGCTGACTTCACAATATCGCTTTCGCGAGGCAGAGATAATCTATGAGAGGGCCCTGTCTCGAGCGGCAGACGCCGGCTTGGAGATCACGCTGGCCGAGATCGAAACCAACCAGGGCTGCCTTGCGCTGTTCCAGGGCCATTATGACCGCGCCTTGGATTATCTGGAGCGGTCACGCCGACGTTATGCAGCGCTGGGAATGGCTCACAATTCGGCCATTGCTGATCAGGAGTTGGCTGATGCCTATCTTGAGTTGAACCTCGCTCCGGAGGCATCAGTAATCTACGAGCGTGTCATCCCGATTTTTTCCAATCTGGGGATGCAGGCAGAACATGCACGGGCGCTTGCCTATCATGGCCGCGCTCGCCTCGCGCTTGGCCAAATCGGTGCTGCCCGCCTGCTACTTGCTGAGGCATGGGCTTCATATGAAGCAGCGGGCAATGCTGTCGGCCAAGCGATGGTGACCCTGATCGAAGCACAGGCCTACCACGCTGAACGCAAGTATGCCGCAGCCGCGCAAGCCGCCGCAGAGACGGAAGCTCAGTTTGCAGAGGTACACGCGTGGGGTCGGCTGTTGCTGGCGCGTTGGTTACGGGGCGAGGCCGCGCGTGCCCAGGGAGAGTTTAGTGAAGCGGAGATGCTACTGAAAAATACATTGCGTGATGCCGAGCAATGGTCGGCACTTCCTGTAATTCAGCATTGCAATACTTCTTTGGGGTTACTGGCCGAAGCGCTTGGTGATATGTCGGGTGCTGAGGTGGCATTTAAGCGCGCTATCGCTTCGATCGAGGAAGTGCGGACGCCTCTACCAGCCGAGGAGTTCCGTACGGCATTTATGGCGAACAAGCTGATCCCATATACAGAAATGGTGCGGCTATGTCTGGCGGATGGCAATCCAAGCCGCGTGGCTGAGGCCCTTGGCTATATCGAACGAGCACGCTCCAGGGCGCTGCTGGATATGCTGGGTGGCGCCATGCCAGCATCCCACAAACCGCGTGATCGGTTCGAAGTTGAACTGTTTACACGGCTTGAAATGTTACGGGAGGAACTCAATTGGTTCTACAGTCAGATTAACCTGCCCGATAGCGATATCTACTCACGTGATGCCGAGATGATGACTGAATTCTATAATGATGTGCGGGAACGTGAGGCGGCTATCTCGGAGATCACGCTGCAACTTCGGCAGCGCAACGTGGGCATTTCGATCCAGGCCGAGCCCTTTGATATCACGACGCTCAAAAATGATCTGGGCGCGGAGACTGCCCTGGTGGAGTACTTCAGTTTGGATGGTAAGTTGCTGGCATTCGTTGTAACGGAAGAAGGAATCGAAATCATACGCCTTCCAGAATCCGAAGAAGATGTGGAGGCAGCGCTGAGGCAGTTTCATTTTCAACTCGGCGCGTTGCGGCACGGTGCAGAATTAATGCAAGATTACCTTCCCGAACTCACGGCGCGCGCCCGTCATCATCTGTGTAGGCTCTATGATTTGCTGATGAGGCCGATTGAGGGTCGCCTCGGTACACGGCGGCTTGTGGTGGTGCCGCATCGTGTTCTTCACTATGTACCGTTCCATGCCCTCCATGATGGCTCGAGCTATCTGATCGAGCGTCGCGAGGTAAGTTGTGTGCCGAGTGCTGCAGTACTACATCATTGTCTGGCCGCGCCCCGGCAGCCAGTAGAGCATGCCACACTCCTGGGCATCTCCGATGAGCGCAACCCGCGGGTTCGCGAGGAAGTCCTGGCACTTGCGCGACTTTTCCCTGAGACGATAACGCTGCTCGATGATCGAGCGAGCCGTGCTTCCCTTACCGAACATTCAATAACTTCGCATGTGTTGCATCTAGCTTGTCATGGAAATTTTAGACTGGATAACCCACTTTTCTCCTCGCTGCAGCTTGCGGATGGCTGGTTGACCGTGCGTGATGTATACCGCCTCAATCTGACATGTTGTGAGCTTGTAACGTTGAGTGCCTGTGAGACAGGAGTGAATGCCCTGGCCCCAGGTGATGAATGGATTGGTCTGGCGCGTGGCTTCTTCTCGGCAGGCTCGCCAGCGTTGTTAGTCAGCCAATGGATCGTGGATGATGAAGCAACGGCCAGACTGATGATTGATTTCTATGCTCGTCTTCGGGCTGGTGCTGGTCCTGCCGCCGCACTTCGTTACGCTCAATGCCAAATGCTTGAGCAAAAACCGCACCCCTATTTCTGGGCGCCCTTTGTCATCCTGGGCCGCTGGTAGGCAGTTGCATCGGAGGTTCAAATGAATCGTTTTCTGTTACGCTTGATTACTATAATCATTGTGGTTGTGATGTTGATGAACTTATTCGCACCAAGCATGTCGGTGCGCGCCGATGGTTCGAATGGCTATGTTCCTAATGAAGTCATCTTGAAGTTGGTTCGATCGACGGATTTAACGAGCGTCGCCTCGGACTACGCCCTGGATCTGATTCCGCTTGACCAGTTTGGTTCGCGCCCCATCTTTCGCATGCTTATTACGGATGACGCCTCGCCGCCGGACCGGGCCACGGAACTGTCAGCAGACTCACGCGTCGTTTATGCTGAGCCGAATTTCATCGGACGCGCGCCAGAAGGCGTGCAGCGGATTTCCTGGCCGAAAGGTGAGGAGAGTAAAGATTTTCAGGAACAGTGGGCGGCCGGCATTCTTCGGCTGCCTGAGGCTCACCGGGTTACGCGCGGCGCCGGTGTCACAGTCGCAGTGCTGGATACAGGCGTGGACCCGGCGCATCCACAGCTGGCGGGGAGACTGGTACAGGGCTTCGACTTTGTGGACAATGACCTGGACCCCAGCGAGGTCGGTACCGCGGCTGCAAACCCGAACTATGGTCACGGCACCCATGTTGCCGGTCTCATCGCGCTGGTCGCGCCGGAGGCCAGCATCATGCCTTTGCGCGTGCTTGACGCAGACGGCGTCGGAGACATCTGGGTGCTGGCGGAAGCATTGGCCTTCGCGATCAACCCGGATGGCAACCTTCAAACGGCAGATGGCGCCGATGTGATCAACCTTAGCCTGAGCACAACGTACCGCACCGATCTGCTCACGGAGATCGTGGCTGCTGTCACGTGCGAAGAGGATGACGATGCGGGTGAAGATGATGATTGTCTCGTCGGACCAGGTCAACATGGTGCGGTAGTGGTCGCGGCCGCGGGCAACAGCGGCTCGAGCACGCCCGAATATCCTGCCGCCGAAGGAGTTATAGGTCTACTAGCTGTGGCTGCCAGCACGCCAGAGGATACGCTGGCGTCCTTCTCGAATTTTGGGTCGTGGGTGCATGTGGCCGCCCCTGGCGAGAATATCCTCAGCAGTGTTCCAAATGGTGAGTATGCTGTCTGGAGCGGTACATCCATGTCGACGCCGCTCGTTGCGGGCGAGGCTGCTCTGGTGCGGGCGGCGAACCCGGGCTATGACGCGCCGGCTGTGGTTGGGCAGATCATCTCAAAGACAGAAGATATCGGCGGCGAGGTGCCAAAGCGGATCGATGTGGCAGCGGCCCTCGGCATCCCAATCATTGGGGAGTATCGTTGCACGGGTACGGTGAGGGCGATCACCGCGGACAACCTTGTGGTTCCAAAGGGCAAGACCTGTAATCTCCTTGGCGCTCGCATCAAGGGCGGCATCAAGGTGGAGGAGGGCGCAAAGCTTACCGGCAGCGGTATCTATCTGAAGGGCAGCATCCAGGCCAAAAAGGCCGCCCTGGTCAATATCAGCAGCTCGACGATTGGTGGCAGCTTCGAGATGGAAGAAGGTAAGTCCGCTCAGCTGAATGGATCGACGGTATATGGGAGTGCGAAGTTTATCAAAAACACCGGCAGCCTTAGCATCTCGAACAACACGATCGGAGGCAATCTGCAATGCAAAGAGAATAGCCGGATGCCCACCGGTGCAGGCAATCTCGTTCAAGGCAATAAGGAAGATCAGTGTTCGGGCCTCTAGCTGGATCCAGACATACTGCCTCTCTCGTGAGGAACTGACTCATGTGCCCGCCAGATAATGTCTGGCGGGCACATTCGTTTTTCAGACCTTCAGCACACCTGCCATGTTCACCGCGGCATGACTCCGCCCGGCACTAACGTCCTAGAAGCGAAGTTGATTCGCAACACCTGATGTAAGGCAAATTAATCATGTTGGATGTATTTTAGGCGGTTCTGCGTACTCTGTTGTCAGGATGAGAAGCTTGCATTTTTGTAATTAATCCCCCGGAAATGAGCATTGCCGAAGAGTCGATCTTATCTCAGAAAAAGGAAGAGGTCCCAACATGGGCCAGCGAAAGAAGCGCCCGTATTCTTTTTCCATGGTCATACTCTTCCGATTGCACATCAAATGGATCACAGAGGATAAATAAGATGAGCCTTCAGGAAGCTATCATAAGTGGAAAACCTTTTCGACGAAAAGGCTGGCTGGATGATGGGATTTTTATTGTTTATCCAGAGCACGACAGTGTACTAACGCTGGAGACAGACACCGGTACATCCATCGAACTCGATGTTCAAGATATTCTTGCAGACGATTGGTATACACGCGAGGAGGTTAAATGATCCGTGTACTGGTGATGGCAAACGATTCTGTGCTCGCCGATGTAATTGCATCGATCCTGGCACGGGAGATTGACCTGGATAAGTTCAGGTTGACTCATCGTACGCTTGGCAAGGGAAACCGTTATTCGGCTGTGATTGTTGTCGATGAAGGGGAAATCGAGAACGAAGTAATCAATATAGCAGACTTCTTTCGAGATGACATTGCTGTTCTGGTGCTCAAGCTCTCGCTAAAGAGCAGGGAAATATTTGTTTATGAAAGTTATCAACTTAACAACCCGAAGATGGAACGGATTGTTGAGCTGGTCAGACAATTTGGCAGTGGCAACCTCAAAAAAAACGTTGAGCGGGCCGTAAATCATCTACAACAGATCTCCATACTCCCTTAGTTTCATGCCGGCCCAATCGTTCACGAGCCTTAACCCGTTGTACTACCTGATGACTAAATAAGTACTCTACAGTTTTGTAAGAACGGTACGGAAATTGGTACGTGAATGAGTTGGCAGGCGATATGCGACAGGAAATGATGAAACTAGAATGAGAAGGAAGTGCAAGTTGATACATTGAGGAGATTACTGATGATTCGGGCAATGGTCATGGCAAACAACTCAATACTGGTCGATACAGTTGCGTCGATCCTGGCACAGGAGATCGGCCTGGATGTTCTTCAATTAACGTATCGTGAGCCCCGCAGCAAGTATGCTGCGATTCGCGATCATCGCTCCATCGTGATCCAAATTGATGATGGGGATGTTGAAAATGAATCATTTGCTGTAATGGATCCGGTTCGGAATGATGTCCCCTTACTCGTGCTCAAAATATCGCTTAAGAGCCGGAATATCCACATCATTACAAGCTGTCAACTCGTTCACCCGGAGACAGAACAGGTGGCTGATCTGGTCAGGGATTTTAGGAGAACCTATCTCGGGAGAGGAAATGAAGTGATTGTGACGGGGCCTATCAGCCAAAAGGAAATTCCATGATCCGGGTTTTGGTATTGGCAAACCAATCGCTTCTTGAAGGCTTCATTGTATCGGCCCTGTCACAGGAAACCGATTTGGATGTGGTGAGCCTGAGTCATCTTGAGCTGGACAGAGCAGACCGGTATTCCATTGTGATTATTGTCGATGAGGTGGAAAGGGAGAAAGAAGCGGTAGACCTGGGAGACCTCATTCGGGATGACATTACGCAACTCATCATCAGAGTATCGCTGACGAGCCGAAATATCTACGTCAATGAAAGTTACCAGCTTATTAACCCGCAGATGGAACAGATGGTCAGTCTCGTCAGAGATTTCAGTAGAGAGCATCTGACAAAAAATGTTGAAGAGGATGGAGATACATCCTCGCAAAAAAAAATGAGACAGACCCGACAGGTACAGACGCAACAACATAACCCGCAGCAGATGCTTGATCCGCTGGGTCCCTTATTCGCGTTGAAACAGGCGATCAATTTTCACAACCGCGCGATTAGCAACGAGACTGGGCCTTCAGAAAAGGGAATCTCGATGTTCTTTTATTCTTTTTTCCTTCAGTACTTAAGACTGAAAAATCCTCGAAACGTGACGCTGCCAACCTGGCAGGAATATTCGACAGGAAACGACTAATGATGATGAGATGAAAACACTATTTGACATAACTTCTTTTGCAAGGGCATTATTCAGCCTCGTATATCGCCGAGGCGATTATTTGTTTAATCGGAAAATAACACACGCAGGGTCTGAGCCCGGCGGGATCCATTTTCATTATCTGCCCCAAGTCGGAGGTGATCACATGCACGCTCGCCATTTTCTTCTGATCAGGTTTGCACTCCTGATCCACTGGATCAAGACCATTGTTCGGACTCAAGCGGGGCACTTAAGATCATTCCATATAAGACCTGATTCTATGCAGGCGGAGGATATTCCCATGAAAATACGAAACTTGTTCCCAATGCGGCAAGCCAGTCTTTCGTTTAATTGGAAGCTGGCCGGCCGAATTCCAGCAAGCTCCTCAAGATTCTCTCATCGCAGCCAGGGAGGACTGATAAAAGTCCTGATCTTATGTATGGTGCTTTCCCTTGTCATGGTTCCCTACGGGCAGGTGTCTGCCGCCGGCCCCTTCACGGTGAACAGCACAGCTGATCTACCGGACGCGAATCCCGGGAACGGCGTGTGTGCCGCGAGTGGGGGAGTCTGTACGCTGCGTGCCGCGATCATGGAGGCGAACTCTTCTCCTGGGGCGGACACGATCACACTTCCCGCCGGAGTCTATGCGCTGGGCATTCCGACCGTGAACGATGACCTTGACGTGACGGGCGACTTCGATATTCATACCCCGATAACGATCCTCGGCGCGGGCGCGGATCTTGCGATCATTGATGGTGGCTTTCCCCTGCCCGGTGCTGATCCCACCGCGCGCGGCATGGACAGGTTAATCGAGATTCACCCGACCGCGGGCAATGTGACGATTAAAGATGTGACCTTCCGTGAAGGGTTCACTACTGATGAAGGCGGCGCAATCCAGAACTGGTCGCCGGGACTGTTGTTCGTCGAAAGAGTCAAGTTCATCGACAACTATGCCGGTGGAGCCGGCGGCGGCGTCAACAATGCCGACCCGGCCTTTTACGAATGGGCTACCGCCCCTCTGAACCCGCCGAAGTCTGGACGCGTGGAAATCAGAAATTCGGTCTTTTCCGGCAACGCGGCAGCCAGTGGCGCCGCGGTGAACAATGCCGCAATGGGAACTGTTTCGATTCTTGCAGGCACCCAGGTGGTAGACAATCCCGGTGCCATGGTTCCTGACCCAGCGCAAGTGATCGACCCGTTGGATCCTGAACCCATTGAGTATATTCCCGCACCCGGTGTGTATCAGCCAAGAGGCGGCGCGATCGCGAATGAAGGCGCTTCGGACACGATCGGCACGCTTCGCATCGAAAACTCCACAGTGGCGAGAAACTTCGCAACTGATAATGGGGCCGGCATCCTCAACGGAGGCTCTGGCATTCTCATCGGTGCGGGAACTACGCTTGATGAGAATACAACCACGGCTGCTGGTGGTGGCCTTTACACTTCGGGTGGCAAAGTCACCATAACGAACAGCACCATTAGCGATAACGTCGCGGCGGATGGCGGAGGTATATACAGCGAGGGCGCAGTCGACAGTATTGGTTTACGCCCCGACTTCACAATCAGCAATTCAACGGTTACAGGGAATGAGGCGCACGCCTCCGGCGGAGGTATGTTAGCCGGGGGAGATGGCCAGGTCACGATTACCGATGTGACGTACTCGAACAACAAGGCGCACGATGCAGGCGGCGGTCTCAATATCGCCGACCGGGCAAGCGCGGTCCTCACTCGCTTAACCTTCACAGACAATTCCACACACAATGAGGGCGGTGGCGCTTGGGCAGGCAGTCAGCGCCTCGTCACCATCCAGGATTCGACTTTCACAGGCAATCATGCTGGTCTACCCGAGCCAGGGAGCATCTTCGACCCATCCAGCGCAAATATCGCTGGTGGCGGCGGTTTGTTTAGTGAGAACGGCCCACTCACTGTCACCGGCTCTACCTTTACGGGGAATACGGCTACGGAAGAGGGCGGCGGCATCAGCCTGGATAACCACGGCGACGTGGTGATCCGCGATAGCGTGATTCAAAACAACCGCGCCGACCATGATGGCGGCGGTGTGGAAAACAGCGGTACGAAGGTCACCTTCGAGCGGCTGTTGATCCAAAACAATTACGCGGTGATCAATGGCGGTGGCATTCACAACTCGTCCAGCGGGCTGTTCACGCTCCTGGATACGACCGTGCTGTTAAACAGCGGTCAGAGCGGCGGTGGGTTGGCGAACGCCCCGGATAATGACATCATCATTCGCCGTTCGCTCTTCCTGCGCAATACCGCGCGCACACCAGCCATGATTGAAGGGGAACCGGCGGAAGATGCCGGTCTTGGCGGCGGTATCTATAGTCTCGCCGACGGCGATTCTTTGTACGAGAACACCACGATTTCCGGCAACACCGCAGCGGCTGCCGGCGGCGGCCTCTTCCACGATGCAGATGGTGAACTGATGCTTGTGAATCTCACGATCTGGCGCAACTCCGCGCCGCGCGGCGGGGGGGTGGGCGTGGTCGAGTCGGACTTCTCGCCTCCCATTCCACCAAAAGCCAACATTGCTGTGATTTCGCGTAACACGATCATCGGCGGCAGCCTGCAGGGCGGCTCGTGCGACTGGTACATTACATCCGAGGGCGGCAACCTGGACGGACTGGGCACACAGGCGGCCATGCTTGAAACAAGCGATGTACTGTTACCTCTCAACACCCAGTGTTTCCTCGCAACTCCTCCAAACACCGACCCGACAGGACCCAACCTGCGTGACCGCCGGAGTTCCACCTTTGCTCCGGATGCCATCGCCGATAACGGCGGAGAAACGCTTACGCATTCACTTCAATACGGAGACCTTGCCGTTGACGGCGGTGTCTTACCCTGCCCGGAGACGGACCAGCGCGGTGTGGCACGTCCGCAAAATGACGTTTGCGATACCGGCGCGTATGAGTTTGTGGGCGATCCTCCGCCTTTCGACGATATAGCCCCCGAAACCGAATTCCCGCCGCAGATCGCCGATCAGGATACCCTGGAGACGATGCTGCTCCGATTCAGAGGGACTGATGACCAGACATCAGCAGAAGATTTGCAGTTCGAGTGCCGGCTGTTCGAGACCGATCTTGCTGAGCAGGTTGAGCTTTTGGCGCCCTGGGACCCGATCCCGCCCGAGCTGTGGTGGGTAGGCTGCTCGAATCCCTGGCAGGTTCCGTTGCTGGAAGCTGAACTGGGCTTCTATACTTTCGAGGTGCGCGCCATCGACCGCGCTGGCAACGTGGATTCCACGCCGGCCGTCCATGTTTTCACCGGAGACACACAACCTCCCGATACCATCATCGCTGAGAAGCCGCCCCTGGTCACGAATAGCCGTTCCGCGACCTTCTCCTTCTCTGCCACAGATAATATCTCATCGCCGCAGTTCATGGAGTTCGAGTGCCGTCTTGACACCCGCGATCCGGAATTGTGGCTCGAATGCTTCAACCCAACCTTCTTCTCCAACCTGACCACCGGCGAGCACACGCTCGAGGTACGCGCCTATGACGGCGCGGAGAACGTGGATCCGTCGCCGGCGCGCTATACCTGGACCGTCGCCCAGGGTTCCAGCTGCGACCTGGCAAATATCACCCTGACTGCCAGCGCGGATGGCTGGATCGACGAAGTAAATCAGCTCGAAAACTATCTCTTCGAGACGGAGCTTAGTGTGAATTCCGGCGCGACCGGGGATCCGAATGCCGTGCCGCCCGAGCAAATTGTCGGGCAGAACGCCCGTGCCCTGTTCCGGTTCCCACTCTCGAATGACGCGCCCGATTGTGAATTAGAGTCGGCTACGCTGCGTCTGTATAACGGATCTCCGACTGAAGACCGAATGCTGCAAGCCGTGCCAATTTCCAACACATGGTCAGAGAGCACGCTCACCTGGTTCAACCAACCCGGTACGATGGGAACCCCGGTGACGATCCCATCCCGCCTGGGTTACCAGGAGTGGGATGTGACTGCTCATGTGCAAGCGATGCTCGAGAGCGGCGTCAGCTATGGCTGGATGATCCGCGATGCGGCAGAGAACGACGCGGATGGCGGCGATCAAGCATTTACCAGCCGGGAGATGCCTCAGGACCCGCCTGAACAGACCCTGCCACTGCTGGTTCTGCGCTACACGGCGGATGCGACCCCGCCTCCCTCCGTGCCAACTCCTGCCACAACCGAGACCGCAGTGTACTGCGGCCAGGTGCTCACCGAGAGCACACTGGTGGCGAACGATCTGAGCGGCTGTATGGGTGAAGGACTGGTCATTGGCGCCCCGAACATCGTGGTTGACCTGAACGGTCACCGTATCACAAGCGGTCTGCTCTTACCAGCAGGCCAGGAAGAGGGAGGCTTCCCGGGCATCCGCAATGGCAGTCATACCAACGTGGTCATCCGCAACGGGAAGATCAGCGGCTTCGATTACGGCGTGCTGCTTGGTTCAGGAACGACCCATAATATCGTTGAAAATCTCACGCTAACCAGCAATACCCTGGCAGGCGTAAATCTGTTCGACGCCGATGATGGACGCAATGGCAACACGATCCGAAACAACCACTTTGACCACAATGGAGAAACGGGCATCATGCTGATCAGCGACTCCGAGAACAGTGTGATTGAGAACAATACGTTCATCGGTAATGGCATGTCGATTTATCTCTTCACCGCCAGTGGCCACCGCATCGAAGGCAACGAGATCAGCGGAATCATCCTCAACCCGCTGCTGGATAGCGATGCCGGTATCGTATTAGAAGAAGGCTCCAACCGCAACGTCATGATCGACAATAATATATCCGACACCGGCGATGCGGGCATCATCATCCACATGGGCTCGCACGATAACCGCGTCGAGGGTGGCATCATGCAACGCAACGGCGATGCAGGCGTGATCATCGATGATTCCGACCGAATCCAGGTGATCGACATCCTCGCTCACGGGCAGTCCGATAGCGGCGTGTCACTTGGCAATTCGCATGACAGTGTTGTGCGCGACAGCGACCTGCGTTTCAACCCGAGCGGCGTTTCAGCATCGAATACCAACAACCTCCTGGTCGAGAATAATAATGCCTCCAACTCGCTCCAATCCGGCTTTGAGATCGGTAATGGCCTGAACATTCGGATCCTCAACAACGTGGCCAACAACACCGGCGGCGCGGGCATTTCGGTGGAGGGCGGTGCGTTCGATGCGTTAGGCAACGCGATCGGCGGCGCCCTGATCGAAGGCAACACGGCCAACGAGAACGGCAGCGATGGCATGAGCATTGCCTCTGCTGGCCATACCATCCGGGATAACACTGCGTACAACAACTTCGGCTTTGGCATTATGGCCGGCGAGGCGCTTGAGCCTGGTGCGCTGCCCGGACCCGATGCCAATATCGATGGCGGCGGGAACGTGGCCGCGGGCAACGCGGAGCCCGAGCAATGCGCCGGCGTGGTCTGTACTTCGGGTGACGCTCCGGCACCCACCCCTGTGGATCTGACCTCACCCGAGACAATGCTGCTCGATACACCTCTCAACCCGAATGCCAGTTCTTCGGCGACGTTCAGCTTCACCGGCACGGACAATGCTGTCCCGGCAACCGCGCTTACCTTCGAATGCCGACTCGATCCATTGCCCGATCCTCCGGTGGAACCGGAACCGCCCGATCCCGAACCGCCCGACCCGGGCGCGCCACCTGAGATCCCTGAACCACCAGAAGGTGAAGGGTGGGTGGAATGCATCAGCCCCGTCCGTTATACGGGCCTTGACCAGGGCATCCATCGTTTCGAAGTGCGTGCCCGCGACCTGGCAGACAACTTTGACCTGACGCCCGCCATCTATGAGTGGGATGTAGACTTCACCGCGGAAGACCCGGATGCGGGTCCTGACTCGACCGCACCCGATACCCGGATTTCCAGCGCGCCGTCCAACCCCACCTTGAGTGGCTCCTCGGCAACCTTCCACTTTGCCGGTAGTGACAACCTTACCCCGGGATTGAGTCTGACCTACGAATGCCAGCTAAACGGACTCGGGTTTGCTCCCTGTACTTCGCCAAAGGTCTATAACCTTGGCACTGGCCCGTATACGTTCGAAGTACGCGCCATTGACTTGCGAGGAAATGTAGATGCATCACCAGCCACCTACACCTGGAATATCGTGCTTCCGCCGCCAGATTTCACCGCGCCGGATACATTCCTCGATTCTTCACCGGACGCTATCACGACCCTGACTGCGGCGACCTTCACATTCTCAAGTAACGATCCGACCGCGACTTTCGAATGCTCGCTGAATGATTCTGCCTTCGCGGAATGCGCCTCGCCCCAGGCTTACACCGGGCTGGGGGTTGCCATGCACGAGTTTGTTGTGCAGGCGAAGGACTCAGCTGGCAATGTCGATCCCACCCCGGTCACGTTCCTATGGTCTGTTAGCGGCGCGCCTGTCTCAACCACAGTCTTCTGCGGACAGGTGATCACGCAAAGCATCAAGGTCAGGAATGACTTGTTCGATTGTCTCTGGGACGGTCTTGTCATCGGCGCCCCAGGGATTACCATTGACCTGGACGGTCATACCATCGATGGCAAAGGGATCGCCGCCGGCATCCGCAATGACGGCTATGACTTTGTCTCGATCAAGAACGGGACGGTTGTGGAGTTCGATTACGGCGTGATGCTGAACCCCGGCACCACGAACAACATCGTCGAAGGGATGACCCTGCAGGGCAACCAGGAAGCAGGCGTTGGGCTCGGCTTCCTGCCTCATCCCATCGACCCGATCATGCCTTATCCGCAGCCGCCCCCACCTACCTTCCAGGCGGGCCTCAGGGACAACATCATCCGGAATAACACCGTTCTCGCCAATGATACCGGTATCTGGCTGACCCACGGCACGCGCGGCACTCTGATCATCGGCAACGATGTCAGTGCCAACAGTAAGGGCGGGATTTTGCTCGACCGCTCCAGCGATAACCGCGTCGAGACCAACCTGGTCAATGCTTCGAGTGAACCTGGTGTGGTGCTCATCGGCGCGAGCAACAATACTGTCCTCAATAACACGCTGACCGAAAACGGCGGCGGTGTCTACCTCACCCTCACCGGCAGCGATGCCGGCTACCAGCCCTCCAATAACAACCTGGTGCAGGGCAATATCATCACAGAGAGTGGCGGACCTGCCCTCGAGTTGGCAGGTTCCAGCAACGGCGCAGTCAGCGGCAACCAACTGATTGACAACGTGGCGAGCTTCTCCAATGGTGAAGGACTCCTGATGTATTATGCGGATAACACACTTGTCCGCGGCAACGATCTGAGCACCAACAAGGCTGGCATCGAGCTGGGGAATTCCAGCAACAACCGGCTGGAGTCCAACGATGTTAGCGGCTCCGAAGGGAATGGGATTTCCGCTGGCGACAACTCTCTGAGTAACCAGATCATCGGGAACATCTCAAGCAACAACACCGGAGCCGGTATTTCTGTTAACGGTGAGGTGGCAGGCGATTCCGGTACGCTGATCGAGGGCAACCAGACGCACAACAACAACAGTTATGGCATCGTTGTGTCCAAGCCGAGTCACATCATCAAGAATAACTTTGCCAACGAGAACGGCACCTGGGGTATCTACGCCGGTGACCCGAGCAATGGGCGCTTCAACATCGACGGCGGCGGGAACCGCGCCCAGGACAACCTGGGACCGATCGACCCGTTCTCTCTGCAGCCTCTGCAGTGCTACAACGTACTGTGCACCGGCGGCGATGCTCCGCCCGATCCGATCCCTCCGGATACCTTGATCCTGCAGGCTCCCAACAACCCAAGCCTGAGCGCTTCCGCAACGTTCCACTTTAGCGGCAGTGACAACGTCGGCTCCGTCACCTTCGAGTGCCGGCTGGATACAGGTACATTTGGTCCCTGTGTTTCCCCGGTGGCGTTGACCGTCTCTGCGGGTACCCATACCTTTGAGATCAGGTCAGTGGATATTTCCGGCAATGTTGACCCGTCGCCGGCAGCCCATACCTGGACAGCGATGTTCACCGCGGGTGCGCCCGAAACAACCATTGTCTCCGGTCCAGACTTGACGACCGTCAATACGAACGCCACGTTCCAATTCACATCCTCTGTGGCCGGCTCGACCTTTGCCTGTGCACTGGATGGGTCCGTACCGGCCGTCTGTTCCACACCGGTATCCTACTCCGGTTTGGCGGCTGGCTCACACACCTTTAGCGTGTATGCCATCAACTCGGGAGGCGATGCCGACTCTACACCCGCCACCTACACGTGGCAGATCGGCGCTGCGCCCGTCGCTGCGGAAATAGGCTGCGGAGAGATCATCGTCCAGAGCACGCGCCTGACAAACGACCTGATCGACTGCGGCGGCCACGGCTTGATTATTGGCGCCAGCAACATCACCATTGACCTGGATGGACATCTGATCGATGGCGTTGGGTTGGACGCCGGTATCCTCAACAACGGCTTCGACTCGGTCACGATCACCAACGGAACGATCACACAGTTCGATTACGGCATGCTGCTCAACCCGGGCACATCGCTGAACATCATCGATTCCATGCGCCTCGAGTCAAATCAGGAAGCTGGCATCCTGCTTTCGGATGCCGACCAGGCTGGTCAGGGCAACACCATTCGCAACAATACATTCGCAGCCAACTCGAATGGCATTTGGCTTGCCAGCAACACCCGCTTCAGCATTATCCAGCATAACGCCTTCGGTGGCAATGCAGGCGTTGGCATCCTCGGCGAGTTTGCCAGTGATAACCGGATCGAGTTTAACGAGATCAGCCGCTCGGGCGGCTTCGGCATCCACCTGATGGGCGGCGGAAATAACACCGTTGTCAACAATAGCCTGTCGGACAACGGCGGGGCCGGGATCGGCATTGGCGAAGAGCTGCTGCCATCCAATAACAACGTGGTTGAATCCAACACGATCAGTGGCGGCGCGGGTGGCCTCCTCGTGGCTGACTCCACCGGGAACCAGATCCTGTTCAACACCGTCAGTGGCACAACAGGTCCGGGCGTCGTCCTGTCACTCTCCCACAACAACCTGGTGCGCGGTAATGACGTGCGCGCCAACGCCAGCGGCATCTCCGTGGATGAATCCAACGACAACCGTATCGAAGCCAATAATGCCAGCGGGACGCTGGGCAGCGGCATCGAGATCGGCGCCCTCTCCTATAGAAATACGGTAGTGCAGAATGCCGCCAACCAGAACGGCGGCGATGGCATTGCCATCGAAGACTTTGCGTTGGCTGGTCAGAGCAACCTCGTGGAGGGCAATATCGCCAACGGCAACGGCGGCGACGGCATCTACGTTGCCGGCGTTGGTCATACCGTGACCGATAACACCGCCCAGATGAATGGCGGCTGGGGCATCTACGTGGCTGTAAGCGCCACGGACGGCGGCGGCAACCTGGCAGCCGGCAATATGGAACCAGCACAGTGCCTCAACATCGTCTGTTCGATCGGCACTGTGCCCGGCTCGCCCGAAACCTGGATTGTTTCCGGACCCGTGGATGTCGACACCGTCACACCCGGGATCCAGTCCAACAGCCGCAACGCCAGCTTCACCTACATGGGCAGCGACAATGCCACTCCATTGATCCAGTTGGTGTTCGAGTGCCGCCTTGATTCCACCAATGACCTGGCCTGGGTGGACTGCGAATACCCGGCCGAGTTCCTGAACCTGAGCGCCGGACCACATGTCCTGGAGATCCGCACTGTTGATATGCAGGGCGCCGGACTGGCGGACCCAACCCCGGCCCGCTTCGAGTGGACTTATGTGCCGCTGCCTTCTGGTGTCGCGCCAGTGGTCACGCTCGACTTCGTGCCGGACAATCCATCTGTATTGTTCGAGGCGGTGTTCACATTCCATGCCAACGAACCGGACGTCACCTTTGAATGCCGTGTTGATTTCTTTGGATACGAGCCATGCGGCTTCGAAGGTGCGAGCTTTATGTCGCAGGGTGCATACGAGGCAGCCTTTGAGGCGACCCAGGCCGGCAACCATACCTTCTACGTGCGCGCTATCGACTTTGAAGGCAATGTTAGCACGCCGACCACATACACCTGGAGCATCCTGGGCATCGTCACAACCTTTACGGATGGGCCTGGCTTCACGCCCGGAGAGACTCCCTTCGATCCGCCCACCGGCGGTCCGGTCGTTGAGACAACTGCAACGCTGGACTTCATCGCCAACGTGGCAGACGCGACCTATGAGTGCTCGCTTGACCTTGAGCCGTTCCTGCCATGCGTTGCGCCCGTCACCTACACGGGTCTGATCTCCGGCGAGCACATGCTGCGCGTCGTCGCGACCGACCTGGCGACCGGCGCTTCTGAACTGGAAGCAGCCGTCTTCG
>Ga0214473_10004260_pt1 | contig 17211 bp, 17 predicted proteins | sample RVTome_7_FD_203509 | JGI IMG/M metagenome (GOLD analysis project Ga0214473, IMG submission 203509) | Soil microbial communities from uranium-contaminated site in the Upper Colorado River Basin, Wyoming, United States - RVT98D197 | ecosystem: Environmental > Terrestrial > Soil > Contaminated >... | reverse complement strand
CTTACACCTTCCCTTCACTGCTGCCCTCTCCCCCGTTTGGAGGCTTGGCGCAGGGTGATTGCGAGGGAGTGAAGGGATCGAAGCAATCCAATAAAAAATGGAAAACCATCAGATTGCCACGCTCCTTTCGGTCGCTCGCAATGTCCGAAAAAGGATCAAGGCGCTGTTTCTTTGCGGGAGAAGGGAAGGGTAGGGGGGATTTAACTTGAAAAAGAGGAAAAGTTGCGTTACGGTTTTTTATGGTTTCCATCCGGGTCGTTTCGCTATTCATGTTGGTTTGTTTTTCCCTCGGCTGCGGCAAGGGAAAGGAAGAGGGCCTTTTGCCCGGGGGAGCGAAATGTCCTCCGGTCAAAGGCCAGCCGGCCTACGGCGACCTGCTCATCCAGGGGGCCATCGGTGACGCCAGCAACCTCATTCCCATGCTGGCCTCGGACAGCGCCTCCCACGATATTTCCGGGTTGATTTTTAACGGCCTGTTGAAATACGACAAAGACCTGAACCTGGTGGGGGATCTGGCCGAATCCTGGGAAGTCTCCGGGGACGGATTGACCATTACCTTCAAGCTGCGCAAGGGGGTGAAGTGGCAGGACGGGCAAGAGTTCACCGCCGAAGACATCCTGTTCGGCTTCCAGACGATCCTCAACCCGAATACGCGCACAGCCTATGCCGGAGACTATAAGGAAGTGCAAGAAGCATTCGTCGTGGATCGCCATACCTTCCGGGTAATCTACAAGCGCCCCTTCGCCCCGGGGCTGCCCAGTTGGGGCTCCCTGGTCGTGCTGCCCAAGCATCTGCTCGCCGGAAAGGACATCAACACCACTCCCTTCAGCCGGAACCCCATCGGGACCGGGCCGTACATTTTCAAGGAATGGAAGACGGGCGAGAAGATTGTCCTGCGGGCGAATCCAACCTACTTCCAGGGCCGGCCCTGGCTGGATGGGTTCATCTATCGCATCGTTCCGGATCCGGCGACCATGTTCCTGGAACTGAAGTCGGGCGGGCTGGACTTCATGGGCCTCACTCCCCTGCAGTATACCCGCCAAACGGATACTTATAAAATGCGCCGGGACTTCTGCAAGTACAAATACCTGGCTTTTGCCTATACCTATCTGGGCTACAATCTCAAAGACGGCAAGTTTCAGGACCGGCGCGTTCGCCAGGCGATCACGCATGCGATCAATAAAGAAGAGCTCATCGAAGGAGTGCTGCTGGGCCTGGGCCTGGTGGCCACGGGCCCGTATAAGCCGGATACCGTCTGGTACAACCCGAAGGTAAAAAAATTTCCCTATGACCCGGAAGAGGCGAAGAGGTTACTGGCGGAAGCCGGCTGGAAGGCGGCGGGAACCGACGGCATCCTGCAGAAGGATGGGAGGCCCTTCGAGTTCACGATCCTGACCAATCAAGGCAATGAGACCCGGGCCAAGTCCGCCGAGATCATTCAGCGGCGTTTAAAGATGGTGGGGATAAAAGTTAAGATCCGCACGGTGGAATGGTCGGCCTTCATCAACGAGTTCATCGATAAGAAAAATTTTGAGACGGTCATGCTGGGATGGACCTTGGGACAGGACCCGGACCTCTACGATATCTGGCATTCCAGCAAGGTGGGGCCGAAGGAGTTGAACTTTATCTCTTACAAGAACCCGGAAGTGGACACTTTGCTGGAGCAGGGAAGGTACACCTTCGACCAGAAGGTGCGCAAGGCTTGTTATGACCGGATTCAGGAGATTCTGGCCGAAGACCAGCCCTACACCTTTCTCTATGTCCCGTACGCCCTGCCCGTTATCAGCTCTCGATTCCAGGGGATCGAACCGGCCCCGGCGGGTATTGGTTATAACATGGACAAGTGGTATGTCCCCCAGGCAGAGCAGAAGTATGTACTAAAACCGTAAAAGAAAATTAGTCCTTTAAAACTGAAGTTGTGCGCAAGTTGGCAATAAATGTCTGAAATTCCCACCTGGCCACCTGAAGCTGTGAAAAAATTTTGCTGGCTTCAGATTGCAGGATTTGAAATAACATTTCACGGCCTTCCCCGGTTCGGGAGCCAGATAGCGATTCGCTTGGCATCATGAGGCAGTTTTCCTTCGCTGGATCAGGCGGGAAGAATCCCGCCAACGGCGGGACTCCCTTTGCGGAGACGAGGTTGAATCTTTTTTAACTCTGTTCTCCCGCCGATGCTGCCCGCGCTCACCGCCATCTGGCTCCCGAACCACGTTAACGGTGGGATGAGGAAAGGATTTTTTCACAGCCCCCCTTTGACAAAGGGGGGGTGGGGGGATTTTGAGGGCAAGATGCCTTCTCGGTTCCGGCTAAGCCGGGCTAGAGTTACAAATTTCGAGTTTCCAGTTAACCCCGAAACATGAAAATCCGAAACTTGCAATTCTTGGAGTAAAAGGTATGTCTTTAAAACAAACCATCAAGGAAAAAGCTCTGGAGCTGGGGTTTGTGGCCGTGGGGGTGGCTACCGCAGAACCCTTTACCCAATACGCCGAAGAGCTCGCCGGTCGTCCGGAGATGTATGAATGGGGCAAAACGCTCGGCCAGAAGGCTTCGGTCAAAGACCTGGACCTATGCCGGTTTGTCGATCCAGCCCGTTTTATCCCCGAGGTCAAAGCGATTATTGTAGTCACGGACAGCTATTTCGAAGAAGATTTTCCCCCCTCGCTGGCCGGAAAGATCGGCCGCTGTTACCTGAAAGGGCTCTTTTGCCCGGAGGAGACGGCCCACAGCCAGCGCCGGAAAGAGTTTAGGAAATTTCTCCAGGGACTGGGCATGAAAACTCTTTACGGCCCTGCGCCGGCAAGGATGGCCGGGGCCAGGGCCGGGGTGACGAATTACGGGAAAAATTGTTTTGCCTTCGCCAATGAGGCCGCCGGGAAAAGCTCCTGGGTGGTGAACGAGCCCTACCTGGTTGACCGGGAACTCGCCCCGGATGAGCCCACGATGAAGATCGGGTGCCCCGAGAATTGCCAGAAGTGCATGGAAGCCTGCCCGACCGGGGCGCTCTATGCCCCCTTGAAGATGGACCCGCGGAAGTGCATCGCCTATCATTCTTATTTCAATGACAAGGAAATTCCCCGCCCCCTGCGTTCCCGGATGGGGACCTGGGTTTACGGATGCGACCGCTGCCAGGAGGCTTGTCCGCGGAATAAAAAATGGCTGGAGAAGGAAAAGCCCATGAACCGGGCCATGGCGGAGCGAGCCGAACATTTCCATATTTCTACCCTGCTCACCATGTCCCAGCAGCACTACGAGGAACGGGTCTGGCCGCTGCTCTATTACATCCGTAAGGATAACCGGAAACTATGGCAGAGAAATGCGGCCGTCGCCCTGGGCAATCAGGGAGATCCGGGTATGATTCCACTCCTGACCGCTGCCCTGGAAGACCCCGAACCTTTGGTCCGGCTCCATGTGGCCTAGGCCCTGGGGAAGATCGGTGGGGCGAAAGCCAAAGCGACCCTAGAAAAAAGAAGATATTCGGAGAGTGATGAGCAAGTCCGCAAAGAGATCGAAGAGGCGCTCATCCTCTAAAATAAAAACCGTGAGGCGTGAGAGCGGGAAAGCGTAAGAGGTTTAAGACCCTGGATTCTGGCGCCCGACGAATTTCCTTTACATTTTCCTCGAAGGGCGTATAATAATAAATAGATTTGCTGGGGGAGCTGAACCGGCTGAGAGATCCCGAAACGGATGATCGGGATGACCCCTCGAACCTGTTGGGTAATACCAGCGGAGGGAAGCGAATCCGAAAAGAGTCCAAAGCCGCCGGTTCTTTTGGAAATCGACGGCTTTGTTATTTTCGGGACACAGATTTGCGCGGATAAACGCAGATAAAATTATGGTTTAAAAAATACAAAACCCTCCTGCCCCAGTAATTGTCGAAGCCGGATGCGGGGGGTTATAATCTTGCCGCCGCTGAACGCGCATGGGTACTTGTTTTTAAGATCCTAAAAATCCGCTTTTATCTGTGTCCAAAAAATTTTCTTTGCGAACCGCGCGGGGAGGGGAATATGACCCAGTTGGAATATGCCAGGCAGGGGACGATTACCGAGGCGATGGAAAAGACCGCCGCTGCTGAGGGCGTCCCGGCAGAGACCATTCGCCAGGGGTTGGCGCAGGGGAACATCGTCATCACCCAAAATTTGAAGCATCGGAAGATTGCCCCCCTGGCCATCGGCAAAGGGTTGCGCACCAAAGTTAACGCCAACGTGGGAACTTCCAAAGACCACATGAACGTCGAGGAGGAGCTGGAGAAAGTGCGCGTGGCCATCGAGGCCGGGGCCGACACGATCATGGATTTATCCACCGGACCGTCCATCGACGAGACCCGTAAAGCGGTGATGAATATTTCCACTGTCCCCGTGGGAACCGTGCCCATCTACCAGGCGGCGGTCGAGATGGCCGAGCGGAAGAAGCACCCGATGGTGGAGATGACCGCGGATGACCTCTTTGAAGTGATCGAGCGTCACGGGGATAACGGAGTCGATTTTATCACCGTGCACTGTGGCGTGACCCGGATCTCCGTCGAAAAAATCAAGAAAGAGGGCCGCCTCATGGGGGTGGTCAGCCGGGGGGGAGCGATCCTGGTGGAGTGGATGGATTACAACAAAAAAGAGAATCCCCTTTTCGAGTATTATGACCGGCTGCTGGAAATCGCCAAGGGGTACGACATGACCCTGAGCCTGGGAGACGGACTTCGCCCGGGATGTTTGGCCGATGCCACGGACCGCGGGCAGGTCCAGGAATTGATTCTACTGGGCGAGCTGACGGAGAGGGCCTGGGCCAAGGGCGTTCAGGTAATGATCGAAGGCCCCGGACATGTTCCCCTGGACCAGATCGAGGCCAACATCCTGCTGGAAAAACGGCTCTGCCACGGGGCGCCTTTTTATGTCTTGGGACCCCTGGTGACGGACATCGCCCCTGGATATGACCATATCACCGGGGCGATCGGCGGGGCGATTGCCGCCCGGGCGGGCGCGGATTTCCTTTGTTACGTCACCCCGTCGGAACACCTGCGGCTGCCGACGGTTGACGATGTGCGCGAAGGGGTCATTGCCTCCAGGATCGCGGGGCATGCGGCCGACATCGCCCGCGGTCTGAAAGGCGCCATGGAGATGGATTGCCGGATGGCCCGGGCCCGCAGAGCCCTGAACTGGCAGGAGCAGATTAAGCTCTCCATCGACCCGCAGAGGGCGCGGAAGCTCCGCGAATCGAGCCTGCCCAAAGAAAGCGACGTCTGTACGATGTGCGGCGAACTCTGCGCGATCAAGAAAGTGGCCAATCTTCTTTGAACCGTTCTCTTGGAATCTTTCCCTCCTCACCCTGCCCCTTTCGTATCATTGATAACGGATCAGAGGGCTGGCTCGGGGGCCAGGCCGCTGGGCTTGGCATCCTGAGGCACTGAGATCTCCGTAGACGGGGCGGGAAGATGCACCCCGCCGTCTTCGGCGGAAAAGTACTTTTATCTTCTTGGCCAGTTTGCACCCGGCCGAGGCTGCCGGCGCTCACCACCCTGGCCCCCGAGCCCCGTCACAGTGACGTGCACTGAGCAAATACATCATGGGTCAGGCCATGGATGATCCTCGATGAGTGTCACCCATGTCGGTTTACAGCATATTTTTTGCATTTCATCTTATTGATTCCCGGGCTGTCCTGTGATAATTTGGGAGACCGGAAAGGGTGGCTGGGAATGAAATTGGGCGGGCGGCGAAGTGATATACTCTATCGATTCATCCGGAGCGTCGGCTATGTCTCCTTTCACTGCGCCTACCGCATCAAAGTGGAAGGACGGGAAAATATTCCTCCCGCAGGCCCGGCCATTCTGCTACCCAAGCACCAGTTTTGGACAGACATTCCGATCATGGGTTTGGCCGCCTGGAGACCGTTGAACTTCATTGCCAAGCAGGAGCTTTTCGTCTACCCGGGGGTGCGGCACTTTATATCCTCTTTGGGGGGGGTCCCCATCCATCGGTTAAACCCGGTAAAGAGCCTGGGTTCTTTTCGTTACGTCGAACAGCTTTTGAAAAGGGGGGAATTTATCGTCCTTTTTCCGGAGGGCACCTATTACCCGCACACGGTGGGTCGGGGCAAGCACCGCTTCATCGAGCGCCTCCTGCGGACTCAGGAAAAGGCGGGATGGCACGGGGACAAAGCCCTCCCCTTTATCCCGGTGGGCATCCGGTACAATGAGAAAAAGTTTCGGAACGAAGTGCGCGTAAAAATCGGCCGGCCGATCTACTCCGGGGGAGAATCAGGGGCAGAAGAATTTACCCGCCGGATCGTGGAAGAAATTGCCAAGCTCAGCGGACTTGACAAGCGCAGTAATGAGGAATGAGTGCTGAGGACCGAGTAACTGAATCTTGACTCAGCACTCATAACTCACAACTTTTCACTATCTGGGGAGGTGTTATGTCCAATCAACCAGTCCAATGGGAAGTGAAGGACGGGGTTGGCATCGTCACGCTCAACCGCGCGGAAAAACGGAATGCCATCAATGGGGACATGCTGGACGGGGTTAATAAAGCCTTCTCGGAGCTCAGCCTCAACCTCGAAGCGCGGGTTCTATTACTCCAAGGGGCGGGACCCGTCTTCTCGGCGGGCATCGACTTCAACTTTTTGGCGAAGGTGGGCCAGGATGACGGGAGGGCCGCGGGAATCCGCTTGCGGGAAGATATCGAAAACATTCAAACCATCTTGAACCGGATCGAACGCATCGAGAAGCCCGTCGTAGCGAAAATCCAGGGTTTCTGCGGCGGGCTGGGGTTAGAGCTGGCTTTGACGGCAGACTTCCGCATTGCTTCCGAAAACGCAACCCTGGGGGTGCCCGAAATCATTCTCGGGATCATTCCGGATTGCGGCGGGACGAGTCGGCTGACGCGGATGCTCGGTCCGGCTTGGGCCAAGGAGTTGATCATGACCGGGGAAATGATCCCGGCCAAGAGAGCATACGAGATGGGCCTGGTCAACCAGATCTTCCCCGACGCCGCCCTGGGAGAAAAGACCCAGGCTTTCCTGGCGAAGCTCCTTCAGCGGCCATCGTTGGCGCTCGGCTTGGCCAAGCGGGCCGTGGACTGGGGTGCTGGAGTGGACAAGATGACCCATATGGAGATTGAGGCCTATGTCCAGAGCCTCCTGATCACGGCCAAAGATTTCCCGCAGACCCTGCAGAAAGGGTTCGCGGCGTTGTTGAAAAAATAAATTCACCACGGAGGCACAGAGGGCACAGAGAATGTATATTGAAGGGGAAACTATAGACATAGGGAATCTTACCGGTGAAGTGATTGGGGCGGCGATTGAAGTCCACAAAACACTTGGGCCGGGCCTCTTAGAGTCAACATACGAAGAATGCCTATGTCGTGAGATGGAGTTAAGAAAAATCCCATACGAAAGGCAGAAGGAACTCCCGATAGAATATAAGGGGCTCAAATTGGATTGCGGCTATCGTTTAGATATTCTTGTGGCTAAGAGATTGATCCTTGAGTTAAAAGCTTGTGAAAGCCTACAGCCGATTCACGAGGCACAGCTTCTGACGTACTTGAAATTGACCCGAATCAAAATAGGCCTCCTAATCAATTTTAATGTGCCCGTTCTAAAGCAGGGGATAAAAAGGATAGCAAACTGATTCTATTTTTGCTTTTGTTTAAATTTGGCATTCTCAGTGTTCTCTGTGACTCTGTGGTGAAAAATGGAAAAGATTGAATTCCCATGCCATGATATAACCCTGGAAGGTGTGTTGGCTCTTCCGGAAGGAAACGGGCCGTTCGGGTTGGCGGTGGTTTGTCATCCCCATCCCCTCTATGGCGGCAACATGTACAATGAAGTGGTTCAGGCCATCTGCGAGAAAATCGGAGAACGGGGCCTGGCCTGGCTCAAATTTAACTTTCGTGGCGTGGCCAAAAGTGGAGGCCGTTTTGGGGGCGGCCTCGGTGAGAAAGATGATGCCCGGGCGGCCATTTCGTTTGCCGAGAAGCAGACGAAGATCGACGCGGCCAGAATGGGAATCTGCGGGTATTCCTTCGGCAGTACCGTCGCTTTTGCGGTCGCGGTGGAAGATGTAAGGATTCAGGCTGTGGCCGGCATCTCCCCTTTTGTCCAGCCGGCGAACCTGTTGGATCAGTATACCAAGCCCAAGCTCTTTGTCAGCGGAGCGCATGATATGTTTATCGACCCCCAAAGTCTCACACAGCTTGTCTCCAAATTACCGGAACCAAAGGAATGCGTCATTTACCCGGGGGTTGACCATTTCTGGGGTGAGTCCGAAAACCCCATGGCCGAAAAAGTCAGTCAGTTCTTTAAAGAGAGTTTCGAGTTGTGACCTAAAACTTAAGGAGGGTTTCCATGACGTATCCCTGGACGGATTTCTTTCAACTCGGAGTGGTAGTCCCCGCTTTTTATCCAGCCGTAAAGGAGCGGAGAGGACCCGTTCTCGAGGTGGTCCGAAAGTTGGCTGCCGATCCCTTTTTCCAGGCCATGGAATTTTCCGGGGCGGAAGAGGCGGGTGTTCGAAAAGAACTCATCAGCGTAGCCCGGGCCAGCGGGAAAAGCCGGGTATTTGCCGGGGGGTCCTACTGCCGCCTCGGGCAGAACAATCTCCATGATCTGGACGAGGCCAAAAGACAGAAGGCCTTACGCAACGTCGAGAAGATCATCGATGAAGCCATTGATTACGGATGTGCCATTCTCTATGTCATGGGTTTTGAGGCTCCGGCCGCGCCGGAAAGACCCAAAGCCCTGGAAAAATTCGTCGGCTCGCTGGCGGCGCTGAGCGATTATGCCCGCCGGAAGAACCCCTCGTCTCCCCTGACCATAGCCGTGGAAAACTTCTACCTCCTGGGCGAAGTCCCGTTCCTCATCGGGCCCACCCGGGAACTCGCCCGAATCCTGAGGGATTTGCGCCGCGATCATCCCAACGTCGGCTTGACGTTTGACACCAGTCACATTCTTCAATTACGGGAAGATTTACCCTCTACCTATCAGGCGGCTCAGGATGTCGTCGCCCATATCCACCTGAGTAATTGCCTGATTCAGGATAAATCCTCCCCCTTCTATGGGGACAAGCATCCGCCCTACGGCATGCCGGGGAGCGAGATCGGCATCCCTGAGCTGGCTGCTTTTTTGAAAGTCTTAAAAGAGGCCGGACACTTTTCCCGCACCTATCCTACCGGCAAGCCGGTCCTTAGCTTGGAGGTCATTGCCCCGGTCGGCCAGACCCCGGAAGCAATCTTGGAGGGCGCGAAAGAAGCGTTCCGCCGGGCCTGGGAAAATTTTCAGAAACTCTCAACTTGAAACTTGAAATTCGAAAATAAAAATCTTTCACCGCAGAGCACGCAGCAAAGACCTGACGGGGAGACGCGGGGACACGGAGAAACGGGGATCGGAAAGATGATCATTCACCGCGTCTCCAGGTCGCCGCGTCACCGCGTCAATGTTTTGCGTCCTCTGCGCTCTCAGCGGTGAATCCTTTATTTTTTATGCGTGATTCAGATTTCGCCGGCAATAAACTCATCATGGTCGGGGGCAAAGGGGGGGTGGGCAAAACCACCATCTCGGCGGCTCTGGCCATCCATTTCGCCCGGTCGGGGCAGAAGACGCTCCTGATCTCCTCCGACCCCACGCCTTCCCTTTCCGACATTTTCGAAGTGGAAATCGGCGAGAAGGAAAAGCCGGTCAAAGGGGTGGCGAACCTTCACGGCCTGGAAATCAGTTCCGAGGTCATCCTGCGACGGTGGAAGGAGCGCTTTGGGCCGGAAATCCATGAGGTGATCTCCACCTTTTCCAACGTGGATTACGATTTCGTGGATTACATCGGCGGCGCACCGGGGATCGAGGAAGAATACATGCTGAATTACATCATGGAGCTGGTGGAGAGTGAAAGATACGAGCGGGTGGTATGGGATACGGCCCCGGCCGGACATACCCTGCGGCTCCTGCATCTACCCCAGGTCTTCCTCAAACACCTGGAAGCCGCAGCCCGGTTTTATGTGAATCTCTACGGGGCCTTCGAAAAAATCGCCAGCACGGTCCGGTTGAAAAAGAGCAAGCGGACGCTCCTGCAGATTATCGAAGGCTGGAAGGAGCTTTCCCAGAAGGTGCTCGACTTCATCTGCGACGGCCAACGGACCGCCTTTGTCATCGTGACCATTGCCGAAGCTCTGGGGGTACGCTTGACCGAGCGGGTCCTCAAAGATTTTGACGCTTTTCATCTGGTCGTGGAGCACCTGATCATCAACCACCTGATCCAGGAGGCCGATTGTAATTTTCACCGGCAGCGCCGAGCCATGCAGCGCAAATATGTCGGCCTCCTCCAGGAAGCCTATGGCCGGCGCATGGCCCTGGTAGAGGTTCCCCTCTTTGCCCACGAGGTCAGGGGAATCCGAAGGATCGCTCAAGTATCGGAAATCCTCTTCCCCGGGGTGAAGAGCTGACCCCCTCGGCCGGTCCCTTTATGATTTCGTAACCAGGCCCTTTTCCATGGCGAAAGCGGTCAAGGCGGAGACGCTATGGAGGTCCAGCTTTTGCATGAGGTTGGCCCGGTGTTTTTCCACGGTTTTGACGCTGATACAGAGGTAATCGGCAATATCCTTATTTTTATACCCCTCCGCAATCATTTTGAGAATTCCCCGCTCCCGTTGGGTAAGAGTTTCGAAGGGGGATGTTGGTTTTAGGGGTTTTCTTCCTTCCAGGTATCCCTCGATGACCCTTCCGGAGATTCCCGGGCTAATATAATGATTTCCGTTTAAAACATTTTTAATGGCGATTCCCAATTCAGCGTGGGTGGAATCCTTCAGGGCATATCCGTCCGCGCCGGCCTGCAGGGTCGCCACAATGTATTCCTCATTCTTGTGAACGGTCAGGACGAGAATTTTTGTGTCTGTCGATCGCTTCTTGATTTCTTTGATCGCATCCAGACCGTTCATCCGGGGCATGGAAAGATCCATCAGGACAAGGTTCGGTTTCAATTTTTCCACGCACCGGATCGCCTCCTGCCCATCTTGCGCCTCTCCGACAACCTCCAGATCTGGGTCTGAGGATAGCAGAGACCGCAAACCTTCCCTGAGAATCGTATGATCTTCGGCAATAATGATGCGGTGTTTGGCCTTCATGAGCGTTGCCCCTCCGGGTTTGGGGTTAATATAAGGATTTTTCCCTTTCTCTCTTCCGCGAGGTTTTGATCCCCACCTTTTTCCCACGCACAAATACAGTATCCTGACGGGAAAAATACAGTTTATACCCTATTTACCATACCCCAACCTGCAAGTAAAGTAGTTAAATAAATAAAGCAATCCCGGATTTTGAAGAGGGATGGGGAAACCATGAGACCATTCAAGACACTGATTGTCGAAGATAACGTCTCTTTTCGCCAAACGTTATTAGAAATCCTGGCTGGCCGTTTTCCCTTCATGTCCATTGAGGAAGCAGGGGATGGGGATGAGGCGTTACAAAAGATCGACCTCTCTACCCCCGACCTCATCTTTATGGACATTAAATTACCGGGGGAAAATGGCCTCCAACTGACCCGAAAGATAAAAGCGAAATACTCAGAGGTCGTGGTTATCGTTCTTACCAGTTATGATTTCCCCGAGTATCGCGAGGCTGCCTTCCAGAACGGCGCAAACCATTTCATGGTTAAGGGCTTATCCACAAATGAAGAGATCCTGGCGTTGGTGGAATCCATCTTAGAAGATTCCGGGTTTGCTGCGGCCGGTTCGGCAAAGGAGAATCCTTCCTGAAGAAGGACCTTAATTCCTTTGCCTGCGCTGGGTCCATTCAACGACGGCGGGTCGAAAATACAGTTTTTTCTGCCCCAAAATACAGAGATTACCCCATTAACGGAACAACCCTGTCAACGGAAACCCAAATATCCTAGAAAAGGCTGGAAAGGTTTTGATCGCTTCAGACCAGAGATAGCCGAGGGGAGATCGCTGAAAAAGGAGGCTGTTGTATTAAAGGCCTCCTTTTTCATTTTCCTTGCTCCTTTTTCCCTTTTTTAAAAAGGATGCTATAATCCCCATCGACGGGGACGGGGGGACTCAAGGACGCCGGGACACGGGGACGGTGGGACGCTGGGACACTGGGAAGGGCAGGATGGGGAAATAGGGAGATGAGGAGATGAGATGGGGAAGTATCTCCGCGTCTCCGCGTCTCTCTTCTCCCCATCTCCCTATCGCCTCCTTTGAAGGCAGAGTCTGTATATCATGTCCACCATAAGCCAAGAGCGGGCCGAGGAGCCTCTTATCTTAGCGATCGACATCGGCACCTCATCGGTCCGAACGATCCTCTTCGATAGACAGGGTCGGGCCGTACAGGGGATTGAATCCCGACAAGGTCATGAAGTCCGGACCCGTCCCGCTGGGGCATCGGAAGCGGACCCGGATGCTCTGCTGGAGCTGGTCTTTCACGGCCTGGACCAAATGGGCAGCCGGGCCGGCCATTTGGCCGGCAAGATCGGGGGAGTGGCCGCCTGCACGTTTGTCAACAATATCCTGGGAATGGATGAGAGCAACCGGGTGGTCATCCCGCTTACGACCTACGCCGACACCCGGGCCGACGCGGAGGTGGCAGGGCTCAAGGCAGATTTTGATGAAACGACTGTCCATGACCGGACGGGCTGTCGGTTCCATCCCAGTTATCTGCCCGCCCGTTTCCGCTGGCTGGCCCGGACACAGCCCGACCTCTTTCGTCGGGCGGCCCGCTTTCTATCGATGGGGGAATACCTGGAGTGGAAGCTCTTCGGGGAAGCAGCGGTGACTTATTCGGTGGCTTCGTGGAGCGGCCTCCTGAATCGCTCCAGACTGGAATGGGACGGAGAACTTCTGGCGGGGCTCCCGGTGCGGGCCGAACAACTTTCCCCGCTGACCGATGCGCGTGTACCCCGGCACGGCCTGCGCCCGGAGTTCGCCGCTCGTTGGCCGATGCTCCGCGACCTGCCCTGGTTCCCCGCGGTCGGAGATGGGGCGACCGCCAACATCGGCAGTGGCTGCGTCTCCCCGGCGCGGGTTGCTTTGACCGTGGGCACGACCAGCGCGCTGCGCGTCGTGCTGACGGATCCCCCGGATCATCTGTCTCCCGGCCTATGGTGCTACCGGGTGGATGGGCGGCGCTCCTTGCTTGGAGGGGCGTTGAGCGAAGGGGGGAGTGTATTTGCTTGGATGAAGGCCAATCTGCACCTGGAGAATGGGCCGGAATTTGACGCCTCTGTTGCCGGCATGGAGCCGGATGGCCATGGGCTGACCATCCTGCCTTTCCTGGCCGGAGAACGTGCCCCGGGGTGGGCCGGGGATGCGCGAGCCACGATCCACGGTCTCACTCTGGCCACCACTCCCCGGGACATCTTGCGTGCGGGGTTAGAAGCCGTTGCCTACCGAATCGCCCGGGTGTTCGACTTGTTGCGCCCCGTGCTGCCGGCCGACCCGCAAGTGATCGCCAGCGGCGGAGCGCTGCTCCACTCACCCGCCTGGCTCGGGATTATCGCAGACGTATTGGGGCAGCCTGTCTCGATCTCCCAGGTTCAGGAGGCATCGGCACGGGGCTCCGCTCTCTTGGCTCTGGAAGCACTCGGCGCGCTGGCAGGGCTGGAAGATGCCCCAGATTTCGTAAGCGTGCCCCGTTATCCTGACGCCAGCAAGCACGCTCGCTACCGCCTCGCGATTGAACGGCAGCACGCTTTGTATGAGAAGCTGGTAAAGGCAAACGGATAAAATGCCTTAAATTCCTTAAGTGCCTAAAGTGCCTAGAGTGCCTAAAGTTATTCGGGTGGCCGACTCATTTCTTGCTCAGGGCGGCTATGATTTCGCGGCAGAACGCGGGGAGGTCATCGGGGGTGCGGGAGGTAATCAAATTGCCGTCCCGTACCACTTCCTGGTCCATATACCTGGCGCCGGCGTTGGCGACATCGTCCCTGATGGACGCGAAGCAAGTGGCCCTCTTCCCCTTCAGGATTCCAGCCGAAACGAGTACCCAACCGGCATGGCAGATCGCCGCCACGATCTTCCCCTGTTCAAAGCAATCCCGTACCAGCTTTAGCAATGCCGGGTGACGACGCATACGGTCGGGGGCATAACCGCCAGGGACGATGACCGCATCGAAATCGGCGGCGCTGACCGCCTCAGCATTCGTGCCTCCGGGAGCCGGGAGGCCGATCTTGCTGTGGTATTCCTTCGCCCCTGTGCCCACGACCGTGACCTGAGCTCCAGCCTCTTTCATGCGGTAGTACGGATACCAGAACTCAAACTCGTTGTAGATATCTTCGATCAAGATCGCAATCCGTTTCCCCGATAGTTCCATCGTGATCCCTCCTCCTGAGCAGACTCGATTCTCCTCTTCGCCCTGATGTTGCAGTCAATGGGCGCTCGCGAAAAGGAAGAAACCATATCCCCTTCCCATTACTTTATTATGATGCGAAAGCTTTGAACATGATTCTCGGAAGAAGTTCAGCGGATAAAATACTCTTGCCCACCCCCGCTTTTCCCCCCCTCACCCTACCCTCTCCCGCCCGGGGAGAGGGTGAACATATTGAAATAAGGAAGAAATTCCCTCCCCCTAGATGGGAAAGGGCGAGGCCCTGCACCACGTGGGGTGCAGGACAAAGCCCTGAACCTAACATGGTTCAGGGGTGGGGGTGATTCGGGGAATTATTTCACAGCTTCATTGCCCGGCGGGGAGAGCGATGGATGAGGAATCCCGGCGGGAAGGGATTCTTCCGGGGGCATCCAGTGTCTTTCCGCAAAGGGGGGCGGAATCGAAGGGCGGCCGAGAAACCTCGGTTGAAGCCAGCCTGCTCTAGGGAGAAACCACCGCCCTGGAGTCCGAAAGAATCGCTCTCCCCGCCGGGCCGGGGCTCCGCGCAAAACTGGGGGTGGGCCTGATAAAATACTGCCTTGGCATGATCCGGGGATGGTGGTATAAGAGTCGAGGATTTTGATCATCGAAATGAGGGGTAGACCATGGGCGAATTGGATGACCGGGTTGCTTTGATCACCGGAGCAGGAAAAAAGAGTGGCATCGGTTTCGCGATTGCCAGGGCCTTTGCCAAGGAAGGCGCGCATATCATCCTGGCCGACCTTTGCCAGGACCTGGAAGGGTTTGATCCGTATTATCGCTTGAGCCGGTGGGAAGAATTGCAAAAGCTGGCCCATGAAATCTCCGCGGCCGGCGTCCAAAGCCTGGCCATCAAGGTGGATGTTACGGATGAAACTTCGGTGAAGGCGATGGGCAAAAGCGTGGAGGAAGCGTTCGCCCGCCTGGATATTCTGGTGAATAATGCCGGGGTCGCTCCCAGCCCTAACCTGATCCAAGCCATGGCTCCCCCGGCTTGGAAGAAGACTTTTGAGGTAAACGTGCACGGCACCTTCCTCGTTTCCCAGGCGGTCATCCCCCTCATGGTAGGCTCTGGACCGGGGGGGGCGATCCTCAACATGGCCTCCAAGGCGGGAAAGATCCCCCGCGCTTTCGTGGGAGCCTACTGCTCGGCGAAGGCAGCGGTCATCATGATGAGCCGGGTGATGGCGCTTGAGCTGGCCCCTCAGGGCATCCGGGTCAACGCCCTCTGTCCGGGACAGATCGAGACGGATATGGAGCGATGGAGCTGGGAGTTTGAAGCCAAAGCTCTGGGGAAAGAGGTTGAACAGGTGAAGGCCGAGAAGATCAAAGCCATTCCTTTGGGGCGAGTGGGCCGGCCGGAAGATGTAGCGGAGGTGGCCCTTTTCCTGGCGTCGAGTCGTTCCGCCTTCATGACGGGGCAGGCCATCAACGTGACGGGGGGGCAGGCCGTTCAAATATAGAAAATGCTTAAAGTGCCTTAAATGCCTAAAATTGAGCCGGGAAAAAAATTCTATAATTTCCTATACAATAAAGAAAGTTTCAAAATTATTTAGCCACAGAGTTCACCGAGAGCACAGAGATATGGAAGCAGAAAATGGAAAAGAATTTGACCCTGCACCCTCAAAACAGATTCCGCGAGCGTTCGCCTTTTCGTTTTGGTTTGTGAACGTAAATCCCTCTGTGGCCTCGGTGATCACGCGCAGCGCGTGACAAAAAAGTTTCTAATATTTTTGTCTTTTATTCCTTTTCCTTTTTTTGGCTAAACTGTTTCAAAGTTTCGAGTTTCAAGTCTCGTGTTTCGTGTTTTAAGACCCATGATTTGTAACTCGACTGCAGAGGAAATTCTTTTTTTATTTTTCCCCCTCACCCCCGCCCTCTCCCCCGTCTCCGGGGGAGAGGGGAAGGGTGAGGGGGCTTAACCTGAAACCTGAAACCCGCAACTCGTAACTGGCGTTTTTTATGAAAGCCGTTTATTATTCCCAAGAGCGGGGGCTTCTTTATGGCGATCTTCCGGATCCTGAGGCAGCACCCGGAGAAGTTTTGGTCCGGGTCCACTACGTCGGGATTTGCGGTTCAGACCTGCATCTCTACAGGAGCCGGAAACTTCCCGACGGAACGATCATGGGCCATGAGTGCAGTGGGACCGTCGAGGGGCTGGGAGTTGGCGTCCTGGAACGGAAGGTGGGGGACCGAGTAATTGTCCGCCCCATCGGGTGCGGAACCTGTGTGGCCTGCGTCGGAGGAAATGAGCATCTTTGCCCGCATCGCCGGGCCATCGGGCTGGGGCCGGTTCCGGGCGGATACGCGGAAGCTCTCTCGGTGCCGTGGGGGATGACGATCCCGGTGCCGGACTCGGTGCCGCTTTCTCATGCCGCCCTCACGGATCCCCTGGCCACTGCCCTTCATGCCGTTCGACAGGCCCGGCCTCTCCAAGGGAAGCCTGTCCTCATACTCGGTACTGGCGCGATCGGGCTTTCTCTCCTCCTTATTTTGAGGCGGGATGGGATTAGGCCCATTCTCGTTTCCGAACCCAATCCGGCGAGAGGAGATGCGGCCCGGCAGTTGGGTGCGGATGAGGTCTTTCATCCAAAAGATCCCGGGGTGTTCGAGAAAATTCGTTCTGCCACCGGAGGCCATGGACCGGCGGCAGTTTTTGAGTGTTCCGGAATCCCTGAGGCCTTTCACCAGGGGCTGATCTGGGCTGCCAAAAAGGGGGAGGTAATTCTGGTCGGAATTGGCGCGGAGCCGTTTCATCTTCCTCCGCTCCTGGCCGTTTTGAAAGAAGAGAGGATCTTGGGTTCTTTCGCGAACACGCAAGAGGAATGCCGGGGGGTCTTGGCCATGATGGCCCGGCAGGAAATCCCATTGGAAGGACTGACCGGGGACCGGATTGGTCTT
>Ga0214473_10004259_pt1 | contig 17212 bp, 19 predicted proteins | sample RVTome_7_FD_203509 | JGI IMG/M metagenome (GOLD analysis project Ga0214473, IMG submission 203509) | Soil microbial communities from uranium-contaminated site in the Upper Colorado River Basin, Wyoming, United States - RVT98D197 | ecosystem: Environmental > Terrestrial > Soil > Contaminated >... | reverse complement strand
CCGGTGGAATAAAGAGATATAAAAATATAAATGGAAATAATAACAAACATAAACTTAAAACAATCCGTGGATTACAATAAAAATATTCCACGGGGTAAAGGAGTAACAAAATGAAAAAATTATTTGGCTCTCTCATCTTCGCAATACTTTTTGCTTTTTTACTAACACCTATCCCTGAAGCACAGGCGCAGGACAAAATAACAAAAGGTTTTTCTGTTTCAGAATATTTAGGCACCGCCGCTAACGGTTCACAGAAAAACGCATATCTCGATCTCAGAGATTGGGAGACCGTTGACTCTGTCGGTTTTTCATTTTCCTGCACAGGCGAGATTGATATTGATACAGTAAATTTTTATCCGGGCAACTATACGTTTAAAGGATTTAAACCGGATGCTGCGGCTGGAGTTTTATACCAAGCCTGTGCAATTGACCTTGCTGCGGGTGTGAGTGATGGCCTTGTTTTGCAAGTAACATCAAATGCTACGAAGCTTACCGGTGCGGCATTGAGAGGAGCAAATGGCATTAAAGCAGTAATTGAAATACAGAATACTTCGGGCAATGATGCAACCGATCCGAATGAACTTAATGTTAATTGGCGGATTTACGGAACCAGACGATCAAACTGAGGATGAACAAATTCTTCCGAAATATTGTATTTAAAATTCCTTTTATAAGGAAGGCGGCAAGAGAGCAGTTTAATAAACTGCAGAAGTTCGGTTATTCCGGCGGGCAAAATAATCGCTGGGTTGCCGATTGGATAAGCGATACCGCTACCATAAATAGGCAGATTAAATATGATATGCGTAAAGTGCGTGAACGCGCACGCGATATGTGGAAGAATAATCCTCTTATCAGAGCCTATCGTAAAAGATTAATAAGCGATGTTATAGGCCCCGATGGTTTTAAACTCCAGATGAGAGTAAAAAAAGCAGACGGCACACCTGATAAAAATATTAATGATGTAATTGAGAACGCCTGGGAAGAATGGAAGAAAAAAGATTTTTGCACAATGAGCGGATCTCTGACGTTTACCCAGGTGCTCTGGCTTCTTATCGAACAATATAAACGTGACGGCGAATTTATTGCGCGTGATTATTACCCGGATAAATCTCTAAACAAGTTCGGCTATTCATTGGATTTGATTGAGCCTGATCTGTTGGATGAAAGTTTTAACGAAGTCCGCGGGACCAATGCAATAATAATGGGTGTTGAACTTAATGAATGGAATAAACGAATCCGGTATCATTTCAGGCAATACAATCCGCAGGATGAAGTAAGCGGGATGTATTCTTTTCTTGGAAATTCCGGCAACGGAAAAAGAATTGCAATCGATGCTGAATACATTAACCATATTTATGATATGGAACACAGCAACCAGGTAAGAGGTATTTCACACCTTGCACCCGTGATGATGGAAATGCGCCAGCTTCACGGCTATGATGAAGCTGCAGTAATAAATGCAAGAATCGGTGCAATGAAATCTATGATTATAAAAAGAGAAAAAGATACTGAGCTACAGGGCGATGAAACAGATCCAAGTGGTAACTTAATCAATTATGCTTCAAACGGCGAAACATTTATACTTAATCCCGGCGAAGATGTTGCCAACTGGGCTCCGAGTTATCCTACCGGAGAATATCCGTTTTTTGTAAAAGCTTTTTACAGGAAAATTGCTGTCGCGCTTGGTATGAGCTACAATGCCTGGCTAAGCGATCTTGAAAGCGTAAACTTTTCTTCGATGCGCTCCGGTTTGCTTACCGAGCGTGATCAATGGCTTGTTGATCAGAATTTTATCATCGAATCATTTCTTAATGTCATTTTTACCAAATGGCTTAAGGCTGCAATAATGAACGGAGTATTAAAGCTTCCTTATTCGCAGCTTGATAGATTAAACAAACCCGAATTTCTTGGCCGCAGATGGGCGTGGGTTGACCCCTATAAAGATATCCAGGCCGCAAACGAAGCAATTAATAACGGGCTTTCTACAAGAACCAAAGAACTTAAACGGCAGGGTTATGATTTTGATGATATTGTTGACGAGCTGGTAAGAGAAAATCAAAAACTTAAAGAGGCCGGAATTTCTTTCTCCGGTTCTGTGAATACTAACAATAAAATGGTTGATGATGATGATGATGATGAAGTTGAAAATAAAAAAGAAGGAAATCATCTGATATTAAAAGATATGGCTTTGCTCATAAAAAAACACGGCAACGGACATTACAAAAAATTAGTAGAGAATTAAACCCGTGAGATACACGGGTAAGTTAAATTAAAAAATCTGTGAGAGATTATCTCACGGGTTAATATGATAAGAAAAATAAAATAAATATCTAACGGTTCATCCCGTGAGATAAGAGAAACTGAAAAAAAAGATTTAGAATAAAAATATCTAACGGGATAATATGGACGGAAAATTAGCAAAATATATTAAAGAAAATCCGCACTGTTTTACGATAGAGCATAATGCGGTGAACTTCGATTCGGAAAAAAGAATTATTCCGATGACATTTTACAAACCTGCGCTTGTTTCCAAATGGTGGGGCAACTTAAAAGTCCTTGCAAAACCAAAGAATGTTAATCTATCCCGATGGAAACAAAAACAGGGTGCACCGTTTTTGATGAATCATAATATTGAAGATCAGCGTGGTATGGTCCTGAACGGATATTTGACTGATGAAGTGCTTGGCGGCGATGTAAAGTTCAGTAAAAGCGGGCTTGGTGAAGAATTGATGAATGATGTTATTGACGGCATACGTCCTTATTCATCCGTTGGTTTTGAAATACTTGAATACCGCGAACTGCCTCTTGAAGAAATGAGTGATGAAGAAAAAAATCTTTCGGTCTTAACACAAATGCCTGTCTATGAAATCTTTAACTGGAAACCGGTTGAAGGTTCTTCTGCGTGGATGGGTGAAGTACCGACTGTGGGAGTTTTCAGCGCAGATTATTTTGATCTTCAGAAAAAAGAAGAGATAATAAGGTTTGCTAATGAGTTTGGCCTGCCCATAAAGTTTGACCAAAAAATTAATTACAATTTAAACATTAATAAAAGGAGTACCGAAATGCCACCTAAATTAAATGAACTAAGTCAGGAAGACCAGAATGTGGTTCTTGACGAAGCAAAAAAGAAAGTTAAGATTGAACTTTCTGAGGACCGTGAAAATTCTGAAAAGCTAAGAAAGGCCGACATCGAAGCTTACTACAACGAATGGAAAGACAAAGTGCCTGCAAATGTTAAGCTCGCCGATGTAAAAGATAATCACATCAAGCTTGGCAGACCGGCAACTGATTTTTCAGAATTCATCTTGAATGTAACAACAAGTCAGCTTAAAGAATCAGCTCAGAAGCCGACAATTCAACTTACCAAAAAAGAAGCTGAAGGTTACAGTTTAAGCCGTGCAATATCGGCAATGCTGAATGGTGATAGTTCGCCTGAGCTGGATATTTCTGAAGAGTATGCAAAAGTAACCGGCAAGAGAGGCGAAAGTAAAAAAGGATTGAGTTTCTTTATGCCTCACTCAGTTCTTGATCATCGCTTTATGAAAAAGAGGGGAATGGCAAAGTTTGCAACGGATGTTAATAGAACCGCAACAACCGGCGGTGAGTTTATTGGTGTTGATCATATCGGCGGCGAGTGGATTGATGCTCTGAGAGCTGAAATGATTCTCGATCAGTTAGGTTTGAGAATGCTCCCCGGAAGAAAAGGTGACATTAAAATTCCAAAACTGACAACCGGAAATGCTTTCGGCTGGGCCGCAACTGAAAATGCTGTTGTGCTTGAAGGTGACCCCGCAACAACTGAAATCACGATGACACCAAAAAGAGGCGGATTTTTTGTTGATATAAGTAAGACTGCTATCATCCAGTCAGATCCTGCTCTTGATGTTGTTCTGCAGGAAGATGGAAGGCAGGTAATGGCGCTTGGATTCCAGGCTGGTTTCTTCCACGGATCGGGTGCGAGCGGACAGTTCAAAGGACTAGTAAATCTTACTTCAATTAACAATTCATCTCAGGCTTCTGTAAGCTGGGCAACCATTCTTGCTGCTATAAAAGCCATTAAGAGCGATAAGGCTGCTTTAGGACCATTAAGCTGGGTTACAAATGCTTATGGTGAAGCTGTTTTAAGAGGAAGAGAAAAAGCTTCCGGTTATCCTGTTTATTTGATGGGTGATGATGACCGTCTTGCAGGAAGAATGGCAAAGTTCACTGAATCAATAACTGAAAAATACATTTTCCTAGGTGCATTTAACCAGGCATATTATGCTATGTGGGATGCTCTTGATGTTGTTATTGATCCGTTCACACTTGCAACTTACCACCAGGTAAGAATAACCTTTAATCAGCTTGCAGACACCACAGTAAGGCACGATGAAGCTTTCTATTATGCAAACGATCTCGACTAATTAAATCCGTGAGATAAATGAAAATTAAAATGATAAAAAAGTTAAATAATTATCTAACGGGTTAAATCCTGATTGAAAATAAACACGCGGGCAGTTAAAGCTGCCCGCTTTAATAAAACAAAAAGGAGTTAAGATGTTGGAATTAGATTCAAAAGGTTTTAAGAAGGGGACTAATGAGCTATACCAGGATAAGGTTGTAGTTCTTAAAAGATTCAGCACAAACGGAAAAATCGTTTTACCGGGTGATAAAATAACTTTAACCGGTGATGCACTCATATCCTGTATCGGGCTTGGTAAGGTGCGCAGATACGATCCTGCTATTGATGAAATAAAAGAGAAACAAATCACAATGACAGACAGCTCAAATGTTCAAACGCTTGAGACTATTGTTATTAATGAAAAGAAACTCGGACCAAAGAAAAGCAAGAAAGCAAAATAATGGATCTCGATCTCAGCAGTGAAATAACGGAAATTCTTAACAGCGAAGTTGGAAGTAACGCGACATTGACAATTGCCTCGCCTCCCGGCACTGTTGATGTTCGCGTTATTTTCACAAAAGATTATGATTCAACGGACGTTGGAAGTGATGGTGACTGGAGTTCTTATGCTTTTATGGCCAAAGGGCTTGCCTCTGAGTTTACAGATGCAAAACAAAATGACACACTTGCAGTCGGCGGTGTTGATTATAACATCGAAGATAAATATGAGACTGATGATGGATGGGTTTATATGCCGCTGTCAATTGATAATTAAAAATTAGAAAAGAGGCAACTAAATGGAATTACAAGACGCATTCAGGTTTAATCGAAACGGGAAAGAATTGAGATACACAGCATTTAATATCGGTGGTGCTTTCGATAGGGTGGCAATTGTTGAAATTGAATTTTATCTCAGGGACAGGACTTCCGGTCTTGTTGTGGTAGATGAAAATCATCAGCCTAAAAGAGTCAAGGAGGTTTATAAAATCCTCGCTTATAGAATTAATAAAGATACAAACAAAATAATGTTTGATGTCGAATGACACGCAGACAAAAAATAACATCACTACTTAAAGGCTACCTTCAAAATATTTCCGTGGTAAATGGATATTTAACAGATCCGACTACTGGTAGTGTTCATCATTGGGCTACGCAGATTGTTCCTCGTGAAGGTGAATTGTGGATTAACTTAAAAGACGGCGAGAACACGCACGAGAACGGACACACGGAAACATTAAATATTACTGTTGAGCTTGGATGCAAAGTGGCAAGCACTTACACAACCATTACAAATATGGTTCAGGATGTGCAGAAATGTTTTGAAGATAATCTTGCAGCACTTGGAACTGCAATAAGTGAGAACGGTTCAAGATGGTTTGCTGTTAATGAAACAATCGACATTACAAAAGAAAAAGAGTTTGAAATTGGCAGAGGGACAATCGAAATGCAGCTTCAGCATAAGTTTGATGAAAAGTGGGAGCTGGATGAAACGGTTTATTAAACCCGTGAGATATGGTTCACAAAAATGAAAAATAAAATTAAAAATTCAGCCCGTGAGATAGATAGAAAATAAAAATTAAACTTCCGTGAGTGTTTGTATCTCACGGGTTAAAGGAGTATTAAAATGATAAAAAAAATTATTAAACACTTAAGAATTACATTCGCTCTATTATGGAGTCGTATTGAAATTTATTGCACTCTGTCAGGAGTAGTATCCGGCAAAAACGGAACAATACAATTAGCAACCCTGGGCGGGACCGAAGTAAGAATTAAAAACTGGTCATTCTCGGAACAGGGTTCTGCAATTCCCTGCAAAGATTCTGGTGACACTGATGATTACGTTCCTCACGTTCCCGGGAAAGCAAAAACCACAACCGGCTCATTTGACCAGATTGTAAGATATGGTGCGCAGGCTACCGAGCTTGCACTGCATACATCTTACGTGGTTCTTTTCTTTCTGGATGATACAAGCGGTGATGAAATGTATTACACAGGCACAATATTCATTACATCAAAAGGAAAGTCTGTTGATGTTGAAGGCGATAGTGTTGTAATGACTTCATTCAGTTTTACAGTTAATGGTGAGCTTGCACTGACCGATAATTCACAAGTTTAAACCCGTGAGATAGGTTATAAATAAAGTTGATGAAAGAAATAAAAGAAATAAAAATAAATAAATTATCCTGTGAGACTACCTTTATCTCACGGGTTAAAGGAGTAGTTAAATGATTTACAAAATATTCAAATCGTTAAAAATCATCTGGAGATCTCTGCAGATCGCGCTTGCTCTTGTATGGAGTCGTGCCGAAATGTATTGTGTTCTTACTGGTGTTATCTCCGGCAAAAATGGGCATCTGAAACAGGGCAATGCAACTTATGCAAGTGCCACAGCTTTCAGAATTAAAAACTGGAATTTTAGCGAACAGGGTTCTGCAATCCCCGCAAAAGATTCCGGCGATTCCGGCATCGCGGTTCCGCACGTTGCGGGCAAAGCAATAACCGTAACCGGTTCATTCGATCATATAACCAGGTATGGTGATGTTGATCTGGTTGTCGGAACAGAATACGAAGCGCATCTCGGGATGGATGATACAAGCACAGACGAAGTTTACTACAGCGGGAAAATAATCCTGACATCAAAAGGCAAGTCGGTTGATGTTGAAGGTGACAGCGTTGTAATGACACCTTATAATTTTACTGTAAATGGTAAACTTACATTAACCGATTCAAGTGCATAGGGAGATGAACAGTGGAAACAAAATCATTTTTTTACGAGCTTAAGGACGGTAAGCAGTATGAGTTTTGTGAACGGTTAAGAGAAGATGTAAGTCTTTATTATGTTCAGGCTCTCATCAGGAAAGACAGAACGCAGCAGGTTTATGACATTGTTAAAGAAGATGATTTTCGTAATGGTATAATCCTGAAACTTTTTGAAGCAACTTTTAACGATGTCGAAGTCTGGCAATACATACTCGGACATATTGAAGAAGTTGAAAAGCTTGTTTACCAATCCTTCAAAACAAAAAACAAAGAAATAACTCCGGAACAATTCAAGAAGCTTGTGGATGAATCACTTGTCCGCAAGCTTTTTAAGATGTTAATCAATCTTGAAAAAGATGATGAGGGGTTAACCGATGACCAGGTTTGTTCTGAATTAAAAATCAATAAGAATAAACTGATTGAAATTAAAAAAGCACAGCCGCACGTTTACGATTTTCTGAAGCACAATGTAATGATAAAAAAAAAGAAGGAAGGATGAGTGTTGAAGTTGCAGAAGCCCTGATGCTGCATACTTATCCGGGACTTGATTTGAATAAAATAACACAACGAAAATATAATGCACTGCTTAACCAATGTTTTAACATTGTGGGCTTTAAGCTTAGCGGCAAGCTTGAAATGGAAACATTCTGGGATAAGCAAAAGCGATTAAAGGAAGAGTTGGAAGAATTCAACCCGTGAGATACACGGGCAAATAATAAAAAAAAGGAATGAGAATTATCTCACGATTCAATCCGTGAGATACACGGGCAAATAATAAAAAAAAGGAATGAGAATTATCTCACGATTCAACCCGTGAGATACACGGGCAAATAATAAAAAAAGGAATGAGAATTATCTCACGATTCAACCCGTGAGATACACGGGAATTAAAATGATTAAAACAACAAAATAATTATCTCACGGGTTAAATGGCTAAAAAAGTTTACATAGTTGAATTAGATGCACGCAATGCTGCTGCATTAAAAAAGATTGATGAGGTTGAGGGCAGGGTATTAAAATCATCCGGCAGGATGGAAAAAGCTATGAATAGAATTGGTGTGGCTTTGGTTGCTGCATTTTCTGCTCAGCAGGTTTTAAGTTTTATGAAAAGCTCAATCGATGCTTTTCTCGAATCAGAAAAAGTTGCCAGAAAGTTAGAACTCCAATTCGGCAGAAACGCCAATACACTTCAAAGATATGCAAAGGAACTGCAGAAGGTAACTGTTTATGAAGATGATTTGATAGTCCAGGCTATGTCAACGATAGGGGTCTTTATTAAAGATGAGGATGTCGTAAAAAAGTTAACGAAAGCTACGCTTAACCTGGCGTCTGCAAAAGGTATTGACTTGCTCGAAGCGGCTGAATTGGTTACAAAAACTCTTGTGAGTGACACGAATGCTTTAAAGAGACAAGGATTTGAGATTGAAGGTAATGCCGGATCGGTGGAAAGATTAAATAGTTTATTGGGTGCTCTCGCCATTACTACTGGTTACGCAGAGGATGAAGCCAAATCTTACACGGGCCAGCTACAGCAGATGAATAATGAATTAGATACTCAACAAGAAATAATCGGGGAATCGTTAGCAGGCGCCTGGCTTGGGCTTAATAAAGTTACTGCATTTTCCTTAAAAGCTTTAGTTGATGCGGGTAAAATATTAGGGCAGTATTTTAGAACGGGAATAATGATGCCACTCCCCGGAGAAGAAATAGAAAAACTTGAATTGATGAAAACTTATACTTCTGAAATGTTGAGGAATGAAACAGATATAACAAAGGAGAAGAAAAAACAAGTTGAAACTTATGATCAGCTATTAACCAGGCTTCAAAAATATTCTGACTATTTAAAACTAAGAGGTATTGATGCAGATGCTTTGTTAAAGGGTATTGGTGCGCCAGATTTATCTAAAAAACAATTTGAGGTTAGTCCGATTGATGACTGGACTATGAGCCTTCTTGAATGGAAAAAAGAAGGGGGATTAAAAGAACCAATTGAAGAAGCTGAAAACCCAATGTCTGCGCTTGTTTCCTTATCAAACCAAATGGCAAGCAACTTTTCTTTTGCAGGACATACGTTTGTCGGGCAGCTATCGCAGGCAATTGCAATGGTTGATTCAATTTCAAATATGATTTTAGTTGTTGCTTCAATGTTCGGCGGCGGAGGCGGTGGTTTTGGTCTGGGCGGTTTGTTAAGCTTAATCGGTTTAGAAAAAGGCGGACGTATTTCAAACCTGGGTGGCAATATTATACACACAAAGATTCCATCATTCGCAATGGGCGGCAGCTACACTACTCCTGCTTACGGCGGCGGCTACCCCGTGATGGTTCATAAAAATGAAACGCTGGATGTTTACAACGCAGGACAGACTTCACGTATGGAAAGTAAGATGGATAGATTGATAAATGCAGTGTTGACAACCAATCTCCACGTAAGCAAAGGCGGCAAAAATCAATCGCAGCCGATAATTGTAAATGTAGATGGTCAAACATTGTTTAAGGTAAACACCAGGAGAAACAACCGCGCCTCACGCGCAGGCGTTAACACCGGGGAGCTTATTTAATGCCGTTCATTGTAAAAATAAATAATGTTGATAGAAGCGATTATGTAATTGACTGCGGGCTTGTTCCTGCGCTTGAAAGAAACAGGGATTGGACTCCAATATTATCTGAAATTGATATTACAATAAGTGCTAAAGTTCCGGTGCCGCCAAGTAAGGGACAAAAAATAACTATTGCAAGCTCTGCTAATCCTCTCTATCCTTTTTACATCGGTTTGATCTCGGAAAGAAAATATGACTACCAGCTCTCTGCATACAGGCTGCAGGTGGTAAGCATACTTTCAAAGCTGGCAAAGAAAAAAACATCATATTATAATCTTCATAATGAAATTGCAATGGGCGCAACCTTAAGGCAATACAATCCATCTGATAATACAGGTTACCCCGCAGTGCAATTATTATGGCTGCTCGATAGAATGTTTTTTGATGTTGATATTCTTGTGAATCTTCCAAATGAAAACATTATAATCCAGACCATAACTTTTGGCGGTGTGGAAAGATTAATGCAGCTTAAGCATTTACGCATTGATGAAAATATGCTTTATGCTGTTAACCAGAATGTTGCAACGTTTCACACAACTATTGAAGCTGATGGTGAGAAGAGACTGCTGGTGCCTTCATACTGGGATATTATACAGTCTTTCTGCTCCGGCATTGGGACTGCAGAGGGATTTGCAAGCGATTATATTATTGGCTTTCATTTAAGATGGAGCACAAGCGGTGCACCTGAAACTCTTACCTTTGTTCAAAAATCATCTACTCCTATACTTATTAATGATGATATTGCTTACAATAAGGAAATTTCTAATATAGTTGGCGATGAGAACGGTGTAAGCTACAATGTAATGTTCACTGAAAGAAGTTATTACGCTTTAACCACAGAACGGATAATAAGCGACCACGAAGAATTTGAAGGGGACGGCGGCAACCCGGTTGATTATCCTATGAACTTTATGATACTTTATGAAAAATACTGGGAAGCTGAAGGGTATAGTTTTCTTCTGCACGATTACCCGCTTTATGTTTTTCCGCCCAGGGCTTTCCTTGATAACAAAATTAAAGCTGCAACTCAGGATTACGATGTAAATAAATGGCGCTCTGATACAACAATTCACGGCACGGCAAAAGAAGTTTTAATTGATGTGGATAATTATGAGGCAGAAATTACAGAGGAGCTTGAATGATAAGTTATTTATTCGGCACGGGAGTTCCAAAATTTATAGTTGATGAGGATGAAATCAGCATTGAAAAATCTTTTATTGAATCTATTGAACTTGAAAGCAGGGATATTGAGCACGAGAGTATTCTTAACACCGTGCGCAACTGGACCAACAAAGCAGACCACGACCATATTACCGTTACTGTTTTGTGCAGGCTCCATAAGCAAACTTCCAATGCTCTTGCCTGGTTTAAGAATTTTTACAGCAATTATAATAAGATAGAAGTGGATGCATTATGCCTAAGCCAGACAGCAGATGCGCTTGTTGATGATACCGGGACTCCTGTAAAATTCAGAATGCAGATAACGGAGCTCTTCCCGCTGGAAACACCCTGGGCTTATGACACTTTCAGGATAATATTCAAAAGCAAGAAGCCTGTTAATTTGGGTTCACTGGAAATTGGTTCTACGGCGGAAGTAATCACAGATTCGGATGGGGAAGTAATCACCGATACAGATCAGGAAGCTTTAACAGATACATAATAAAGGAAAACACAATGAAAAGAATAACAATATTATTAATGATAATCTGCAGTTTGACTTTGGAGATTATTCAAGCACAGACCTTTGACTCCCTGGCAAATAAAACAGCCGTAACCACAATTAATTCCACCGATCTTATTGCGGTGCAAAGAAAGCTTGCGAACAAATATAAAAATTATAAAATGACCGGACTTAGCCTATGGAACTGGGTTACCGCAATCATCGACACAAACGAAACCGCACTGCTCAACGCTTCCAATAGTTGGAACGGAATAAATAATTTTGACGGCGCAACTTTTAACTCAGGAAGCCACGGGAAAGTTCTCTTTAACGGTGATAGTGTTGTTTGCACCACTCAGATGTTTACACACGGCATACAAAGAACCCAGGCATCATCTATGATTGGAAGATTTGATGTACCATTTTTTAATATATATTCAAAGACTTTCACTATAGTTAATCCGGCGGGTAATGATTCAGCCCAGGTAAGTTATGATGATTCTACTATAACTTTTAGTAAAGGTATTTCAATGCCGAATTTAACCATTACGGAAACAGTAACAATAGATAGTGGTGCGGCCTTTAATGTTTTGAATTTTACCCCACACGGTTATGCAGTACCAAATGTGGGTGACACAATAATGACGCTGACTGGTGCAAATAAAAAATCATTCATAATACTTGATTTACCGGGCAATATAACACCCGGAATAAGCAATCTTGACATTGATGGTGCAAGCCAGGGTATGGTGATCAGGCTGGTGAATAATGAAGCAAGCTATACAATAATACTTAAAGACATAGTAGGAAATGATGATAATTTATATTTATCAGCAAACTTTACTATGGGCTTGTTAGATTATATAGAATTGATGTGTATTGATGACGGGGTTGATTCCCAACAGTGGTTTGAAACAAGCAGAAGTAATAATTAAACCCGTGAGATTTAACCCGTGAGATTCAACCCGTGAGATTCAACCCGTGAGATAGGGTAAACAAAAATGAAAATAAAATAAAATAATTAACAATTAAAATCTGGTGAGATAATAAAAAATTTATCTCGGGGTTCTAACCCGTGAGATAGGCTTTTAGGAATAAAAACAAAAATCTGTGAGAGATTATCTCACGGGTTAAAGGAGAAACAAAATGAAAATCATTCAATCATTCAATCATACAATCATACTGGCGATGCTTTTATCGGTTGTATGCTTTGCTCAATTTACTACTGACCGCGACACGCTTGTAATCCTTACGGATGACTCTACATCATTCTATTATGAAGATGGCGATACAACCGCAGGTTACGATCTTAACGGTAAAATACTTGTTGGTGTTGACTTTGATACAACCTCTGCATTTACAGCCGCAAAGTTTTTCATACAAACTTCTGCAACATATAACTCGGCTGCAGATACAACCGGCGGAACGCCTTACGATTGGAAGCCTGTGCATTACGAAGGTGATCTTTACACATTCACACCGGAAACTAATGGAATAAATATCTTAAAACCGCAATTGATTTATGCGCTAAAAAGATATATCCGGTTTGGGTGTTACACCAGCGGTGATGCCTGGGAAACTGAAGCTGCAGACCGGAAGTTGATTCCGTTGATCAGGAGTGGATTTTAATAAATAGTAAATAGTAAATAGTAAAAAGTAGATAGAAAAAAAATATGAGCATCAAAATAAAAATATGGTTTATAGTCTTTACTTCTTACTTTTTACTTCTTACTTCTTACTGTTACGCTCAGGAAAACAACCACATCTTTGTTGAACGTGGATCCACAAAAACTTTAACGTGGAAAGCAGCCGGTGATTACTCCGCTTATGATAGTCTTTACTTTGTAGTGAAACCCTGCACATCCAATACGTGCGCACGCCTGATACAAAAACCAACTAGCGTAAGTTACAGCGCACCTTACACAACAATGACCTGCACGCTTTACGTGGATGAAACCGCAAGCTTTAATGCGGCAAGATATTATTACTCGATCTATGCTTATGGGCCTGATACGGTTTGGGTTACATCCGGCAATTTTAATCTTATGTTAAATGGGCAGACTCCCACGGATGGGGTGCCGACAACAAGTCCTTATTACACAGTTGCCCTGGGTCATCCATTATACAATAATACTTTTATAGTGGGAGATCATTCTGATTCAACCTGGAACCAAAAAACAACATCACAAACAAGAACCATTTTAGGCATTGATACCTTAAGCGGTAATACAACTGCTGATTTAGATTCTCTCTATGCTATTGTAGATAGTTTAGGTGCTAATCGAACTGATAGTACTGCTGTTGCTGGTATAGTCCGCGACTCTCTTGATTCTTACTTACAAGTTGGTGATTGGTCAACTATTGTTGATGAGTTTCCTTTAGCTACTGCAAGACTTATTTACCAGCCGGTTGGTGAGTTAAATATTTATAGTGCTGCAATATCAAGCATACTTGATTTGGGTTTTACTTCTGATGCTGCTGCGTTAATGATAAAAGATTCTTTGGGCGCGGTGGGGCAGGATTTATTACCAAAGACAAATTCAGTTCATGATTTAGGGTCTTCAGATAAACAGTGGGATAGTTTGCATTTAGCTTATAGTATAATAATGCGTAGTGGGCGTGGAATAGCGACCGTAACTGACGGTGTTTTCTTCCTGGATTTGGGTGGAGTTTCTTTTAGAAAATATGATGGCACGAGTGGTGGATATGTCGGGTTCACGGGATATACGACCTATTATAATACAACTAATCCATTGAAGCCTACTGGAGGTGCTCATCTTTATTCTCTTAATGGGGATTTGGTGATAATGGATAGTGATAGTAATATAACAAATTTAACCAACCCCAGTTTTTTTGACACTGTCAATGTTGCTGTTTTGGGGACTATGGACACAGTAACAACTGGTGATTATGTGGGGATTGAAATGCCGAATAATTATACAATCACAAAAGTTTCAGCTTATACGAATAGTGGCACGGTTACATTTAATATTGAAGAACGAGGTGAGACAACTCCGAACACAGCAGGAACGGATGTAATGACATCTGATTTAGTAGCTGATAATGATAAGCAAGTAACCACTACATTTTCAAACGCAGATGTAATTAGAAATAATTATCTTACATTAGTTGTGACTTCGATAACTGGCGACCCGACAATTTTTGGGGTTACAGTAAGAGGCATTAAAACAAATTGACTATGCTAAAATTAATTAGCTTCATATTGTTTTCTTCTTTGGTGATGGCACAGCCGACAAAAATTATATTTGATTCTCCTGCGAGTGTAGCTGGTAATATTGATTATGATAACCAATTTATTGACCATTTTTATGGGGGGAGAAATATATATCAAGTTGATGGGATTAACTCCTCAATATCACACGCAGGATTTGTTGATTTGAATAATCGTTATAATGACACTACAACCGTTGAATATAATTTTGCTATTGATTCTACCTTTATTGATTCTACTTATCACGATGCTTTTATTTTTAAATATAATAGTGGAGATCCATTTCCTAAATTCGTAGAATATCTACAAGGGATTAATTATTTCTACTTTTATGATGGGAGACATTATGCGGGAGTTTACGATACTACAGAACAAGAATTAAATTCATTAATAGGTTTTTGGATAAATACAAACGACCTGAATGGCAATGGAATAATCTTCCGTAATATTGGTGGAGGCACTTATATAGTAAATGGTTCTAACATAATTACGAAAGGATATGAAAATGATTTATGGATAGTATTTAAAGTTGTTGGAGATTATACTTACTTAAAATTCAAATTATACAATTCTATATATTCCGGTACGCCATATTTTAGAATGTCAATTTTTCCTTCATCGGCGAACGAAGTAACTCAATTAACAATTTATAACCCAACCTTAATTTATTCAAAATCAATCAATCCTTACAAGAGATATACTTCTCAAGCAGAGAAAGATACATCTCTTTTCATAGGCAAAAGAATTATTTACGTGGGTGATTCGCAATATAACGATGGATACTTTCACGTTGCTTTAGCAGATTCAACAGGCGCGAATATAGTTGATGAACATTATGGTGGTTACAGGATGACTTACTCAGCTACGAGTTGGTTTTATCAGGATTCAGTTAAAAATAAAGTTTTTACCGTGCCCGATGTAGATTTATACTTCTTTCCTATTTCAAGTAATGATGGTAATGGAGGTGGAGATACTTTAGATTCTTCGATTGATTCAGTGATCTATTATTATCCTTATTATGGAGATCATCCTGATACTATTACAGCTAAGCTGGCAAGATTCGCCGCATTAAGTGAGAGTAGAAAAATTTCTATATTCCAATTTCAACAGACTTACTGTGCTTATATCCAACAGATAAAATTAGTTAATCCAACCGCAAGAATAATTATCGGGTCTGTCCCTATTGGTGCGGGTTCGGGAACTATGACGGGCGATACAACAGAATTAGGATATGGTATTTGGCAAGCTCCTTATTCCCCCGAAGAAAGAATATTAAACTGGCTGCCGACTTTAGAAAACACAAGAGCGGAAATAATAGAAGTATCTGAGAAATATGATACGGAATTTATTGATATAATGAATTTAGTGGATTTGGATTTTTACAACTTTCATCAATACTGTTTTGATGGAGTCCACTGGTATCCGGAAATTAAAATAAGAATAGCAAGTTTATTAAAGGACTATCTAAAATGAAAACATTACTAATTACTATTTACTATTTACTGCTTACTATTTCGATACAAGCACAAGGTGGCAGTGATGTTATAATTATTATGGATGATAATGCTTTTTTACCGACAAATGTGATTGGGTTAGTTAAGTGGTATGCACAAAGTTACACTAAAGTAGTGGATAGTGATTCAGTTAATGCTTGGATAGATTTAACGGCGAATGATACAGCGACCCAAACAGCCAATAACTTCTCCTGCCCCAGAGCAATAGATAATGAATTGAATGGTTATCCGGTTTTAAGATTTGATGGCTCTAATGATTATTTGTTCTTTGATACATTCGACTATAAAGAATATTCTGTATTCGTAGTATTTAAGGCGACTGCACAAGCTGTGACTTCTGGGTTGATAGCAAGAGCCTATAATCATGTTTATTTTTGGGTTAAACTTATAACAAGTGCTGATGGTACTAACCCGAATAAATTAGCTTTTACAGTAAATGCGACTACAATTTATTCCACTAATGCCGTCACTGGGGACTGGAAGATAGCGTCGCTTCTTTATAGTGAAGACGATGATTATCAGGGTATGTATTTGAATGGTATTTTACAAAATGAAACCACTGCTGGCGACTTGCCAGAGACATACGACGCATTAGATCAACCAAGTATAGGAGTAATCGCAGAAACAGCGGGTAGCTATGTCTTCCCGTACAAAGGTGACATAGCAGAAATTTTAATTTATAATAGGCGGGTGGCTTCTTCCGAAAGAACAAAAATAGAAACTTATTTAAATGATAAATAAAAAATATACTAATGAAATATCTTTTATTCATATTACTAACTACTTCTCTATTCGCTACTAACTGGTATGTAGATAGAGATGCAACGGGTGCTAACTCAGGCAGAAGCTGGATTGATGCGTGGAATACTCTGGATTCTTCTGTTTGGCTTGGCTATCAAGGTGTAAACTGGGCTATCATTGGTGATGGTGATACCATCTACGTTTCAGGAGGTGCAGATTCAACTTGTTACTACCCTTTATCTAATAATCTTTACAATGGTATAAGACGGGAAGTAAGCGAGGGTGAGTTCATCCCGACCTTTAATGAGCAGGTTATTATAGCCCCTG
>Ga0214473_10004258_pt1 | contig 17216 bp, 18 predicted proteins | sample RVTome_7_FD_203509 | JGI IMG/M metagenome (GOLD analysis project Ga0214473, IMG submission 203509) | Soil microbial communities from uranium-contaminated site in the Upper Colorado River Basin, Wyoming, United States - RVT98D197 | ecosystem: Environmental > Terrestrial > Soil > Contaminated >... | reverse complement strand
GCGCGAGCTCTGCGATGCCCTGCGGGACGGCGGGTCCGGGTCTCCTCGGCAGGGCACACGCAGATCGGGCCAGAGAGAGCCAGAGAGAGCCAGAGAGAGAAGGAGAAGACCATGAAGAGCCCGCTCTCGCCGGCGGAGCTGAGGGCCATGGACGCCTACTGGCGGGCGGCCAATTACCTGTCGGTGGGACAGATCTACCTGTACGACAATCCCCTGCTGAAGGAACAGCTGCGACTGGAGCACGTCAAGCCCCGGCTCCTGGGGCACTGGGGCACCACCCCGGGCCTGAACTTCATCTACGTCCACCTCAATCGCGTGATCAAGGCGTTCGATCTCGACATGATCTACATCGCCGGCCCCGGTCACGGCGGGCCCGGCCTGGTGGCGAATACCTACCTGGAGGGCACCTACAGCGAGGTGTACCCGAACGTCTCCCAGGACGAGGAGGGCATGCGGCGCCTCTTCACCCAGTTCTCGTTTCCGGGGGGGATCCCGAGCCACGTCGCACCCGAGACGCCCGGGTCGATCCACGAGGGGGGTGAGCTCGGGTATGCCCTCTCCCATGCCTTCGGGGCGGCCTTCGACAACCCCGACCTCATCGTCGCCTGCGTGGTGGGGGACGGGGAGGCGGAGACCGGCCCGCTGGCGACGAGCTGGCATTCCAACAAGTTCCTCAACCCCGTCCACGATGGCGCCGTCCTCCCCATCCTGCACCTCAACGGCTACAAGATCGCCAGCCCCACGATCCTGGCGCGCATCGGCCGCGAGGAACTCCAGAGCCTGTTCGTCGGCTACGGCTACGTGCCGCATTTCGTGGAGGGCGAGGACCCTGACACCATGCACCGGCAGATGGCGGATACCCTGGACCGGGTCATCACCGAGATCCGGCGCCTCCGGCAGGCCGCCCGCGGCGCCGGCGACACCACGCGCCCCCGCTGGCCCATGATCATCCTGCGGACGCCCAAGGGATGGACGGGCCCCAAGGAGGTGGACGGCCGCAGGACGGAGGGCCACTGGCGGTCGCACCAGGTGCCGTTGGCCGACATGGCCACCAAGCCCGCGCACGTCACGCTGCTCGAGGAGTGGATGAAGAGCTACCGGCCCGAGGAACTGTTCGACGAGACGGGCAGTCTCATCCCGCCCCTCAGGGACCTGGCGCCCCGGGGCCCCCGGCGCATGGGGGCCAATCCACACGCCAACGGGGGCATCCTCCTCAAGGACCTGCGGATGCCGGATTTCCGGACCTATGCGGTGGACGTCCCGAAGCCGGGATGCGTGGTGGCGGAGGCGACGCGGGTCCTGGGGGTCTTCCTGCGCGACGTCATGAAGCGCAACTTGGAGAGCAGGAACTTCCGGGTGTTCGGCCCGGACGAGACGGCGTCGAACCGCCTGGGGGCCCTCTTCGAGGTCACGGATCGGACCTGGATGGCCGAGCGTACCCCCGACGATGACCACCTGGCCCCCGAGGGTCGGGTCATGGAGATCCTGAGCGAGCACACCTGCCAGGGCTGGCTGGAAGGATATCTCCTCACCGGCCGCCACGGGTTCTTTTCCTCTTACGAAGCCTTCATCCATCTGGTCGGTTCGATGTTCAACCAACACGCCAAGTGGCTCAAGGTGACGAAACAGGGGATCCCGTGGCGCCGGCCCATCGCCTCCCTCAACTACCTCTTGACCTCCCACGTGTGGCGGCAGGACCATAATGGGTTCTCGCACCAGGACCCCGGGTTCATCGACCACGTGGTCAACAAGAAGGCCGAGGTGATCCGGGTGTATCTCCCGCCCGATGCCAACACGCTGCTCTCGGTGGCGGATCATTGCCTCCGCAGCCGCGACTACGTCAACGTCGTCGTGGCGGGCAAGCAGCCCGCGCTGCAGTACCTGGACATGGAGGCGGCCATCAAGCACTGCACGGCCGGCATCGGAATCTGGGAGTGGGCCAGCAACGACCGCGGCGCGGAGCCCGAGGTGGTGATGGCCTGTGCGGGCGACGTCCCCACCCTGGAGACGCTGGCCGCGGTCTCGCTGCTGCGCGGCTACGTGCCCGACCTGAAGGTGCGGGTCGTGAACGTCGTCAACCTCATGAAGCTCCAGCCGCCCAGCGAGCATCCCCACGGGCTGTCGGACAAGGACTTCGACTCCCTCTTCACCACCGACCGGCCCATCATCTTCGCCTTCCACGGCTACCCCTGGCTGATCCACCGCCTGACCTACCGCCGGACGAACCACAAGAACCTGCACGTCCGCGGGTACAAGGAGGAGGGAACGACCACCACGCCCTTCGACATGGCGGTCCGCAACGACCTGGACCGGTTCCACCTGGTGGTCGACGTCATCGACCGCGTGCCGCGCCTCGGGTCCATCGCGGCCTACGCCAAGCAGGCGATCCGGGACAGGCTGATCGAGCACAAGGAGTACATCGCCGAGCATGGGGACGACCTGCCCGAGGTGCGGGACTGGGTCTGGTCCGACACGTGAGCCCCGGCGCGCCGGGGTGACCGCCCGCGCGCCAGAGGCCACAGGATGAGCGACCCCATGGGCTCCACCGACATCCGGACCATCGCGACGACGCCGTTCCCGGATCAGCGGCCGGGCACGTCGGGGCTGCGCAAGAAGACCCGGGTCTTCATGCGGCCGCACTATCTGGAGACCTTCGTGCAGGCGGTGTTCGACGTGGTGCGCGAGGACGCCGGCGGGGACCTGACCGGGGAGACGCTGGTGGTGGGGGGGGACGGCCGCTTCCACAACCGCGCGGCCATCCAGCAGATCCTCCGCATGGCGGCCGCCAACGGGTTCGGGCGAGTGCTGGTCGGACGCGGCGGGCTCCTCTCGACCCCCGCCATGTCCGCGGTGATCCGCCGGCGCGGCGCGCGGGGCGGCCTGATCCTGTCCGCCAGCCACAACCCCGGCGGCCTCGACGCCGACTTCGGCATCAAGTACAACGTGCACAACGGCGGCCCGGCCCCCGAGCCCGTGACCGAGCGGATCTTCCAGCGCACGCGGGTCATTGACAGCTACCGCATCCTCGACCGCGGCGATCTGGACCTGGATCGGGACGGCGACCACGGCTACGGGGCCACGCGCGTCACGGTCTTCGATCCCCTGGCCGACTCTGCGGCCCTCATGGAGGAGCTGTTCGACTACCAGGCGCTGCGCGCCCTCTTCCGGGGCGGCTTCCGCATGGTGTTCGATGCCATGCACGGGGTGACGGGGCCCTACGCCCACCACCTCCTGGAGGGTCGTCTGGGCGCGGCTCCCGGCACGGTCGTTCGCGGCGACCCCCGGGAAGACTTCGGCGGCCTCCACCCCGATCCGAACCTGGTCCATGCCGCGGACCTGGTGGCCCGCATGCGGGCCGGGGACGCCCCGGACCTGGGCGCGGCGTGTGACGGCGACGGCGACCGGAACCTGATCCTGGGGCGGGGGCTCTTCGTCTCCCCCGGGGATTCCCTGGCCATCATCACCGAGGCCGCCCCGCGGTGCATCCCCGGCTACCGCGCCGGACTGGTCGGGGTGGCCCGCTCCATGCCGACCAGCACCGCCGTGGATCGCGTGGCCCGGTCGCTGGGCATCCCCTGCCACGAGACCCCCACCGGGTGGAAGTTCTTCGGCAACCTGATGGACGCGGGCCTGTGCACCATCTGCGGGGAGGAGAGCTTCGGCACCGGGTCCAGCCACGTGCGCGAGAAGGACGGGCTGTGGGCGGTCCTCTGCTGGCTGTCCATCCTCGCCGCCCGCGGCGGCGGCGTCGCCGACGCGGTGCGCGAGCACTGGCGGCGCTTCGGGCGGAGCTACTACCAGCGCCACGACTACGAGGACCTGGACCGCGCGGCCGCCACCGAGATGGTGGAGGCACTGCATGGGCGGCTGTCGTCCCTCCCCGGCACGCCCCTGGCCGGCGGCCGCGTGCGGCAGGCCGACGATTTCAGCTACACGGATCCGGTGGACGGCAGCGTGAGCGACCGCCAGGGCCTCCGCTTCCTCCTGGAGGACGGGTCCCGCATCGTCTGCCGCCTCTCGGGCACCGGCACGGCCGGCGCCACACTCCGGGTCTACCTGGAGCGCCATCGCGCCGACGGGGGAGACCAGGAGGCGGGCGCGGTGCTCGCCCCCCTGGCGCGCGCCGCCACCGACCTGCTGGAGCTCAAGGCGCGCTGCGGCCGGGACCGGCCGACCATCATCACCTGAGACGCCGACCCGGGGCAGGGTCGGCCGATCTCATGAATCGCGGGAGGTTGCCATGAGCGGACACGACCATGCGGGACCGGCGGGACACCCGCCGGGGCCGTGGGCGGTCATGACGGCGGCCGGCGGGCCCGCCGGCGGAAGGCGCTCATGAAGACCCTGGCCATCGTCGTGGGCGGAGGCCCCTCCCCGGGCATCAACGCCGTCATCGCCGCCGCGACCATCGAGGCCCGCAACAGCGACCTCCGGGTCCTGGGCGTCCGCACCGGCTTCCGGGCCCTGGTGCGGGGCGACGCGGAGGCGGCCCGGGAGCTGGAGATCGGGGATGTCTCCCGCATCCACTTCGAGGGGGGCTCCATCCTCGGGACCTCGCGCGTCAACCCGGCGCGGACCCCGGAGGACCTTCGGGCCGTCGTGGAGGCGCTCCGGCGCCTCGGGGTCTCGTACCTTTTGACCATCGGCGGAGACGACACGGCCTTCGCCGCCTCCCGGGTGGCCGGGGCCATGCCCGGGGAACTGGCGGTCGTCCACGTGCCGAAGACCATCGACAATGACCTGCCCCTGCCCCCCGAGGTGCCCACCTTCGGCTACACCACCGCCGTGAACCTGGGGAAGGACCTGGTCCAGAACCTGATGCGGGATGCCACGACCATGGGCCGGTGGTTCTTCGTCACCGTGATGGGGCGGCACGCCGGGCACCTGGCCCTGGGGATCGCCGGCGCGGCCGGCGCCACCCTGGCGGTCATCGCGGAGGAATTCCCCGCGGGCCGGGTGCCGCTGGACCGCCTGGCGGACATCCTCGAGGGGGCCATCATCAAGCACCGCCTCCTCGGGCACGAGGATGGGGTGGCAATCCTGGCGGAGGGACTGCTGGAGAAGCTCGACCCGGCGACCCTGGGCCCGGTGGAGCGCGACAGCTACGGCAATGTGCGCCTGGCGGAGCTGGAGCTCGGCCGGATGCTGAAATCGCGCGTGACGGCCAGCCTCGCCGCCCGGGGCCTGACGGTGGGCATCGTGGCCAAGGACCTCGGGTACGAACTTCGCTGCGCCCCGCCGGACGGGTTCGACATCCAGTACTGCCGCAGCCTGGGTTACTGGGCCGTCCACTTCCTCCTCGACGGCGGGACCGAGGCCATGGTGACCATCCAGGGGGGGCGCCTCGTCCCCATGGCGTTCCGCGAGATCGTGGACGCCACCACCGGGCGCATCCGCGTGCGCTACGTGGACGTGGGCTCCGAGATGTACCGGACCCTGGCGGCCTACATGATCCGCCTGAAGCCGGAGGATCTGGCCGACCCCGAACGTGTCCGGTCTCTGGCGGCGGCGGGCCGCATGCCCGAGGCGGATTTCCTGGCCCGGTTCGGACCGGTGGCGGGCGGGACGGGGCAACGCGGGACGGCGAGCCGAGGAGAATACCATGCTGCCCAGGGTGAGCATCGGACGAAGTCACGGGAACATCCTGGCCAACCTGGAGAGCTACCGCCTGTTGATTAGCGACGAGGTCTACGAGGACGGGGTCGCCCTGGCGCGGGCCCTGCGGGGGGTGCGGATCTGCCATATCAACTCCACGGCCTCCGGCGGGGGGGTGGCGGAGCTGCTCGCGCGGCACGTGCCGATCCTGCAGGCGCTGGGGATTCAGGCCGACTGGCGGCTGATCCACGGGCAGCCGGAGTTCTTCACCGTGACCAAAGCGTTTCACAACGCCCTTCAGGGGGCGGACTACGATCTGCGGCGGCCCGAGCAGGACCTGTATCTCCAGGTGAACGAGGAGAGCGCCAAACTCCTCGAGGACGACTACGACGTCGTCATCGTCCACGACCCGCAGCCGGCCGCCCTCCGCCATTTCAGCGGCCCGCGGAACGCGAAGTGGATCTGGCGGTGCCACATCGACACCTCGGCCCCGAACCCGCAGGTGAGCCGCTTCCTGCGCCCCTTCATCGGGGAATACGACGCGGTGGTCTTCACCATGTCCGAGTTCCTCCTCCCGGACCTCCAGGCCAGGCGGCTCGCCTTCATCGCCCCGGCCATCGACCCGCTGGCCACCAAGAACATGGAGATCCCCCTGGATCTGTGCCGGCGCGCCATCGCGGACGCCGGGATTGACCCCGGCCGGCCTCTCCTGGTCCAGGTCTCGCGCTTCGACCCCTGGAAGGATCCCCTGGGGGTCATCCGGGCCTATCGGCTGGTCAAGCAGGAGGTCCCGGGCGTGCAACTGGCCCTCATCGGGACCATGGCGGGCGACGATCCCGAGGGATGGGAACTGCTCAAGCAGGTCGAGGAGGAATCGGCGGCAGACCCCGACATGTTCGTGTTCACCAACATGGCGGGGGTGGGGAGCATGGAGGTGAACGTCTTCCAGCGCGGGTGCGACGTCGTCATCCAGAAGTCGCTGCGCGAGGGCTTCGGCCTGGTGGTCTCGGAGGCGTTCTGGAAGGAGAAGCCGGTGGTGGCGGGACGGGCGGGGGGCATCCCCATGCAATTCCCGCAGGGCTTCGAGCGATACCTGGTGCACACCGTCGAGGAATGCGCCGAGCGGATCGCGCATCTGCTCCGGCACCCCGGTGAGCGCGGTGCCTTCGGGCGGGCGGGCCGCGAGCGGGTGCGCCAGGCCTTCTTGACCCCCCGGCTGGTCCGGGACGAGCTGCAACTGGTCAAGGATATCCTCTGAGGGTGCCCGGGCCGGGGGTCTCGATGCGGGTGTTGGTCCTGAACTGCGGCAGCGCCACCGTCAAGTTCCAGGTGATCGCCGTGGGCGACCCCGAGGCCGGCGTGCGCGCCGAGCGCCGCCTCGCCCACGGGATCGTGGATGGCCTCGGGCCCGAGGCGGCGCTGCACTTCGAGGCGGACGGCGGCTCCCCGTGGCGCCGGCGTGCGGCCCTCCCGGATCATCGCGCGGCGGTCGACCGCATCGTCGAGTGGGTCTGCGCCGCCGATGTCGGGAGCCCGGAGGTCCGCGGCCCGCAGGACCTCGGCGCCGTGGGCCATCGGGTGGTCCATGGGGGCGCCCGGTTCGCCCGCTCCGTGCTGGTGGATGACGGGGTGCTGGACGCCATCGAGGCGCTGGCGGACCTGGCCCCGCTCCACAATCCGGCGGCCGCCAGCGGCATGCGGGCGGCCCGCGCCGTGCTGGGGCCGGCCACCCCCATGGTCGCCGCCTTCGACACCGCCTTCTTCCACACGCTCCCCGAACATGCGCACGCCTATGCCCTCCCGTACGAACTGGCCCGCCGGCACACCCTGCGCCGGTACGGTTTCCACGGCACCTCCCACCGCTACGTCACCGAGCGGTACGGCGAGATCACGGGGACGCAGCGCGACCGGGTGAACATCATCACGCTCCACCTGGGCAATGGCTGCTCCGCGGCGGCGATCCGGTCGGGGGGGGCCGTGGACACGTCCATGGGCTTCACGCCGCTGGAGGGCCTGGTGATGGGCACGCGTTCCGGAGACCTCGACCCGGCGCTGCTGGAATTCCTGGCCCGGAACGAGGGGATGACGGTGGGCCAGATCGTCACCATGCTCAACACCGCCTCCGGACTGTTGGGGCTCTCCGGGCTGAGCCACGACATGCGCACCCTGCTGGCGGCGGCGGACCGCCCCGGCGGGGAGCGCCCGCGGCTGGCCATCGAGGTGTTCTGCTATCGGGCGCGCAAGTACATCGGGGCCTACCTGGCGGCCCTGGGGGGCGCCGAGGCCATCGTGTTCACCGGGGGGATCGGCGAGAACGCGCCGGCCGTCCGGGCCCGGATCTGCGGCGGCCTGGAGTGGTGCGGCCTGACCCTGGACCCCGGGCGCAACGCCGCCTCCATGGGGAGCGAGGCCCGCATCAGCGCCGAGGGCTCGCGGCTCCACGCCTACGTGATCCCCACCAACGAGGAACTGATGATCGCCCGCGATACCGTCCACTGCGTGGCCCAGGCATCCGCCGATGATCCAGCCGGTCGGTAGGAAGGTCTCGCCCATGTCCCGGCGACCTCCCCCCTCATCGCGGCTTCCCTCCACCCCCCCCGCCTACCCCCACCCGGCGGCCCGCGTTGCTCGATCCCCGCTCGGCGCCACGTCTCCTGGGCCGCGCGCCACGCATTGCATCCAGCTCCACCCGGGTGGCCGGCGGGGGCATCGGCGGGAACACGCCGGGCATCTGCGCCCGGATCCGCGGCGACCCGGAATCGCGTGGCCTGGCTCGGCCGCCTGAACGTTCTCCTGGGCGGTCGCGTGGCGGAGGAGATCGTTTTCGGCGGCGTCTCCACCGGAGCCCAGGACGACCTCCCGCGCGCCACGGACCTGGTCCGTCACATGGTGGCGCGCTACGGGATGGGGGAAGCGCTGGGCCTCGCCACATTCGAGAACCCCCGGCACCCGGTGTTCCTGCAGGTGCCCGGGGCCGCCCCGAAGGAGTACAGCGGAGAGACGGGCCGCCTGATCGACGCGCAGATCCGCAGGATACTGGAGGCGGCTCACGGACGCGTGCGGGAGACGCTCACGGCCCGGCGGGCAGCCCTGGACGGCCTGGCAAAACTCCTGATGGAAAAAGAGGTCGTGGACCGGGAGGCGCTGCGGGAAGTGCTTGAGGCGCCGGGCGCGGCGGAGCGAAGCACGGAAGACCACCATCGCGCAGGCGATCGAGAGGGCCCCTGAACTCTTGTCGGGGCGGACGCCCCACGAGGCGGTTCCCATCGAGGTGATCGCCCCGGGAGGTGAGGGTGCTGCCGGGCCCTCCCTTTCCCAAGAGGATCCACGGCGAACGGAATGGCAAGACCATCGGAAACCCGAGTTTCCGGCAGGCGAAAGGAGCGTCTATGCGCGTCGAGGATCGGATGACGAAGGATCCCGTGACCGTTCGGGCGGACCAGACCGTCAAGGCGGCCGCCGAGCTGATGCGGACGCACAGCATCCGCCACCTGCCGGTTGTGGATACGCAGGACAACCTGGTTGGCCTCCTGACGGATCGGGACATCCGCCAGGTCCGGTTCGCCCCGGCGATGCGCACCCGGCTGGCCGAGGAGCCCTCGCTCCTCGATCAGCTCCGGGTGGGAGAAGTCATGTCCTCCCCGGTGGTGACAACCGCGCCCCTGGACGACCTGGCCGATGCCGCCACCACGATGTACGAGCGGAAGATCGGCGCCCTCCCCGTCGTCCTGCAGGGACGCGTGGTGGGGATCATCAGCGAGGTGGATATCCTGAAGGCGTTTGCGGAGATGACGGGCCGGGAGCCCCAGGCCGCTCCCGACGACTGGTAGCCGCCGCCCCGGCGGGAAATCGCGCGGGGCCCCCGGCAGACCCCCGGGACCCTGCCCCGCCGGCGGGGCCACGGCGGCACGAGGCGACGGGCGCCCCGGCGGGAAAACCCGATCTTCTGGCGGGGGGCGTGCGCTCCCGGATCGCTGGGGCGGGTCGGTCGCTTGATCCCGCAGGCCCCCGGAGCGTGGGGTCAATGAGATCCCGGCGCACATAGCATCACCAGGCCCACCCTATGCCGTCTTACGTGAGCCCCGGTTTCCTGTGACATGCTGTCGCGGGCCGGGTCAAGCTGGCGCCCGCCCGCGTTTCTCACCACTTCCGCTTATCTTACTCGCCGCATTCCAGCTCGATACGTGCCAGGATGTCACGGGAATTCACGGGCTTCCTGTGCGGCCTGGTGTTCCCTGGTGGCCCATAACATCCTGCCGTTGCAGGCCTCGAGACCTTTCGGGGCGGTCATATGGGTCATGCGGAACATCCCTTGCTCTGGCATACCACAGCCCCATGGAATCGAAGCCTCGCGCCGACCCAAGACCCGTCGCGCGGTTCTGTGCAGCCTGTGGGATGTTCCTCGGGTGGATCGGGTCCCGCAAGGGTCCCTTCTTCTGCTGCGAGGGGTGCCGCCGCGGAACCTGCACCTGCGCGAAAGACCGGCCCCTCGCGCTGGAGACGGCCGAGGAGGAGTTGCGGGATGCGTACCGGATCAACTGATATGGAGGCACGGGCCCGCGAGGGGGGCGCCACGGCGTTCCTGCCCAAGCCGTTCCACCTGGCCCAATTGCTGGGGCTCATCGAGCGCCGAGGGCTCCCGAGCGCCGTGACGGGCTGATGCGGGCCTGGCTGATCGCGGTGTTCATCGGCCTGGCCTTCGCCGCCGGCTTGGCGGTGGATTATTGGGTCTTCAGTCCCGGCCGGGCCCGCGAGGCCGGGGAGCGGGCTCTGCGCGAGTTCGCCCGGCGCGAGGGCGAGGTGGCGGACCTGCGGCGGCGCCTCCAGGAGGCCGAACGGCGGGCCCAGATGGAGGCCGAGCAACGCCGCATCGCCGAAGAGGTGATCCGGCGGGAGAAACTCTGGAAATGACCTTCGCCCGGGGAGGGAACCGTGGACACAACCCGAGCGCACTGGGAGCCGATGGAGGCGCGCCTCGAGGCATGCGAGAGCCGCATCGCCGACTTGATGGCCGAATGGGACGGGATGACCCCGGAGGCGCGGGAACGGCATGCCGAGCATCTCGAGGCGCTGCTGGCCACCAGGGAGGTTCTCCTCGGGAAACTGGACGAGCTCGAGCGGGCGTGCGCGGAGACGTGCGAGGGATTCAGCGCCGCCGCACGGCACGCGCGCCTGGTGCTGATGGAGGTCTACGACCGCGTCGGAGGGCGGTTCCACTAGGGGAGGCGGCGGCCCGGGTGGCCGGCAGCCGGCGGCCCGCCGCGCCCTTCGCGCCCCGGGGTGGACGACGGTTGGCCTCGTCGCGGGGGCATGGAACTCTCTTTCGGAGAAAGGAGGGGGACGCCATGGCCCTTGTACGATTTCGGTATCGGAACGCCCGGGCCGTGAGCGTGGCGCTTGCCGGCGATTTCAACGGATGGAGCACCACCACGCATCCCATGCAGCGGTCCGGCGACACCCTCTGGACCCTGGACGTGGACCTGCCGCCGGGGCGTCACGAATACAAGTTCTTCGTGGACGGGCGGGACTGGTGGAACGACGCCGAGGCCCCCAAGCTGCCGAACCTCTGGGGCACCGAGAACTCGTATGTCGATGTGTCCTGACAGAACGTGGCGCCGGCCCGCCCGGAAGGCCGGCGGCGTTCGGCACCATGGAGGAAGATAGCAGACCGTGCGACCCCTGAACCTCGACTGGCTCCAGGGCTTGCTGCTCGATCTGACGGTCCCGGTGGGGACCTCGCTCGCGGTGGCCCTCGTCCTGCTCTTCGTCCGGCGCTACGCCCTGCGCTGGCTCGAGCGGCTGGCCGGGCGGACCGCCACCCAGCTCGACGATCTGCTGGTCACTTCGTTGCGGGCCCCCACCCTGCTGTGGAGCCTGGCGCTGGCCCTGGCGGCGGGCCTGGAGGCGGCGCCCCTCCCCAGGCGTCTGGCGGCGTGGGGCACCAGCTTCGTGGTGGCATTGGTGGTCCTGTCCATCACCATCGTGGTCGCCAACGTCCTGGCCAAGGGCCTGCAGCACTTCGGGCAGCGGATCCAGATGGTGACGGCCGTCACGGGGCTGGGGACCACGCTCCTGCGGGTCCTGGTGTTCACCCTGGGCGGCCTCCTCGTCCTCAGCTCTCTGGGGATCTCCGTCACCCCGCTGCTGGCCGCCCTGGGGGTCGGCGGTATCGCCATCGGCCTGGCCCTCCAGGACACCCTGGCCAACCTCTTCGCGGGGGTCCATATCCTCGTGGAGAAACCGGTGCGGGTGGGCGACTTCATCAAGCTGGAGACGGGACAGGAAGGCTACGTGACCGACATCGGCTGGCGCACGACCCGCATCCGGATGCTGCCAAACAATATGGTGATCGTCCCGAACGGCAAGTTGGCCCAGAGCGTCGTCACCAACTACTACCTGCCGGAGCAACGGATGGCCCTCCTGATCCCGATCTCCGTCAGCTACGGGTCGGACCCGGAACAGGTCGAGAAGGTCCTGGTGGACGAGGCCACGCGGGCGGCCGGGGTGGTCCCCGGCCTGCTGGCCGACCCACCGCCCTTCGTGCGCTTCATCCCTGGCTTCGGCGATTCGTCCCTGGACTTCACCTTGATCTGCCAGGTGCGCGAGTTCGTGGACCAGTACCTGGCGCAGCACGAGCTGCGGAAACGGATCTTCCGTCGCTTCCGCGAAGAGGGCATCGAGATCCCGTTCCCGCAGCGGGTGGTCCACATGCGGAACGGGGATGGCGGACGCTCGGCCCCGGCCGTCGGGGACGCTGCGGCCCGCAGAGAGGTGACATCATGAGGATCCGAGGCAGTGCCTCGATCATCTGGTGGGTGGGCGCGGGACTCCTGGCCGCCGGCCTGGCGGCGTGTGGCCAGAAGGACGAACAGGCCTCGGCGCCACAGGTGGAGGAGAGGACGATCGCGGTGACCCCAGCGACGGCCAGCGTCAAGGCCTCGTTCCTGACCGGGGAACTGCAGGATATGAAGGTCACGGAGCGCGTGGAGAAGGGCAGCGGCAAGGTGGTGGATCCGCCCAAGCTCTGGGCCACGCTGAAGCTCAAGAACACGTCGGAGAGCCAGGCGGCCCGCCTGATCGTCGGCAAGATCGAGTACGCGGACGCCGAGGGGAAGGTGATCCCGCTGGCCGAGGGGCGGGGGGACACCAGCTTCAAGTTCTACTCGTACCAGACGGAGCGCCTGGACCCCGGCATGGAGACCACCGCCCGTATCGAGGTCCCCTTCCCGGCGGCCGCCCTCAAGGACAAGAAGCTCCGGGATATCCGCCTGGAACTGACCTACATCCCGACCCCCTACAAGGAGGAGACCATCAACATCCAGGTCACCGTGGGCAACTGATCTGCGTCGGTGGGGCCGCCGGGCGTCCGCCCTGGGGCGGGCGCCCGCCGCGGCGCTGGTGACGGGCACCAGGCACGGATACCGGATGCACGCAGGGCACGAATCCGGGGAGGGACGATGATGATCGACCACGCGAAAGCCATGGCCCGCCCCTCGCTCCTCTCGGACGCGGTCGCCGGGACGGCGCCCGCGGACCCATTCGATGAGACCGCCCCCCCGTCCGTGCGGGCACCGGCGGTGCCCGCGGGTGACCGCTGGGCGGTCGTCCTGGCCGGCGGGAACGGGCGGCGCCTGGAGCGGTTCGTGCGCCAGGTCCTGGGGGCGGAAGGGCCCAAGCAGTTCTGCCGGATCATCGGCACGCGTTCGATGTTGCGACACACGTGGGACCGGGCCCTGCGCCTGGTGGCGCCCGAACGGATCGTCACCGTGATCACGGCGGGGCAGGAACGGTACCTGGCCGAGGAGGGGCGCCGCGGCGTCCCCGGCACGGTCTTCGTGCAGCCGGAGAACAAGGAGACGGCCCCGGGCATCCTGCTCCCCCTCCTGTGGATCGCCCGGCGCTCCCCCGGCGCGACGGTGGGCGTCTTCCCGGCGGACCATTTCATCTGGGAGGAGGAACGGTTCGCGGACCACATGGAGGCCGCCCTGGGCGCCGCGGAGCGGTTCGCGGATCGCCTCACGCTCCTGGGCGTGGAGTCCGACGGGCCCGAGACCGGCTACGGCTGGATCGGGCCGGGGACCTCGCCGGACCCCGACGCGCCGGGCGAGCTGTACGCGGTGCAGCGGTTCTGGGAGAAGCCGGACCGGCGGGCCGCCGCCCGCCTCTACGCCTGGGGATATCTCTGGAACACCTTCATCATGGCCGGGCGCGCGGCCGCCGTCATCGCCCTGGCCGACGCGGCGCTCCCGCACGTCATGGCGTTGCTCCGCGAGGCTGAAGGCCACGTGGGGACCCCGGCGGAGCAGGCGGCGCTGAGAGACGTCTATCGCCGGATCCCGGCCACGAATTTCTCCCAGGCGCTCCTCGCCCGCTACCCGGAAGCCTCGCTCGTGCTGGCCGCCCGGGGGATCACCTGGAGCGACTGGGGGGATCCGGAACGCGTCGTCCGCACCCTGGCGCGGTTCGACCGGCGGCCGGCCTGGCTGCCTGCCTATGTGCGCGGGCGGGCGCAGGTAGCCGCCGGGGCGTGACGAAACCCCCAATCCCTCGGAAAGGAGACCACCCATGCACCAGTCCGACCCGGAAAGTCCCGGCTGGGGCCGCCGGCCCCCGCCGGACCTGGAAAGCGTCCTCCGCGAGCTCCAGAACCGCCTGCGCCAACTCGGCGGCGGGCGGGTCGTCGGGCTCGCCGCCCTGGCGCTGCTGCTGCTCCTGGCCTGGTCGAGCTGGTTCACGGTCCAGCCGGAAGAGACGGCCGTGGTCCAGCGCTTCGGGGCGGTCGTCCGCACGGTGGGGCCGGGCCTCCACTTCAAGCTCCCCTACGGCGTCGAGACGGTCTGGCTGGTCCCCACGGCCCGGGTCCTCAAGGAGGAGTTCGGCTTCCGCAGCCTGGCCACCGCCCCCGGCCGGCGGACGCAATACACGGACAGCAAGCAGTTCAAGGGGGAGTCGCTCATGCTCAGCGGCGACCTCAACGTGCTCGACGTTCAGTGGATCGTCCAGTACCGCATCGAGGATCCGGTCCGCTACCTGTTTCAGATCCGGGACACCCCCCAGACGATCCGGGACCTGGCCGAGGCCGTCATGCGCCGGGTGGTCGGCAACCGGCTGGGCAGCGACGTCCTCACCGTCGGCCGGGTGGCCGCCTCCACCGAGGTGAAGGAGGAGATGCAGAAGATCCTGACCGAGTACGGGGCGGGCATCCGCCTGGTCACCGTGGAGCTGCAGGACGTGACCCCCCCGGATCCCGTCAAGCCGGCCTTCAACGAGGTGAACGAGGCGCGCCAGGATCGCGAGCGGACCATCAACCAGGCCCAGGAGCAGGCCAACCGGGAGATCCCCAAGGCGCGGGGGGAAGCGGCCCGGACGGTCACCGAGGCCGAGGGCTACGCCCTGGAGCGGGTCAACCGGGCCAAGGGCGAGGCCACCCGCTTCCAGGCCATCCTGGACGATTATCTGCGGGCCCCCGAGGTCACCCGCCGCCGCCTGTACCTGGAGGCCATGGGGGCCCTCCTGCCCGAGGCGAAGGCCCTGTACATCGTGGACGCCGACCAGAAGGCCCTGGTGCCCTGGCTCCCGCTGGAGCCGGGGGCCAAGCCGGCGGCGGGAGGGACGCAGCCATGACCCTGCAGACAGTCCTCAAGGCCGGCGCCGGGGCGCTCCTGCTGCTGGGCCTGCTGGTCCTCTCGGGGACCCTGTACACCCTGGAGGAGGGCCAGCAGGCGATCATCATCCAGTTCGGGCGCCCCGTGGGGGACCCGGTGACCACGGCGGGGCTGCACGTCAAGCTCCCCTTCGTCCAGGAGGTCCGCCGCTTCGAGAAGCGCCTCCTCATCTGGGACGGGGACCCCAATCAGATCCCCACCAAGGGGCGGGAGTTCATCTGGGTGGATACCACGGCCCGCTGGCGCATCGCCGACGCGAAGAAGTTCCTGGAGAGCGTGGCCACCGAGCGCGGGGCCCAGTCCCGCCTGGACGACATCATCGACTCCGTGGTGCGGGACCAGGTCTCGGGCAGCGAGCTGGTGGAGCTGGTGCGCAGCACCTCGTGGGTGGTCCCCAAGGGCGAGGCCCTGGAGGAGGTCCCCGCGGAACGGGAGGAGGAGCTGAAGAAGGCCATCGCCCGCGGCCGCGAAGAGATCACCCGGATCATCCTGGCCGAGGCCCGGAAGATCATCCCCCAGTACGGGATCGAGCTGGTGGATGTGCGCATCAAGCGCCTGGATTACGTGGAGAGCGTCCGGGAGAAGGTGTACGCGCGCATGATCTCCGAGCGGAAGCGCATCGCCGCCCGCTTCCGCTCGGAGGGGGAAGGGCGCAGCGCGGAGATCCTGGGGACCATGGAGAAGGAGCTGCGCCAGATCCGCTCCACCGCCTACCGGCGGGCCCAGGAGGTGCGCGGGAAGGCGGATGCGGAGGCCACCAAGATCTACGGCGCCGCCTACAATCGGGACCCCGAATTCTACGCCTTCTCCCGCACGCTGGAGGCCTACAAGGAGGGCCACAACAAGAACTCCACGCTGATCCTCACCACGGACAGCGACTATTACCGGTACCTGAAAGAGGCGGCGGCGGGCGCATCCCGGCCCCGGAGCCCCGCCCGGGTCAGCCGGTAGCAATGGTACGACAAGCCTATTCCGGAGACAGTGGCGGCACGGTGGCACATCTGCACCCTCGAATGCCGGTTGGCCAGGGCCCTCAGAGGGGTCCATCCCGCCGTCGGGTGCCCAGGGCCCCCCAGGAGGGAACCCCTCCGGCGTCTCGGATGCTGTGCATCATGAGGCCGGGCCGGCGCCGACAAGGAGCGCGAGTTTATCCTGGCCCGGACCTACGCGGATGCCCAGCGGCGCCGGATCGAGCGTAAAGCGCAGGCCACGGCGGTCACCGGCCGGGCCTTCGGGCAGGGCCCGGGGTTCTATGCCTTCCGGCGCCGCCTGGAGACGTACGAGCGGATCTTCGGCGACGGCACCACCATCGTCCTGCGGCCCGACTCCGACCTGCTCCGCTACTTGGAGACCCCGCGCGTGCGCCGCTGGCTAACGGCCGTCCGAGGCCGTGGGTCCGGCGGCATCCCGCCGGAGGCCCGCGTCGCCGGCGCCGGTGCCGGCAACACACAGGAGGTAGCCATGACCGACATCCATCTGGAAGCGGGGCTACGGAAGGCGGTGGAGTGGATCACCGACCAGTTGCGTGAGAATCCGGCCACGAATCGCGCGGCCCTCATCGACGAGGCCGGCCGGCGGTTCGACCTCTCGCCCCTCCAGGCCGAGTTCCTCTTTCGCCAGTTCCTCCAGAGCCGAAACGAGACGCCCAGGTAACCGCGGGTGCCTGGGGCCGTGCGGGGCCGGGGGGCTCCTGCGCCGGGAGCGCGGTGGCCGGCCCCGCGACGGATCGACGGAGGTCGCCGACAGGCACCGGAGGCCGTCGTGGCCGGGTGGAAGCGTACGCCGTTCTGGACGTACCTGATCCTCCAGCTCCCGGGCGTCCTGCTGGCGGGGGGGATCCTACTGCTCCTGTACCGGTGGGGGGTCCTTCCGCTGGCGTGGGCCATCGGCCTCTTCGTGGCGTGGGCCGCGAAGGACCTGGCATTCTATCCGCTGGAGAAGGACGCCTTCGCGCCC
>Ga0214473_10004257_pt1 | contig 17217 bp, 16 predicted proteins | sample RVTome_7_FD_203509 | JGI IMG/M metagenome (GOLD analysis project Ga0214473, IMG submission 203509) | Soil microbial communities from uranium-contaminated site in the Upper Colorado River Basin, Wyoming, United States - RVT98D197 | ecosystem: Environmental > Terrestrial > Soil > Contaminated >... | reverse complement strand
ACTTCCGCCGAGCCGGTCTGCAGCCAGAAGATAGCTCGGTCCAAGAAGAAGTCAGGGATGGGAACCATCAGAAACAGGAACAGCAGGGGAAAGAGGCCCACTCGGAAAGCCCGGGTGCCGTAACACAGGACGAATCCGCCGGCCCAGACGACAACCATGGAGAAACTCGCGATGGAGAGTTGGTCATTCTGGCTCAGCGAGACGGAGCCTCGTCGCGCGAACCAGTAGAACAGAGTGCCGGCGAAGAGCAGGCCCAATCCCGGTCCCCAACGCGTCTCGACATGGGAGAAGATCCTTCTTCTTTCCAGAAAGAAGAGAGATGCGCTGACTAGGGGTACCAGGATGATGTGGGAATACTGTTCCTGCTGGAAAGAGAACCGGATCAACACGTCCAGAGGCGCCCAAAAGATCGCGAGCGTCAGACCGACAAGGAAGGCGAAACAGGCGCTTCTCATGGAGTCAGTTCGAGTCTTCGATGGTGAAGGTGAGGGTGTCCCCAAGAAGGGTCGCAAAAGCCAGCCGGGCGCGCTCCTTGCCCCTTCCCTCGATGCGCCATCTGCTTCCGTCGGATACGACGTTCATCTGGCTTCTCTCGCGCCACCAGCGATCCACTTCGCGAGGAAGGGCAATCCAACCCTTCCGCTCCGCGCGCATTTGAGCGAGATGCTCCAACAGGGCTTGATAGGTCGTTCGCGCTCGCCTTTCGATGATGTAGTCGGGATGGATGAGAAAGCTGGCAAGGCCGTGTTTCTCTGTAATCTCGGTGAGTTGCCGCTTCCACAGATCGATCGAGTAGTCGTTCAGGATGTGGAACAAGGAATAGTCCTGGGTCGTCGTGAGCGGAAGCTCGAGGATCCTCCCGATGAAGAAGGGCATCTGGCTGCAACACCCGCCTCGTTGAGGATCCAGATGCGCTACGCTTGGCACGGACATGTCGTAGGAGAAGTCCAGGGCGCTATACCAAGCCTGGTTTCGATAGAGCGCGCCCGAACGGAAACCGAGCGCGCGATATTTCCTTCCATACTCATTGATGCGCTCGGCGCGGCGGAAGAACTCTTGGCGGTTGGAGAAGAGATGGCCATCATGGTTCAGGTCATGGATGTTGACCTCGAACCCGCGACTTCGGATCTCCTCGAGGAACTCTTCCGGGACTGGGTATCGCTCCTCCGGCACGATCTCGAAGGAGGACTTGATCCCCGCCGAATCATCGAGGTCCATCAGTTGGCGGCAGAAATTCCTGCCGGCGAGGTGTTCGACATCGTGAGCGATGATCGTGCAGCTTGTCGAGCCATTCGGCCAAAACCAGACGAAAGGTACTGTGTGGATCCCTTGTGCCTTCATGGACAAGGCCAGCAGTCGCTCGAGGATCCGCTCCACGGTTCGATCCACCGGCCACTGCGGAAAGGGCATCCCCCTCCAATCGCTCAGATGCGCTCTCTGAAGGTGCTTCCGAATCGGAATCGGCAAAAACGGGCGCAGCCTATAGTAGAGGTTCCGGACCAATGGACTGGCACCGAGCTGAGTCCGTCCTGTATGGCCGTTGTTCCGGTAGCGTTCATGACGGAGGTTCTCGATGATTTCGGTAGGATCGAGCGGGAGTTGAAGGGTGCCGCCGTCGGCCGTGACATCAGTTAAGACATCATGGAGCGGGCCGGTGACCTGCTTGCTCCGGAATCCGGACGACGAGTTCCCGTAACAAATCGTCCCGGGGCCAAAGCAGAAATACCCAGGATCTTCCGAGACCCTACCGGCAAGCTGGAAATGCGCCAGGTTCTCGGGACAGCGATAGTAATCAATGAGTGCTTGATTCATGCCGTGGCTTGGGCCGGTTCTCTGCTAGTGCGATTCCAACTTAATTCGCCTACAATGTGCTATCCTGTCCCTCAACAGGAGGGACGGGATGGCGAGACCTCTTCGGCTTCGGCCCTTGGCACGCAGCGAGCGGCGGCTGTTGGCGGCGAAGCTCAGAGACTTGTCGCTCGCCGCGCGCATCCACCAGCGGTACCGGATTATCGAGGAGGTCCGCAAGGGGCATGGGATCCGGGCCGTGGCCGACCGGGTCGGCTGCCATTTCACCGTGGCATACGACTGGATCCAGCGGTTCAATGCGAGCGGATTTGCAACGTTCGAGCAGGTTTCCAACCCCAAAGGGCGGCCGCCGATCCTCAAGGCGGCGCAGCTCCGGGAACTGGTGGATGTGGCTCTGTCCGGCCCGGCGGAGCGAGGGCTCCCGTTCTCCACGTGGTCGGTCCCGAAGCTGGCCGAATATTGTCGGCAGAAGCGGTTGCTGCCCGAGGTGACCGATGAATGGGTTCGCCGCCTGCTCCGGCGCGAAGGCCTCACGGCCCAGCGCGTTCGCACCTGGAAGATCTCCCACGATCCGGACTTTGATCGTAAAAAAAACGCATCCGCGCGCTCTACCGGCGGTGTCCGCCGCGTGCGGCGGTAGTGTGTTTCGACGAATGGGGTCCCCTGGAGCTCAAGCCCATGGGGGGCAGGGTCTGGGCGCAGCGCACCCGGCCGCAGCGCATGCGGGCGACCTATCGGCGGCTGCACGGAACCGAACAGTTTCTGGGGTTCTACGATGTTCATGCCGACTGCTTCAGCGGCCTGTTTCGAAAACGCAAGCGCCTGCCCGAGCTCTGCGAGGCCTTCCGCCGCTTGCGCCGCTGCTATCCGCGAAGGCGGCTCTTCGTGATCTTGGACAACTTGCGGAACACCCACGATCATCCCCGTTTCCTCGCCCTCCTGCGGCAGCTGCGGATCCACCCCGTACCGACCCCGACCGAGGCCTCGTGGCTCAACCTGATCGAGGCCCAGTTCGGCGTCCTGAAGCGATTCACCTTGGCGAACACTGACGACCCCACGCACGCGGTGCGGCGCCGGCGCGTGTACCGGTATCTCCGGTACCGACATCGCAAACTGGGTGCGCTCCGGCATCCGTTGAACCAAATTCGTTCAATTAGGTCCGTTAAGTTGGAACGGCACTAGTCGATATGCATATAGAGCATCTTCCCTGCCGCAATCAGAAAACGGTCCGGGATATGAGCAAAGATCTTCTTTGCTGACTGCATTCTCCAACCAGCAGCGGTGGCCGGAGTCAGGCGTGCCGGGTATCGCCAGTAGGTCAACTGAGATCGGTTGGCACCCCAGCGATCCTTGAACGTGATTAGACCAAGGTTGTCAGAATCCGAGCGACCTAGATCGAACTCGCGAGCTCCGTTCCTTTTGGCTTGCTGGATCGCATTCCAGAGCAAGAGGTGCATTCCACCGAGATTATGGAACCTGGCGTCGGAGCACCCGTACTTATAGACGAGCACATGCTTGAAGGAGAGGGTAAGGATGCTGGCGATCGGCTGTCCATCCTTCGAGGCCACGCGGATCTGCAGTTTGTCGCCCAGGCAGTCCACTAAGTTGCGAAACCAGTCGCGGGGATGGGGCGGCAATTGTTGCCGCCGCCGCGTCCGCAGGAGAAGGTGATAGAACTTCTCGAGGAGGGCGTCGTTTCGGCCTTCTTCGTAGGTTAATCCTTCCCGCTCCGCCCGCCGGATCTTCCTCTGGGTGCAATTCTTGTGGAGCCGGCGAAAGATCATCGCCAGATCGGGAGTTAAGTCGACGGTGTGGAAGTAGAAACCCTGGGCCGGCCCCAGCCCCGCCGGAGGGACTGCGCAGGCCGTTCGAGGACGAATCTCGAGGTATTTCGATCCTTCCTTTGTGCAATCGAGTTTCAAGGAATGGAGCAGGCCCTCCAGGTCTTCGCGGCGTTCGACCAACGGCTCGCAGTGGTCCGAGAATGGAAGTGAAACCATGCGCCGCCCGGTGAGCCGGCTGTACACTCGACATAGCACGACGCCGTTCGTTAGCTCGACACCTGGTGGAGTGGTCGTATAAGCCACGGGCTCGTATCCATACGTATGCCGCAGCGCCTCGAGCCAGCCCGGCGTGTGAAACACGGAGGCTTGGGGATGTCTTTCAACAAACTCCGCCCACCGCGGATCCCGAAGCGGATCGATGCGATAGGCCGTCGTCACGGGGTTTTCGCTTTTGCTCGACGCACGTCGTTCCCTGCAAAGGGTGGAGTGATTCGTGAGGGCACTACACGGGTGGCGAGGAGAGAATCGATGATTCCTAAGTAAAGAGATTGTTTAATCTCCCAAGTATTCTCTTTAATGAACTCCTCCGAGTTCTTTGTCAGGCGTTGCCGCAGCGCCTTGTCGCGGATCATGAGCAACATGCAATGCGCCAAATCCTCTTCGTCGCCTCCTCGAAAGAATTTGACTAGCGAGTCGTTAAAGTAATAGCGATCCACTTTGGTGTCTGAAACGATCACCGGCACGCCCAGAGACATAAATTCCAGGATTTTGGTACTGAACGCCTCGTTTCCGAAGGAATCCTTTCTCTTTGGGACCACTCCCAGGTCAGAATTTTCCATGATGGCCGAGATCTCGGTGTAAGGCAACAGGTTTCTTAAGAAGACTCTGGCTTCTAGCCCCAGCTTCGTAATTAACTCTGCGAGATAAGGCTTCGTGTCCCCGAACCCGTATATGTGAAATTCGGCACTCGGGGCCTCGTCTTTGATGCGCGCGAAGGCCCGGATGGCGAGATCCACTCCTTGATGGTGATTCAGTGTTCCGGGGTAGAGGATGATGAATGTGTGGTTTGTCCTTTCTCGTCCGCGGCGAAGGAGAAGAGCTCTATCGGGGAAATTGAGAATGGCCGTGCACTTATCGTCCGGCACCGAGCGGGTAACAAGAGTCTGCCGCCAGATGTGGTTTGCGACGATGACGTGGTGCGAAAACGCTGCCGACATTCGCTCGACCGCCACAAGTAGTCGAAAAGCCGCCGAAGTGGGGCGCGAGGTAAACTTGCTCTGATAGAATTCCGGGAGCAGATCGTGGATGTCGAGGATGATCTTCGATCCGCTGAACTTGGGAAACCATGCGGCAAAGACCAGACAGTCGGGGACCGAATGAACATGGATGAGGTCATAACGGTGCTTCACTTGGTTCTTGGCAAGAAGAAACATGGCCTTGAAGAGAAACAACAGGATTCTGACGATGTAATGGAACCTCGCTCGACCACCCTTTTCATCTTTTTGGATGCGGTACACGCGCGCGCCGTCGACGACTGCGCTGGAGCTCTGCCCTTCTTGCCGCAAGGCGATGATATCGACATGATCTCCGCGACGAACGAGCGTTTGGACATACCGCATAACGCGGCTGTCGGATTCGTAGAAGGTGTAGGCGAGCATGCAAACTCTCATCGCGATTCTCGTTCGGCGCCCCGCCAGTTTCGCACCGCGGGCGCCAAGGGGTTGCCTGGGAGCGAGCCCCCCCATCTCCGTTGTAGGTATGTGAATAACCCTGCGGCGGAGCGATCCCCAGGCGCTGGCATTCTCTTGGGGTCACCTCGTAGGCATAGCGAACTGCCGGTTACCTTTTCAAGTTGGCCTTGAATCGAGCCTCGAATCGCCGCTGAACAGACAGCTTCAGGTTATCTCTGATATCGCAGGGGTAGGATCAACCGCCGCCGCGGGCTTCCGTGGCTTGGTCTTCAATGCCCGGCCTCCCTGCCTACCGCGCTGGTAGCCAATCCCGTGTCCAGGGAAACCGGGTCCGATTTAGTGTCAGAACGTGTGGAACGAAGGTTGGCGCGGGCAATCGGCAACCCGGTAGGTTCGGGTTGCTGGCAGCTCAGGATTGAGTAGTGTTCGTGTCTGGAATTGCCTTACTGGACTGTCACATTCATGGGTGTCGTTGGCACCGTCGAAGAATGTTGATAAGCCCCCGCATCCCATGGGCCGCTTCCGGGCCGCGTCACGTCTGCTTTGTCGAAATCTAGCGCCGCAATGCCGAGACTGGTTAGGTTCGCTCCCAAGCCAATTGCTGTAGATCCGGCCAGTGGATGATACGTACTATTGAGGTTGGGGTTGCCAACGACGCTGTTCGCGTCCCATCCCGCGGCTTGCCAGGTCGCCAAGGTAGTGTACGCGGTTCCCAGGTAGAAGAATCCCCAAGCCGAATTGTAAAAGAGATTATTGTCGCTAGCTGCCAAACTGCCGGTATCAACGTGAATCCAGCGGCCAACATTTGCGACGATGTTGTTTTTCACCGTGACGTTCGTGGTGTTGAAGCCAATCTGAATCCCATACCCGCACGGCCCCGCCCCCCCGACAATGGTGTTGTTATAGACCGCACCCCCCGAGCCACTGGGCGCGAAGACGATGTACCCGTTGGCCGGGCAATCGCCGGCGATCGGCTGCGTGACGACATTGTTGTAGACCAGCGCCCCTGGCATGGTGCCTGGCAAGCCAGCAAGTCGGATCGCTGAAGTCTGGTGCCCCCTACCATACGTGGCACCACCCCAATCCCCGTGATGATAATTGTTGTAGACTTCGGCGTTATTAATGGTGGACCCCGACGCCGCGGCGAAGATGTGCATTCCATTTAGGTGGCAATAGTCCCCCGTGTCCCACCAAGCATAGCCATCAGAGATGTCGTTATCGTGGATCTTCAGACCATTTAAAATGGCGTTGGTATTACCATCGCCGATCCCGATTGCCCAACAAGCCCGCGAGAGGGTATTATTATAGATTCGGAAGTTCGAGGAAGTCTGGTTACTCGGATACACTAGGTTAATCGTCTTCCCTGCGTCACTGATCGTGTTGTGATGGATGAGAATGTTCGCGTTGACGGTGTTCGAGCCGTAGACCCCATAGGTAGCATCCATGAAGTCACTCGACCCGCCCGTGTGAACATAAATCTTTAAAATCGTCAGGTTCCTGATTTCGCAAGTGTTACAACCTGAGATGACGATCCCGGCGCTGATTGCTTTGAAACTACATGGACCCCCGATGCAGGCCCCCCCGGGAGTGCCGTTCAGCGTGTTCTGGATCGTACCGTTTGTCCCCCCGTCCACGGTGATATAGTTGACTCCTGAGATTTTGATGGCCCCGCCCGTAGGGGCGTTGCCGTCATTGGTCCCCCAATAGGGGGCAGTCATCACGGCGTTTGGTTCAAATAAGATAACGGTGGGAGTGGCGGCTGTGCCGCTCGCTCGCGGAGTAAGCCCGGTGGAACCAGCGGTACCGGTGAATGTACCACACAAATGGGCCGTATCGCCTGGGCTTATCTGGTTGGCTCCAGCTCCCCAGTTGGCCGCCGTGTTAAACCAACCAGCGGAATGGGCATTAGCGCAGTCAGTCCCTATATCCGCGCCGGCTGCGTTCTGGGCGATGTAAATCTCCTTGGCGGAGCAGATCGTTGCCAGGAAGAGTATGGAGAGCGTCGCCGCTACCAGCCTTGGCATTGTCAAAATCCCCTTACGGTGTGCTGACGCCGACGTAGCAGCCGACAGAAGCGAGGAGAGCGCTGCTGCAATCACGCGATGCTGCCATCCCCATAGCGATGCTAGGCGTCCTGCCTTCATTGTCTCCTCCTTCTCATCCTGCAACTCAAGAAGGGCTCGCGGCCTGGCGCGCGGCTTTGCGTTCGCCGCCTCTCGACGGCTTTTGCTTTGATCGCCAAGGGTTCCCTGTGGGGATTCTAGCACAGGGCGTGCCAGGCAGTGGTCGCGACAGGCCAGGATGCGTCAAATTCTGGAAATGTCAGGGATTTGAGCCGCTGCGCGGAATCTGATCAGCAGGGGCGACGCGCTTGTCGAATGACACGCGGTGTCACGTCGACGGTTGTGCTGTACCGCGCCCGGTTTCTTGGACACTGTGAGTAACCATCGTCATCGCCGGACCTGACCCCTATTTCTGGACCGTTTCGAGGTCGAGGATTTCCCCTCGTGCGGTCCGGGTTGACTGCCACGCGGCCGCGCATTCCCGAGAGGGAATGTTCTCCAGCAGGCTATGCAGCCGCGCCTCATTGTAGTCCCGTTGCCACTCCAATAACTTCGTCCGCGCGTCGGGCACCGAGAAGAACAACTCGGTGTTGAGATACTCGTCTTGAAGGCGGCCGTTGAAGCTCTCGATGAAGGGGTTGTCCAATCTTCATGTCGGTCCTCCTCGCTGTAGAGAACCACACCTTCGGCCAGATTCTCAACGAGGAAAGGAGAGTATGTTGGCGACTCGAGCCGTCGTTCCCAGAGTGGCGATCTTCTCAGGATTTTCTCCAGAAGACTCCAGAGCCATCAATTTCCTGGAGGGGGTCGGTGATACGGTAACGCGCACGAAACTCATCGACAGCGAGTTTGCATGGCGGCCACGTATGGTAGTCGTCCACGATAACGAAGCCGCGGTCGGAGACTTTGTGGTAGAGTGGCTCGAGGACGTCCATGGTGGATTCGTAGAGGTCGCAATCGGTCCGCAAGAGAGCCAGACGTGCAATCGGAGAATCGGGGAGTGTATCCTTGAACCAGCCCTTGAGAAACTTCACTTGCCGGTCCATCAATCCAAATCTCTGAAAGGCTTTCTCCACTTCCTCGAGAGAAACCGCTAGGTAGGGATTATTGGACAGGTCGTAACCAGAGTCGGCGTCATTGGAGGGCGCAGGCAACCCCTCGAAACTGTCCGCCAACCATACGTTTCGATCTTCGACTCCGTGCAGTTTCAGAATGCCCCGCATCAGGATGCAAGCTCCACCGCGCCACACACCTGCTTCAATCAAATCGCCCGGTATCCTCTCGTCAAGTATCGACTCGACACATGCTTGCAGGTTATGGAGGCGCTTTAACCCAACCATCGAATATCCGATACTGGGCCAATCAGTTCCGTGTTCTCGGGTCTTGGAGTCGAAGGGCATAGTCTTGAAGAGCTTGTAGCCTCGTTTGTTCAGAGCGTTCAGGAGAAGCTTTCTCGTGAGGCGCATACGAGGGTGCGGGCGGATCTCCACGCTGCTACTTTCCGGGTATAAGTAGCCGGTCAAGCACTTTCTTAGTAGGTCAAGGTAAAGTTCGCTGCCCGTCGTTAGGGTCATGTGTGAAGTCCTTCGTCGTCCCAGAGCGGAGCCGCCGATTTCGCCGTGCCGTCAGCGTATTTGGCTATGCTGGCGTTCGGATTTCTGGTGGGTCGCGGTTTCAGTTCGCAGCATTTCGAGAAACATCTTCCGGTCCATTTCCTGGCCATCTGTGTCATGAACTGGTCTCAATGGCGATCAGCAACGCCCAGACGGCCGTTCCCCTCATTTCGATTCTCCCCCATTCTCGCGCCTGTCCCAGGGTGTCCTGGGTCGTTTAGGTCCGATCACGACTACTCAATCAGCCGACCGCCGAAAGCGCGATAGTAGCTGAAACACGGGTTCGAATCCGCTTTGGATCGGGTCTCGGCGGAGTGGTTAGCCTATTTGAGATGGACCCAATAGGTTTAAGCGGGGATTTCCGATATGGACCATTCCCTCCTGCCTCCGAGAGGCGAACCGGGCCAGATTTCACGTCACCCATTGGGTGGCACCCTCCCAAGAGCAACGAGCCCCGCGGAGCCGCGTTTCTTACCGCACCTGAGTAATGCTAGCCTAATCCGTTCATCCGTCAAATCGAAAATGTGGGTCAATTTAGAAAAATGGTCCGGTTTTACAGGCTCAGCTCCTCTGCGGCGAGCCTCAGCGACTACTTTTTCCGGGGTCATCGGCCTGTCGTAAGTCCGCGGGTGGAAGACGCGCTGGAAGAGCTTGCGAGGAGCATCAGAAGAACCTCTGCGCGGATGGTGTCAGAAGCGCCCCGTTGCGATTCGAATCGGCAACATTGCCGTATCCAAGCGCGATTGCTTCCACACGTGCATTCGGACTGCGTATTTCAGACGCGCCCAGAATCTGTGTTTGGCCTCGAGCAACTCCTCAACCATCTGCCGTTCGGCGTCTCTCAGCATCGGCCCAAAGCATCGGTAGAGCTCCTCCACCTGATCGCTCGGCCGGGGGCCAGATTTGTACAGACTGAAATAGCGACAGAGAAAGTGACGTAGCCTCGAAGTAAAGTTAATGGGCTCTCCGACGGCATTCCCCGAGTGCCTGCGGTATTTGATCTTGGGATGTTCATCGTAGATTACACGACCAAACGCCGAGACGACAAGATAGCACCACCAGTCATGCATGAGCGCGACCCTGGGAAGCGTTTCGCAGATGATGTCTCTCGCTCTGCGATTCAGGACAATCGTGCAACCCGTGACGATGTTCTCGACCATGGCGTTGGCCAAGCCCACCCCACGGCAGAGCCTCGTGTACCCCAGGTGACGCAATTGTGAATCGACGAATTCCAACCTGGAGCAGTAGATCAGGAGCTCGCCGGACGGATAGGCTTGCAAGGCGGTTACCGCATCTTGAATCTTGTTGCGTAGCCATACGTCGTCCTGATCGCAGAACGCGTAAAACTCGGCGGTGGGATCGGCATCACACAGAAGGGCGAGATAGCTGTTCGTTGCCCCCAGCCTTTCACCCCGAGAGATTGTGATGTTGGGATACTTGGCTGCATACTCGCTCAGTGTGGAGAACGTGTCGTCCGTCGAACCGTCGTCCCTCACAGTGATGGTGATGTGGGGATACGATTGCGCGAGAAGCGAGTCCATCTGCTCTACCAAAAATGCTGATCCGTTATATGTGGACAAGAGAACGTTAACCTTCCCGGTCATGTCCGCGCCTGACCCGAGGACTATTGTTCGCGTGTTTGCTTTGGCGTCAGGCGGTTCCGCCAGGGCCCCTTGATTCTTGGCAGGACGCCTGTATGTTCTAGGTTGTTTCATCTCTCACGGCGGACTGCACTGCTGTTTTTCTGAGTCTATCTCGCCAGATCCTTTTGGCATTCGCTAGAAGTCCTGTTTGAATAAGAACTCTTCTTGCCAGGCGATCTGGTAGCATCAGGGAAGCCCTAAGAGCACTTAAGGGTAATCCTCGAAGAGTGGGGGCGAACATATAGACCGAGGATTCTTGCCAATTGTCGTCCGCCCAATCTCGCTTGTACTGCGCGTCGCCAAGCCCAAAATCAACCGCCTCAATTCCGCCTTCATGACACAGATCCTCAAGCATCGTTTGAAACAGGAAGGTTCCCGGACGGAACTGATGATAGGTAAAATCGTAGGCGGTGGTTCCGGTGAAGAAGGTATTTCCGTAACGCAGTCCATTCCAGAACGCGCATGGCGTGCCCCGTAGATACAAGATGTAGGCGCGAAACCATCCACGATCCAAGGCCAGGGATATCAACCGACTCGTCTCCGGGTTATTAATGAATCCGACACCTAGGCCGCGATGGTAGCTCTTGGCGGCAACGGCCTCCGTATCGGTGAATAATTGCTCCCGGTGAGTTGTGTCTTTGAAGCTCCGCACGACCAAGTCTTTGCCGAAAGCCTTGCGTAGTCGCGCAGGATATCTGCGTAAATTGTGCCGGGTATTTGGGGATAGGCCCTGGCAAAGCTCTTCGAAACTGCTCGGAACCCTAATTCTCCAATGCTGATTGGTAACGGGAAACCAATCGCGGGATAGAATCCCTGGAACGTCGAGGGCTGTCCGATACAACGGTGAATCTACTTTCAGATGGTGAAAGCACGCCAGATCTGCCTCTCCTTCGGAAAGGGATTTCCAGATAGAGCCGACGAGTTCCGAGCAGTTCTCGTTAGACGCATTCCCGAGGAGGCCGGCCTGGATGAGCGTGAGGCATCGAACGCGCGGGCCGGGCAGGGTTTTGTAGCCGACCTTCAGTTCGAGCCGGGTGTTTTCGACCCGACCCACAAGGATAGTTTCAGGCGTGCCCTTCGAGGTGACAGCGAGGACATGCGGCCGCAAGATCTCCGGACGGCACTGCGCAACGGTCAGGTAATAATCGATGTCGGAGTTGGGATGCGACTGAAACCGTGTCCATGTGTCCCGCAGGCTATACACCTGATCCAGGGTCCTTGATATGCGCACGGAGCGGGTCCCAGTCGTTTCCCCTGCCTCGAGCCCACGTGGAGCAGCTCGTGGATTTTCCAAGGTTGTTTCAGGCGTATCCATCAAAGAATGTGGGTTTAGCTCTTCAGCATTGGTGCGCGGAGCCGGCTGGTCACCCAGGTCGCCGGGAGACAGGAATTGCGCGTAAAATCGTGTGAACTGGTCTCTGCGCTTCCGGCCCTCTCGTCCGGCCACTGCCCTGTAGATCGCTCCTGCCGGACGGTAGATGCCGGTGCGGCCAAGGAAGTAGGTCGATGCCTTCCCTACTGATTCTCGTGGTAACTGCCTCTGCGCGGAGATTAAGTCGATCGTCGTTTATCTGCATGAAATACAGGGGTTTCGCTCTGTCTCCCCGCCTCGAATCTCGAACGGCCGAGGGCCGCGGCAACAGGCAAAGGATCGTTCAGCCCCCGCTCCTTCGTCCAGACCCCCTGGACCGATAGGGAAGCCGTCGAGATGGCAGCTAGTAGCAGATACCAGTTCACTAAATTCTGGTCGAAGTAGGTCACGGATAGAAAAGTCACCACGTGGGTAAACAGGGCGGCGCCAAGGGCCCAAACGTAGAATTGTAGCTTAGGAGACTCCTCGCCCAGCGCACGCACGGTGAGGCCCACGGCGCGGAAGCACCGCACGATGACGAGGATAAACAACAGCATTGTGATAAGCCCGCCGTCGGCGCCATAGGCGATGTACTGGTTCGTGACGTCGAAAAGATTGATGCTCTCGTCTGTCCAATCAGCGGTGGATCTCGTGCCGATTAGCCACCAGTCGCCCAAATTCGCGAAAGCGCGGTCGATCAGATAAGCTCGGTGGAAACCGGTCGAACCCGAGACAATGTTGACCCGTCCCATGAGGTACCAAACGTGTGCCTTCATCACGAGTTCCAGGCCAACCACAGTGAGAAGGATCCCCCAGCGGATCCGGGACATATGGTTCCGGAGCGGCCACAACGCAAGCGCAAGAAGACCCGAGAGAAAAGCAAACAGCGGTCCACTCGAGGCTGATGCCACGGTAATGGTACCGCACGAAAGGACCGCCAAAAGGGAAAGTAACCGGTTGCCTTTGCCCTGCTGCCAAAGCCCCACGAATACGGGGAAGAGTGTAGCGCCAAACGTTCCGGCGAGAATGGGATGCCGAAAAGGCCCCTGAACACGTAAGCTCCCGGTCCGAACGGCCGTCACTTCCGGGACTCCGCCAAAAATGGCAAAGGCATTGTGTCCGGTGAGCTTCTCGATCCCCATAGCCATCGCAAGTGGGATGATCAAGACCGCTGTCATCCTGCAAAAGCGGAGGATGTCGTGAAAGTCTCTCACGAGGAAGCGAAACAGGAAGTAGAGCCCTATAGCGTCGTATGCGCGTCCGAACTTGTTAATCGCTGCTGCGGTGGTCTGCCAGAGAAGTACATAAATGAGCCAACTGCTGGCGATCAAAGCAATCAGCAGCGTATCGATCTTGTTCAGCCGAATGCCGCGTGCTTCACCCCGCAGAAAGACTCGAACCCAGCCGATCAGCACAAGGATGCGGAAAAAGTTGAAGTTAAGGCCGAAGATGGCAACTGTTTGGCCCAAGGTCATGTAGCAGGTCAACATGATAATAGGCAGCAGGGCATACTTTCGCGGCAGGACCATGAGCAGAGACGCCATGGCCAAGAGGAACGTCAACCCCAGCATGTTGACGAATGTAATGTTTTCCGGCTGTAGCATAGCTTGGCTTCCTGGGACTGGGCTTTCTGGGCCCGTTGTCGCCGAGGGGGCATCCCGGCCCGGCCCGTCAACAGATTGGAATTAGCCTCGCGCGTCGAGAAACTGCCGATGCCACAGCTCGAGCACCATCAAGCAGAAGATTTCACGGGCCTGGCTTGCGCCCCCCCCCGGAACAGGCTTTCTACGACGCTTCGGTTGAAGTACCCTCTGGCAAGAGTTCGGCGATCCAGCAAAATGTCCCTGGTGAAATCTCTTAGCTCACCCGGGTCCATGTTTCCAGCGGTACGGGAAAACCGGTCTTCTTCCTCTTAATCACGTGTTCAGGAATCCGACCGTCCATTGCCTTCTTCCGGAGGTATTTCGTGGTGAAGTCCTTCAGCTTGTATTCGACCGGCAAGGCGGCGGCGAACTCCAACACTCGGTGATCCAGTAGTGGCGCACGAAGTTCGCCAGAGTTTGCCATGGTGATTTTGTCGGCCTTAATGAGGAGGCCATCAGGCAGCAAGGTTTTTGTATCGACGTAGAGCATCTGGTTCAGCATCGGCTGGCCAGCGACCCGGGTAAAGCATTCACGGACGTACGGGAGCCACCGACGTGGATCCACTTTCGCGCGGAAATCCGGCGTATGGAGCCCGTCGAAAGCTGGTTGACCAAACTGAATGGTCGCGAAGTGCGGCTGTAGTAGTAGTCGCCTAGCGGCACGTGCATCAGCGGTGAATACTTGACGAATCGGGAAAGGGGTTTCATCCGCCCCAGCCCAGAGATCAGCGCCTCGGTCATTCCAGTCCAGGACTCACCGATGGACTTCAAGCGTTCGAGCCAGACCACATTCCGGTAGTTCTGGTAGCGGGCGAACGCCTCGTCGCCTCCCTCCCCGGAGATGAGAACCTTGACGTGCTCGCGCGCCAGACGCGTGATGTAGTAGAGCGCGTCGCCGGGGGCTCGCACACCGGTTCTTCCACTCCTCCGCGCAGTGAGGTCTACATCGGCATTTCGGATGCCCACAGACCCACCACGTAGAGTACACAGTCGCTCCCTTCACGTCAGACCAATGGAATCCATTCAGGATGTGGTTTCATTACCGTCACCCCGCTTCGCGGGCTGCACTACATCTAAAAAGGTGAATGCATTCATTTCCTAACCAGGACAGCCGACAATATGGATATGCGCCGTAAATAAAACGAATCACTCTATACAGAGCACTATAAGACAATATTTTATGCATTCCCGGGAGCAGCAGACTGTATCGGTAAGTAGCTAAAAGCCTGCAGCCGTGGCCAACGAACCTGTCCACAACCTCTGCAGTCGCAATGCGATTACGTGAGTATTTCTCTGGTCTAATGAGACAACGTATGCTGTCATAAGTTCGCATCATATGACTTATCGGATGGCGGCAGTCGGTGTTTTCGACGATGATAAAGCCTCCTGGCTTCAGCAAGCGCATTAGTTCATCAATAGTAGCGGCTGGCGAATCGACATGGGCTAATACCCCAAGGCAGAGAATTAAATCATAGCCCTGGGCACGAAGGTGTGCACTCAAAACATCGGCATTTACTATTTCGACATTGCCTACCAGTTGCTGCGGAATTCGAGACCGAGCGACAGACAGCATACTCTCTGACAAGTCTACGAGCGTAAGCCGATTGCTAGCGCACAGGAGAGGGAAGGAAATAGAGCCGTCACCGCAACCTATATCTAAGATTAATTTACATTCTATACCCCTCAACACTTCCTGAACCGTTTCTTTTCGTATTCTGATATTGTAAGACTTTTTAAGATACCATTCCGGCTTGTCGAAAATAGACTTGACCTGATCAACCTTCCTTACTCCAGCCCCTCTAGACGGTTCTGATTGCATGCTCATGGCAGGTAATCACCTTATGTCTATTTCTACTTAGACTTCGAGGCCGATGCCCCAACGGAACACTCGAGCCCATTTCGCAATAGACGGGAGGAGCAATTGCTTTCGGAGTCTGCGCACAGCGAGAGCCATCGCAAGCCCCAGCAGAACTATTCGACAGAGCGCGGCGATCGCCGTCGCCGACTGGAAAACGCGCGCATACATGTTTCCGCGGTGTACGCGGAAGTACGTGAGCAAGGAGTTCCTAATCATTATCGACGAGAAGTGATTGTTGGATTGCAACTTGCTGCTCTGCCGACCATGATGGATCACTGCCGCATCACCGACGTAGTAATTCTTCCAGCCTGCCTTTTGGATTCTGTAACAGAGATCCATATCCTCGCCATACATAAAGTAGTCGCCACTGAAACGCCCCACTTCTTCGAACACGGCCCTTCGGACCATCAGGGAAGCGCCGGAGATGCCGTCTACCGAAACCGGTTCACGGCTCTCTTCGAAGAGAGCGCGGTTTCCCCACAGGGACCACTTCGGGAATAGGGCTCGCAAGTACTCCGTATCGAGAACCTGGTTGAGGAGTGAAGGAAAGGACTGCAGGCAGCTCGTCTGTATAGAGAGATCAGTGTTCAAAAGCTTGGGTCCCACCGCGCCGGCATCTGACTGCGACTGCATGCAAGCCACCATGCGTTGAAGGGCTGGCCCCACAGGTTCCGTGTCGGGGTTCAAGAACAACAGGATTCTCCCGATGGAATATTTGGAGGCAAGGTTGTTGCCCCTCGCAAATCCCAGGTTCTCCTGGCTCTGGATGAACCGGACCGCGGGAAACTCCCTCTGGATCAGCTCCGCGCAACCATCATAGGAGCCGTTGTCAACGACCAGAACCTCAAAGCTAATGCCTCGTGTATTTGAATAGAGACTGGCCAGGCACTTGCCTAGAAAGTCCACGGAGTTCCAATTGATGATGATTATCGAGAGATCCACCGCTGCCCCTCGACGTGCCTACTCCCACATACTTTCCAGCAGAAGGAGGCGACGGAGCTGCTGTTTCCTGATGTACCGAATGAGGGCAGGGTCTTCCACTCGGGGAACCCGACGAATATAGCCACTCACGAATCCATAAAAGAGGCCTGGCGACTCGACATACGGTTTCCTTAGAGCCCGTCTCAGGCATTTGAGGAGCATAAAAAGCGGATGGTAAGCGGAAACATAATTGGCGAGACCATTCTTGACGGCGTTCCGCCACTGACCTTCGGCCGCGCCGGTCGGCCTGTGGTGCAGAACTTTCAATTGAGGAAAGCTACGGGTCTTCCACCCCTGGAAATGCGCCTTGAGCTCATCCAAGGTATCCCAGCCCGGGCTTGTTACCAGACCCCCAAGAGCATCCCAGCACGCGCGGCTGTATATTTTTGTTGCACCCCTTACGTGAAAACGCGGGTTGTTTTCAATCTTCACTTGGTCGTCTTCAATGTGGTAAACAAGTCCGCCGCCAATTCCGAGCCGAGGATCCTTGCCGAATTCTTCAAAGCATCTCTGGAAATAGTCGGGGCCGAGAGTGAGGTCACCGTCTAATTTGACCAAATACTCCCAGTCGTGTGTTCTCAGAGCCCGATAACCGTCATAGAAAGCTTCTATGACCCCCGTACCCGCTTGCCGGAAACCCCGGTCGCGACGGTGCAGAGCTTTGATCCACGAGTGGCGGGCAGCACAGAGGTCCACAATCTTTCCGGTTGCGTCGGTTGAGCCGTCGTCAATTAGTACCCATTCGGTGGGTCTCACAGTTTGACGCACAACACTACCAATG
>Ga0214473_10004256_pt1 | contig 17219 bp, 15 predicted proteins | sample RVTome_7_FD_203509 | JGI IMG/M metagenome (GOLD analysis project Ga0214473, IMG submission 203509) | Soil microbial communities from uranium-contaminated site in the Upper Colorado River Basin, Wyoming, United States - RVT98D197 | ecosystem: Environmental > Terrestrial > Soil > Contaminated >... | reverse complement strand
GGGCCGGGCATCAGCACTTATGAAGAGGTGGATAAAATCCTTCCCAACAATTATGAGGCCTTGTTGGTGCCCAAAGAGAGGATGAAGGCATTATTCAAGATAAAAAATTTTATTGAAGAGAACCTGTGCAAAGAACTCAATCTTTTTATGGTTCAGGTTCCGCTCATCGTAACTAAGGAGAGCGGTGTCAATGATTACCTGGACCGGGATGGTTCCCGCACGCCCGTTGAATTTCCTTCCGGGCTCGGTCTTGAAAAAAGAATCGAGACTCAGGTGGTCCAGGCGGCCACCAAATGGAAACGGATGGCCTTGAAGCAGTTCGGCTGTAAAGTGGGCGAAGGGATTTGTACCGATATGAGGGCCGTTAGAAAGGACTATTTCCTGGACCACGACCATAGCGCCTATGTGGATCAATGGGATTGGGAACGAACGATCACTAAGGATATGCGAAATCTGGATTTTCTGCGGGAGGTCGTTGAAAGAATCTGGTCGGTTATCTATGAGGCCGGTCAGATGGTCAAGAAAGACTTCCCCGGACTCCAAACCGATAAATACCCGGATATACCCAAAAAGCTGGAATTTTTTCATGCGGAGGAAATCCTGGAACGCTTTCCGGACTTAACGCGCAAACAGCGGGAGACCAAAATGGTCCAGGAAGTGCATCCGGCGATCTTTATCATCGGAATCGGCCATGTCCTGGAAGACGGTTATCCCCATGAGATGCGGGCTGCGGATTATGATGATTGGATCTCGCCGACGATTACAAAAAACGGAAAGCAGTACCATGGGCTCAACGGCGATATTCTGGTCTGGAATCCGGTGACCAAGCGCCGTCACGAGCTGACCTCCATGGGGATCCGGGTGACGAAAGAGACCCTGGTGCAGCAGCTCAAGGAGGCCGGGCAGGAACATTTTCTCGAACTCCCCTATCACCAGGCCCTCCTCAATGACGAGATACCCTTAAGTATTGGAGGCGGCATCGGTCAGTCCCGCACCTTTATGTACCTTTTAAGGACCGCTCACCTTGGCGAGGTGAGCGTCACGGTCTGGCCGGAGGTTCTTAAGTCGATTTGTAAAAGAAAAAATATCCGGATATTGGAATAAATATTCCCGAAAAAATCAAAAGTCTGTTTATAAATGGGGGCGTCCGAAAAGGGGGACGTTCTGATCTTCCCCGATTCATCCGGCCCGATTTCTAAACCACAACGGCTTTTTCAAGCTTACCGGTTCGGCAGGGAATCAATATGAAGAGAGCCCTGTGGATTATGGTCAAAAGCTGTGATAAAACCTGGTACAGGCCGTAGTGACAGGTCCGCCTTTCCTGTTGGGCCAAAAAGCTCATCGCTTTCCTTAGCGGAGAAGAAATGAAAAACAAAGTGTTCCGGACTTTCCAAGAGGCGGTGGCCGACATCCCGGACGGTTCCGTCATTATGCTTCACTCTTTCAGCGGCCCCGGCGGTATTGCCCAAAACCTGATTAAAGCGCTTAGAGAGCAGGGGGCCGAAAACTTAACCCTTATCGGCTGCAACCTGGGACAGATATCGGGAGTGGGGATGCTGGAATATCAGGAATCCTCTTCCGGGGAGATACCCGGATTGAGGGAGCGAATCGACGCCCCGGGCTTATATTCCCTTATCCTGGGCCAAAGCTATACGACACCGGCCGTCTTAATTGAAAACGGCCAGGTAAAAAAAGCCATTACTTCCTGGGCGGGCACGTCGGTCGTGGGTATTGAATCTCCTTTGGAAAAGGCGGTCAAAAACGGCGGGATTCAGCTGGAAATCGTCCCCCAGGGGACGCTGGCCGAGAGAATCAGGGCCGGGGGAGCCGGACTCGGCGGGTTTTACAGCCCGGTCGGGGTGGATACCGTTTACCAGGAAGGCAGGGAAAAGAGAAATATCCAGGGCCGGGACTATCTTCTTGAAACACCGCTCAAGGCTGATTTCGGATTCGTACGGGCCTATAAGGCCGACCTGCTGGGGAATCTAATCTACCGGGGTTCGTCCAGAAGTTTTAACCCGCTGATCGCGACGGCGGCCAGGACCACCATTGCTGAAGTGGATGAAATTGTCAACCCGGGGGAACTGGACCCCGAAGCCGTCGTCACCCCGGGAATCTTTGTCAACCGTATTGTGCGGATAGAGCAGGGAGCCATGAAATGAAAACCAGGCTGGATACGGAAGTCATTGCCATGAGGGTGGCCAAAGAATTCCAGGATGGCGATTGCGTTAATCTTGGGTTCGGGATCGGCGCGGATGCGGCCAGTTATATCCCCCCGGACAAAACCGTCATTTTCCACTCCGAGCAGGGCATCCTCGGTTACGGACGCATCCTGACCGAGGGGGAGGAAGCGTTGGCCGATTTTAACCTGACCCATGCCGGCGGAAAATTTGTGGCCCCGCAGCCGGGCATGTGTTTTTTCAATCATGCCGATTCTTTTGTCATGGTCCGGGGGGGGCATCTTGATGTGACCGTTCTGGGGGCCCTCCAGGTGTCCGAGCAGGGAGATCTGGCCAACTGGTCCCTGGACCCGGCCGGCAGACTGGGGAATATCGGCGGGGCCATGGATATGCCGGTGGGGATCAAGAAGGTGATCGTGGCCATGGAGCATACGACCCGCGACAACCGGATCAAGATTGTCAAGAAGTGCACCCTTCCTTTAACCTGCCCCCGCTGTGTCGACCTGATGGTCACCGACCTGGCCGTCATTGAGGTCACCGCCGGGGGGCTGGTCCTGAAGGAGTTCGCCCCCGGATGGAGTCCTGAAGAAATCCAGGCCTTAACCGAACCGACGCTGATTCTGGCCGATGACCTCAAGGAGATGGAACTTTAGAAGGGAGGCCAGGGAGTCTAATTTGGCAGAGGAAATTTTATGGTTTTGGGGTGGAGTAAGAAGCGGGGTCTAAAACAACTTATCCCGGGACAATCCGGGAGAATGGGCGGGCAGGAAGACCGTTTCCCCCAGTCCCTATATCTCCCAAAAAGCCCGAACCAGCCGGGACTGCATTTTTCTTTTTTGAATGCAAATGCCGACCGCATAAGGGGCCGGTTCCGGTTTGATATCCAAGATTGAAATATTGGTCCGTACCGGACTTTTGTCAACCACCAGTTTGGGGACAATCCCGATCCCGCACCCTAAACTGACCATGGAAAGGATGGCCTCGTTTCCGGCCACCTGGGCATAGATATTCGGTTGAATCCTCTTTTTTTTAAACCAGCCGTCAATCCTCTTTCGGGCCAGACCATGCTCGGATAATATCATGGGAATTTTTTCCCAGGGGATTTCCTTTTTAAGAGCCCTGGAGAATTCCCAGGGATTTTTCGGAGCGACAAACACCAGGGCCGTTTCGGTTAAAATCTTGAACATCAATTCCTTGGGAAGACGTTCCGGCAGGGCCGAAACAGCGAGGTCACTCTCCCCTTCCGCCACCTTTTGTATGGCCATGCCGGCATCTCCGGTCTGGAGACGGATATTGACCTCCGGGTAGGCGGCTCGAAAGGCATTCAGGAGTCCGGGGAGGATGCTCAAGCTGGCCGTTACCGAGCAATAGATGCTGATCTCCCCTTTAAGGGTCCCTTTTTCTTCCATCAGTTCATCCATCAGGGACTGCCATTTTTCCTGAACGGTTTTGGCGTATTCCCGGAAAAGAAGGCCTGCCCTCGTCAGTTTAACCCTCCGGTTGTCCCGTTCAAACAGTCTTTGTCCCACCTCATCTTCCATCCGCTGGATCTGCCGGCTGAGGGCCGAGGGGCTGATGTGGCAGGCCCGGCTGGTTTTTGCGAAATGAAGCGTTTCCGTCAGATGGAGAAACAGCTTCAGAGAATACTGGTCCATATTAAATTCCCTTAAAACGTATTTGTTGCATTTTTTGCAACATTATATTGAAAACATATCACTTTACGCAACAAAAAAGTTTTCTTATCCTTGTAGGACTGGTTGACCCCGCCGGATTTGGCTTCGGCCGGCCCGGCCTCAGCCCAAAAAACGTGATCAGGAGGTCATTAAAATGGGAAAGACCATGGTAGAAAAAATCCTTAATCAGGCCGGCGGCAGCCGGGATCTATCCGCCGGGGATATCGTCATGGCCCGGGTGTCCTGTCTGATGACCAACGATGCCGTGGGGGAATTGACGGTCCAGGCCTTTGAGGCCCTGGGAAGAAGGCCCTGGGACCAAAACCGGATCGCGATTGTGCTGGATCACTACATTCCGGCGACCACGGAAAATGCGGCCAGAACGCACAAGCTCCTCCGGGATTTCTCCCGAAAATACGGCCTGCACCTTTTCGATCAACAGGGCGTCTGCCATCAGTTGATGCTGGAGAAGTTTGTTTTGCCAGGCGATCTGGTCATCGGGACGGATTCGCACACCTGCACCTATGGGGGTATCGGGGCCTTCGCCACCGGGGTGGGGTCCACCGACGGGGCGGCGGTCATGGCCACGGGTGAGATATGGCTGAAAATCCCCGAGACCGTACGAATTGACCTCCAGGGCAGGCTGCCGGATCATGTCCATCCGAAAGATATCATCTTAAAAGTGATCGGGGACCTTGGGGCCGAGGGGGCGACCTACCAGGCCCTCCAGTTCTCCGGGGAAGGAGCGGCCGGCATTTCCAATGAAGGAAGGTTCACCCTATGCAATATGGCCATCGAGGCCGGGGCCAAGACCGGGATATTTGAACCGGATGCAGTCACCGAGTCCTTTCTTAAAGACCGGCAGGCAAAGGGAATTTTTTTCAAGAGCGATCCGGACGCCGAATATTGCCGGCAAATGACCGTCTCCCTGGACCGGTTAGGCCCGCAGATCTCCTGCCCCTGGTCGGTGGACCGTGTCGTCCCGGTGGAAGAGGTACGGGGAACCCGGATCGACCAGGCCTTTATCGGGTCCTGCACCAACGGAAGGATCGGGGATTTACGGATTGCGGCCCAAATACTTGACGGGAAAAGGATCCATCCTGAAACCCGGCTTCTGATTACCCCGGCCTCTCAAGACATTTATCGGCAGGCTGTCCTGGAAGGTCTTATTCAGATTTTTATCGATTCCGGGGCCGTTATTTGTAATCCCGGATGCTCGGCCTGTTTCGGCGGCCAGGGCATGTTGTGGGAGGGCGAGGTCTGTATTGGGACGCATAACCGGAACTTTAAGGCCAGGATGGGCCACAAGGACTCCAGGGTTTATCTGGCATCACCCGAAACCGTGGCCGTGTCGGCCGTTGCCGGACGGATTGAAGACCCTCGGGGATGAAAAATAGATTTGTTCACCGCAAAGGCGCAAATAACGCAGAGAAGCTATTTTATTGTTTGTCCCACCGTTAGCGGGACAAACAATAAGCTTCGCTACCCTCTGGGTATTTATTTGGCCAGAGGCCAAGGCTTTTTAGTTCAATCCCGCCTCTCACGGGATTGAACTAAAAAGATTCTCCCTGCGACCTTTGCGTCTTTGCGGTGAACAGCAAGGTTCTTTTCAATCAGCTAACATAATACAAAGAAAGGGAAAAGCCATGACAGTCATAACTGGAAGAGTATGGAAGTTTGGTCATGGGATCGATACGGATATCATCATCCCGGCCCGTTATTTGATTCTTCCACTGGAAGAAATGAAACACAAAGCCATGGAACCGCTCGATCCGGAATTTGCCGCCAAGGTCAATCCGGGGGATGTGATCGTGGCCGGCCGGAATTTCGGCTGCGGGTCCAGCCGGGAACAGGCCCCGGCCGTGCTCCGGGACCTGGGGATCAAAGCGATTGTAGCCGCCAGTTTTGCCAGAATCTTTTTTAGAAACGCCGTCAACCTGGGACTCCCGGTGGTGGAATGCGAAGCCGTTTACGATCAGGTCCGGGAGGGGGATGTCGTTGAGATCCAACCGGATTCAGGCCGGATAAGAATACCCGCAAAAGCGGAGGAATACTCAGGGTCCAGGCTGCCGGATTTCCTTCTCAAGATTATTAACGATGGCGGTTTAATCCCCCATCTAATCTTAGAAAATCGGAAAGGTTGAAAAAATGGGAAAAAAAGAAAATACAACAAAAGATTGGTTTGGTAACTGGGCCAACGAATATGACAGCTCTTTAGGTAAGATCAAAAGACATCACAAGCTGCTTGATCTGGTTGTTGAATCCTCATTGGTCAAAAAAAATGACCGGGTGCTCGACCTAGGGTGCGGCACAGGTTTATTATCTTTAAAGTTTTTAAAAAATGCCGATTGTTTTATCCAAGGAGTGGATAGTTCTCCTGAAATGATTGGAATATTTAAAAATAAAATAAATAAATTAAATCTGTCCGAAACGATCAAACTAAAACTTGAAAAGGCGGAAAGGCTTTCCTTTAACAATAATTCCTTTGATATCATCGCCTCAACCGTGACACTGCATCATGTCAAAAATAAATATCCGGTACTGAAAAAGATTAACGGTCTCTTGAAACCGGGGGGCCGATTCATCCTCGGAGATATCGATATGGATACGACCGGTAGATTGACGGACCCCAAACGTTTATTAAAAATTGTGGATTATCTTAAAGAGGAATATGCCCTGGCCCTAAAAGAAGGAGGACTGAAAGCATTCAGTCGAATGTACAACAACGGCAAAAAACACATCCTGAACGACGGCGAATATTGTGTCAGTTTCCAGCAATGGAAAGAACTCTGTCAAAGGGCCGATTTAAAAAAATCGCCGTCAAACCCCTACCGGATTTTGAATGGTTTAAAGTCCTGATGGCCGTTAAGTAAAGAAACTTCCTTTTAAAAATAAAACAATCCGTTGCCTTTTAGCCGGGGTCCTTTCAGATTTTCTCTTTAAAATATAAAAAGCTTGACAGGGGCCGGTTAAAACTGTAATGTGTTACCTAACACTTTATGCCTTTAACTTATCCCCTAATCAGGAGGTTCCAACGCTGATGGCCCATCAAAAATCTTCGGCAGAGCCGGAAGAGGGTCCTTTAATCAAAATGAAAGACCTTCTGACGACCATCGGGGTCAGCAAGGCCACGATCCTTTATTACCTGAAGGAAGGGCTTATCCCAAAACCTGTTCGGACCAAAAGCAACATGGCCTATTACCGGTCAGCCTGCATTGAAAGGGTTCGTTTTATCAAGGACCTGCAGTCTCAATACCGCCTGCCTCTGGCCGCGATACGAAAGGTCCTTGAAGAGAGGGACCAGGGCCGCGACGTGCTGTCTTTGATTGAGATGGGGAAAGTGGTATTCGGGGCAAAGGCGACAAACCAGGTAAATCAAAAGGTGTTTTGCCGGATGACCGGCCTTACGCCGAAACAAGTGGAGGAATGCCTGTCCTCTGACCTACTCCTTCCCTTTGAAAATGGTATGTTCGACCAGGAGGATATCGCCATAGGACAATTCCTGAAAGGCGGGTTCGGTGTTGGTCTTTCGATCAAAGATTTGGACTATTATCCGCGTCTGGCCAAAGAAACCGCCAAAAGGGAGATGGCCATCCGGATGCGGCTGACCAAGGACCTCGGTTTTGAGAGGAACGTTTCGGCTACTATGGAACTGACACGGGCAGCCCGATCCCTCAGAAACTATATTTTTGAGCGTCACTTTCAGCGCAGCGCGGCATCTCAAGCCCCCTCCCAAAAAGTTTGTAAAAAGAAATAAGGGGGTTAAACCAAGGGGAAAGGGATCTATCTGATCCTCATATTGGTAGCCTTCGGAGGGGCTTGTGCATCCGGCGATTCGGTGTTTTGGGCCAGACTGAACGGAACCTTGACAGTAATCATCACCGGCTTCCCCCAGTTCAGAAGGATTCGTCATGATCAGCTTTTATAATTAAGCGGAATCCTTATTAATCTCAAGTAGACAGGGCTGATTTTTTCTTTAAACCCTCAGGCCTCCTGAGGCGGCAAATGAACATAAAAATTACTTAAAAAGGGCAATGGGCCAGGGGCAATTGGTCTAAAGATTTTTCTGATCTTTCTTTAACTATTGCCTATTGCCCATATCTTATCGCTTTTTTTTCGGTAAAACCTTTTTTCAGGAGCAATAAGTTATGGATAACTTAGTTAAACATTTCGTATTGATCTCCTTGGTTTTATTATCCCTTCTCATGACCTTCGATCTGGGTTGTGGCCTGTATCTGTCCAATCCGGTATATTCATTAGATGACGCCATGAATAAACCTAATAATCTCTCGAACGTCAGATTTACGAATGCCGAACCAACGAATGTAATTAAACCGGGGGCAAAATGGGATTCGATCTATCAGTTTCTGTTCAAGGGCCACAGGCACCGGAAGCCGGATCAGCCCCTGCCGGTCGTGGCAATGGACGGTTTTGTGCGGCAGCCTGCCGCAGATGGATTTCGGTTCGTCTGGCTCGGACATTCGAGCGTGCTGGTGGAGCTTGACAGTAAGCGAATTCTGATTGATCCCGTCTTTTCCGATCGCGCCTCGTTCCTTTCCTGGACCGGGACGAAGCGGTTCCAGCCCGCGCCTGTCAATGCGCGCGACCTTCCTGCCATTGACGCAGTGCTTATTTCTCATAACCATTATGACCATCTCGACAAGCCTACTATCATGGACATTATGGAGAAGGCCGCATCTTTTCACGTCCCCCTCGGCGTCGCTGCGCTTCTCAAGAGGTGGGGTGTTCCCGCATCGAAGATCCATGAACATGCCTGGTGGGATGAGCATGAGATCAACGGCATATCCATTGCTGCGACACCGGCGCGCCATTTTTCCGGGAGGGGTCTTTTCGACCAGAACAGGACTCTCTGGTGCTCATGGGTCATCTGCCGCAATGGGAAGAAAGTCTTTCACAGCGGAGACACGGGCAAAACCGTCCAGTTCAAGGAAATCAGCACGAAGTACGGGCCCTTTGACCTCACTTTTATCAAGATAGCGGCATACAACGAGAGTTGGCCCGACATCCACCTGAATCCCGAACAGGCGGTTGGGGCTTATCTCGATTTGGGCGGGAAAACGCTGGTCCCGATTCATTGGGCCACGTTTGATCTATCGGTCCATAGCTGGTACGAACCTATTGAACGCTTCATCAAGGCGGCGGAACAGAACCATGCACGGACCATCACGCCGAAAATGGGAGAAATTGTGAATCCGGAGCGGTATGAAAACGGATACTAGTGGAGAGAGATTCTGAATGCTTCAAAATAGGCGGAAGGAAATTGTCGGATGAAAAACACTGACGGAGCGTTTGAGGGGATCGACCGGATTTTTTAAATAAGTTCTTCTCATAATAAATCTTAAAGAAGGGGGTGTCATATGATGGAAACAGAGAATCATAGAAATGAAAAACAAGATAAACCGACAAGTCCTTCCCGCAGGGATTTTATTTGGAAGATGGCTGTCGGAGGCGGTGCGGCCATTCTTTTCGGAAAGGTCGGAGACAAGCTGCTGCTGGCTTCGGAAAATACCAAACAAACACGTGAATATTTGATGGTCCATGTTGATTACAGCAAATGTACCGGTTGTAGGACCTGTGAGTCCGTATGTTCGTCTTTTAATCACAGGCAAGTGGTGAATAGAGAATCCCTTTTAGGTCTGGGCAATCCTTTTTATTCAAATATTAGAGTCCACAGTTACAATCCTGATTTGGATATACCCGCTGTCTGTGCCCTGTGTCCGGATGCCCCTTGCATTCGTTCATGTCCTGTTGAACTTGATTTAAAAACAGGAAGAAAGGCTCTGTATCGGGATGAAAAAACCGGGACCCTTAGAAATGATCCGAATCGCTGTATCGGTTGTGGTAGTTGTCAAGAGGCCTGCAAAATCCAAAGGACCGATGTAATCGTACTGGGGCCGGACCATAAACCGGAGCGAATATGCACCCTTTGTGACGGGGATCCGCAATGTGTCAAATATTGTCCTTTTAATGCCTTGTCCTTTGCAAAGGTGGTTCCGGAACGTGAATTTTACGGCCTGCATCCGGATATCATTTCAAAAAAACTGATAAATCGCTGGTATAATACCCGGGAATAGGAGAATTGTTATGAGAAATCAAGTATTCGGATATCATGGTCGCTTGCTGGATATAAATCTTTCGACAGGAAAATATTCTTCAACAACCATTCCTTCCGATGATACGGAGAAATTTCTCGGTGGCAGAGGATTAGGGATGAAAATTCTTTGGGACCGGTTAAGACAACCGGGGATCAATCCATTATCTCCACAAAATCCCCTGATGTTCATGCCGGGGCCATATTCGGGATTTCCGATTCCTGCAGCCTCTCGGACCTGTGTGGTAACCAAATCTCCGTGTACCTCTCCGGTTCACTCAGACTATCCCTATGCTTCAACCGTCAGTTATTCCAATATCGGGGGATTTTTCGGGCCGGAGATCCGCTTTGCAGGATACGATGGAATTGTTATTACAGGAAAAGCGTCGTCTCCGGTTTACATTGTGATTGAGGATGAAAAGGTTGAGATTCGGGATGCTAAAAAATTCTGGGGAATGGGGACTGATTTGTTTGATCGGCAGTTCATAGAAGAACTGGGAGACCGGAGGTTTCAGACCTGCTGTATTGGTCCCGCCGGCGAAAACCTGGTCTCTTATGCTTGTATTATACATACAGCCTCACGGGCGGCAGGGAGAGGTGTCGGATGTGTGATGGGTTCAAAAAATTTGAAAGCGATCACCTTAAAGGGATCAAAAATGCCGAATGTCGCAGATCACAAGCGATTCCTGAGTTTGCTGGAGGATTCCCGGAAAGGGATAAAAGAAGTATTGCATTCACCGGGCTTCAGTTTACTGAATTATTTTATAATAAAAGGAACCGCTTCATATCTTTCATGGAGCAGTGAAAACGATCAAATGACCGTGAATAATTTTCGAGATACAACCTTTCCAGATATTGGAAAGATCGGACTTGAAGCAGTCCAGAAAGACATCTGGTTCCGTGAATCCGCCTGTTATTGCTGTCCGGTGGCCTGTAAAAAAGGGGGTGCCGTTAAAAAAGGAGTCTATGCCGGAGTAGTCCACGACGCCCCTGAGTATGAGACTGGAACGATGTTCGGCGCTAACCTCAGGGTATCGGATATTGAAGGAATTACCAAAGTTATTTTTGAAGGCGATGATTACGGGATGGACATTATCTCCGCCGGAAATGTCATCGGTTTTCTGATGGAAGCTTATGAAAAGGAATATATTGATAAGGCCTTCCTGGATGGGATAGATCTCAGATGGGGGGATGTTAATGCTGCAAGAAAAATGGTGGCCAAGATAGGTAAAAGGGAAGGAATCGGAGATCTTGCCGGAAAAGGCGTAAAGGCTATTTCAAAAAAAATTGGAAGGAATTCTGATAAATTCGCCATTCAGGTGAAAGGTCTTGAGCTTGCCGCTTGGAATGTTTATAAAAACATCGGAATGGGAATCAGTTATGCCACGTCCAACAGAGGGGCTTGTCATCAGAATGGCGAAAATGTTGAAGTTCAAAATTTCAGGGCCATGCTCGATTCTCTGGGCATCTGCCGTTTTATTACCTATCACAGTAATTCGGATGTGCCGGGGTCGGGGAAAAATGGTCTTGGGTCCCTGTTGAGCGCCATAACCGGGATCGAATGGACAACCGAGAAATTAACCGAAGCCGGTGAAAGAATATTTAACCTGGAAAAGCTGTTTAATTACCGGGAAGGTTTCCGTCGTGAAGACGATACATTGCCTGAACGCTTCTTTACCGAACCGGTAAAAAGCGGCCCCTTGAAAGGAAAGATGTTAAAAAAAGAAGAATTTGATAAACTATTGGATGAGTATTATCAAGTGCGCGGCTGGAATCCTAAAACTTCCGAACCGGGTAAACCCAGACTTCAGAAGCTGGGCTTACTCCCAACCTGACCCGAACGGGATGGAACGGAAAACTTGAAAAATTTTTTCTAAAGACCCAAAGGACCTGGCAGCTTATGTATGGAAATGTTAGGTGGCTCTATATAATCCTATACCAATGATGACACTTTTCTTCTGGGTGACAATAATTGCACAGATATTGGCGACGATATCTATAATATTTAGTATATTGTTCCCGGCTCATAGAATTTGGCCACCGGATAAATCTCCATCTTGGAAACTCTATTTCATGTGGTTCCTCTTCGATATTTCGACTATCGGCATCGTTGTTGTTGGAATACTTGATCGGGGAAGCTTAGCTCTTCCTCCATGGATGCAAATTGTGTTAGGGGTACCCCTTTCGCTTGGAGGTATTGGCTTTTCGCTTTGGTCTATAATTATCCTCGGCCCGTCATCGACCTATGGCAACGAAGGAACACTCGTCCTTCACGGACCGTACCACATTTCACGGAATCCACAATATGTAGGGTTTATTGTGGCACTTATCGGGTGGTCTATTGTTACGAGTTCGTGGACAACAATATTGGCTATACTCGTTTGGATTGTTCCTCTGGTCTTAATACCATTGGCCGAAGAGCCGTGGTTACTAAAGAAGCACGGGTCGGAATATGAAGAATATTTGCGAAAAGTGCCCCGCTTTGTGTCGTTAAAGAAAAGTAAACAATCCCCCCTTTGAAAAAGGGGGGATTGAGGGGAATTTAAAATCTATTTTCGTATCGAGAAACCTTTTTATTAGGGGAGAAGACCCTTTTGGATCATTGGACACGACGCAGATTCCTTCAAATCCTGCTGGCGGCCGGGGCTGCTGCGGCTGTGGATTGGACCCGTTTGGGGGCCCTGGCCTCGGAGGTCAAAAGTAAAACGGATTTTCCTGTGGTGATTATCGGGGCCGGAAATGGGGGCCTTGTGGCTGCGGCCTACCTGGCCAAACATGGTTTTCCGGTCACCCTGCTCGAACAACACGAACTGCCCGGGGGATATGCCACGGCCTTTGACCGGGCCGAAGGCAAGTTTCGATTCGAGGTCTCCCTTCACGGTACCGTGGCCGAAGGAGGAATGCCCCAGCATATCCTTTCCGAGCTCGGAGTCTGGGATAAGATCAAAGTTGTTCAACAACCCGATTTCTGCCGGATCATCACTCCCGATCAAGATTTGCTTTTGTCCCCCAGGGATCCGGAGAAGGTGATGCAGGCTCTGATCCGGGCCTTTCCCAAGGAAGAAAAAGGGATAAAGGCCTTCATCGGCGACTTAGTTCAGGTCAACAAGGAGATGTCGGGACAAGGCGGCAAGGAATCGATCATGGAAAGGCTTCAGCCCTTGACCCTGACCGCCTGGATGAATGGGCATCAGATCGGTCCCGAGGTTCAAAAGGTCCTGTCAGTCTTTTGGGGCTATTACGGAATGCCCCCTTCCCGCCTGAATGCCCTGTTTTATGCCGTAGCCACCAGTAAATATCTAATGAAAGGGGGCCAATATTATCAACCCCGGTCCCAGGACTTGAGCTATGCCATCATGGAGGCCGTCACCAATAAAGGGGGCAGGGTCCTTCTGGGTCCTTCTGGAAACCCGGGCCGCCCGCATCGAAGTCAAAGCAGGCACCGTAACCGGGGTCCTGGATGCTCAAGGAAGGCGTTATCCGGCCAGGGCCGTCATCGCCAATGCCAATGTGCCCTCGGTTTTCAATCGTTTGATCCCGCAAAAAGAGGTACCCGACGAGTATTTGAAAAAGCTGAGCCGATTACATCCGTCCCTTTCTTCTTTTATCGTCTGGCTGGGACTCAACCGGGAAATCAAAGGGGTCGAGGGTTATGAGATATTCCTCAGGGGCCGCAAAACCGCCGATGAGGATTATGCGGCCTGTCTCAAGGGCCGTCTTGACCAAACCGGGATGGCCATAACCCTCTATGACAATCTGTTCAAAGGCTTTTCCCTACCGGGACCCTCGACCGTAACCATTATGACCCTGTCCGGTTACGAGTTCTGGAAGCAGTTCGAGAAGGATTATTTTGCCGGTCGAAAGAAAGCCTACCAAAAGGCCAAGGAACTTTTGGCCAAGACCCCCATCGAAAAGACTGAAGCCCGTGTTATCCCGAAACTCAAATCCATCAGGGGCACCTGGAACGACTCCGAACCGAGGTCGAACGGTTGATGAAGGAATAACAAATTGTTTTGACTTTAATGACCACCCGGATTATTTTGATCCCATCCTATTTGTAAGGAGCTGATCTATGAGCAAACGATTAGAAAATAAAGTTGCCGTCATTACCGGTGGAACCAGCGGGATCGGCGAAGCCACCGCCGGGGTATTTGCGGCTGAAGGAGCCAAGGTTATTATCGCCGGCCGGTCCGAGCAAAAAGGTGCGGATGTGGCGGCTCGTCTGGGAGAAAATGTTATCTATCAGCGCACGGATGTTCTGGTTGAAGAAGATATCAAGGCGGTAATCGACCTGGCCGTCTCCCGTTTCGGTCGGCTCGACTGTCTGTTTAATAATGCCGGAGGTCCTGACCGCGGCGGATTGGAAACCGTAACGGCCGATGATTTTGCCTACAGCATGAACCTGCTGCTGCGAAGTGTTATCTTCGGGATTAAGCATGCAACGCCGGTAATGAAGGCACAGGGTTCCGGTTGCATCATCAATAATTCCAGCATCGCCGCCCTCCGCACGAGACAGGGGGGATATCTTTACAGTGCGGCCAAGGCCGGGGTTGCCCAGATCACCAAGGTGGCCGGCGACCAGCTCGGCCCTTTTGGCATCCGTGTAAACTGTATTTCGCCAGGGGCCATTGCCACGCCCATCTTCTGGGGAGGCTCTCAGATGGCCAATACCCTCACCGCGGAACAAAATGCACGTAAGATGGAAAAGCTGAAAACGAATCTGGCTAAGGCCACCCCCCTGCCCCGGGCGGGTCTGGACAAAGACATTGCCTTTGCCGCCCTTTTCCTGGCCAGTGATGAGGGCAGTTTTGTTAATTGCCACGACCTGGTGGTCGACGGCGGCCGGACCTCTTTGTTTCGCGAAGGGGCCTGAAACACACCCCGGATATTAAGGCTTAAAGGCCTCGACCAGGGAAAACATCCCTTTTGTTTGTATTTGTTTAACGCGATCAAACCCGGCCTCCATCAAACCCTCTCTGATCTCCTCAAAGGTATAGGTTCCCCCTCCGGGTGTGTTGACCAGCATGTTAACCGCAAAAATCGCCCCGGAAACAGGCCTGGTGCGATCCGGTTCCATCACATGGTCCCGTATTATAATTCGGCCCCCGGGATCCAGGGCAAGAAAGATCTTTTGATATAAGGCGCGGTTTTGCTCGGGACTGTTTTGATGAATAATCGCCGACAAAAGGGCAAGATCATGACCTGTAGGGAGGGCATCCTTATAGAAATCTCCGGGGACCAGTGTGACACGATCCTGCATTCCCGCCTCTGTAATCCGTTTTCGGGCCATTTCAATGACCGGAGGCAGATCGAAAAGCGTAGCCTTCATTTCAGGGGAGGCTTTGAGAAAAGCCATGGTATACGTTCCGGAACCGCCTCCGATATCAATGAACACTTTTGCCGGGCCGGGGGAAATCGCCGCCACAATACCGTCGGCGGCCCCGGCCGCGCCTACGTGCATGGCCCCGATAAAGGCTGACAGACGATCATTGGTAAAGCCGGAGTCCTCTCTCCCGGCCGGTCCGCCTCTGAACACGATCTTCGTAAGCTGGGACCATGTCTGCCAGAGGTGAGCCGTGTGCAGAAGGCCCGGCAGAATGGATGTGGACTCGGATTCCGATAACAGGGGGACAAGGGAGGGAACGGTCCGGTAATGATTTTCATTCTTTTCCAGGAATCCTAAAGCACTGAGGGCGTCCAGCAGGATGGTGGTAGCCCTGGGATCGCCTTTTAATTCCCCCGCGATTTCTTCCGCGGATAAGGGAGTGGAAGCAGCCAGGCTGAAGAGGTTTAACTCTATGCCCGTTAAAAGCAGGCGGCATTCCATAAAACTTCGCGCAATGCCGTAAATCGATTCCTGGGTGAATTCTCTGGTCATGTTTGCCCTCCTTTAGTGGAAATACCCGTTTTTATCATTATTATCATGCCTTGTTTGATGAAAAGTTGCTCTTTGATCGAAAGAGTTTAAAACAAGAAAAAGGCAGGATCAAGAAGAAAAAACGGTCAAGTGAGCCGGGGAAATCCTGAAATCCCGGTCAGGGACTTCCTCATGGAAAGGAAGCAGGGGATCTGATGAGTCTATCTGAAGTTCAAGGGTTTCAGGTTTGGGTGGGAGTTTCCGGGTGGTTGCCGTAAAATCAGGTCTGAAAATATCTTGTTGTCGCTTCCCGGTCTTCGATATTGCTGATAATCCGCATCAATCCCGGCAGTTGGGGCAGGCCCGGGGATCCCCTTCGTAAATCTTTTGAAACAAACCCACCCAATTCGGTTGGGTTTTTATTTTCATCCGGTCGTTCGACCTCGAGGCTCTCGAAAGGTTCCAGGGCACCGGGGAGAGGGCCTCTTGATTTTCTTTTTGACGAAGTCCCCGGGAGGCGCTACTATAGATTCTCTAACCGCGTATTCCCGCCTCGTCAAAAGTCGTATTTTGATTTTTTCGAGGTTGACCATATTGATAAAAGGAGGAAACAAACATGGCTCCAGAAGCCCTGAACAATCTGAAAGTCCTGGAATTCGCCCGGGAGGTTTCAGGACCCTATTGTGGAAAACTCTTCGCTGACCTGGGGGCTGAGGTCATTAAAGTTGAACCGCCGGAGGGCGATCCTTCTCGTTCCTACGGGCCTTTTCCCGATAACACGGCCCACCCTGAAAAAAGCGCCCTGTTTCTCTATCTCAACACCAATAAAAAGGGGGTCACTCTTGATCTGAATCAAGACGAGGGAAGGAAACGATTCGGGGAATTGGTCCAATGGGCCGACCTGCTTATCGACAATCATCCCCCTGAGGTCCTGGAGAAAAACGGGTTTGGCTGGGATCCATTGCAGCGTCTCAACCCCGGTCTTATATACGTCTCTATTACCCCCTACGGGCGAACCGGGCCGAGATCAAAAGTAATGGGGGATGAATTGACCGTTGTTCACGGAGGCGCCCTGGCCAATCTCTTGCCGGCCCGCTCCATGGATATCAATCTTCCTCCCGTAAAAATGGGCGGTTATTTTGCGGGATATCACGGCGGGCTTACCGCCGCTTTGGCTGGATTGGCCCTTTTCATCGGACAAGAGGATAATAAAATAGGCCGGGTGGTCGACATATCACTGGAGGAGGTCATGTTGGCCCTGGTGAGTCCGGTAATCGCCAGCACGCGGTATCACGGTACAACCTGGTCCCGCGTTCCGGACAGACCCCCGGCCATGGGTCGCATGGAAACCAGTGACGGGTATATTGTTTTGGGAGCGGCAGACGATCACCATTTCA
>Ga0214473_10004255_pt1 | contig 17220 bp, 20 predicted proteins | sample RVTome_7_FD_203509 | JGI IMG/M metagenome (GOLD analysis project Ga0214473, IMG submission 203509) | Soil microbial communities from uranium-contaminated site in the Upper Colorado River Basin, Wyoming, United States - RVT98D197 | ecosystem: Environmental > Terrestrial > Soil > Contaminated >... | reverse complement strand
CAGTGGTCAGTGGTCAGTGGTCAGTGGACAAAGGCCATCAGGCAGTCACTCGACTAGTGCCTGTGTCTTGTGTCTTGCCGCCGAGCGGTCCGCTGTGAGGCGCCTGCCGCTTCCGAGCGCTTGCGTCTTGCCGCTTCCTGGCGCTCGGGACTCAGATATCCAGGTTCCGCACGTCTTTGGCGTGGGTCTGGATGAAGCGCCGGCGGGGCGGAACGGCTTCCCCCATCAGCATATCGAACGTGCGGTCGGCGGCGGCAGCATCCTCGATGGAGACCTGGAGCAACGTACGCTTGGCCGGGTCCATCGTCGTATCCCACAGCTGCTCGGGGTTCATCTCGCCCAGGCCTTTGTAACGGCTGATGGAGGCCTTCTCGGCTCCGGCGCCGAGGTCTTTCAGCACGCCGTCACGCTCATGTTCGGTGTAGGCGTACTGGACCTTGCTCTTGAGGGCGATGCGGAACAGCGGCGGCTGGGCGATGAAGAGGTGGCCCTCCTCGATCAGGGACGGCATGTAGCGGAAGAAGAACGTCAGCAGCAGGGTCCGGATGTGGCTGCCGTCGACGTCGGCGTCGGTCATGATGATGACCCGGCCGTAGCGCAGGCCCGAGAGGTCGAAGTTCTCTCCAATGGCGGTGCCGAGCGCCGAGATCAGGGCCTTGACTTCGTTGTTCGAGAGGATCTTGTCCAGCCGGGCGCGCTCGGTGTTCAGGATCTTGCCGCGTAGGGGCAGGATCGCCTGGAAGTGCCGGTCTCGCCCTTGCTTGGCCGAGCCGCCGGCCGAATCCCCTTCGACGATGTACAGCTCGCATTTCGTCGGTTCGCGCTCCGAGCAGTCGGCCAGCTTGCCCGGCAGGGTCAGGCTTTCCAGCGCCGACTTGCGGATGACCAGATCGCGCGCCTTGCGGGCGGCGTCGCGGGCGCGCGCCGACGTCAGGCACTTGGCGACGATCGCCCGCCCGGCTTTCGGGTTGGCCTCCAGGAATTCGCCGAAGGCCTCATTCAACGCCTGCTGGACCTGCGTCTGGACCTCGGCGTTCATCAGCTTGACTTTGGTCTGGCTCTCGAACTGCGGATCCCGGTGCTTGATGCTGACGATACCCGTCAGGCCCTCGCGGGTGTCGTCGCCCGAAAGGTTGGCGTCGGCGTCCTTGAGCAGGCCGTTCTTACGGGCGTAGTCGTTGATGGTACGGGTGATGGCCATCCGCATCCCGGTCAGATGGGTGCCGCCGTCGACGGTGTTGATCGTATTGGCGAACGAGTAGACCGACTCGGCATAGGCGTCGGTGTACTGCAGGGCCACTTCGATGCCGGTGCCTTCCACCTCGCGCTCGACGTGAACGACCGGGTGCAGCACCGCGCGGTTGCGGTTGAGGTAGCGAACGAAGGAGGTGATCCCGCCTTCGAAGAAGAACTCCATCTCGCGGCCGTCGCGCAAGTCGTGCAGCCGGATGGTCACGCCGCGGGTGACGAAGGCCATCTCGCGGAATCGTTGGACGAGGGTTTCGAAACGGTACTCGAGATCGCCCTTGAAGATCTGCCGGTCGAATTTGAAGGTCGTCTTGGTCCCGGTCTGGTCCTTCGGCACTTTGCCGATGGCCTCGACCGCCTTGGTGGGCGCGCCACGCTCATAGCGCTGGAAGTACAGACCGCCGTTGCGCTTGACCTCGACCTCGCACCACTCAGACAGGGCGTTGACCGCCGACACACCTACGCCGTGCAGTCCGCCGGAGACCTTGTACGAGCCGCCCCCGAACTTGCCTCCGGCGTGCAGGGTCGTCATAACGACTTCCAGAGCCGGCTTCTTCTTCACCGGATGCAGGTCGACCGGAATGCCGCGCCCGTCGTCCTCGACGGTGACGCTGCTGTCCGGCAGGATGGTGACGTCGATGAACGAGCAGGAGCCGGCCAGGGCCTCGTCGATCGAGTTGTCGACGACTTCGTACACGAGATGGTGCAGCGCCTTGACGTCCGTGCCGCCGACGTACATGCCCGGCCGGCGGCGCACGGCTTCCAGGCCTTCCAGCACCTGGATGTCCTTGGCGGCGTAGCTGCTCACGGAACCTTTGGCGGCTTTGGCCATTCCGATTCGACCTCGCGATCTATACGCTCGACACCGGCGGAGCGGCGGCCAAGCGCCGGGAGATCCACCACTCGCGGCGTCCCGCGTAAAAGGCGTAGCTGGCGGCGATCAACATCGCCGTGACGAACGCATGGCCCAGGACCGCCAGGCCTGCGAACCACGAAGCCGGATCGGGCATTAGCCATACCAGGCCCGCCAGGCGATCGACGGACAGCAGGACCGCCAACAGGCCCGTCGTCCCGACCAGGTTCCATCGCACCAGGTCGACGCTCTCGCGCATCGCCTTGAACAGCCCCAGCTGATGCCGCACCATGCCGTGGGGCGTGAAGATCAGGTAAATCGCCGCCCAAAACGCCAGGCTGAATCCGATAAAGAGCACTCCGATTCCCAGGAGGGGGATCAGCAGGGAGACGATCGAAGCCGCCACGATCGTCGCCAGGCCGATGACCGCCAACCCCAAGTCCACAACCACCGACATCGCCACGACTCCCAGCCAAAGCTTCCACCCTGGCAGGCGGGATTCGCTGGGCGGCAGCGGGCGGGCGATGAGGCGGTGGAAGACCGCGCCCATCCCAAGCCCGACCACGGTCAGGGCCAGCCAGGCCAGCAGGATGGCGCCCGCCCCCTGGACCTGCGTCGTCACCGGCGACCCCAGCGGCGAAGCCGCCGGCATCGATGCGGCCATCAGGCTCGGGACCCCCACCGGGAAGGTGCTGACCAGCGAGAGTAGGTTGAAGCGGGTTCCGGTTTGCAGCAGCCCTTCGCGCAGGACCCTCGCCCCCTCCTGCAGGTTCGGCTCGAGGGCCATCGGCGCAACCAGCGTGGCGGCGGCGCGGCGGAAAACGTCCTCCACGCCGAGGCGCGGGCCCAGCCACAAGATGGCGTCCAGGACGAGCGGGGGGAGGATCAGAAGCGGACGTGCGGCAATTCGCTCAAACCCTCGAGCCAGAGCCGCGAAGACCCCAATCGGTGCGGAAGCGGGCTTCAGAACAGGACGTTCCACGAAGAGTGATTCTACCATGTGACCCCTGGGGAGTGGTCAGTGGCCAGTGGTCAGTTGTTGATGGTCCGTGTCGGCCGTTGGTGCGCATCCTGTGAATTGGGGAATGGAGATTGGAGATCGGAGAATTGCAGATGCGAGATTGGAGACTAGAGACTGGCCCTTCGACTTCGGCCGCAGAGGCCGCCTTTGCAGAACAGTATCGAAGAGCGGCCTCCGCTCAGGGTGCTCTTTCGGGCTGGGAGCTGGCGGTCGGCAGCTGGCGGCTCCCGGCCCGCCGGGACGGTGTGGCAGCTGGCTAATCCGATACAATCTGCGCCGCACATGAAGGACGTCACGATCGGCTTGCTGACCGACTTCGGCCTGGACGACACGTACGTCGGAGTAATGAAGGCCGTCATCGCCGGTCTGGCGCCCCGTGCACGCCTCATCGACGTGACCCACACCCTCCCGCCCGGCGACGTACGCCAAGCCGCCTTCAAGCTCTGGCAATGCGTCCCTTACTTCCCGCCCGGCGCGGTCTTCCTGGCCGTGGTCGATCCCGGAGTCGGGACATCGCGACGGGCCATTGCCGCCGCTTGGGATCACTTCACCGTCGTCGCTCCCGACAACGGCTTGATGACCTACCTGCTGGCCGAGTCTCCTCCGCGCGCCGCCGTCGAACTCACCCACGCCGAATACCGGCGGCCGCAAGTCAGCGCGACCTTTCACGGGCGCGACGTCTTCGCCCCGGCCGCCGGGCACCTCGCCCGCGGCGTGCGCCTGGACCGGCTCGGTCCGCCGGCCCGCAATCTCCTCCGCTTCGATTTGCCCCGCCTGGAGCTGCTCGAGGGACCCCGATTGAAGGGCGAGTTCCTTCATACCGACCGCTTCGGCAATTGGATCACCACCCTGGGCCGTCTGACGGAAGCTGATGGCGATCTCGAGTTACGCCCCTGGCTGCCTTCGTGTCCTCCCGCCCATTTGCCGCTCTTCCCGCGACTGCGCCTTCTTCTGCCCACTGGTCTCGAGCTTCCGGTCCTTCGAACGTTTGGTGAGGCCGCCGAGGGCACCGTCCTGGCCTACATCGGGAGCGAAGGTCTGCTCGAGGTCGCGGTGAACCGCGGCTCGGCCGCCGCCACCTTGGCGGTGCACCCAGGCCAGGACGTCCTTCTAACCTACGAGGTTTGATGATGGCCACCTTTCGCATCGAAGGTGGACGGCCTCTGCGCGGCGAGGTCGTCCCATCCGGCAACAAGAATGCCGCCCTTCCGATCCTGGCCGCCTGCCTGTTGACGGACGAACCGGTCACCCTGCACAACATCCCCGACATCGGCGACACACGGACGATGCGCGCCCTGCTCGAAAGCCTGGGCGTCTCGCTGGAAACGGTGGACGAGCACACCTTGCGCGTCCAGGCGATCGAGGTCCGCCAGGCCGCCCTCGATCCGGACCTGTGCCGCAAGATCCGAGCGTCCATTCTGCTGGCGGGGCCGCTGCTCGGCCGCCTCGGGGTGGCGGAGCTTCCGCCGCCCGGCGGGGACTTCATCGGACGCCGGCGTGTCGACACGCATCTGCTCGGCCTGGCCGCCTACGGCGTCAAGGCCGACTACAGTGAACGACTGCTGCGCCTGACGGCGCCGTCGGGACTGCACGGGAATCGAGTCCTTCTCGACGAAGCCAGCGTGACCGCCACCGAGAATGCCATCCTGGCCGGCGTGCTGGCGCAAGGTGAATCGGTCATCCGCAACGCCGCCTCCGAGCCGCACGTCCAGGAGCTGTGCCACTTCCTCAACGCATTGGGCGGCCGGATCGAGAATATCGGTTCGAACACGCTGCACATCACCGGAGTCGAGCGGCTGCACGGAGGGGAATGCACCATCGGACCCGACTATCTGGAAGTCGCCAGCTTCATCGGGGCCGCCGTCGTGACCCAGGGGGAGGTTCGCATCCGGCGGGCGGCGCCGGAGCACCTCGAAATGATCGAGCTCGTCTTCCGGCGCCTGGGGGTCCATTGGGAAAGCGAAGGCGAGGACCTGCGCGTCCCCGCGGACCAATCGCTCCAGGTCGTACCCGATCTGCGCGGCGCCATCCCCCAGATCAGCGTGATGCCGTGGCCTGCCTTCCCGACGGACCTGATGAGCCTGGCGATCGTGATCGCCACCCAGGCCCACGGCACCGTGCTGTTCCACGATTGGATGTTCGAAGGGCGGATGTTCTTCATCGACAAGCTGGCGCGCATGGGGGCGCGCATCGTACTGTGCGATCCGCACCGCTGCCTGGTCCAGGGGCCCAGCCGGCTGATCGGCGAACATCTGGAAAGTCCCGACATCCGCGCCGGCCTGGCCCTCGTCACCGCCGCCCTGGCGGCCGAGGGCACCTCTCACATTCGCAACATCGGCCAGATCGAACGCGGCTTCGAGCGGATCGACGCGAAGTTTAGGGCGCTGGGGGCGAAGATCGAACGGCTGGAGGACTGAGGAGCTCGCCCTCGCCATGACAGGTTGCCGGGGGACGGTGTCAGTTGGGGGCTGGGAGCTGGAAGCTGGGAGCTGGGAGCTGGCGGCCGCCTTCAGACGCGGCGGTTGACCAGCTCTTCCGCCAGCCGCAGGTAGCCGGCCGCTCCGGCTCCGGATGGCTGGACGTCGAAGGCCGGCTTGCGCAGCGCCGGGGCGGCGGCGATCGCATCGTCCGAGTCGATGACGGTGTCAAAGACCCGGGTGGCGAAGACCCGACGCAGCTCGGCCACCACCGAACGGCTGTTCTCCGAACGCGGGTTGTGCATCGTGGCCAGGATCCCGACCAGGCGGAGCCCCGGCGCGTAACGATCGTGGATCAACCACAGCGCCTCGAGGATGCTGCGCACCCCTCGCAAGGCCAGGTACTGGCAACTGACGGGGACCAGGAGCTCATCGGAGGCCACCAGGGCGTTGACGGTCAGCAAGCCCAGGGCGGGCGGCGTGTCGATCAGGAGGAAATCAACCGGCCCGCGCTCATCTTCGATCCGGCGCTGGACGGTGTGGATCCGATCTCCCACCTGCACGGCGGCATGCTCGATGCGGGCCAGCTCCACACTGGCCGGAGCCAGCCACAGGTTCGTGCCGATCGGGTAGACGATCTTGCGCAGCGGGGTCCCTTCGCCTTCGAAGAACTGCAGCGTCGAGGCCCGCGTGGTGTACGGATCCAACCCGAAACTGGCGCTGAGCCCGCCCTGGGGATCCAGATCCACCAGGAAGACCCGATGGCCGCGGCGGGCCAGGGCGGCGCCCAGATTGGCGGTCGTGCTGGTCTTGCCGACACCGCCCTTCTGGTTGGCGACGGTGATGACGCGTCCCACGCCGGGCAGTATAGTCCAGCCCCCTCACCCTCGCAATCGTCGCTGTCCGCACATGAGATTCCTCGTGACCCTGCCGGGGACTTATGGCGGAGTCCCCATCCCTGAGGACGTTGGGCAACGTACTTTGCTCCCTCTCCCGGAGGGAGAGGGCGGGGGTGAGGGAGAGCTCCTCGCAAGCGGCTCGCCCTCACCCTACCTCCCCCTCCGGGGGAGGGAAGAAGAGCTCGTCGCCCAACGCACCTTGGGGTGCATATCGTGCCTCAAGTCCCCGGCAGGGCCACGGGTTCCTGCGGTATAATCGCCCTTCACCAATCCATCTTGCTCCAATGGGACGGTTAGTCGTATGCCGAAGCGTGTGTATCAACCCAGAGTGCGGCGGCGGGCGCGAGTGCACGGTTTCCGGGCCCGCATGGGGACCAAGACCGGTCGGCAGGTGCTCAAGCGCCGCCGCCTGAAGGGCCGCCATCGGCTGACGCCGCGCGTCAACGCGCACGTCAAGAAGGTCAACTGGAACGCGTAGGCCGTCCCGCCATCGGGCACCCGTTTCGGTGCACCGGGGCGGTGAGCGGCCACGCGTCGGATGGCCCCCGCGCCTCATGGTGGACGCAAGAAGGAGGGCGCGGGGGTGGATCGGAAGCACCGGCTCACGGTGTCGAGCGATATCCAGCGGGTGCGGAGCCTTGGTACCTCGTATGCCCACCCGCTTGTGGTCCTGGTCGCCTACCCTAACGACATGCCCCTGACCCGATTCGGCGTCACCGCCGGCCGCCAGCTGGGAACTGCCGTACGCCGCAACCGCGCCAAGCGCCGGTTGCGCGCCGCTCTTCACGCTCTCCATCGTTCCCTGGCCCCGGGATGGGACGGCGTTTGGATCGCCCGCTCCGGCATGACCACCGCCGCCTGGCCCGAGGTCGAGCGGGCCGTCGCCACCCTGTGCCGCCGCGCCGGCCTGCTGACGACCTCCGCATGACCACCATCTCCCACCCCTCCACCGATGAGCCCGCCCTGCGGGACATCCCGGTCACGTGGGGCAACCTGCCGCGGCTGCCGGTCCTAGCCGTCATCCGGCTCTATCAGTTGACGCTTTCGCGCGCTCTGCCTCAGAACACCTGCCGCTTCACGCCGACGTGCTCTCACTACGGATATCAGGCCATCGCCCGCCACGGTCTGATCAAGGGCGGCTGGCTGGCGACCTGGCGTGTCCTGCGCTGCCAGCCCTTCAGCCGCGGCGGCTTCGATCCGGTCCCCTAGGAGCTCCATGCCTCGCCTCCCTCATCGACCCTCCCGTTGGCTTTGGCTCCTGCTCGCTCTGGCGGCCTTGGTGCTGGCCGGCTGCAGCTCCACCGGGGCGCCGTGGCCGGGGATCGCCGCCGACAGCGAGCGCGCCTACGTGGCATTCGGACAGGGCGTCTACGCGGTCCATTTGACCAACGGGGAGGAAGCCTGGCGCTTCCCCGTCGAGAAACCGGCGCGCGACCAGCTCTTCTATGCCGCCCCCGCGCTGACCGACTCGGGCCTGGTGATCGCCGGTAGCTATGATCACAAGGTCTACGCGTTGCACGCCGACAGCGGCGACCTGGCCTGGACCTTCGAAGGCGCGCAGGAGCAAATCATCGGCGCGCCCGTCGCCTCCGGGGATGTGGTCTTCGTCCCGGTGGCGGACGGCACGCTCATCGCCTTGAGCGTGCTGGACGGCACGGAGCTGTGGTCGTTCCATGCCGACGGGGCGTTGTGGTCGGACCCCGTCGTCAGCGACGATCGGATCTTCATCGGCACGCTGACCCACAAGGTGTACGCCTTGAGCAGGCAGGGAGACGTCCTGTGGACTCACGACGTCGGCGGCGCCGTCGCCGAAGCGCCGTCCCTCGTCGACGGGACGCTCCTCGTCGGAGCGCTAGGCCGCCCGCTCCTGGCCCTCGACCCGGCGACGGGCAACGAACGATGGACCGCCCCCAGCGATCGATGGATTTGGGCCAGCGCCGTGTCGGGCGACGGGACGGCCTACTTTGGGGATCTCGGCGGCCGGCTGGCGGCCGCCTCCGTTCGGGACGGGTCGATCGTCGACGAGACCCGGCTGGACGGTGCCATCACGGGCCGGCCGGCCCTCAATTCGACTCACCTGTTCGTCGCCACCGAAGTCGGCACGGTGCGCGCCCTGCGCCTGACCGACTTCTCCTCGGAGTGGACCCAGCCCGTGCCGTCCGGCAAGCTCTATGGCCCTCTCCTCTTGCAGGGCGACCTGCTCATCGTCGGCGTCGTCAGCCGTGAGACCGACGTCGCCGCCTTCGACGCTTCCAGCGGGCAGCTGCGCTGGAGCTACAAGCCTGCCAGTCGCTAGGGGTGCCGGGTATGTGGGACACGTTGATCTTCAACCCGATGGTGAACAGCCTGCTGTTCATCTATGATTTCCTGTTCCACAACTTCGCGCTGGCGATCGTCGTCTTCACGGTCCTGATCCGCTTGATCACCCTGCCGCTGACGCTGCAGCAACAGCGCAGCACCCAGCGCATGCAGGAGCTTCAAGGGTCGAAGCGCTACCAGGACATGCAGAAGAAGTACAAGGGCGACAAGCAGAAGCTCCAGGAAGAACAGCTCAAGCTCTATCGGGAAGTGGGTTTCAACCCCTTGAGCGGCTGCCTGCCCCTGCTGGTCCAGTTCCCGATCCTGATCGGGCTGTATCAGAGCATTTCGCGCGCCTTGGCGCTGGCACCACCGCAGCTGCTCGACCTATCCAAGCGCATTTACCCGTTCATCTCGAGCACGCTGGTCCCGGTGGACAGCCGCTTCCTGTGGTGGGACTTGGGCCATCCGGAACGGGTTATCAGCCCGCAGGTCTTCGGTTTCGGCCTTCCCGTGCTGACGATCCTGGTCGTCGTCACCTCCTGGCTGCAAACCAAACTCACGACGCCGCCCAGCGGCGACGCGCAGAGCAAGCAGATGTCCACCATGATGAGCCTGTACCTTCCGCTCCTCATCGGGTACTTCTCGTATTCGTATGCTTCGGGCCTGGCGCTGTACTTCCTTGTCTCAAACATCGCCACCGTCATCCAGTACGCCGCCATGGGCAAGGTCAACTGGCGCGGGCTGTTCTCGGTCCGCGGCAGTGCCTGAGCCTGGGCGGGGAGGGGTCGCCATGGAGGCTCCCAAGACCAGTGTCGAGATCATCGCCCCGACGGTAGAGGAGGCGGTGACGCGCGGCGCAGCCGAGCTGGGAGTCCAGCCCGGCGAGGTCCTCGTCGAGGTCCTGGACGAAGGCGGCCAGGGGATGCTCGGACTGGGCAGCCGCCAGGCGCGCGTCCGCCTGTCGTTGCTGCGTCGGCCGGCCGAGCCGCTGGACGAGAACGACCTCCAGGCGACGGAAGCCGTCGTGCGCGATTTGCTCGATCACCTGGCCGTGCGTGGGACCATCCGGGCGTACTGGGGCGAACCCAGCGAGCCGGATCAGGATACGCCCCTGCTGGTCGACATCGAGGGCGACGACTTGAGCGTTCTGATCGGCCACCGCGGTGAGACCTTGTCGGCGCTGCAGTACATCACGCGTCTGATCGTCGCCCGGGAGTTGGGCCGGGCAACGCCGGTCGTCATCGACGTCGAAGGCTACCGCGCCCGGCGCGAGCAACAGCTGCGCCAGTTGGCCCGCCGCATGGCCGACGAGGCCGTCGAACGCGGCAAGACGATGACTCTCGAGCCGATGCCCCCCGGCGAGCGGCGCATCATCCACCTCGAGCTGCGCGACCACGAACGGGTCTACACCGAAAGCGTGGGAGAAGGCGACCAGCGCAAGGTCACCATCATCTTACGTTCGTAGCCCGCCCTCCGCTGCAACGTAGCCCCGGCGCGCCTCGACCGCTATAATCACGGGCGTGCTCCTCGCCGACGCCCTCCCCTCCGTCGACTACCTCATCATCGGGCACGTCGCCCGCGATCTGACCTCCAGCGGACCGAGACTGGGCGGTACGGCGTCATTCGCCGCCCTTACCGCTCGCGCGCTCGGCCATCACCCGGCCGTGGTGACGTCCGCCGAAGCTGACTTCGATCTCTCTGCCCTGGACGGCATTCCGATCGTACGCTCGGATGTTTCCCAAACCACAACGTTCGAGAATCGTTACGAAGGCCCTAGCCGCGCGCAGCGGTTGCTGGGGCGCGCCGGCCGTCTCACGGCCGACGACGTCCCAGCGGCCTGGCGCTCGGCGGCTATCGTCCATCTGGCCCCCATCGCCGACGAGGTCGACCCGGCGATGGCCCGTGGGGCGGAAGACAGCCTGGTGGGTGTGACCGCCCAAGGCTGGTTGAGAACCTGGGCGAAGGATGGCGCCGTTCACCCGCGAGCCTGGACCTGGGCCCGGGAGGGCCTGGCCGCCGCGGACGCCGTGGTGATCAGCGCCGAAGATCTTGCCGGCGACGAGCTTGCCATCGAGGAAATGGCCGGGGCCTGCCGCTTGCTGGTCGTGACCGACGGACCCCGAGGCGCACGAGTCCATTGGAACGGCGATGTGCGCCGCGTGCCTGTCGCCCCGGCGTCCGTCGTCGATCCCACCGGGGCTGGCGACGTCTTCGCCGCGGCTTTCTTCTCCCGCCTTCACGCCACCCGCGATCCCTGGGAGTCGGCCCGCTTTGCCAACGCGCTGGCGGCCGTCTCCGTCACGCGCCCCGGGCTCGGCGGAGCGCCGAACCCGGAGGACATCCGCCGTGCCGACCTGCAGGTCGTGCGGTGAGCCCGATCCACGCCTGTTCTTCACTTGGGGCATGCGGGGATCCGAGTCTTGGGGCCTCACCCCCACCCCCGACCCCTCCCCCTGCGCAAAGTTGGAGCCGAATACCAAAGCCCCTTGCAGGGGGAGGGGGTGTTTTTTTTGGGAGGCGGGGGGAGCGAAGCTCCCCCCACCTCCCAAGGATCTTTGCCCCTCTCCGCCATGCTCCGACTCATTTGTGGATGTTGTCCGCGGAGAGGGGGCGGGGGGTGAGGTGGGAACACGGATCCTACTCCAGCCCCCCTGAGGGGGTGCGGGGGTGACCCCGACACCTACCTTCCCTGCTTCAACTGAGGTGTCGGGGTGACGCGCAGCTACGCGCTGGTCAACCAGAAGGGGGGCGTCGGCAAGACGACGAGCGCCATCAGCCTGGGGGCCTGCCTGGCCGAAGCCGGCCAGCGCGTCTTGCTCGTCGATCTGGATCCGCAGGCTAACGCCACCTCGTGCCTCGGGATCCGACACACCGAATTGACGATCGGGGCGTATGCCGCCCTCATCGGTCGCAGCCCGGCGCAGGACAATATCTTGCACAACGCCCGGCTGCGCCTCTCCCTCCTGCCCTCGTCGACCTCCCTGGCCGGCGCCCAGGTCGAGCTGGTCGGGATGCCGGAGCGCGAGCGTCTGCTGCGCCGCGCCCTGGAGCCGGTGCTGCCGCACTACGACTACGTCCTCATCGATTGCCCGCCCTCCCTGGGGCTCCTGACCCTCAACGCCATGCTGGCGGCGCGCGAGGGCGTGCTCGTCCCGATCCAATGCGAGTACCTGGCCTTGGAGGGTTTGAGCTCGTTGATGGCGACATTGAAGCGCGTGCGCTCCGGGCTCTTCCCGGAGTTGAAGCTGCGAGGCCTGATCCTGACGATGTTCGACAGCCGCACCCACCTCTCGCGGGACGTCGTCCAGGAGGTGCGGTCGCATTTCCCCGGCCAGGTCTTCCGCAGCGTCATCCCGCGCAGCGTACGCCTGGCCGAGGCGCCGTCGCACGGCCTCCCCATCTCCGCCTACGACCCGTCGTCGCCGGCGGCACAGGCTTACCTCGCCCTTGCACGCGAGTTGTTGGCCGGCGACGGAGTGCCCGCGCGCCAGCCGACCGCCGCTCTGGAGAATTCAGCATGACGAAGAAGCACGGCCTCGGCCGCGGGCTTGACGCCCTGATCCCCACCGGCGACCTTCCGCCTGAAGCGGCCGGCGGCGTCCTGCGTGTCGCGCCGGAGGTGATCCTCCCCAACCCGCGCCAGCCCCGCGCCGCCATCCACGCTGCCGATCTACAGGCGCTGGCCGCCTCCATTCGGACCCACGGCGTGCTCCAGCCGCTGATCGTGGCCCCCAATCCGGACGGAGCCGGATACGTCCTCATCGCCGGTGAACGACGACTTCAGGCGGCACGCTTGGCCGGGTTGGAGGCCGTTCCGGTCGTGGTGCGCATGGCGGCCGAGCAGGAGCGGCTCGAACTGGCCCTCATCGAGAACCTGCAACGCGAGGATCTCAATGCGCTCGAGGCGGCGCAGGGATACCGTCAACTGATTGACGATTTCGGACTGACGCACGAAGAAGCTGCCCGCCGCCTGGGCAAGAGCCGCGCCGCCATCAGCAACACACTTCGCCTCCTGCGCCTGCCTCCCGCCGTGCGTCAGGCCCTCGTCTCGGGTTCGCTTTCCGAGGGTCATGCGCGCGCGCTGTTGACGCTGCCCACACCCCAGGCGCAAGCCGCCGCCGCGCAGACGGTCGTGCGGCGCGGCCTCAATGTCCGCCAGACCGAGGAACTGGTCCAACATCTGAGCGGACAGCGGCGGCGCACGACCAAGGCCCGCCGGCGCTCGCCCGAAGAAACCGACCTCGAGGACCGATTGCGCCAGGCACTGGGCACGCGCGTCCTGCTTCGCCGGGGACGAAAAGGCGGCAGCCTGGTGATCCGCTTCTTCTCCGATGAAGAGCTTGACGCCCTCGTAGACCGACTTCTGGAGCGGTAGGCGCGTGCGATTCGCCGTCTACGGCACGGGCGCGGTCGGCGGCTACCTCGGGGCCCGGCTGAGCCAGGGCGGGCACACGGTTCGCTTCTTGGCGCGCCCGACGTGGGTCGACGCCCTCAGGCGCCGCGGGCTGCGCCTCATCGACGCCGCGGGCCCCGCCGACGTCCCCGAGCCCGCCGTTTCGTCGGACGCGGCGGCGATCCTGCGTGATATCGACGTCGTTCTGCTGGCGGTCAAGGCTTACGATGCCGCCGCTGCGGCGTCCGATCTGGCGAAGCGACTCCCGCCCGGCGTTCCGGTCGTCAGCCTGCTGAACGGCATCGGAAGCGAAGACACGCTGGGTCAGGCGCTCGGCGTGGGTCGGGTCATCGCCGGCAGCCTGACCACCGCCGTTCAAGCCGTTGAGCCGGGCGTGATTCGAATCGAACGCGAGCGTGGCCTCGGCCTCGAAGCGGCCCACCCTATGAGCCGGACGCTGTTGGAGGTGTTCGCGGCCTGCGGAGTGGCGACACGCCTGTACGCCGTCCCCGAGGCGATGAAGTGGTCGAAGCTGCTCACCAACATGGTCGCCAACGCCAGTTCGGCCATCCTGGGATGGACGGCCTCTTCTGTGGTTCGGAATCCAGGCGTGTTTCATCTCGATCTCGAGGCCCTGCGCGAAACCCTCCGAGTGATGCGCGCCCACGGCTGGTCACCGGTTGCTCTGCCCGGCGTCCGCGTCGACCTGCTCGGCCGGATCCTCCCCCTCCCCTCCGCGTGGCTGCGCCCGCTCCTGGGTCGGATCATCAGCCGCGGTCGCGGCACGAAGCTCCCTTCCTTTCACGCCGACATCGGACGCGGGCGGTCGGAGGTCTACTGGCTGAACGGCGCTGTGGTCGAGCACGGCGCACGGGTCGGCGTGGCGACCCCCGCCAACCGCCTGCTGACCGACGTCCTCGACGGGCTGGTGCGGTCCGTCACACCTCCCGAAACGTATCGCGACCGACCCGAGAGGCTCCTGGCCGCGGCGGCGAACGCCGGGGTGCCGGGGAGCGCGAGGTATAATCGCCTCCGCTGACCCGGGGTCACCCATGTCCTTCGAAGGAAAAGTCGCCATCGTCACAGGTGCCTCGCGCGGCATCGGCCGGGCCATTGCCTTGGAGCTGGCGCGGCGCCACGCGCGCGTCGTGGTCAACTACCAGTCCAGCGCGCAGGCGGCCGAAGCCCTTGTCGCCGAGATCGGCGGCGCCGGCGGCACGGCCGTCGCCCGTCAGGCCGACGTCGGTAACACGGCCCAGGCCGACGCCCTGGTGAAGTTCGCCGTCGAGACGTACGGCGATCTCCACATCCTGGTCAACAACGCCGGCATCACCCGCGACGGGTTGATCCTGACGATGTCGGAATCCGACTGGGATGACGTTCTCCAGACCAATCTCAAGTCGACGTTCAACTGTTCCAAGCCCGCCGTGCGGCACATGATCCGCAAGCGCTACGGCCGCATCGTCAACATCACCTCCGTGTCGGGGCAGATCGGGAATCCGGGTCAAACCAATTACTCGGCTTCCAAGGCGGGCCAGATCGGCTTCACCAAATCGCTGGCCCGCGAGGTCGCCTCGCGCAACGTCACCGTGAACGCCATCGCCGCCGGCTATATCGACACGGAGATCTGGGGCACCGTCCCCGAGTCCGCGCGCCAGGCGATGCTGGCCATGATCCCGCTCGGCCGGCGCGGGACGCCTGAGGACATCGCCCGGGCGGCCGCTTTCCTGGCCTCCGACGAGGCCGCCTACATCACCGGCCACGTCCTGGCGGTGGACGGCGGCATGGCGATGGCCTAGCGCAGCAGGGAGTCTCCCATGGACAACCCGCCCAGCCCCAGCGTCCCGACCCAGGGCAGCACGACCATCGCCCCGGGCGTCCTCGTGACGATCGCCCGCCTGACGGCCCTGTCGGTGCCGGGTGTGGCCTCGCTGGCCACCGTCCCCGGCGGAGTCAACCGGCTGTTCCGACGCGGCCTGGCCGAGGGAGTACGCATCGAGATCGACGGCCAGGCCGTCAGCGTGGACCTGTACCTGGTGCTGAGACACGACAGCCAGGTGCGGGAGGTCAGCCGCCGGGTCCAGGCGGATGTGGCCCGCGCCATCGAGGAGATGGTCGGCATGCAGGTGCGCCGCATCGATGTTCACGTCGAAGACATGGACTACAGCGGCGCGCCCGGATAGGCGCGGCCGATGAAGCATGAACGGCGTCGCGCCCGGGGCCTGGCGCTCCAGGCGCTCTACGAGGTCGACAGCGTGGGCCACCCGGCCGAGTACGTGATTGCCCGGCATGTGGAAGAGAACCGCACCCTCGGGCCGGACGGGGTCGACTTCTTGCGCCGGTCGGTCCTCGGCACGCTTCACGAGGCGCCCATCCTCGACCGTTGGATCGCCGCGTGTGCTCCACAGTGGCCGGTCGAGCAGCTGGCCGTCGTCGATCGCAACATCCTTCGCCTGGCGCTGTGGGAAATCCGGATCGCGAAGGAAACGCCGATCAAGGTAGCCATCAATGAGGCCGTCGAACTCGCCAAGCGTTACAGCTCCGACAGCTCGCCCCGCTTTGTGAACGGCGTGCTCGGCACGCTGGCTGGCGAGAGCGTGGAGCCTTAGGGAACCCGCGGCGAGATGGAACTCTTCGGCGTCGGGCCCCTGGAAGTCCTGCTCATCATGCTGCTGGCGATCGTCCTCTTCGGTCCGAAGGACATCGCCCGCACCGCCCGCTCGGCCGGTCGATTCCTCAACCGCCTCTACCATTCGGAGGGCTGGCGCACGCTCCTGCGGACGTCCGAGACCCTGCGCACGCTCCCCAACCGGCTGGCGCGTGAGGCGGAGCTGGAGGAGCTGGGCGCCCTGCGCCAGACGATGGCTGAGGCGAAACGGTCGATCACGGAGGGCGTGCGCGTCGACGAGGGCGGGCTCGCGGCGTGGAAGCCGCCTTCCCGTCCAACGCCGCCGGTGCCGCCTCCCGCATCGCCTCCGGACGACTCCCAGCCCAGCTGACGGATGCGCCGACTCCTCTCTCGCCTCGGGCGGCTCGTCACCGCGCCCTTCCGCCTGCTCGCCCGTCCGTTCCGGGCCGTCCATCGCTTCCTGACCTACGAACCCGAGGACACGCCCGCCGGCGATGTGTTGGCCCGCACGCTCGAGAATCCCTCCGGGCTGCTCGAACACATCGAGGCCCTGCGGGGTCATCTCCTTCGCTCTCTCTTGGTCCTGGCCCTCACGACCGGCCTGAGCTTCGCCTTCGCCCCACGCATCCTCGGTGCATTGGCGGTGCCCATCGGCGGAATCGGCAGCCTGCAAGCCATCGAAGTCACCGAATCGGTCGGCGCCTTCATGCGCGTCTCGCTGTTGGCGGGGTTCGCCCTTGCCTTTCCCTACATCGCCGCCGAACTGTTCGCCTTCGTCCAGCCCGGCTTGAGGCGACGCGAGCGCCTTCTGCTCCTGGTCGCCATCCCTATAGGCTTCGTCCTGTTCATCGGCGGAATGCTCTTCGCCTTCAAGATCATGCTCCCGGCCGCCCTTCCTTTCCTCCTGTCGTTCATGGGAATCCGGACCGTCCCGAGGCCTTCGAACTACATCACCTTCGTCACCGGGATGTTGTTCTGGGTGGGCGTGGCCTTCGAGTTTCCGCTGGTCGTGTATGCCTTGTCGGCCATCGGCCTGGTGGACGCCCGCACTCTGTGGCGCGGCTGGCGCGTCGCCGTCATCGGGATCGCCTTCCTGGCGGCGGTCATCACCCCGACGCCCGATCCGATCAACATGAGTTTGGTGATGGGGCCGATGGTCGTGTTGTATTTCCTCGGCGTCGGCCTGGCGGCGATCGGGGGGCGAGGGCGGAGACAAAGGACCGCAGGCTGAAGCCTGCGGCTACCGCCCTTGGCTACACCTGACAGTGATCGGTGGTTTGGACGCTGAAAACGGGTCCCCTCGCCAAAGAGGGTCACCCTTGGCCGCGATGGAAGCACGCGGCGGAGGAAGCGTCCCGGCGGACCAACCCCCACCCTACCCTCCCCCTTTCAGGGGGAGGGATTCTCGTCCTTGCCGTCGCCCAACGAGCCCAGGGGTGCGAGGTGGGCTTCAAGTACT
>Ga0214473_10004254_pt1 | contig 17223 bp, 18 predicted proteins | sample RVTome_7_FD_203509 | JGI IMG/M metagenome (GOLD analysis project Ga0214473, IMG submission 203509) | Soil microbial communities from uranium-contaminated site in the Upper Colorado River Basin, Wyoming, United States - RVT98D197 | ecosystem: Environmental > Terrestrial > Soil > Contaminated >... | reverse complement strand
TTTTTTTGCGTGGTAATATCAATTAACTAAACCCATAGGATAAGGAGGGAGATCCTTGAACAAGCGTCAACGGGTGCTGTTGGCTCCCGATCCTCGCCTGTTGCTTGAACTTTTTCCGGAGGAGCTCTGTGCCAAGATCACCAAAGCCCGGCTCTGCTTTGTGATCGACGACGACGGCACCATCTCCGATTCTTTTCCGATGTACATCGATTGGCTGGCGCGGAAGCTGAAGCGTTCGCTTGATCTGAAGGATTGCATTCGTTATGACTTCTCGGATGTCGATCGACGGGCGCTGGGGATGCTAAAGATCGGGGTCTTCTCGAATGCCGGAATGCACCGCAATCTGCCCCTCGTTCCGGGAGCGGCCGAGGCCCTGCAGGAGATCTCTCAGGAAGGGATTCCGATCGTGATCCTGACCGCCCGTCCGCCGAGTGAAGAAATGAAGCGGGCGACTTACAACCATAAGGTGCGTAACCAGATCCCCTTTGACCTGATGATCTTCTCGCCCCGGAAGAAGGAGATCGTGAAGGAGATCAAGAAGCTGTGCCGTCAAGTGGTAGTGGTGGACGACGATCCCGCAGTGATCTTGTCGGTTTTCCAGTTGGTCGGAGTGGTCGCGATTCTTTTCGGGGCCCGCTACAACGAGCACACTAAGCGGGAAGGGCTGATCCGAGTGGCGCGGAATGGAGGCCGAAACGCCTGGGAGGAAGTGCTTTCGATTGTTCGCCGCAAGATTCTCAATGGCCGCAGTTAACAAATTGCGGCCTTTTTTATTTGTTTGCGATTCGGGCGAGGAAGATTTTTCGGCTGAAGAAGACCAGTAGTCCAAAACCGGCGGCGAGGCCCAATTCCGGAAGCCGGAGCGGCCAATAGAGGGGCCGAACCAGTTCGGCGGCTTCTTTCTCGGCCGAAACCTTATTCTCTTGAAAATCGTTGGCGGAAACCCGGACTCTGATCTTTTCCTCTCCCTTGATCCAAGGACTGGAAGGAGTTAACCGGACCGAGTAGGAAGCCGATGCTCCCGGAGGAAGAGTACCGATTTCCAGGTTTGGACTTTCGACTCCGAGGAGGTCGGCGGCGATCTCGGCCTGAGTGTCGAAAGCGGAGGTTTTTCCGGTGTTGGTGACGGTGATTTTTACCGAAGCTGACAATGGAGAGAGGATGAACCAAGGCAGGTCCAGCTCGATTTCTATTTGGGGATCTTCGGTAACGACGTCCTTCTCACTTGAGAAGGCGACCTTCACGTCCTCCTGGTTGGGATCGGTTTTGTAGCTTCCGGCCGGAAGAGGATACTCGGAAGATTCGCCTTTGACGACGAAAGCCAGGTGGGAGAGGTCGAAGGCCGAAAAGTAATTGCTTCCGGAAGTTGAACCCCAAGTGGGATCGATCATCGTCCATCCCGGCCCGGGAAGATAAACCTGGGGCCAGGCGTGCAGGACATCCCCCTCGACGCGCAAGGACAGGGGCCGATTAGTGTCATCGACGGTGTAGGCATAGCCGTTTACCTCGCGAGTCGGAATCCCGGCGGCCCTAGCGATCGCCACAAAAAGATCGGTGTATTCCATACAGACGGCTTTGTCCGCCTGGGCCAGAGCGGCCAGTGCTCCCAACCTGATTAATTCCCCGCCTTCCAATTTTTTGTAGTCGTAAGAGAGCTTTCCGGTGACAAAAGCATAAATCCGACGGGAAATCTCCGCCGCCGAGAGTTTGGGATCGGCCAGTTTCGCCGCTTCCGCTTTGATTTCGACGGCTGCGGTTTCCCAGTATTTTTGACTGCCGGTGTACTTGGAAACGAGTTCGGCCGGAAGGGAAGATAATTTGCCGGTTCCGAAGTTTCGATCCGGATAATACAAAGCCACCCAACCCTCCCAAACCACATCCTTTTTTTCCAAAGGCCGCAAATTGTATCGAGCCAAGTAGTTGCCGTCGGCATCAACCCGGATCGAAACCGGGGTTGGCAAGAGGCTGTTTTGGACGATCTCTTGGTAACCTAACAGGTCCGGCGGCAGGGCAATTTCGGTGTATCCCAGCCCGATCCGGATGTTTTGGAGGTGGTAGGTAAGGGTTAGTTGGTAAAGTTGAAAATCCCCAAAACCCATTCGCGGCGCCCCTTGGGCGAGAGCGGACTTGTTGTAGCTGATCAACCGGCGTTGATTGGAAATCCTTTGGGAAGTCGGGGAGGGGAATTGAAAAATCGGCGCCCCGAAACTAACCGGAACCGAAACCGTTAGGTTGTAAGAAGAAATCTCTTCCAATCCGGTGATTTTGAGGAGGTTTATTTCCCAGATCAGCCCGTTTCGGTTTACCAGACCGGGAAATTCGTAGCCAATTCCGAAATTCAGCTGGTTTCCTTTCCCGTAAACGCGGGCCCGAAAATTAAGCGTCACCACGGTTTTCCCATCACTTTTTTTAACTACCGGAGTGAGGCTTCCGGTCGAATCAAAAGCGGTGATGTTTTTTGGGGATTCGCTCCCGATCGTAAACTTATATTGGGAAACGAAGTATTGGCTGGTGAGGTTCTCGATGGTGACATTCTGGGAAACCTCCAGGGTTCCGTCTTTCGCGACGGTGTAGGTCGCCGTGTAATCGGTCTTGAACTCGCCGGCGGCCTGAACTTTTCCATTCCGGAAAAAAGTCGGGAAGGTGCTTAAAAAGAGAAAAAGCGCGAGGAATAAAAATACTGCCTTCGGCATCAGAAAGATGGTAACATAATGGGCGTGATTAAGATTTTAAAGATATTTTTGGCATCGGGAGCGGCTCTTTTTGCGACGGTCCAAATCGTTCCGGGAATTTCCTATCACGGTGATTATCGGGTTCTTTTGGCGGCGGCGCTGGTTTTTGCGTTCCTGAATTCGATTGTGAAGCCGATCTTGAGTTTCGTGACCTTTCCCTTAAATTTTCTTACTTTGGGACTAGTATCCGCCTTCCTTAATATTGCAATCTTTTACGCGATTACTTATCTGGTGCCTTCCTTCACATTTTCGGCGGCCTCAGTCGCCGGTTTTGGGCTGACAACCGGTTGGGTAATCGTCGTCGGGGCGGTGGTCGCGGCGATTTTCTTGGGACTTTTCGAAAAGATTCTCAATGTCTGACGCGCTGGCAGTGGTGCAGATCATCTTGGCGGTTCTGTTGACCGCTCTAATTCTCCTCCAAGGTCGGGGATCGGGATTATCGGCATCCTTTGGCGGGATGGGAAGAACTTTTCAAACCCGGCGGGGGATTGAAAAAGTTTTCTTCTATGCGACCATCGTCTCCACCGTTCTTTTAGTAATCTCAATCATGGTTTCGGTGGCGGTTTAGAATGCTCCGTTACATCCTGTTGGTGCTCATTTTGGCGATAATCGGAGGTTGGCTGGCCCTTCGGGTAAACTGGGAAACCACTTTTACCGAAGGAATCGTCGGTCAGCCGGTGGACTTAATCCCCGGGCAAGGACCGGCTAATCCAGTGGATGAGACTCTGGAGAAGCTCTTATTCCGTTCCTTGTTTAAATACAACCCGGCCGGGGAAATCGAATCCGATCTGGCGAAAGAATACCGGATCTCTTCCAGCGGCCGAATCTACACGATTACTTTGGAAGAATCGGTTTGGCGGGACGGGAAACCGATTACCGCCGCGGACGTGGCTTTTACCTTCACGCGCGATCCGGCCTTCTCCGATATTACGATTGAGCAGGAAGGGGAACGGGAGATCCGGTTCGTACTGAAAACTCCCCTCGGTTCATTTCTGGATGTGCTGACTCGGCCGATTGCGCCGGCTCATTTTCGGGAAATTGATCTGACCAATTTGGGCAATCGGGAATTTTTCATTTCCGGAATCAATCAGGAGGGAGAGACGGTCAACGAGATCACTTTAAAAACCACCGGATCGGCCGGAATTAAAACCCTCCGTTTCAAGTTTTTTAAGACGACCGATGACCTGATTGGGGGAGCGCGGAGCGGAGAGATTGATGGGCTGGCTGCTACTGATTTCTCCGATCCTTCTTTTGCGCTTTACCAAACCCCGATCTCTTCCCAGTATTTTGCGATTTTTTTCAATTTGGAGTCTTCAAACATCCTGGCGAAAAATAAGAGCTTTCGAAAAGCGGCGGCGCTGAAAACCCCCTTGTTTTCGGATGGGTCTCCGGTTTTCGGTCCGCTTTCCGGAACTTGGGCGCAAGGGAAATTAACTTTTCCGAGCTACCAGCCGAAGAGCGCCGGGAAGTTTAAAGGGACGATTACGATTACCGTGGCGAAAGCGGGATCACTTTTGGAGGTTGCCCAGGAAATTTCCCAATCTTGGCAAGATAATTTGGGAATAAAAGTGAACGTTCGGGCGGTTTCTTCGGATGAGATCGGCGGGATTTTGCAAGACCGTTCTTTTGAAGCAATTATTTTGGGACAGGAAGTGGCCCGCGATCCCGACCGCTACAATCTTTGGCATTCCAGCGCCAAAGAGTTTCCCGGTCAAAATGTGAGCGCCTACGCCGATCCGCGTTCCGATCGGGCGCTGGAAGAAGGCCGGAAAGCCTCGGATCGCCGCAGCCGCCAAACCCATTACCTGAACTTCCAGCGGCTCTTTATTGAAAACAATCCCGCGATTTTTCTTTATCACCCGAACCTTTCCTATTGGGTCAACAAAAAATTCACGGGACCGGATCTCAGGGCGGTTTTTAACCCCGAAGAGCGCTTTTGGAATTTTACCGACTGGAATCTAGCGTTTTAACCCCGATAACAAGTCCGCAAATACCGCTTCAGGATCGGTGGCGGTGACGACCGCCGAGGAAACAACGGCGCCGATTGCTCCCAGCTCCAACGCCTTGATGATATCGGATTTTTCATGAATTCCGGCCCCGATTAAGAGGGGAATGCGGCCGGCGGCGGTAACCGCTTCACTGATTATTTTCGGTTTTGCCGAGGTGACCGATATCTCCCCTCCGATCAGTTCCGGCGGCTCGTAGGCGATGAAATCCGGAGATAGCTTCCCAAAATCGGCTACTTTTTCGGGATCACTGGCAAAGATTAGGACTTTCAACCCGGTCTTTTTGGCTAACTCCAGAGTTTCTCGGATCGCGGCCGTTCCAATTTGGTGTTCGCTGTGATTGAGAAACGTTCCGACCGCCCCGGCGGCTTTCGCGTCGGCGGGAGAAAGATAACCGGTGAATTGGCCCTCGCCGGCTGGATCGGTGTGCTGGGCCCAGATTGGAAACCCAGTGTGAGCGGCAACCTCGGCCAGTTCGAGAGAAGGAGGAGCAAAACCGACCGCCACCCCCGCAAATTTTTGAGCGGTTTCCGCTAATTTTTGAGTTAGCTTTAGGGCGTTTGGTCCGATTGCTTGAGAATAAGTTTTGAAGTTGATTAAAAGCATTTTGGAGCGGTGGACCGGATTTGAACCGGCGACCTCTTCCTTGGCAAGGAAGCGTTCTACCACTGAACTACCACCGCCTGGTGCCGAGCCTCGGAGTCGAACCGAGATCTCACCCTCTTCAGGGGCGCGCCGTGACCACCTTGGCTAGCTCGGCAAACAGTGCTCTTATCATTCTATCAATGAATGGTGGGCGATGAGGGATTTGAACCCCCAACATCTTCGATGTAAACGAAGCGCTCTACCGTTGAGCTAATCGCCCTGGTGCGGAGGGGGGGACTCGAACCCCCACGCCTTGCGGCACAGCCTCCTCAAGGCTGCTCGGCTACCGATTACGACACCTCCGCTTGCCTCTTAATTATATCTAATGATTTCTGAATTTTAATCTTTTTCCTTCGTAAGCATGAAACCTCGGGGTGGTAATACATCTTTTTAATAAGCAGAAGGGAAGATTTTTTCGCAAACCTTAACTGGTAAGTAGGCTTACTCCCATCCTCGATTACTCCAGTAATTTTGTAAATTTCTTTAATTTTGTCTCGCAGCCATCTGATGTAAACAGGGCTTGCTGATGCAAAACCCAAGTAAAGCATAAAGCTACTTCGCCAACGGGGATCCCAGTAGGAATTCGTGTAACCGTCCCCGTCCAAGTAACCTCTTAAGAAATCTGCGAAATAGCAGTTTGGTATTTTTAAAGGGCCAAGCCTTCTGCTTTTCCTTGGCATTAGACCTATTTCCAAAAAGAAAGAGTAAATTTCTTTATTGCCAAACTGAATTCGAAAATATTTTCTTTCATTCCCGGTTGAGCTAAATTTGAAAGAAATTCTATTTCCTAATTTTAAAATTCTTCTAAAGGTTTGGACTTGATCTTTATCTTTGGATGTAAAATCTAGATGACGACCATCACTTTGTATACACCCATCGGCAGTAAACAACCCTACTGCGTAAGCTAAATCTGGACCCCACTTCATGGCAATTACTCTTCACCAACCTAAAATACTGGTGTATCTATACAACCACGCTCGAACCTATTTTAGCAAGAATTTCTGACTCTGACGAACGCCGAAAATTTTGTCTTGGTGGGCGGGAGAGGACTCGAACCTCCATGGGTTTCCCCACAGCCTTCTGAAGACTGCGCGTCTGCCATTTCGCCACCCGCCCCTACCTTATACTATTTTACCATCGCTTCAATGGAGTTACCCCCGCTATTTAAGTTAAAATCAACTGATGATTCCGGATGAGGAACTTACCAGGATTCTTTTAGAGAAAGAATTAATCACCGATTCTCAAGCCGAAGAGACCAAAGTCGAAGCGAAGTCTAAAGGGATCTCGGCCTACTATCTTCTTTTGGAGAAGCAATTTATTCGCGATGAAAAGCTCGCCAAGGTGCTGGCGGATTACTACCAAGTTCCCGTCGCCCCCTTGGAGAAAGTCAGCATCAAAGACGAGGTTTTGAATATTCTTCCGGAGGTGGTGGCGCGTTCCAAGCAGGCGGTGGCTTTTGCTTTGGATACGGGGGGAATCAAATTGGCGATGGCCGATCCCAAGGATTTGGAGACGGTGGAATTTATTCGGAAGAAAACCGGTCAGGAAGTGACCGCTTACTACGGCACTCCCAAGCAAATCGACAACGCTCTGAGAATTTACCAAAGAGATATCAAGGGGGCGATCCAAAAGTTGCTGGAAGATGCCGCCCGCGAATCTCAGCGGCTGGGCAAGCCGACCGAGGTGCCGATTATCAAGATTGTCGATTCGCTTTTGTCATTCGGGATTCAGAATCGATCCTCCGACGTCCACATCGAACCCAAGGAAGAGGCTTCTTTGGTGAGATTCAGGATCGACGGGATCCTTCACGATGTGACGGTTTTGCCGCACGACATTCACGAGGAAGTTGTTACCCGGATTAAGGTTTTAGCCGGGCTGCGAACCGATGAGCACTTTGCGGCGCAGGACGGAAAGCTGTCTTTCCGGACGGGGATCGATTTGCCCAAAGAACGCCAGGAGCGGGTCGATGTTCGGGTTTCGATCATTCCGACGACGCACGGGGAAAAAGTCGTGATGCGGCTGCTGTCGGCCCGGGTGCGGCAGTATTCGCTGGAAGATATGGGTTTTGCGCCGGAAGATCTGGTCAAGATCAAAGCTGCTTACGAGAAGCCTTATGGAATGATAATCGCCTCCGGCCCGACCGGCTCCGGTAAGACGACGACGATGTACGCCGTCCTGAAAATTCTCAACAAACGGGATATCAATATCACCACCATCGAGGATCCGGTGGAATACGATATGGAAGGAGTTAACCAAATTCAGATTAACCTCAAGACCGGACTGACCTTCGCGACCGGTCTGCGTTCGATTGTTCGGCAGGATCCCGACATTGTTCTGGTGGGAGAGATTCGGGATTCCGAAACCGCCAATATTGCCGTTAACTCGGCGATGACCGGCCACCTGGTCCTCTCGACGATGCACGCGAACGATGCGGCGACGACCCTGATTCGGCTCCTGGATATGGGAGTGGAGCCTTTTTTGGTCGCCTCCTCGGTCAATGTCGTCATCGCCCAGCGGCTCTTGCGGATTCTTTGCCGGGAATGCCGGAAGGAAGTCAGAGTTGCCGTGACCGAACTGCGGAAGCATTTCCCCGCCGATTTGGTGGAGAGGCATTTCGGAAAAGGATCGAAAGCCGCGGTTTGGGCGGCGCAGGGATGTCCGGTCTGTCAGCACACCGGCTACACCGACCGGATTGGAATTCATGAAGTGATGTTGGTGGATGATGAAATTCGGCAGGCGGTGATCGATCACAAAGATGCCGAAAAGATTCAGGAGATGTCGGTTTCCAAAGGGATGACGACGATGATCGAAGATGGTCTTCGGAAAGTAGCGGCCGGGGTTACTTCTCTGGAAGAGGTTTTGCGGGTGGTTAAGGAATAGAAATGATTTTTAATCGGGTTTCTTTTTCGGAAAAATTCTTTTTTACAAAAAATTTGGCGATCATGCTCAAGAGCGGAATTCCGATTTCGGCCGTGATCGAAACTTTGGTGGAACAGGCGAAAAGCGGAACCTTCAAGAAGATTCTTAATCAAGTTAAAGCGGATGTTTCCCGCGGCCAAAGTTTGGAAAAGTCCCTCGGCCAGTTTCCCCGAGTTTTCGACAAGTTCTATCTGAGTTTGATCAGCATCGGGGAAGAGTCTGGAACGCTCGAGGAGAGTTTGATCTACTTGGTCGAGCAGATGGAGAAAGAGAAAGACCTCCGCCAAAAGGTTCAGGGGGCGATGCTCTACCCCTTGATCGTTTTGGCGGCCACCGGGGTAATCGGTTTGGTGCTGGCGTTTTTTATTCTCCCCCAAATCATCGATCTTTTTGAAAGCTTGGATGTGGAGCTGCCGCTGACCACCAGCATCTTGATCGCGGTGGCGAAACTTCTCCGGGATTGGGGAATCGTGATTATTCCCGGAGCGATCGGGCTGATAATCGTTTCGATGGCGATCCTCCAAACCAAGCTGGTTAAGCCGCTTTGGCATCGGTTTATTTTGCACCTGCCGATCTTTGGCGGACTTATTCAAAATATTTCCTTGGCAACCCTTTGCCGAAATTTGGGGATTATGCTTCGGAGCGGATTGACGATCACCTCGGCTTTGGAAACTTCCGCGGAAGTGGAGAGAAACCTCACCTACCAGCGGGACCTAAAGATAATTTCCGAGGAGGTCCGCCGCGGCAAGTCGATTGCCGATGTTCTTCTGGCGCAGAAGTTCCGGGAGTTTCCGCTGTTTGCGGTCCGGATGATCGGCGTGGGAGAAAAGAGCGGCAACTTGGAAGATAACTTAGGCTATCTCGGCGACTACTTTGAAGACGAAGTCGATACGCTGACCAAAAACCTGGCGACGAGTTTGGAGCCGATCCTTTTGGTCCTGATCGGAGGGGTGGTCGCTTTTGTCGCCCTTTCAATTATTTCTCCGATCTACCAGGTGACCGGAAGCATCCGATGAAGCGACGGGGAGCTAAATCCGGGCTAACCCTCGTTGAGCTTTTGCTCGTTCTGGGGATTTTCAGCGTCCTGGGAGTGGGGCTGGGAGTGGGAGCTTTTTCTCTTCTCTTCCAGAGCTACTTTACGAATACGGTCGAGAGAGTGGTGAGAACGCTCCATACCGCCCAAATCTACAGCCTCAGCGGCCGGAACGACTCCGCTTGGGGGGTGCACTACGAGTCCGGAATGATCGTTCTCTTCAAGGGAACGGATTACGCTTCCCGCGACCCCGCTTTCGATGCCTTAACCGGGATTCCCGAGGCGGTCGCGGTTACCGGTTGGAACGATCTCTACTTTGACCGGCTTCGGGGAGTGCCTTCGGTTCCGTTGAGCATTTTGATTGAGATCTCCGGCCGAGCGGGAACGATCTCGGTGAACGAACAAGGAGGAATTAGCCGGCCATGAAAAACCGGACTAGAAATTGCTTCGCGATCGTGGAAGTAATTGTCGCGATGGGTTTGTTTGCGATTGTGGTGAGCGGAGGAGTGGGGGCGGCGGTGAAGGCTTTCTCAGTGAACCGTTTGGGCGAGGAGGAGTCCTCCGCCCATTTCCTGGCCAATGAGGGAATTGAGGCGGCCCGGGCGATTGCGGCCCGGAATTACTACGATGTTGCGAACGGATCTTACGGGTTGGACGACGCGACCGGGAGATGGGAGTTTTCCGGTTCTTCCGATATTTTTGGGGACAAGTTCACGAGGACGGTGATCATTTCCGACGTCCACCGCGACGGGGACGGGAATATTATCGAAGCCGGCGGCTACATCGATCTTTTTACCAAACGCGCAACCGTCGATGTCGAATGGGATTTCTCCCCGGCGCGGCCGAACCAAATCAGTTTAACGACCTATCTCACCCATTGGGAAGAATCAATCTGCGATTGGAGCGGCGGGAGTGTGACTGAAACTTTAAACCTGAGCGGTTCGGCCGACGCGACCTCGATTGTGGTTGACGGTAACTATGCCTACGTCGGTAAAAAATCAAACTCTTCCAATCCGGAGTTTTTTGTCCTGAATATTGCCGATCCGGCCAACATTAGCGTGGTCGGAACGGGACAACTGAATCTCTACAGTATCAACGGTTTAACAAAGAAGGGAAATTATCTTTACGCCGCGACGCGGGATCTGATTGAGGGGCTGGACATCGCCACCGAAGTGACGATCTTTAATGTTACCAATCCGGCTGCTCCGGTTCGGACTTTCGCCAGTATTCCCGGGGTTCACGAAGCCAACGCCGTTGCCATCGCCGGGAATTATCTCTACGTTGTTACCCAGAGTTCCTCTTCTTACGGTGAGTTCTTTGTAATGAACCTGGCTAATCCTTCTAACCCCACCTACCTGGGGGATGTCGAGATCGGCGCCCACGTTTACGGGATTACGGTTCGGGGAAATCGAGCTTTCCTGGCCACGGCGATCTCCAACCGGGAGCTGATCGTTTATGACGTTTCCGATCCCGCCAATCCGGTTGAAATTGGTTTCTATGACGTCCCGCTGGCCGGAGCAAATGGCCAGTCCGCGGACTACACCGGGTCGACCATCCATCTGGTGACTCGGGATAATGCCGGCGGAATTCCGGAATACCACCTGCTAAATTCCGCCAATCCGGCGGCGATTACCCTGATCGGCGCTTACGACGTTTCGAGTCGAACTAATTGGGTCGATGCCTCAACCGGATTTTCCCTTTTGGCGACGGAAAAAACCAATGAGGAATTTATGGTAATCAGTACCGGCAATCCTTCCGCGCCCACGAAAATATTTTCCCAAGATCTGAACGGGGTCGCCTTTTCCGTGGGTCGCAAGGAATGCAATGCTTTCGTGGTCGGCGCCAATGACAGTCAGGAAGTGACGGTGGTGACGGCGCCGTAGGGAATCAATTGCCAATGGTTAATAGAAAAACGCCGAAACAACTTAAGATGAGAAAAACGAGAGGCTTCACGCTCGTGGAGCTCCTGCTCTACATGGGTTTGGTTGGAATCTTCCTGACTGCCGCGACCACCTCGATGTGGGACATCATTTTGGGAAACGTTAAGAGCAGTGTTGAGCAGGAAGTTCAGGAGAGTTTGCGTTACGCTTCCCATCGCCTTAGTTTTGAAATCCGGAATGCCGATGCGATCGAAGCTTCTTCCGATTTTGGAGTCGATCTGGCCAGCACTCCCGGCGCGGTGCTCTCCCTTAATTCTCCCGCTCCGAACGATCCGACCGAATTTCGAGTCAACGGCGGCTCGCTGCAGATCAAACAGGGGGTGGGGAGTTGGACCTCGATCACCAGTCCGGCGGTGGCGGTGGATAATCTTGTTTTTACCGATCTGACGGACACTTTTTCGGAGAATATAAAATTTACCGTGACGGTAAAATACCGGAACACGGGGGGAAGATCGGAGTGGGAGAAATCGGCAACTTTCGAGTCGGCCTCTCAACTGCGATGACTAAACTAAATCGAAAATCGATCAATAGCGGACGGGGATATATCGCCTTTTCAGCTTTCCTAATTCTTTCGGCGCTGATTGTGTTGGTCGGAACTACTCTGGCGCTGCTCTCGGTTTTTGAAATCCAACAAAGCCTCGCCGGCCGAAAAGGAGCGGAAGCTTTTTATCTGGCGGAAGGGTGTATGGCGGACGCTCTGCTCTCCGCTTTTTACAGCGAGGCCTACGCCGGGGGAACCAAGACTCTGCCCGAAGGCAGCTGCACGATTACCGTTTCAAAAGTGGGAAACAATTGGGTGTTGACATCGGTCGGGACAGTCGCCGGTGGATACACTCGCCGCGTTCGCGTTAATATATTGCGCAGTGATAGTATCCAGATTCTGTCTTGGAAAGAAGTGGAGTAAGAAGAATGCTGTTATTTGATTTTTCCGACAAGTCGCTTAAAATCTTTAAACTTTCGGCCCGTTTTTTGGGAGGAGAGGCGATTTCCGGGCTGGCAAAAAGCGAACTGCGGCCGGGGTTGATTGAGAACAGCGAGATTCGAGATGGGGCGGCTCTTGAGAAAGAGATTCGGGAGATTTTGAAAAAAGAATCCTGGTCGGATCAGGAGGCGGCCTTTGTTTTGCACGACGAACGCTCCTTTAATTTGCGGTTGGCCTCTCCGGTGACAATCGACAGCAAGGTTTCTCCTGATCTTTTGGAAAAGCAATTGGTCTCGACCCTGCCGGTGCCGATTTCTTCCGTAGTTTACGACGCTTGGGGTCAGCAGTTTGCCGCGGTTGACCGGAAGATCTTCTCCCAATATCTGGACCTCTTTGGAAAGCTGGAACTAAAGCCCCAGCTGGCGGTGCCGGAGTCGCAGGCGGTTTGGTCTTTTCTCCTCTCCCAAATTGGCGAGGGCGAGATGGTCCTCTTTTTGGACATTGGGGCGGAAGCGACCGATGCCGTCCTCTTGGATCGAGTCGGAGTTCTCCAAACTTTCACCGAACCGATTGAGACCACCCGGCTTCTTCCCGGTGTAAAGGAGATCATCTCGTTTTCTCGAGATAAATTCGGCAAAATTCCCGCCAAAATCTTTCTCGGCGGCGGGGGAGCGCTCTCCTTGGACACTGGTAAATTTACCCAAGATCTGGGAGTTTCCGCGGTTTCGATCGAAGAGGTTCTGAAAACCTATCCGACCTCGATTTCGGCGAACTTTGGCCAAACCAGCAAACTGGGATTTGTTCCGCTTTTTGGTCTCGCCCTGCTTGCTCAGCAAAAGAAATCGCCGCTAAATTTTGTCCATTGATTGACTTATCCCTTTAATTTTTACTACAGTTTACTTGTGTTCGATGTGGGAGGGGGTGAATATATTGAAGAAAGCATTCACACTTATTGAACTTTTGGTAGTTATCGCGATCATCGCAATTTTGGCCGCGGTTGTTTTCGTGGCCCTGAACCCGGTCCAGCGCTTTGCGGACGCTCGTAACTCCAACCGTATTACCGACGTCAACAGCATTCTCACCGCGATTCACGAATATATCGTGGACAACGGGGGAGCACTGCCAACCGGCCTAACCGCCGGAATGAGCGAGACTCAGCTCGGGACGGCGGCAGCCGGTGCGACCACCACCGACAAAGGAACGGCTTGCGGGACGGTGGCGGCAGCAGTTAATTTGAGCGCCCCGTTGGCAACGTATTTCGTGTCGGTTCCGGTTGATCCGCAAGGATCGGCAGCCAAGACCGGATACAGTGTCGTCGTCAACGCCAATAGTCTCGTCACTGTTCGGGCTTGCGACGCCGAAAGCGGTGCGACCATCCAGGTCTCACGCTAAGGAGCACTGTCGGGTATAATTATTAGCGGAAGCTAATAGGAGTTTCCTGCCTGGTATAGGCGGGTGCTCCTTTTCCGTTTCGTTGGGGGGTAGTGCAACGGTAGCACAGCGGAATTTGGATCCGTTAATCCTGGTTCGAATCCAGGCCCCCCAGCCAATTTTTGATGAAGAGAATCCTGAAAGAACTGCTTCCTCTGTTTTTAATTATCGTTGTTGTTTCGGTTTACTATCTTTATATTCCCCGCTCGGCTGCCGATCTTCATAAACGCATCGGTTCATCGAATCCCAATCTTCTCGATGAAGAAAGAATTAAACTGTCTCAGGATTTTAACGAATACCTTGCGGCCGGATTACCCCAAGACTCGGGAAAGACACCAACAATCTTTAACCACTTTCTCGGAAATCAAAGAAAGCTGCAAAATTTGCGGATTAATCAAGCCGTTGCGGAAATTAAAGAAACCGCGGTCGAGCCGGGAAAGGTCCGGGTCTGGAGCACCACAAATATGGGTGCGGTGGTGAAGACCAGCAGCAAGATTATTGGTTTTGATATCGCCGACCAGCCGTTATCCGCCGTCCAAAAAGAAATTGCCGAACTGGCCGACGTCCTGCTGGTTACCCACAGCGATAACGACCACTACGATCCGGCGCTGCTAAAAAAGGCACTTGACCTGGGAAAAACCGTCATTCTCCCGGAAGGCTTGGGGTTTTTATACGAAGAAAAAGATTCCTACAAAATATACAAATTAAAGGATGGGGAAGAGATCAACATCGATGGGGTAAAGATAACCGCTTTTCAAACCGATCACCGAGGAGATGGCAACTTTATCGAGCCTAACGCCTGGTATCTGGTAGAGGTTGGGGGTTTAAAGCTGCTCCATACCGGAGACGGCCGGGATTTTAAGGATCCGCAGAAAAAGAAAGGATTAGCGGACAGCGGAATCGATATCTTTCTCTCCAATCGGCAAATCCATCCTTACAATATTCGCGATATCAACCCGAAAGTTTTGGTACCCCTCCATCTTCACAAATACATTCATGGCCGGGAACAGCTGGGAGAAAGCACTTTTGAGTGGGTCCTTGACTTCTACCGGCCGTATGAAAAAGATCTGGAAGGGATCGAAGTAAAACTACTTTTTACGGGAGAAAGTTTTGAACACCAGTACCAGGATTAGCTAAATTGGCGCAAGCCGACACCTTTCCGGCAGTGTTAGAATTAGCAGAGGAGGTGAATATGCGCAGACTTCTCATTATTCTAATAATTTTGGCGGCGATTTTGGCTCCGTTGGAATTGCTGGGATTTCTCCGAAAAGGCGCGAATGAGGTAAAAGATGTCACCGGCAGTCCGGAAGCCCAATCTCTCTTGGAAAGGTTCAAGAGTGAGTTGCCAAATCTGGGTGAAAAGGTAAACGCCCTTTTGAAGCAACTCTTTCCGAAATTGAATATCGGAGCGGAAGAAGTTAGGTAACCACTGGGCGAGTGGCGGAACGGTATACGCGTACGCTTTAGGAGCGTATGGGGAAACCCATGGAGGTTCGAATCCTCTCTCGCCCACCATCAGATGTTCTTTTCGGGGATTGGCGCAGTGGTAGCGCGCTCGCTTTGGGAGCGAGAGGCCGGCAGTTCGAATCTGCCATCCCCGACCACCTTTTTTACTACCAAAGCTTGTTTCCTCGTCCGGCTTATTTTTGTTAACCTTATTGTGTGGACCAAATGTCAAAATCAAGGAGGGTACTGATTGTCGAAGATGAGGAACCGGTAGCCCAAGCGCTGCAGCTTAAGCTCAAACGCTACGGAATCGAGAGCGTCATTGTTTCGGACGGCCAAGAGGCTTTGCTCGAACTCTCCAAAAACAAATTTGACCTGATCACTCTGGATTTGATTCTTCCTAAGATGGATGGGTTTGATGTTCTGGAAGAAATCCGAAAAAAGGGAAATCAGGTTCCCGTTCTGGTGATCTCAAATCTTGGTCAAGAGGAAGATGTTCAGCGAGCCAAAAGTTTGGGGGCTTTGGACTATTTTGTGAAGTCCAATATCCAGTTGTCCCAGATTGTGGAAAAAATTCGAAGCGCTATTAAAAATGATTGATAAGGAAATACTTGATCTTTTGGTTTCCGGAAATTACATCACTGCCGAGAACTCCAAGCGGGCTGGCGATTTCGCCCAGAGCCGCCGTGCTTCCGCGATCGATTTTCTTTTAACGGAAGGAATTATCACCCCCGATCTTCTGGGTCAGGCCGTCGCGGAGTACTTTAAGGTTCCCTACGCTAATCTTCGGCGTTATCCGCCCACCCGCGATCAGGTCCTGCTGATTCCTCAAGGAAAGGCCGCCAAACTGCAGGCAGTTGTTTCAGCGGTGGAACCGGACAGTGTTTCGGTAGCCACCACCGACCCCGGCCGGAAAGGTTTGCTTACCGAACTCAACCGTATTTTTGCGCCCAAAAAGATCAAGCTCTCTTACGCTCCTTTCGAAGAGATCGAACCGTTATTTATCAACTACCGCAAACCTCTGGAAACTCGTTTTTCAAAAATTGTTGCCGAGGGCAAGAAAGTCGCCCCGGAGATTTTAGAAGAGATTGTGAACGATGCCCTGGACTTTGAGGCCTCTGATATCCACCTGGAACCTCAAGATGATAAAGTGGCGGTTCGTTTTCGGGTAGACGGTATTTTACGGGAAGCGGGATTGCTTCCCAAAGATTTGTATGACAGCTTGGTTAATCACCTCAAGGTAAAAACCCAAATGAGAATTGATGAGCATTTTGCCGCCCAGGACGGAGCGCTGCGCTACTCTTCGGATGGGGAGCCGGTAGACCTCCGGGTTTCGGTGGTTCCCAGCATGGAAGGGGAGCGGGTGGCGATCCGGATCTTGGCCCGTTATGTCCGCAGTCTTAATTTGAGCGATTTGGGACTATCGGCGGAAGATCAGAAGATTTTCCTTGAAACAGCCCAAAAACCGTTCGGAATGATTCTGGCGGTGGGACCGACCGGTTCCGGTAAAACCACCACGCTCTACGCTCTGATTAGAACTCTTAATAAGCCGGAGATAAACATTATGACGATCGAAGATCCGGTGGAGTACAAGGTCGAGGGTATCAGCCAAATCCAGGTTAATCCCCAGACCAACCTGACATTTGCCCAGGGTCTCAAATCAATCATCCGCCAGGATCCCAATATTATTCTCGTGGGCGAGATCCGGGATGAAGAAACGGCCGAGATCGGCGTCAATGCCGCTCTGACCGGGCACCTGCTTTTTTCGACTTTCCATGCCAACGATGCTTCCTCCGCCATCCCTCGTCTTCTGGAGATGGGAATCGAGCCGTTCCTGCTTTCCTCAACCTTGGAACTCGTTTTGGCCCAGAGGCTGGTGAGAAAAATCTGTCAGGCCTGCCGCTACACGGTAGCGGATTCGGCGGCTCAGGTTGAGAAGCATCTCCCGGTCGGTTTTGGAAAAGGAATTCGAAGGCCGGGGACGATCTATGCCGGTAAGGGTTGTCCGGTCTGTTCGGGGACCGGCTACCACGGCCGGACCGCTATTTTTGAGTTGATTCAGATTACTCCTGGTATTAAGGAGTTGATTTTGGAAAAAACCTCTTCGGTAAAAATCAAGGAACTCGCCTTGAAAGAGGGGGCCAAGACG
>Ga0214473_10004253_pt1 | contig 17223 bp, 17 predicted proteins | sample RVTome_7_FD_203509 | JGI IMG/M metagenome (GOLD analysis project Ga0214473, IMG submission 203509) | Soil microbial communities from uranium-contaminated site in the Upper Colorado River Basin, Wyoming, United States - RVT98D197 | ecosystem: Environmental > Terrestrial > Soil > Contaminated >... | reverse complement strand
TCGAACCTTCCCAGCCCGTCCGGCAAATCATAGATATTTCCGTAGTACACCCGCGCACTCGACTGGAGTGCCCTGTGAGCAAGCCAATATGAATTCTTCCGCCACTGGAGATTCCTGCGGTGGGTGTTCACTGTCTTGCCCAAGTTGTGTTGCTGCTTGAAGTGGGGCACGAACTCAAAACACGCCGCATCATCTAGATCGAATGAAACTACCTCCGCTCCTCGCTTCTCCATTTCAAAGCTCAGGAAGCCAGATGCGGATCCCACATCGAGAACTCTTTTGCCCGAGAAATCAACGCCCCCGAGGTAGTCGTCAACAACAGCTCTCAAGTCCCACTTCCCGCTTACCTCCCCTATGCCCGGAACATGCATACTGTGGTAGAAATCGCAGTCCTCAATGCTTTCCACCATAATGGGTTTGGCATACTCGAACTGCTCGGTCATCGTCCACTGCCCCCCTTAACCCCTGCGTCCTTTGCTGAACAAGGAATCGAATCTCATCTGACGGAAAGTTGACGATGGTCGTTGGTCGCCATCGCTCACTGCCTCCGCGGTGCGCGTGAATGCGATCGAGAAGATGGGCAGGCCCAGTTCGCGGCGATCGGGCACGCCGGATTTCCAGGGCCGCATGTGCTCGTTCCCACGGGGACCGCATCCGACGATAGCAGCTCTGAGCATCATCCCCTCTTGGCTATACGACCTCGAGGCGGTAGAGCTGAAACGACGCTCGCCCTGGCATACCCCACGAGCCTTTCTTGGGGTGTCGGATGCACCAGTTCGACCGCACAGTGACTTCCAAGAGGTCCGAATGTCGCACGTCATCCGGGAGTTCCCAGCTTTCTGTGAGGCTGCCGGGAGACACGGTCGCGGGAGCTAAATCACGCCCATTGACGCAGACCCTGATGGTCAGCGGGTGCAGTCTGTGGCGAACGGGTGGGATCGATCCCGAGAGCCGGAGCTGGCGCGAACCGTCAGAATTCCGCAGCAGGAAGTGGGCTTTCCGGTAGACCCACCCATCCCGGTAGAACCCCTGGGCATGAAACACGATCTTGCCGAGAACGAATCCTAAGACGGGACTGATGGTCCGGCCGAGAACGCCAAGCCGATCTCTGGAGCTGGGGAACACCTGTCTGATGCGAGTCTTGAGGCTCTTCCAAATAGTCTCGAGGCCGTAAATCAAGTAGGCCGGCGGATATTTTTTTTTCCCATGCCTCCGCATGAGCCCGACGAGCTCCCGGAATCTCCTGACTCCCCCCGAATAGGTTTTCGCGTCAGGATACTGGCGCAGATTCGCAAGATACTCGGGAAGGTACTCCACCCTAAATTCTTTCCCGATGCGGATCCAAAGGTCCCAATCCATCCCCCAGTGCAGTTCTTCGTCCAGCATGTCCAGGGTGTCGAACACCTTCCGCCTGAAAAAGGCGGTCTGTTGCAGGATGTAATCGAGAAGGTACACCAGCTTCCAGAGATTGAACGGCTCTGTCCACGGGAACCGCCCCTTCACATGACCGTTCTCGTCGATCTCGTACCCTTCTCCGTACACCATCATGACCCCCGGGTGTTCCATCAAGTAGACAACGGCCTTTCGCACGGCACCCGGTAGAAGAGTGTCATCGGAGTTCAGCCAGGTCAGGATCTCCCCCCTGGCCATCCGAAAACCCTTGTTGATGGCATCGGACTGGCCGCGGTCCGGTTCCGAGATCCAGGTGAGCCGACCTTCGTATTTCCTTAGAATTTCAAGGGTGTCGTCGGTTGAGCCGCCATCGATGACGAGATACTCGATGCGCGGATAGTCCTGGCTCAAGACGCTTACGATCGTCTCCTCGATGAAGCGGCCTTGGTTAAGCGAGGGGGTGACGATCGAGACCAAAGGGCCCTCCCGCATCAGGTCTATGCGGGAGGCCTCCCTCAAGGGTACTTTCCTTGTAGGTTGTGGGACAGGAGGGAGGGGGGCCGCCGGCAGTTGGGTCGATGGGGTGCTCGAGTGCCTCGCTGAATAGGGCTCTCCGATGAGTCCCGAGGCTACGGCCTCGTACAGCTCACGGATCCCCTCGGGGACCGAGATGGAGGCCCGGAATGCCGGAAGGCGATCGAGCGACTTCAATGAGGTCAGGAGTTCCCGGGGCCCACGGTCAGAAGGTTCGTCTCGAAGCTCCGCCTGGAGGTCTGGGATGAAAGGCCGAATCATCTCGATGACCTCGGCCTTCGTGTACGCGCCGCCACCGCTGACTTCGACCACTTGGTTCCTGATCGAGGTGTCCGTGGCCTCGAGGGCAAGCAGGATCGCGCGAACGGCGTCTCGGACGTGAATGAAGGGATAGATCTGATCGTCCTGGTCGATGATCACCATTCGCTTCAGCGCCGCGTCGAGGACCAGTTGGTTGATGCCGAGATCGAAGCGCGTCCGTGGAGAGATGCCGAAGAGGGTCGCCAGTCGAAGAACGATGGCCATGCATTGACTCGTGCGCCCCTTTTCAAGCAGCCACTGTTCAGCCGCGAGCTTCGTCTCATGATAGAGAGATGGCAGGAGCAGGCGGGACGCGCTGTCTCCTGGCTTGAGCTTCTCTGACCTGTCGGAGGGATTAAGCGCCGAGGCGAAAATGAACCGTTGGGCGCCGGAAGCCTCGGCGAGCTCGAAGGCATGCTGCGTGGCCTCGACATTCACTCTCCACGCCACCGCTCCCCCGACCTGCGCACAGGCCCCGTCCGTGACGATCGCCGCCAGGTGGACAACGTGATCGATTCCATGAAAGTGAGAGGCCATTCCCTCGCGGTCGCAGGCATTGACCTTGTGAAAGCGGTATCGCTCGTGGGAAAGGAACGGGAGGATGGCGTCCCCGCCGAAGAGGAGGTCGTCCAGGCACACCACTTGGGCCCCTCGTGTGAGGAGCTCGCTGGTCAGAAGTGATCCGAGATAGCCGGCGCCGCCGGTGATCAGGATCGTGTTCATCGCACTCTCTTGCGTCTCAACGCGTGCTCGTTCGCTGCCACAAGGCCTTCCATAAGAACGTGAGAGGGTTTTTCAACTGCCGAATCGCCTCCAGGCGTTCTCTTGCGGCGGTGCGGTACATCGTCAATAAGGAGAGGAGGCGTTGTTGGCTGCGAAGCACCACCGTAGGCATCACAGCATAAACCAGCTCGGCGGCGCTCTCATGAACCGAGATGATATTTCCCCAGTCCCCGGGCCGAAGGCGCTGGGTGTTGATCTGTACCAGCTCGTCCTCCCCGTTCCTCGTGATGAAGAAGAAATCTCGATAGCCCCGCTCGCGAAGCAGGTCGATCATCAGGTGAGGTGGTGATGGACACCTCCCGAAGGGATGGGCATCGTCCCAGAATTCCACCATGATGACTTCTGGCAGGAGCTCTCCCAGGCCCTTCAAGACCCGGTAATCGTTCCCCTCGGTGTCGATCTTCAGGAGCCCCGGTCGCCTGGTGATCCCGAGGCTGGCGCAGGCTGAGTCGAGCCGCAGGCAGCGAACTTCGTCGATTCCCCCCCACTGGAACTCCGGTGTCGGCTTATACGGAACGAGAGTATGGTACATGTCCATGAGCGTGCCGTCGCTTCGCACAGCGATGTGGAGGGTCGCGGACCCATCTCGGTCAGTCAAGGCCAACGGATAGCAGCGTACGTTCGGCATGTTCGCCAGGTGTGCCGAGAGCTTGGCGAAGACCTCCGGACACGGTTCGAACGCGTGGACTTCCCACCCCATCGATGCGAAGTAGGACGCGAACAGCCCCGTTGAGGCCCCCACGTCGAGCATCACCCGATTCGTGATCCCGGGTGCGAGGGACTTCAGGATTTCAAGCTCTGTTTCTTGTGAGTGGAGCGGCAGATCTCCGGTTTCCTGCTCGTGGTTGCTCATCTCAATGAGACCCAGGAAGGCAGGAGTTTGGCCATCATCACCGAGCCGATTTGCCCTGCCGGAACGGTGATCAGGATCGCTTCCATCTCACCCGCTCTCGCCTTGCCGCCTGCTCGTCAGATGTTGCCAGACTTTCCGAAAATAGCGCACGGGGCTCTTCAACATCGCGTCATGTTCGGACTGAAGCGCCCGGAGCTCCCGACTTAAGGCCTCGTGTGTTCTTGCCCACTCCGCCTTCGCCTGCCTGAAGGCCCTGTCGAGCTCTTCGAGCTTTTCCCGTCGTCGCTCCGCTTCGGCGTGAAGGTCTCGGATCACCTTTTCTTTGCGTTCTAACGCGCGTCCGAGCTCAATGGTTCGCTTGATTTGTGATTTCAGCAGCAGATCGCCGCTTTCAAGCAGACGGGATTGGATGCTGACTTCTTCCGCATCCGGCGCCGTTTCACCTTCGGATGCGGCATCTTGAGAGCCGCCTGAAGATTCCGCCAGTTCTGGTTTGGAAAGTACGATTCCGAGAGCGACATAACCCCGATCGCCTTGCCACGAAGATCCCTGACTCCAATGGGAGATCCAGAATCTTTCGATGGCCTCGTGTTGCAAACCATTCAAGAGCCCGAGCTGCTGCAAACCTCCTTGAAGCATCCCTGCATAAGGGCCTAGCAGGCTTTCGAGGGTTCGCAACTGAAAGGGCTCATCGTATCGCCGATCTCTGTAATTTGCAGGGCCACTGTCTCCCTCGCGGACATCTGTGGTCAGGATCGCCTTGCCGCCAGGCTTAAGGACGCGAACGATCTCGGCAAGCGCCAACGCCTCGTCCCCGTTGCCAAGACGTTCGATCATCGATACGCACGTGACGATGTCGAATGCTGAGTCGGCAAATGCTAATCGCCGCAAATCCATCCACTGGTGGTTTACGGGAAAGCCATAGATCTCGTTCACTCTTGCCATCCTTAGGGTGTTGATCACGTCTTCGTCAAAGTCAACCGCGTCCACTTCGGCGCCCATCATTGCAAAGAGATGCGGAAGGGGCGTGACCCCACAGCCCGCATCCAGGACCCTCTGGTGTGGCCTTCCTTCCAGTAAAGGAAGCGTGTGTTGCAGCACAAAGGAGTATTCGAGCTTCCGAATCGGCCAGCGCATAACGTTTGCGTATTCTCTAAAGATGTCATTCGTACCGAGGATGGTCCCCTTCTCGATCTGGCGATCCATGAGTGTGCAGAAGGGTTCAAGGCTGCGTTGGTATAGGGCAGTCCTGTCACCGAATGCCTCGCCTGGGAGGTCTGCAAGGAGGTCCAAATCCTTGAAGAGGCGATGGGGTGAGGGCATCATCGGTCCTCGTTCTCTATGAGGTCATAGGCATAATTGCGCAAGACGCCGAGGCCGGCCCGTCCCGAACGACAACAGAACGCAGGGTCGATCATTACGTCTGATCCAGGGCCGCGATAGTATTGCCCCCCGGTGAGCAGGACTATCCCCATCTCATTGTCTCGCGTCCCGGCGCTTGCTTGCCCAATGTATCCACGCGCTGCGGAAGACTTGGAGAGGGGTATCGAGTGGGACATCACACTGCGCCTGCAGGGCTTGAAGTTTCTCGCTTAATGCTTGTTGTTCGTGTGCCCACCGGGCCCGCTCCTGCTGAATGGCCCGATCGAGTTCCTCGAGCTTCTCCCGTCGTCGCTCCGCTTCGGTGTGAAGCTCTCGGATGACCCTTTCCTTCACATCCATGGCACGTTCGAGCACGATTGATCGCTGGATGAGAGACCTGACCAACATGTCGCTGCCGAGCTCGGATCGCATGAGGGGAACCCGGCTATTTTCATCTGGTCGAATATAGCCCAACTTCGAGAGGTAGCCAAGGTCATGTGCCAAGAAAAACTTCTCATCTTCTGGCGAAAACGTTTCGCGCCAAGCGCCGATTCGACCTGATCGGAAAAAGGCCGGCACGCCGGCGTGTAAATTTTCAAATGAGATCTTGGCTGCATAAACGCTGAACGGGCGGATAGGGTCGAGCCCCAGAAAAGCGAGGATGCGTCCCAACTCATGCTCCTGGCTATTGTAGAGATCTTCGTATCGCACGAGGAGCAGCCGGTGCGGATGCCCGGTTTCAAGCCACGAGTGGACGTGGAAGGCCCACCAAATTCCGCTCGAAGGCAACGATTGCAAGAATTCGGTGAAACCTCCGATGTGTGCTTCCCCCATTCCCGCAGATAGTACCAGTAACTTGCTGTGGCATCGCGTCCATCACGCAGGACATAGATCACGTCATCATTCCCGGGGAGGGAGGTGGCATGCGTCTTGATCACCTCGACTTTCTGACACCCTGTTAGGTATTTGTTTCCATGTACCTCAAGGTGGGTTCGGCCCTCATCAGGGTAGGCCGACTTTGTTTTGAACCCAAGCGAATGTTCCAAGAGCAATCGGACCCATGTGTTTCCTGATCGAGGATACGAGACAATATAGACTCTCCTGTGTGGCAAGTCGATTCGTCTCCTCTTTCAGCAGAATGCTCGCGCCCAGCGAGGAACCAGCCGGATGGTCACGTCCAGCCTAAGCCGCTTCTGGTATCAGGGAGAACTCGCGTTCGCATCTGGCCCTGTTCGTGGCCCCCCATCTATTCGCCGCGAGTCTTTGAGTACGCGTCACACGCAGCCTAGCGACCCGAGGTTGTGGGCTCGTCATCACTCCATCCGAATCGAAAGACGCGGAAGTTTAGGATGCGGGGGTCGCTCGGGGTGGGCAGGTCGCCCCCTTCTATGTGGAGCCTGATAACCGTTGACTGGCCTTGGGTGATCGGCAGAGTGACGTTGACGACCTCTCGGCCTTTTACTTGGGCTGTCGCGGCCATGTTCCCCTTTTCATCGAGCACGTGCAGGGTGAACGGCTGCGACCTCACGCCCGGTCCCGGCTCTATTTCCAGGCTCAGTGTACGTCGCCTTCCTGTGGGTGTATGAATGATCAACTCGGCATCATTCGCTACCCAACGGAAGATTTCCCGATTGTAGTATTCGATCGGGTACCAGCCTTGTCCGGCCATGATTGCATCGTCTTCGGTCGATAGGCTAGAAAGGGTGGAGCGAGTCTGGATCAATCTCATCGTCGATCTCGTTCTGGTCTCACTGAGGCTCATCAGGGTCCGTTGCCAATAATGGTTCAGATCGAGTAGCCCTTGAAGCATGCGCCCATGACTGGATGCGGACAGGGCCTCTCCGAGAGGAGCTGTCGGTCGTTCGGGGAGTGGATATGGGCCGGCAATGAGGAATTGATTTAGCTTGTAGGGATACAGCTGCTGCTCAAGTAGTAGTTGTTGAACCTGCTGCGTCCAGTGGCAGCCTACCCGTTCAAGCAACAAACGCAACGCACGCTCAGTGAATAGATGGATATGTTCGACTGGCCGTAGCTCGCTTAAGAATCGTGCCCCACCCGCCCGCATCGCCTCAAATGGCCTCTGGTCGTTGAAGCAAGGGGTCTCTATCAACAACATCCCGTCTGGCGCCAACAACCGCATGCAGAGAGTGAGCGTGCTCATCGGATCGGGCAGATGCTCCAATACGTTCAGGAGCACGATGACGTCAAAAGAGCCCGGCGCAAAGTCCTGCCTCTCGACGGGTCCACAATAGATCGGCACATCAAAGGTTTTCCGGGCGAACTCGACGACCCAGGGACTCAGCTCCAGACCGACGGCTTCAAACCCAGCCCATCGCATCAGCGCGACAAAGGCCCCGGAGCCGCAGCCGACCTCAAGCGCCCGTGCGCCCGGGGCTTTGTATTTCAGCAACGTGAGCAGCCACGTCAGGTGGAGGTCAGATAGATCAAACCTCGCCCGCTCATGGATATCACCGCCGTTGTGAGCGTAAAACCAGGGAGAAAGCCAATACTGGCGACCGTAGAGATCGATGGCGTCGTCGGAGACTAGCAGGTCGTCCAGTGAGACCGCAACCTTACACACAAGCGAGCCGCACGCTGCACACGCATCGTAATCGGGGGAGAAAGGTACAAGCTGGTCGCATGCGCACCAGCACTCCCTACGAGCGCCTTGCGCCGCGCGCCGTGAGATCTTGTTTGCCAGGTATTTCACCGGATTGACGCAAGAATACATTCTTGGAATCTCGGAGAGTCCCCAGTCACGATTTGCCTCGTAGCCGGTTTGTATCAAGGTCTCGTCATAGAGTTCCTTGAATTCGCCGAGCAATTCCCCGGTGAGGTAGTTTTTCCAGTCTCCGGCAACCGCTTTCCTATGATGGGATGTGATATCTTCGACACCTTTGGGCCGGCCGCTCATTCTCTCAAAAGAGTACGTCGCGACAATCTCCTGGAGGCGCCCAGGCGACAACTCTATTTGGCAGTATTTCAGCACCCGCTCAAACTGTCCCAGCTCGTCCCTCAGAAACTCTTCGTAGCGGAAAAGGGGCACACCGGAATTGACCCAGGAGGTCTGGATGCGTGCGACTCGTGGTAGCCACATATGCATCACATACCGTAGCCCCTCGGTCAGCCCCGGCAGGACACTCAATTTCGCTCGCGCCTGGTGTTGTCCAGGAAGGTACAGTGGCACGTGACTACGCTTACGGGAGAAGTAGTCGGAGACTAAGACATCACGCAGGTCGCGAATGACGAGAAACTTGAGCTGTGGATCAGGGACCGTCACCGTCTCAAATTCGTCGCGTGTGACATACAGCGTCGGATAGACGTGACCCTTGACGATCGGCAGGTTCAGAAGGTGATTGTTGAGAGGCTCCGGATGTATGATTCGGTCGGGCGCGCATTCTCTCAACACCTGAAACACCCATTGGGATCCGGCCTTCCAATGGGTGATATGAAACACGGTCGGCAGGTCGGAGGATAACCGCACGGTGAACCTCCTGGTCAAGGTAGAGAATGTTGGACTACGAGACGCAGCAGGGGACTACTCCAAGAGCGCCTCATGGGGGAGATAGCCAAGGCTCATCAACTTTCTCAAGATAACAGAAAATGACTCCTCTGGCGATTGCGTGTCGGTTTCGACAATGACCTCCGGCTCGGTCGGCTCCTCGTACGGATCGGTGACGCCAGTAAACTGAGGGATTTCGCCGGCTGAAGCCTTTCTATACATTCCTTTGACGTCTCGGGCCATGCAGACCTCGAGAGGGCACTTCACATAAACCTCGACGAATCGGCCTATGCGCTTCCTGACCGCTTCACGTGCCTCCCGATAAGGGGACACGGCGGCAGCGATGGCGATCACGCCATTGCGCGACAGCAGGTGACAGACATAGCCGATCCTACTAATGTTGAGGTCACGATCCTGTCTGGTGAAGCCCAACCCTTGCGAGAGGTGATGGCGGACCTCATCACCGTCGAGGAGTTCCACCCGATACTTGAGAGAACGCAGGTGCGAGGCGAGAAGCTTGGAGAGTGTTGTCTTCCCGGAGCAGGGGAGGCCGGTCAACCAGACTGTGAAGCCGTCGGTCATACGCGGTCCTTCATAGGCGCCTCGTTCCTGCGTTGACCTCTCCCTGGGCGGGCAGCAGGCCGTTTCGCGCTAAACCGGAACAATCCGACCGCCCTGGTAAAGAGATTCGGACAGCGCCTCAAGGGTTCTGATCACCGATACGGCCTGTTCGCCACTGCCCATCGGTTCAATGCGATCCCGGACACAGGTCAAGAAATGGCGACACTCTTCGAGGACGGGCTCCTCCTGTCCATATGAGATCGGCTGCCCGCCATCCAGCACCCCGGTCCGCTCGTCGAAGGGCTGGGCAGGATCGGGCCGAAGGTTTTCCCATTTGGTTAATTTGTCGCGGGCGAGGTCATCGAAGCGGATCGCGGCAGATTCCCCGATCGCAAAGAGACGGCGGACTTTTTCTGGATGACTCATGCTGAGCTGGAACACCCCCATTGCCCCAGATGGATAAGTGAGAGTTGCCGTCACCAGATCGTGCTCTTTGCGATTCAGGATTGAAACACCCGTAGCTGCTGCCTCCTGTGCGGTTTCCCCTACCAAATGTTGGAAGAGAGAGACTTCGTGGCCGCCAAGATGCCAGAGCGCCCCGAGGCCTTCCGGGGCTAGGCTCCAACCGAGTCGATGCCCGATTAGCGCTCGACAGGGACCAAGAGCGCCATGATCCAGTTCCGCTTTAAGTCGGCTGATGGCAGGATGAAAAAGATACTTGTGTTCGACCATGAGAATTCGATCATGGAGGCAGGCGTGAGTCACAAGCTCCTGCGCCTCCACGCTCGAAAGCGTGAACGGTTTTTCCACAAACACATCTTTGCCGGCATCAAGACAGCGGCGGGTCAGATCGTAATGGGTCTCGGCCGGCGACGCAATGACCGCGATATTCAGGTCGGGATCGTCAAGAAACGTCTCCATCTCCGAAACGATGGAGAGGCTCGGGAATTCCCCCTGCAAGCTCTGCGTCAGCGCGTCAGCCCGTGGGTCTACGACGAGCGGGACCGGAGCAAGGCGTCGGAAGTTCCGCAAGAGAACCCGTCCCCACCGGCCACAGCCGATCAGCCCGATGTAAAATCCGCTCACGATTGTCCCTTTGATGCTCCGCAAGAGGCGCTCCGTCGCAGCCGCTGGACACAAGCTTTACGCCATCGTCGGAATGTTGTGACGAGCTTGATGAGCGGACCAAAGGCGCGGACGGCGGCTGACAGCTCGTTGATCACGACCAGCCGAGCCGCCAGGTTGGCCTCCTGCTCCATGAACCGGCGTTCCAGGTCTCCCGCCATCCGTTGTCGGAAGTGATGCGCCCAACCGGGATCGGCCACTATCTGTTCATAATAGGCCCGCTGTTCGTGCTCCTCGCGGTCCCGGTATGCGTTGGGCCGAAGTGCGGCAATGAAGCTCAAGGCTGTCGGGACTGGGACGTAGGAGAACTTCTTTCCCCTCTTGACCATTCGTTGCCAGTATTCCACATTGCCGTTTCGTGCGAGTCGTCCGTCCCAACCACCCACGTCACGAACCACACTCAGCCGGTGCATGATATTTGTGTTCGGGATACGGTTATCTCCGCTGAGCAGCATCTCCCGGTAGTATGGCAGACGCACGTCGTATGGATGCTGAAACACCGTCCCATCCTGAAGGACATGGATCGGCCGAGAGTACACCACGTCAGCCTCATCCCGAAGGAGGGTCGAAACGAGAAGCGACAGGTGGTCTGAGAACCAGAGGTCGTCGTGCCCCTGATAGGCGATCAGCTCACCCCTGGCGCGTTCCAATGCGCGGTTTCGGTTCTCGTACCCGAATCCTAATCCCTTGGGAAGGTCGAGCCACGTGATCCGTGAATCCTGGAATCCTTGAACTACGGCGCCGGTGTCGTCGGTGCAGCCATCCCCAACGACGATCAGCTCGATGTTGGGATAGGTCTGGTAGAGGACGGTGCGGATGGCGTAGACGAGGACATTGCTTCGGTTATAGGTCGGGAGAACGACGGTGACGAGCGGCTGGTCGCCTGACATGGCTCACGCCCCCGAATGTTCGATCGAACGGGCCACCGAGCGACCCTATCGGTCGCGTGGGGCCCAGGAGTAGGGGATCCCGCCGTTATGCGCGTCAACTCTATGAACGTCCGGGTCCTCGAAATCGTACGGCTCTGTCGGGAGAACGATCACCACGGATTCCTTCTCCCCGATGTTCTTCCAGCCATGATAGACGCCTGGTGGGACGACCAGAAGTCCACGGTTCACTTCGCCGAGAAAGAATTCATTGATGTATCCTCGCGTTAGAGAATCCGCCCGGTCGTCAAAAAGGGCGAGCTGCAGCATCCCGGTGGCCACAAAGATTCTATCTGTGTGGCGGCGATGAACGTGCCAGGCCTTCACGCGCCCTGGGTAGGTGGACGTCTGGAAGACATAGACAATCGGCTCTTCTGACACCATCCAGTCGAACCGGAAGATCTCGCAGACTGTGCCGCGGTCATCGCAGACGTTCGCGAGCTTTTTGAACTTGACCCCTTCAATCAGATCCTGGTGAACATTCCAATTTTTATCCGCCGACATGCGATCCTTGACTGGGCTGATCATCTTTGCTTTCCTCGGACGGGGAATCTTCTTCATGCAGGGTACCGTTCGAGTCCGGACAGGGTAAGTCTATCGCATTGCCCTTCGGAATAGCCAAGGGGCCGGGATGAGGCGCCCCATGTCGGAGGCCGCTCGGCGGTTTGAGGCGATCCCCCCATCCCTGGGCCTATGTGGGGCGAGGACGTCTGTACCATTCGATGGTGTTCCGCAGTCCTGCCTCGAAGGGAGTCGTGGCCTTGAATCCAAATTCCTGCGCTGCTCTGGACGTATCCAGGCACCGACGCGGTTGGCCGTCTGGTTTGGTCGTGTCCCAGGTGATAGTCCCTGCAAAGCCGGTCAGCTTGGCGATGAGGTGAACCAGATCGTTGATCGAGATCTCGAAGCCGGCTCCCAGGTTTATTGGATCGGGCTTCTCGTACCGCTCGGTGGCCAGGACGATTCCTTCAGCGGCGTCCTCGACGTACAGGAACTCCCGAGTGGCCTTCCCGGTGCCCCAGACGACGATCTCTCGCTGCCCGCTCGTGATGGCATCACAGCACTTCTTGATGAGGGCTGGGATTACATGGGACGAGGCGGGGTCGAAATTATCTCCTGGCCCGTAGAGATTGACCGGAAGAAGATAAATGGCGTTGAAGCCATATTGGTCGCGATAGGCCTGCGCTTGGACCAATAGCATCTTCTTGGCCAGGCCATAGGGCGCATTTGTTTCTTCCGGATAGCCGACCCACAGGTCTTCCTCCCGGAACGGGATCGGGGCGAATTTCGGGTAGGCGCAGATCGTCCCGATCGCGACAAACTTGGCGACACCATGGAGGCGGGCGTGTTCCATGAGTTGAGCCCCCATGATGAGGTTCTTATAAAAGAACTCCCCGGGCCGCTCACGGTTCGCGCCGATTCCTCCCACTACAGCCGCAAGGTGGATAATGATGTCAGGGGTTGTATCCCGCAGCACCCGTTTGACATCATGAACGTCGGTCAAGTCGTACTCTCGACTCCTCGGGACAGAGATCTCCGAATAGCCACGCGCGCGGAGTTTCCCCACGACGTGGGCGCCGAGAAATCCGGCCCCACCTGTGACCAAGAGCCTTGTGGTTGTTCCTGGGTCCACGCTTCTCTACCCCTTCTTTGAAACGCGATCGTGTCGATTCACCGGGACTCGCACGTGCCGGTTCAGCCTACGACGACCGACCGCTCGACTCACGCATCACCTTTCACACAGTAACAGGAGACGCGGGCTCGGGCAAGAAGGAAGGATGGTGATGGTCAGGAATTGCCGCCTGAGCGCGCCAAACGAAGTTCTCAGTGTGGACCATTCATAAGCTAGGATGATCCCGGAATGGCTACGATCGAGAAGTCCCCACATCGGATGTCCGACGCTCGAGGAGCGAGACCAAGGCGTGAGCCACCTCCTCGCCGTTGATGGACCAGTCGTACCGCTCCTCCACGAGACGACGTCCGTTCCGGGCCACACGCTCGGCCAGGGCCCTATCGTGGACCATCTGCGCGATCCTTCCGGGAAATTCCTCCGCCGGGCAGATCAACGCCTGCTCCCCGTCAATCAGGTCATAGCCTCTGGCGCCGTGGGGGGTTGTGATGACGGGCGCCCCGGCGGCCAAATACATCGCTATCTTATGGTTAGTCCCTGACCCACTGGTCATGGGGTTCAAGGCGACGTCGGCTACAGCGAGGAGGGCGGTTAAGGTTTCATCATCAACAATCCCCATGAGCCCGACGTTACGAGGCCTCGACCGGGAACCGAGGGGGATACATTGGCCCCCGGCTAGGATGAATCTGACTTGGGGAAGTCCCCGTGCCATGTCGAAGATCGACTCGGCAGCTTCGAGATTGGGAGGATGCCAGCTTCCGACGAAGAGGGCGATCTGCTGGCCGGCCAGCCCGAACTCGGCCTTGGCTCGATCCCGTTCCCGGAATGAGGCGAATCGAACCGCTTGAGAATCCACCCCATTCGGGACGACGAGCACCTTGGACGGCTCTATCGAGTAAATCCGGCACAGGTTTGCCTTATCCTCCATCGAGCAGGCCAAGATCAAGGCGCTAGACCGGCACGCCTCCGCCTCGGTTTGCCAGACGATCTCAAGTAGGTCCGATCGCGAGCATCCGCTTCTGCTGAACAGCTCTTTGTACAGCAGGTATTCAACATTGTGAGCGTTATAGATAAGAGGCTGAGTGTCCAGGTACTTTCGAATTGCCGGCAAACAATAGGGATAGGAGGCGAGGACCACGTCTGCGGTACGCACGGAGCGAGACAGATATCCAAGGTATAAAAGCGAGTGACGGAAGAGCAAAGGAATGGCGACACCAGCGATGGGGACGCCTCTCGTGGATTCGGCGATCAAGTCTTCCTCCTCCTGATGTCTCAGGGCTTTCGGAACCTGTACTTCGGTCACCCCGGGGGTGACCTCTTGTTCGAGGAGAGTCGAGCGAGGCCCAGCAAGAGTTATCAGCTCAACGTTGAACGCGCGCGCTATAGAGCGGCACAGGGAGGAGATGCGCAACTGTCCTCCCGTCAGGGGAGGGGAGACCGGATACGGGACCGCGACGGTCAGCTTTGGACGACGGGGCCTTGCATTCGAAGGGATCCCTCCGGACGCCGCGGGAACCGAAGGCAACGGGAGGAGGAGATCTTCCATCAGCCTGACCAGATGCGTATTGAACTCAGCTTGTCGGGCGAAGATCGCTCGGTGATACGGGCCGCGGATCTTCCGGATCAAGCGCTTGGCTGCCGCCATTGCGAGGCCGTGCCTGGCGGCGATCGGTCCCTGCGGCTTGGGGTCCTGAAAATAATCAAGCATCTCCAGGGTTCTGAGTCTATCCAAGTCATGATCTACCATGCGAGAGCCGACACGCTGGGTCGCTCGCTGCGATGCATCGATGGAAACTTCCTCCTCCGATTTGCCTCCGTTCGCGCCTTTCCGATTCAGCGTGTCTCGGATCCTCGCCATAATCGATTCCACATCGGCCTCGTCATCGCGAACCTCGAACATGCTTTCAGCCCCCGATCAAATCGAGACAGGATACTGGCATGCCCGTGATCGCACTCCGTCCAGAGTCGGCAAGGAGAAGGGCCGTCACTCCGCTTGCGGCCTTGAATGCTCGTGCCGCTCGATATCGGCCTTCACCATCATCTCGATCAGGTCACGGAAGGAGACCGTTGGCTTCCAACCCAGTTGTCTTCTCGCCTTAGTGTAATCCCCTTGTAGGAGCTCGACCTCGGCCGGCCGCAGGAGCGTCGGGTCAACGACGACATATTTTTTCCAATCAAGACCAGCCGCGGCGAAGGCGATCTCCACGAGTTCTCGGACCGAGTGGGTCTCACCGGTGGCGATGACGTAATCATCCGGCGAGTCCTGCTGGAGCATGAGCCACATCGCCTCGACGTAGTCCCCCGCGAAGCCCCAGTCGCGCCGGGCCTCGAGGTTGCCCAGCCGCACCTCTGTCGCCAGGCCGTGTGTAATGCGGGCGACCCCGTCCGTCACCTTCCTGCTGACGAATTCCTTTCCACGGCGGGGCGACTCGTGGTTAAAGAGAATCCCGGAGCAGGCGAAGATGTCATAACTTTCCCGGTAGTTTACGGTCGCCCAGTGCCCGTAGGCCTTGGCAACTCCATAAGGGCTTCGCGGATAGAAAGGGGTGCGCTCATTTTGGGGCGCCTCAGCGGCCTTCCCGAACATCTCGCTGCTGCTCGCCTGGTAGAAGCGGACGCGCGGGCACTCCAGACGGATCGCTTCAAGCAGCCGGGCGACCCCGAGGGCCGTGAATTGCGCGGTCATAATCGGCTGATCCCACGACGCGGGGACGAACGACTGGGCCGCCAGATTGTAGACCTCGTCGGGCTGCAGCTCCCTCAGGATCGAAATCAGAGATGCTTGGTCGAGGAGGTCACCCTGAAACAGTGTAATACTTCCGAGAAGGCGCTCGATCCGGGAAAGGCTCTCGGCGCTGGAGCGGCGGACCATCCCGAAGACCTCATACTCTTTTTGAAGGAGGAATTCGGCGAGGTACGATCCGTCCTGCCCGGTGATCCCGGTCACCAGGGCACGCTTCACTGTTTCCCTCCGGGGCCCACCCAGCGCGTGTACTCGCCGGTGACACGTGGAGGAAACTCCTTCCGCAGCCAATGATCGACCGTTTTCGGCAACATCTGTCTCGCTGGCCACACCAGCCATCGAGCGAGCGGCCATGAGAGATTCACCAGTCTGTAGTAGGCGCGGCATACTCGCCAATGAGGCGAGACGTGGCCGAACGATCGTTGGGCCACGGCGAAGATCTCCTCGAACAGTTGATCGCGGTGAGACCACGACTTGGTCTCGGGATAGCGGCGGCTGCTCGCGAGAAACCGCGCGATCCGATCAATGCGAAACCGGGAACCCAACCTGATCCAGAGATCGTAGTCCATGCAGTAGCGCAGGCCAGGGTCCAGCATTCCCACCGTGTCGAAGGCTGCACGTCGGATAAAGGCGGTCGGCTGGCAGATGATACATGCCGCGGCCAGGCGGTTCATGTCAAAATCCTCAGTCGGGTAGGCTCCCGCGACGACGTTCTTCTCGTCAATGTAATAGGCGTCTCCATAGACCATCGCAGCCTCCGTGTTGGCGGCGAGATGCTCGACCGCGGCCTTCACCGCCCCCGGATGGTAGGTGTCGTCGGAGTTCAACCAGCCAAGGATCTCGCCCTTGGCGAGGCGAAATCCTGAGTTCACGGCATCCGCTTGGCCCGCATCAGGCGCCGATCTCCAAATCAGCCGGTCACCGTACCCGCGCAAGATGTCGAGGGTGTCGTCGGTGGATCCCCCGTCAATGACGATGTATTCCAGCCTGGGATAGTCCTGGGAGAAGACGCTTTCGATCGTATCCCGGATGAATCGTCCTTGATTCAATGAAGGGGTGATGATGGAAACCAGCGGGAGGTTGTCGTGCGGCATCATGAGGAACGGTCTGAATGCTGCGCCCCCTCGAGGGCAGCCTCTTCCAGCGCCTTCAACGTCTCGCGGGCGGACCTCTCCCAGGGGAACTGACGGGTACGCTCCCGGTAGGTGTGCTGATGGTCAATCTCCATCAAGTGGGCGAGCAGATCAGACGTATATCTCTCCATCCCGCCGATCTGTCCGGGGAAAAGGGGCAGAATGTTCAGGCCGATGCGCATAACGTTCCCGTCATCGGTGACAGTCCTCGCATCGGGTCTCGGTTGGCGCCCATCGGTCGATTGATGCGCAGAGCCCTTCTTCGAGGAGGTACCATCAGAAGGTGTGCAAATAGGAGAAAGGCGGTGTACCCTCTCGGGTGACTTACGAACCCGCCGGGCTGACACCCGGTCAGAGAGAGGAGGACACCGCCATGGAG